>Ga0123352_10005946_pt1 | contig 18550 bp, 16 predicted proteins | sample TergutLab28metaG_FD_89700 | JGI IMG/M metagenome (GOLD analysis project Ga0123352, IMG submission 89700) | Labiotermes labralis P1 segment gut microbial communities from Petit-Saut dam, French Guiana - Lab288 P1 | ecosystem: Host-associated > Arthropoda: Insects > Digestive system > Gut ... | reverse complement strand
GAACAGCCTGAAATGTTTCAGGGATCTGCCTTGTTGTGGTAGTCCACAAAGCATCTTCTATCACAACAAAGAGCTACATCACACCTTTCGCATATCACTGAAACATTTCTGGTGACACCCTTTCCCGCACACACACGAAATCTTCTTCACGTGGCATACAGAATAGGCCAATGTTTCCTACCACGTTCTTCAAATCTAAAGACTTGGGTTGCAGCAGCAGGTGATCTTCCAATTGGCCTTTGCACATTCCGTTCATGTCCAGCGTGTGCCAGTCATTTCCCCAGTAGGATGTTCTGAAAATCGCTATGCAAAATCTTCTTACCTCCAGTGAGGAAAAAAGGATGTAGCTATTCAGAATGGACAGGTCAAACAGATGGAGGAAGAGTTTCTTTGTCCATTTCCATGTGCGACAGTTGATAGAATACGAATTTGCCATTCTATCTCCCTTATCTACATAGCCCATGCTGCTGACAAAAGAATATTCAGTCAGGCCAAGACTTAATCCAGCGAAATGCCATATTATGGCTGACTATTTAGAGACCAGTCTGCTTATTCGTATATATGTAACTGCAGTTGGAATAATAATCCAGTGGAAATGGCCAGAGTGTGGTTTCTCATGTTCAATATACGAGTAGGGCATGGGAAAACCATGACCTCACAATATAGCCATTAATTGCCTAAATTTATTGGTGTGGGCGAGTTTATGCATCCTGTTTATTGTATTTTTCAAACTGTCCTTCTGTAATGGACCAGAAACCAAACTGAAATGGAAGACTGACATAGAGAACCAATATAATATTTGCATTTTATCATATACAGACAGTTGGTGCTTAGTCCCTTTTAGCAGTGATATAGCCTGCGACCGCAAACATAATGTGCGTCTCTATTGCGACTATAGAGAGAAAGGTCGCCAAATAAGCAATTCTGTAGTTCAGAGCGGAGTACACAGCAAGCAAGTTGTTATACGAAGCATGCTGTCACAAACAGAATTCCTGTAACAGCAATGCATTTCAGAGTGAATGAGGCTTCGTCGGGTTGGAATTTGTCGTCAATACACTTCAAATGGAGTGGCATGGTGAGAAGGAAATGAAAGGAGTCAGTTGTTTAGCATAAAAGCAAACATACAACTGTTTCGAATAGTACAGACTGACCAAAAATTTGGTATACATGAGGAGCATATGTACGTATTTGGGTAAATTGGCCGGGGCGTGAATCTGACCACAAACCACTATATAATGTGGAGAAAGTGAGTGGGGCTATTATTCTAAGCCTCTACATGAGTGTGCGGGGCATTTAAATGGCCAGTGGTTTGGTGCGTTTGTAAGATGCCAATTTAAAAGAATCTGGTGCGTTCGTCGGATAGAGGTTAAGCTGTTCACAGAAGGGTTCTGCAGACAGCGATGTGTTATAATTACAAACACACTCTGTTTCAGGGAAACTTACTGTCAGCTACTTCAGGTCTGAATACTTCAATATATCAATATATCTGACCACCTTGACATTTTATACTTCTACGGTGACAACCACAAAAATATCACCTCTTTTCGCTTCTGCTTAAAGTCCGTATCAATGCTGACGTCACGGGCAGAAATCTGGTCAGAGCTCTTTTTGAACTGGCAATTCTTCTCAGTCAGCTCTACCAGGGTGTTACGAAGGACCCGTGCTGGCTTTTTTGGTAGTAACTTGGCAGTTAGGCTCCCTCGTTTCTCATCACATCTGAAATGTAATCTCCAGTAAAGAATCTGTGGCAACTGTGTTGAAAGTTCTTAGATAATACAAACAAAAAATGCATACAAAATACAGTATACTCTCGATCATCCATGCAGAGATTATCCAGTTTGTACATTATCCATGCGTGATTGTAAGTTGCTAATGACTAATGAAAAAGGTGTGAAATAATGTTTTTTTAAACTTTCATTAGGGAATCCCAAAAGCAAACAAAAATCATAGACTATTTACATGAACAATAAATGTAAGCTATATATGTCGTGCATATAACAAATAAATTGCATTAAACAACAAATGTTCCACAACCACATTGGGATGTACTCCTTTCAAATAAACAAATTACACTTTTTATTTTCTGTTCAGTGTTCAATAAAGTATATGTTTTCGATTATCTGTGTACCCCCCCTTGCCACCATTACCCAGGATAATCAACAGTACACTGTACAGGGTATCTATAGTTCTGGAAGTAAAAAGTGACACATATAGCCTCTGATGCTGACGTGCCCCTAATCCCACATACAAATTGCATAAAAAGCATGTGCCTAATATAATGTGGAAGAAGTTATTCACAGACCACAAAAAATTTGCACACAATGCCTTTTAAGTACACTTCAGGCAAACTGACTGCCTCCATCTTCTGGTTACCCCCTCAAGATAGAGGCAATAGGTTCCTTAACAGCATACAATGATGACCACTCAGCTTCATCTCTACACCCCATGGATACACACAAGGAGTTCTGCAAAACATAATGAGAAATGCTGACACTTACACTGTGATGTTTTTTGTATCAAGGTCCACACAGTTCACATCTGATGGAGGATCATAGAGATCAAAAAATCTCGAGTCCACCCCAATAAGGAATGGCAGTGGAGCATGCAGCACTTCAGCCAAGCCCAGTGGGCATAGTGGGACATATGGACACTGCCATTTGAACGGAAAAATTATCTGGAAACATAAAATTGCCTTCAAAAGTTCCTCTGGATAAAAGAATTATATCTGCTGTGTTAATGAACATGGACAATTGTCATGCCACTAAAATGCTAGTGTATTGAAATGCCAACTGAAAAATAATAGTGGGTCTACACAACAATCTTGGGTCACCTTCAGGTGATGTATATTTTAAAAACACAGGAAGCTGGTATATATGATGCTGAATTTTGTGTAATGTAGTGTGTAATGTGGTGTCTGCCTATTTGCCTACTTGCAATCTACATGCTATGACATGTAACATCACTGTATTAGTGTGTGACTTTCATGGTCACATTGACAGTGACACCGTTCTTTTGGTACTGGCACCATGTGAAAGTGGGCTGTGTTGACAGTGTTTCTGAGGATCTTGCTGCCTCCAGTTTCAAGGATGACCCTGAATGTCTCAACCAATTCATGCAGGAGAATCAGTCTTGAGAATTTATACTTATTTAGCTGCTCATGAAATTTCTATCCCTCATGGAACACAAGTTCTTTACCATGTTCACAAGCCTTCAATGACAGAAAATGGTAGGCTTCATCATAAGATTAATTCCTCTGATAAAACATAAACAAAATATGATTTACTATGTAACAAACCAAGGTTTTGATAAGCCATTTGAAAGAGTATGCAGTACATGAAACACACCATTGATACAGCCTCGGCTACTGCTGTCAGCACATCTGGACGAAGTGAATGGACAAGCAACTTCTGTTCAGTCAGAGCCAACAGCAGAATCGTTAGGCAGTTATCAGGACCCAGGTTCATGAGCAACTCTCGGAAACCTGCACCACTGAAACGTAAGTCAAAACAGCCAATTAAAACTTCAACATATGATACAATCAGCAACAATTGTCATGTCACTGTAAAACAACCACCTGTAATGGCTACACAGACATGAAAAACTATTGCATTCTACTCATGCAGCAGATCATGTGGCAGATATCCTGCCAATGCCACAAAGCAAAACAAGTGCATGGGAAAACATACCTTCCTGCTTCATGGAAGAAAAATTCAAGGAAATCTGGTATTGTGAATTCACAACACATTTGCTGAGCAAATTTAGTTGTAAATCATAACAGCCAAATACAAACACTCCTTTATCCTTTAAATGACCTATGTCTGCATTTGTGAACATACAGGGGGGAAAAAAAAACACTCCTAGAAATTCAAATAATACATTTTGGCACCAGGAAGTTTACTGAATTTTTAATACGTGGCAAAATCTCTGCTTTATTTTCAGCAAAATTCCTTTTATTTTAAAATTTATCTTTTTCTGTTCAAGTAATACTTTTTTATAAACCAAGCTCCAAAATTTAAATGGCACACCTGTCACTTAAACATTAAAGCATGCTCAAAACAAACCTTTTGTAGGGAGATACACTCCAGCTATACATAGCATGATATCAGTGGTGTGGCAGTAAATAAACCAACTTAAACATAAAAAAGCATGCAAAATCAGAGTAATATATATTTGGAAAGTATGTGCATTCCATCGGAGTGAAGCTTTCTGCTTCTTAGAGGCAGAGTTCACTGAAAATTAGTCACTTTACTTTTACGACTTCTTCATAAAGAAGTTGTCTGATAATTTCCCAGTTCACTTTAAATAGGTCTAAAGATTGTCCTTACTGTTAACTGTAATTGGCTAATTATATGAAAATCACTGTAACTGAAGACTTCAGGATGTCAAGTTCACAAGGACTACTATACATCATGGCATCTTCCCTTACGAATTTCTATACAAGGCATGCGAATTATATTTCATTAAATACCACTAATCAAAAATAATCATGCAGACTTACACATAGCATTATTTCTATGCACAGAATGAAAATTACCTTCTTGGAAGCGGGAGGTCCTCAGGTTGGGTGAGCAAAACACGTTCTGCAGCTAACAGCTGCACTAAAATACAGGGCCGTTGCGCGGATGGAAATGGTACATCCTCCAGAAAATGGGAGATATGCCTGAACACATAAATTAAGCTAAGATGATAGAAATATAATTTTATCATCTGGAAAGTAACACGAGGACAGCAAAGACACAAACACTTATTATATAGGAATGTCTTTTCATAAGGGAAAAGCAAATGCACTCTAGTGTTGCCAACTGGCTTCATACAACGTGCAAAAACATTCAATTTGTCAAGTTTCTTGCTGACACATGATGGAAAGAAAATGATTGTTATTACTGCTACCTTTTTGAAACCTCAATGCATAAAATAATATTAAATACAAACTCTTGAACTAATGAACTAATACAAAAAAAAATTATACATTGCTAGTCATAAAACAGTAACTAAAACTGTGTTAAAATATACCAGAAAAATTTTTACAGACATCTCATTGTGTTTTTTCTAACTTAATAATTATTAAAGAATATTATATAAAAACACAGTATGTGATGTACAACAGTTCACTATATGTTTTGACCCAGAAGGTTATCATCAGGGGAAAGCCTTCTTTTTACATATTGTATGGCATTAACCTGATGATGACTTATGTCAAAACAAGTAGTAACTACTGTAACAACAGATACTGCTTTTATAATAAAAAGATAGTTGTGTCAACAGCATTATTCTTGAATAATAATTACAATAACTGAAGCTAATCGGCTGAAGCACACTGATCCATTGTTGTCAGAGAAAAATAACTGTGTGTAACTGAGTTTCAGCACTTGTTAGAACATGACAGCAAAGTGACTAGAAGTGATAATGGCTCATTGGTTCATAATATGTTAACCCTCAAACAGTTACTTAGAAGTATTAAAATGAGTTCACCTTTCAATAGGCACAGCGTGTGGCCCAGAACACGCCATGTCATAAAGAAACACGAGGAATTTCTCAAAGGTATCAAAAAATGGCCAATGAGAGAGCAGGCAAATGCATTTGTTGATGTTCACTGTCTTCTGCTCTACGTCAGCCGACTGGTTTAAATGAAGTTTGTGGCACTGCTCTGCTGTAAGGCTGCCAGTTGGAACGCGCTCATAGAATGTCACAGCTGCACCATACACCTGAAGACATGGTCATCCTTGTTCAAAACAAGAGGCCATGAAAAGGTGTAAAGGAATGGTGGTAAAGTTCCATGCATTCTTAATGATCTCATTCTCAGTAACTTTGCTGCTGGCTTATTTCCCACCACACACATCTTTGACAAAGCACTAGCAATTTAAAGTATATCAAAGGGAAACACGAACAGCAAATGATGTATGCACGTATGTATGTTCAAGGAATCATGCCAGCTGTCTATTTATCTGTCTGTAGGTCCATCTACATACCTATCCACCCATCTGTCCACTTAGTACTATCCTACATCATTTGGGACCAAATAATTTAATAAGCAGCAGGACAGGTTGATGGGCTGTACATGATATTACTTCTATTAACACACTTTGTAAAATACATGAAATGATAAACATTTCTACACGAGCAGAAATGTGTATCATTTCAGAATGCTGCAGCATAAATACTGGGAAGCAATGCTGTATGATTAAATGTATTTTTAACCCTTTTACTTCCACACTTTTCAAGCAGCAACATACTCTGCACACAATGTTTTCTTAATGAAATGTTACTCTATTTTACTTGCAGAAGGTGTTTGTTGTCTCTTCAACTTGTGAAATGGGACAGCTCATTCACCACACGAGACAAGGGTACGAGCTGGAAAACCAAGAAATCAGACTTCCATTCCTGGCACAATCAAAAGATTTTTCTCTTTTCTATGTCCAGACTGGCTCTTGAACCCATCCAGCCCCCTACAAAATGGGCACTAGGGCCCTTCCTTTGGGGTAAAGTGACCAGGGCATGAAGCCAGCCACTCACCTCCAACTACTGCCAAGGTCAAGAAAGCATGGAGCAATACCTTCACTTCCTTATACTTCTTCACAGCAAGGTTGTTCATTAACCCCAGGGACAACGTCACTATTTCCTTATACCTTGAACTTAAGATCTTGCACAAACATGAAATTCACATTCAAAGATCACACATGAACACATCCTGCATTGGTGTAAAGGCAAGAGTCCAACTTAAAACAAATGAATTCCAGATTTATATCAAATGGTTAACAGGACAAACCTTTTCTGCAGCATCAGAGACAGTAAGAACAAAGGTTGAGAACACTGGTCTTGGCTGAGTGGCAGTGGCAGGCCAGCACTCCACCGATGATCCCATTGGCAGGCAGAACATTGGAACCGTAGCAGGCAATGGGAAGTTTGTATAATCATTGTGTGGGTAACGAGCCAAGATTCCTGCAAACGCATCATCGCTTGATAATCATATGTGACAACAGAATTCAAAACGTTAACATTACTTCAACCAGTTGGTGTCATCATGTTTACATCAAAATCTGCTTCATCACAGTCCATATATGAATGAAATGCCTGTACAGTCAAATCCTGATTTATCATTTATAAACTTTTGGTGAATTTTTTGTCACTGTCACAAAGAGTGAGTCCTATAAAATGAACAGCCTCTTGATGCATTGTTGCAGATGTACTATGTAGTGAAAACTTTGACTATGGAAAAAAGTCACTCCCCAGAGATTCATTAAAAAGAGATTTTACAGTACTACGTGCTGGGTACTCTGACAGCCTCAACATAACACTGAAAATACTACTGAAATGTCAATTTACAAATACATCAAAGAAAAATACTCAGTTAACACCTTTCAGAATGTCTGCCTTTTTATCCTACTTTAGAAGTGTTTGAATTTGATCCTGTTCCAGTGACACAACTATCACCACCACTAACATGCTAAGGTTACAAACAGTGCCTAGTTCTTCTAAGTGGTCTCTTTCCTTCAGATCTACCAACCAAAATCCTGTATGCACTTCTCTTTCCCCCCCACAAAAACCACATACCCAGCTCATCTCATGCTTGATTAAATCACCATAACAATATTTGGTGAGGCATATAAATCATAAAGCTCCTCATTATCCAATTTCTTTTCCAGCCCCCATGTTACTGTCCCCATGTCAGCTCACACATCATCTTCAACACCCCCTTCTCAAACACTCTCAGCCTACTTTTTTAAAAAAATGTGACAGACCAAGTTACACACTCACATAAAACAACAGGCAAAATTGTAGTTCTGTATATTTAATATATATGTTCATAAATACTGAATTGAAAGATAAAATATTCTGAACAAATGACAACCAGCAATCCCCAAATTTAATTGCCTATTAATTTCTTCAAGTTATGCAGTTTTGATCTGTCAGGGTCATTTTAATTTATTTCAACCCTGTCACACTTCAAACAATTTATTAGTTGTCTTTATGTTGTAACTTTGTTCTGCATTCTGTTCATAAGATTGCATTAGTTCCTCATGAATATAACAAAACCAACAACAGCACATACACATCCCACAGGACTTGAACCTTCCAAAAGTTTTCTCAGCATTTATTTCTAGATCACTATCCTTACTAGTGACTAACAAAGTTCATGCCTTTTTTACACTATCAGTGTTGTCACCAAGTTGATCAATTAACATCATTAGTATACAGCAGTAGATGATGTGTCCTACTCAACTTCAATCTTTCTTGGTTTGCTTGAACCGTCCTAACACCATACTGCAAAACAAAGTTGGACAGCAATGGCGATAAAGCATCTGCTTGTTACAAACCATTGTGAATACAACATGTATCAGACTATGTTTGCCTTTCTTGACTATACTACGAGTTTCATTTAGTCATATTTTAATTAACATACCTGCATGGGTTACCCAACTACTCTTTCATGAATGACATCCCATTGTTTTTTAGACAACTGCTGCTTAATAAGGACACTGTCCCACAACTGGTGTGATTGACAGTGTTCTTACCCATCAAAAGTATCTATAAAACACAAAGGCACATCATTCACAAAAACTGTTCTAAAACACTTGTGTTTGACAGGTTTCTTATTAATCAATAATGATCTATAAAAAACAAAGATACCATTCATAAAAATCATTTCTGCTAACCAAACTTCATATTAACTGGTAAAAGAACATTCAAAAGGTGATACAGATGTGTCCGATAGTGTATTTACAAACCAATAGTCATGTAACTATTCCTTATGTAAGACTTGTTCTTAGTATGGAAGTTACAATTGCAACTAAGAACTTCTACCTTCTACAATAAGAACAATTATGGATGGCCAAGTCTTACATAAACAATACAGTTACATGCTAGCCACTGCAAATAATAAGTAATTCTAATGTTTAACACAAATATAGTTAAGATATATTTGGAGATGCTCAAGGACAAATTTTGTAAACAACGCAGATCTCAGTCCCTTTTTTAACAAGTTTTAAATTCATCACACAAATCCCTCTAAATACTTTTACTGCACAATGCTGACAGCATGAAAAAGCCTAAAAATGTGTTACCTATGCTCATTACAAAGCCATTTGTTTTTAATAAATAGTTGTGCTTCACTGTTCCCGTTTGGCCATACCCATCATTTTGTCACTGTACATACTGAAATGAATGGGAACAATGGTAAAACTGATTATGACTTTGATGTAAAAAGTGTAGTAAATAAATGAAAAATCTGTTGTGCTGTTAACTTGTCATGTTCCTTGGGAGGGAATTCCTTTTAAATGTGAAACATATTACAGGTGCAAAGTACATGTTAACCTGAGCAACCAGGTTGGTATTTAAATTTTGGCGCATGGTTAATAAAAAAAAACGTTAAAATACTTGAACATAAAAAGATAAAATGATGTAGTAAATGGCATTTTGTGGGGGAGGGGGGGGGGGAGATGAGGCAGCATGTCTTAGAAATGCAGTAACTTCCTTGTTGCCTACACACATAAAACAAATTTCTAGGGGTGTATATTCTCATGAGTGTTCACTTATGCCAACGTAGGTCATTTAAAGGTTAGTCACAAGCAAAAATCTGGTCATTAAATTATTCTAATGTTTAACATGGGAAAAATGCCTCAAGCAGTATCAGGTTAAATAAGTTTCAATGTAATTACAAATCAGAAAGCATTACTTGTTTTAGTTGGGATTTAAAATGCACATAATTCTGTCACTTACAATGCACCAAGATTTCAATGTGGTTTTATTCAACCATCTGCCGCTTATCTTCCATGTCACCACTTCTAAACTGTCCTGTATGTATGCCTTGTTTTCCTTATTCCAACTACATGTCCAGCCCATCACAACGCCCTCGATGTGACTATATGAATAACACTACATCATAATTTCTCTAGTAATCTGACCCAAACTGCAACACTCACCTGGCTTGTACGGTATCAGGTTTGCCCTATTCATAGATTTCTTATAGCAAAGAAATACATCAGAACCAACCTGAAACATAAACCACATTAACTGTGCCTTCTAATATTGAAAATCTAGTAAACGCAGGTCCAAATTACATAGTTACAAGCACCAATCACATACACATGTGGAAAAGTTCATGACGGTTTTAGAAGCCAAGATATAATGTTCAGGGGTGGGGCACCTTAATATTGATGTAACAAAAATTATTACATAATTCTGGCTACATTCAGTAATCAAGAATTGCTGCCATCAAGGTATCATTAACCTGTACTCTGCAGCACACAGTATGCCCACTGCATGGTGGATATTCTTTAGGTACTGAGCGTAGCCAAACAATACAGTCTTTGTTTTAAGGAGCTCCAATCGCTACACTATGTATTGTTCAATAACATAATGCCTATAAAAGTAAGAACAAAACTTTGTTTTTGTAGAAACTGAATTATTTATGTATTACTTCGCACAGACCATCAGACTTGCTAAAAACAAATTTTGCAGTTTCTACTGCTTCACCCAGTGAGACGCTAGACTTCACAGCTGTGAACATTTCAGACATCAAGCTGTATGTTGCACAAATTCCATACAGTAATCATATTGTACATATTTAATTTTGTGTATTTAGCAGACTTAGTATACAGTAATTTACTGCATAGTGCACACCTCTTCAAAATATGTGGCATGTATATACAAATTTTGTTCCTTGACTAGATTATCAACCCTATCTCAATCATTAACAATCTTACTTTTGTATCCATTTGATTTCAAAAGTAAACTTTACTTGACTTGTACTTTAATTGTTACATGATTAAGATCCTCTAGGATTGAAGATGACCACACAGATATAGTTCTTTGGCTGCTATAAACATTACCACAATATCAACACACTGTCATCTGTACATTTCTACAATTTTAATCACATTTCACCTACTATATACATGTAATATCACAATGTTTTAAAGAAATTCTTGATACACTAATCACCAACTGCATACACCAACAGTGAGGACACTGTATACTGATGATGATATGTACCTACATCAACATAATTCCTTCGCAGTAGTTGTTCCAAGTGGGGATTGCTGTTAACAGCTGAAACATGTAGGATATTAAGCAGGTAATGTCACTGCAATTATTTAATGTGTAATTAGTTCGTACTGAATATACACAAATCATACAGGAGATTTCCAGCCCAACACAGACTCACATACCATTCCCTTGTTCAGGTTCTTTTGTATCTTGCAGAAGGCATGTGGCGGAGTCTCTCCTCTATTGGCAAGAATCACACAGATGTCTGTCACCACAAGTTCGTTGCATGGCATGCTGGGAGGAGCACGTCGGTATGTCACGAATGTTTTGGCACCAGAGTTGTTTACATTCGCAATGCGTCCACCAGGTGTGGTACGAACCACCTCAGAGTCTGACATGATTCGCTCCTTTCCGTCATACATCACCCTGCACATACAAAAAACCTTCATCACATTTCGCTACTGCTATATTCAATGTCTCTTCCTCTCTCCTAGTCTGAAACACAGAAAACTAAATTTTCATATTGTTTTGCACAGATACGGAACTTGATCTTTCATCCCCATGAAAATACACACATTGAGGATCTACAATAATGAAGTGCTAAAGATAGTAAGTGACCTGAAAAAGGATAAGACTGGGTAACTTTCTAACTAACTCAATAATCATCAGCTTCTCAAAAATAATTCTGCTCCACGAAATGAACCAGACAAATGAAATTAGATGGACCATTAGAGAAATACATCACATCATGCCAAATAAACAAAAACCGGACAAACCAAATACAGGAAAATTGATGAAATATGAGTACAGAAAGACTGAACACACATACCAAGTAACTGGTTATGGGAAGAGACAGAATAATGAAGAAAGGAAAGAGCTGTGACAAACTTTGTACCATCTCAACATTTGGCTGGAAACACTAAGGACCATCAACAAAAATAATAACCACAGAAGCTGTGCCACATATACCCATGTGTTAACAGACTTCGTTATCTATTGTTAATGTAACAACACGGAACCCTATACTAACAAAAATTCTACACTTGTACCCAGGAGATGCAGTTTACATCTTGAATGCATTACAGGCTTTCCTGACTGAGGAATTACATGCGATTCTGAAAGAAGCATTAGAGGCTACCCCGACAGAATTACAGGCCATCACGATTGAGGATTACAGGCAAACCTGACTGGGGAATACAGGCTATACTGACTAAGGAATTACAGGCTATCCTGACTGAAGAATTACAGGTTATCCTGACTGAGGATTACAGGCTATCCTGATTGAGGATTACAGACAATCCTCACTGAAGATTACAGGTTTTCCCCACTGAGGAATTACAGGCTTTCTTGACTGAGGAATTACAGCTATTCTGACTGAAGAATTACAAGTTATCCTGCCCGAGGATTACAGGCTATCCTGATTGATTACAGAAAATCCTGACTGAACATTACAGGCTATCCTGACGGAGGATTACGAGATATCGTCACTGAGAAATTCTGTGATTGTCTTAACTTTGTACAGATTAATATCCACACATTGACTTAAAAAAGGCCATTACTGCCTCCTTTTAGCAATTATGAACACCTTTTGACCACAGTGACTGGTATATCATCTCTGCAGATAAAACATCACCATAAATACCTACAGAATCAGTGAGTCACTATTTAAGTAAATCACACCATACAACACAATGTGCTAAAATGTTGGATAAGGGTCTCTGTGTTAAAGCACCAAGTGATTATGCAAATATTCTTAACCTCAGCATCAAATGATGATGAGAACCTTTCTAAAGAGTTAACACTGTAAAAAATGTAGATAAACAAACACAATGAATGTGTGTTCTTAAACTTCCACTGGGTAAGTGTTAAGATAACATTCTGAGCAAAATATAAAGCTATTTTCCAGCCACACAGTCCTACATATCTACAAATATTATTATTCTTGTTTTCCTGTATTTCTGTGAAGAACTCACTACTTAGTACAAATGCTGTAAACTTAAATTTTACACTTTTACACTGTTGTAATGTTTGTAACTGCTGACTTACACATTCCATATTAGTAACACCAAAGCACATTCACAATCTAAAAAATTTCAAATGCCAGGCTCCAATGACTCATTTATTATTCACACCATATCAAAAACTAGAGCAAATATTTGCATGGCTGCCATCTCGTTATTCTGCACTCCACAAAAATGTTGCCTTAAAAAAAGTTCCATATTTTCCAGGGTCTACCATAACACAACATTGCAGGATCTAGGTCTAAGCTACACTCCCTCTTTGCAAGTTTGCATGACTGTCACATTGTTATTATAGGCACTGGGAGACCAAATAACAATATTCAGGTGTACTCCAGTGGCATGATGTTCTTAGCCCTTATAAATACTAGTCAAGTATTTCAAAAGTTGAAATTAGGTGATAGATATGATGATCCATAAAGTCCTACTTTTTCCTTTTTGGGAAGGAAAGTAGGCCAAATATGGTAAGCAAACATGGTAAGACGCACCTCTAGAGCTAAAAGTTGAGCTTTGAAGGTCAGTGAGTCATGTCATTACAGTCAGTCCATCTGTACCGTGTAAGAATATTATTTTAACACAATTACAACCCAGCCTGTAACACATCACAATAAATATGTAGTCACTTACATTAATCACTGATAATTACAACAAATTTTAAGTTTTAATGGCAGGGAAGATTTGTGGTTCACATTATGACACCATGTAGTATGGTATACTCTACTGAAATTCAGCACTCACTCACTTCACTGCACAGTGGCCTGACACAACAGATCACGAACACACCAAAACAGAATGATTCAAAATAGTACACAGAATCCTCGAAATAGCACACTGTATCTCTTCATAAAATGTGAAGCTCTCACTGTGGCCAATACTAACATTATAGGGATGTAATGTTATGAAATTTGGTTGGCACGTATGAACATTTAAAACAAAACCGCTGCCTCCACCTTCTGAGTAAAAGACAGAGGCAGCAGTTCCTTAAGGACAATAGACCTACGTACCACAATGTTTAAAAGCAGCATTCAACAAGAAGAAGACACTTTTCACCAACAAATTAGACTCAAATGTAAGGAAGAAATTAGTGACAAACTATATTTGCAGCATAGCTTTCTATGGTGCTAAAACTGTGACACACTGGAAAGCAAATCAGAAATACCTTGAAAGTTTTGAAATGTGGTATTGGAAGGAGGGAGAAGATCAGCTGGACAGATCATGTGAGAAATGAATACACATTACAAACAGCCAAGGAGGAAACAAACATCCTACATGCAATACAACAAAGAAGGCTAAATGGATTGGTCACATCTTGTGTATGAACTGCCTCCTAAAACAGGTTATTGAAGGAAGGATAAGTGGAAAGATAGCAGTGATGAGTATGATAAGAAAAATGGTGTAAACAGCTACTGGATGACCTTAAGGAAATGAGAAGATACTGGAAATTGAAAGAGTTAGCATTGTATCACCTTCTGCACAGAACTTGCTTTGGAGGAGGCTACGGACCTGTCATAAGTCAGACTACAAACTGATGACCACTCTCAGTTCTTCTAGGCAAATGCTGGTACAAGAACATCAGGTACTGAACGACCAACCACTTCTGTCAACACCTTTTCCAGTTCAACATTTACAGTTCCCCTGACATTTGCAATTGCATTAATTATACAGTATCAGTAAGTAGGTTGAGAAGCACACACATATCATATTCACCATCAGTCTGTGTACAATGTGTACCACACAGCACCAACAAATAAGATAAAAATGAATGTTCTGTAAGTAAAAGATATAACTTGTGACTCAATCACACAAAACATTCCATCTAGATATTAATGTCTTACCCAATGTCAACCAGAGGCAGCTGGTCCCGACCTCTGCGACAACAGAGGTAAACCTGAGGACTTATTAAGCTCCCATGATTGAGATCTGCATCCAACCCTGCACCAACAAACATCTGTCTTAATGCTTATGTATATCAGTGGCACATGCATGCAAGCACACACACACACACACACACACAATCCCACTCTTATATATCAAAGGGCTAAGGACACATGGACCTGTATCACACATGTATGGCAGTATGATTGTAATCACAGTATGAGAAAAGTAGATATCAGATAAATGACAATTGGGAAGACAAAGGACTAAAGGGACATACCAAGTGAAGAAGGCCACAAGGCACACAGTAAAGAAAGGGGGAGGGAGGGAGAGAGGGAGAGAGAGACAGACAGAGAGACAACTGGAGTACTTACCAGGAGGGTACTGAAGAATGAAGGTTCTGTCACACAACAGACCCAAAATGATGGAAAAATTAAAGAATAATGATATATACAATAAAGGGCAGGAATCTGCAAAATTTAAAACCACAAACGAATACCATCCTGTGCTATGTGTAAGATAACACAACCAGAAACCAGCTAATAGCCTTGTGGTTTAACAGTGCCAGATGGAAAGGCTAAGGAAAACAAACCATTTTCTGTGCTAATAATTTGGAACAGCAACAATAAAGAAGAAATATTTAATACTGAAGCTGTTACAGTAAACAACAAAATACAAATGCACCTGATCTGAGAACAAATATTTGGTTACTTTGTTTTTTGTTCATTGACTGTATAGCACGCAAAACTAATAAAACTAACTAACTACATGGAGCAGAGTCCTTCTTGATAAACTAACTGCTCCTCAGTTAGTCAAGAAAATCTGTATTTTGTGCAATCCGGAAGTTCTTTACCACATTCACAAAAGCCCACCCCCAGACCCTATCCTGAGCCGGATCAATCCAGTGCATGCTCCCCGCATCTCACAACTTGAAAGTCCACTTAAATATTATACTATAATTTATGCCTATTCTTCTAAGCGGACTCTTTCCTTCGGATCTACCCACAAAACCCTGCATGCACCTCTCCTCTCCCCTCAACAAAACTAACATCATACTACAGATACTATGGAAGCTTTTAAAGGCAATTAGCATCATGCCATTCTCTTTGTGTGTAACTAAAAGCTCACCTTGACCTGTTACTGCAATGAATCAAACAATTCACAACTTTTTGTGACTAGTGAGGACACGCAAGTCCTTGAAAATCAACTAAGAAAATTATCCATTATGCGCCATCTTGCTTTACAAAAAACATAATTCCAATGCAGTACACATTTTCTAAACAAGTTCTCTGCTATTCTGCACACCTTGCTAGCTATGACATCCACTCACTGGTGCACAGCCAATCACACCAGAAATATCCTTCCACTGACCCCACAACTGTTTCTTATACTGCAATGTATGTTCATCATACACAAAATGTTTAAAATAAAAAGCATGCATCTCACAGATATCTGAACTTTGTGTGATGAACCATTTCTTATACTTTCAAATTTTCTCCAAGAAATATGGGGAGGAAAAAAAGTCATTTGGGTTCATGGAAAGTGTTAAGTTCTACTGCACTGATACCAATCTACATTTACCTGTAAACAACTGGGTTGGTATTTTAATTTCAGTGCATGATTTATTAAAAATGTATTATTTGAACATAAAAAGATAAAATTATGAAATAAATGACATTTTGCGGAAAACAAAACAGAGATTATACAGCACGTCTTAAAAATGTGGTACATTTCCTTGTTGCCTAAATATATAAAATGAAATTCTGGGCCGTTGTTTTTATGTGTTTGCACATGCAAACAAAGGTCATTTAAAGGTTAAATTTGCCTCAATTTTTAGTACAAACGCCAGCCAAATAACCACACTGATGACACTTAATGTTGAGCCCATTCAAGACTTCATTCACTGACACACAGTCAAATGTTTTGCTCACTGCCCACCCCATCATAACCCCCTGGTTCATCAAATTGGAAATTACACCTTCACTGACCTGAATTCTACGTATACTAAATGTAAACATAAAAGCTAAAGGTAAATCAGTCCCATTACAGGCCGAGGTGCCCAGAGGGTTCCAGGAAGTTAAGGTTCCCAGATTACATAACAATGGCCCAGGATGGCGGTAAGGATGTCAGCCTTACGCACCTGCCACTTTTACCGCCAGGAAAAACTCCTGGTACTCATTTCTGTTAGAGGCTGAGTCAACCCCAGGGCCATAGTGCAATCAGAAGGATTATGTCAATGAAAAATTCCAATGACACCATCTGGAATCGAACCAGCAACCTTCTGATTTGTAGCACAGCACCTTAACCACTGTGCTACCGCAGTCCCCGTAAACATAAAAGATTGAAACATATTTTGCTGGAACCAGCTCACCATCATGGTCTTTTTTCAGATTTTTTTAATAATGTTATTTATATTCCCTACTATTTCACTTTGTTAAAGTATAAATAGTTATTTACATTGCTTGTGAGAACAATTCTGTTACATTTTTTTAAACATGCCTTACATATTTTCTTTGAAATAAATCTCTTTAAAAACCACACAGTACACTTGGCACAGAAAGCATCAAAGATCCTCTGAAATAACAATGCAACTGATAAAGTGATAATGTTTTGCTTGTCTCCTGTGTGTCCTCGTCAGTGCTTGATCTGAGTTTCTTTACTTCACAGTTTTTAATACTGGTTAAAAAGCTTAAAATCAAATCTAAAATGTTAACACCCATATAGCTTATGGACTGAATGATATGGCTGAAATACCATTTAAAATACAACAGCTTACTTGTGTTTTATGAAAACTTCCACTGTATTTGGTAACCAAACAAGTTAGTCAAGTGGTACAAGCCACTGTACAAGATACTTGGTTCAGGTTTTAGTTGTGTTATCAGATACTTAACTGAGAATATTCGTAAGTTTCCTCAGTAATTCTGTCAGGACAGAACCATCAAATATACCATACTACAGGCTCCATAATTTTTGTTTGCCATCCCAATGTGTCAGATTTTTAATAAAAGAAATAAAATGACGTTGACACAACTAGTATATGTTGTATCTTTATGTGGTAAAACATTTTGACCTCAAGGGGCCATCTTCAGTCCAGCGGCATAAAATTTTATGTATTTCACACCACTGGCCTTCAGATGAATCTCTGAGGTTGAAACATGTTGCCACATTGCAGATATAATATATAATTTATATTAATTCAACAACAAATACACAATCTTGTATTTACACAGTTACATATATTACAACATTGAAAACTCCCTCATGTTCCGATCCCTGTGGGATCATCATCAAGGAGAAAGTTCATCAAGAGACCCTGTATAAAACATTAACTAACTAATTTGTAAGTTGCTACTTCTGATGTTTTGTACATCATGTACAACAACTCAGAAGTAAATTGTACACTGTTTTCAGTTTTTCACCGTGCATATTGTCAATATTCACAATAATCACCAACACATGCACACTCTTTCATTTGACACTATAAAACTTTAATTTGTTAAAATAGTTAAAATCTCCGACATGTTTCGGTTTACATTTAAACCATCTTCAGGGAGCTGTTAGTTCATGCTAAAGTTACTTATCTCTTGTTGGTATGATGGTGTTGTAGTAGCATGTCGTTACATGTTTGCGATGGGTTCAGATGTTGTGTTAGTCCTCCTCCTGCTGTACTG
>Ga0123352_10005945_pt1 | contig 18550 bp, 11 predicted proteins | sample TergutLab28metaG_FD_89700 | JGI IMG/M metagenome (GOLD analysis project Ga0123352, IMG submission 89700) | Labiotermes labralis P1 segment gut microbial communities from Petit-Saut dam, French Guiana - Lab288 P1 | ecosystem: Host-associated > Arthropoda: Insects > Digestive system > Gut ... | reverse complement strand
TGGGGGGGTTGATTACAGCTGAGCTTCTGTCTGCTCCGCAAAAGAGACTGTGCTCCATGGAATTAGTTAATGACTCAGTGTCAGCCCACTTTGTTAATATAACGTGTTAAGCACGCTTCGTGGAACGTTGACATGAGAAGTCCTTCAGATGCTAGTAGTCTCAGGGGCACGCGGTAAGCGGCGTGTTCGCTGGATACTGCGACATGTAAGGAGTAGTGCCAATATGTTGTGTGCTGGAGCTTATGATGGTACAGAATGTTAGGAGGTGGTGCTATGCCTGTCAAGTGTTGGTGATCCAGGGGAATGACAATGGCAGTGATGGGCCGCGGTTCCCTTACCAGCCGCGACAACACTGCTTACAGCGATCATACAATAAGGTGCACTAAGTTCAAACATTTACGTAACATGTTCTTTAGAATTTCATGGCTTGTATAATAGCGTTGTGTTACAATGGCAGGAGTTCGTGATTCTTGTGCGGCGGCCAAACGGTTCGGTGCTAGGCCAAGGAGACAGACCGTGGGGAATTTTTTGCTTGTATTTCTCAGCTTGTCATACCGGCTGCTGTGGTAGTATCTTAAGAAGCCCATGGCAAGCACATCCACATGTTGTGAACTCATTGGCCTCTCATTTGATTTTATATAACGGAGGTGCGCCATTTTTTTTAATGCCAGGTCACTGAAACACGTGATTTGGCAAATTGCCACAGAGAGAGTTTAAAACTCAATGAGTTAATACTAAAGGCTGCACGGGACATTTTGGAAAGGGTCGAGGGCCACATGATGCGACCACTGGTATACATATGCAGTTGGTAGGGCGGTGTTGAGTAACAAGCTAAACACAAGTCACTAAAGCAAGTTTTGGGAACCAAATATTTATTTTGTGCCGATACTGCAACTCTGTTGCAGTTTGCGGGAATTCCGAATCACGTTAATTCTGTTCCTGTGCCGGACAACTTTAGCCGGGAGGCTAAACTGTCCATATTCATCTAAATATGTTGCTGTAGTTGGTGGACTTCCAAATTGTGTCTTAATGGAATATACCAGTCAACTGATATGTATTGAATTAATTAATTTACTAGTACGGGTACTGATCATTTTACTTCAGTGGATTAATGTTTTCCCTCATGACGTCGTAGAATGGAATTACACCATTTTCTTGATGTTCATTGAAACGCTTCAGTAACAAGAAGGTTTTGTTTATTTAAATTCACTTTTTGATACTGTTTAATTTAAATGTTCCTGAAAAAAAAAAGACTCCTCAAATTTTAAGAAATGAACAATGGGTTATATCTTCTTACTGTTGTGATGCTGTAGTCATGTGTATAACATATTTATCATCTTTTTTTGTTTTGTTCTTTTATACGTTTCTTTAGCCTAGTTTACTTACTGAAAAAGAAAATTAGGCCATTGAGATCCCCATCCTGTTTGTTGTGTGTGTTGTATGAATATGTCCCTCCATATCTCAACTTTTAAACTAGCTGGACTTGGTGTGAACGTTATGCCATTACAGGATATCCAAAAACCAGTCAGTTTCATGTAAGGGAGAGAATATGTGAATCAAACTTGTTTTTCACAGTTTTTATTGTAGACGATGGGCGTCCAGTCTTTTCATGGCGAAGGACCAATCCCGTTATTGTGGGCTGGTTCACGGGCCACTTGTGGAAAGAGAACAATAAGTGGTATGCCTAACCGCGTAACGGTGTAATTTTTGTAGGATATACATAAGTTACACATGTGGTGGGCCGCGGGTTGGGGATCCATGTTGTAGACCCTCCGCCTGGACCCATTTTAGTGAGATCTGTTCAGCTGTTTTGAAGATCCTCAATATGTTTCAAGAAATGCTTAAATTCTGTCTCTCCATCCATAGAGGAGTTTTGGAATTTACATCACTTGGAGTAACTTTTGATTAACCTTTTGTTCCCAGTTACATTTGTAAGGTATCATCTAACAGTGCCAGCCGTGTATCTGTAGCTTGTGGTGTATTGACATCATGATAGTATATGCACATAATTACTATTACAGCATAGTGGATAAAAAATTATGATGTTACAGTTGACACTCATTTATGAGATGTTACCACTATGAATTTTTAGGTTATGCTGCCATCAGATAGTACTTACCATAATTTTATTTAACCCAAATTGCCAATGTCATGTACATATAAAATTGTGTGGTTATGTACATTATTGCCAAAACCACCCTGCTTGTAGATCCACTTAAATATGGGAATCCTGACTATGTGATATTATTCTGCACAGATCAACAATGGTCAAAGTTCATGGGTCACTGGGATGCCTGCCCTTCTTTATTCTGTATGTGATATTACTTGTTCACACATACATGCAGTTTCATGTCCAACACAGCAGAAGTGGTTTTCATGCTTCACATGTTTTTATTGGTTAGTGGCACCTAACTTTTTATTTTATTCTGGTAGACTGGCAGTTTTCTACTGTACTGTTTTTACAGTTATATTATTAAATGTATATGGACTTGTTCCAAATTGCAGTTCATTCTCCAGTTATCATCTGCATACATGTAGTAACTTTCAAGTAAAACATTTATCTGTATGTACTGCAGATGTACATGACTTCTCTTTTATTCTGCATTTACAAGTATGTGGGTATCAACAAGCACAGTATTAACCATTGGCATGGTTTGGTGTCATGGATGTTTAGGAAACACTTGTTACCCTTCAGTTTTCTTGTTGAAAATACTCCATTATAGAACTGTACCAGTCCCAAGACATGTTAGGATAGTGCATTCCCAGCAGAAATTGGGTTTTTGGCGTCCCTGAGTGTGGACAGTTGCCTGCTTCTTTTGCATGCCTTACTTTTTGCTGTCAGGATGAAATGATGTAATGACTTGATTCAGCAGTGATTGTGTGCTCATTTTGTCACTGATTTAAATGAAAGGGATATGTCTTTCCCAATAAATAATATCATTGGGATGTTGAACTACAACAGCTGTTGCTGCTTTGACTGGTCTGTGTTTTATTGTCCTGTCATTCCACATTATGAGTGTGTGACCATTTCTGAGCATTTTGTGCCATATTTGTGTCATCTTTTATAACAGACAGCTATGACTATATTGTACACTTAATGTATGACAATTTTCTGTTTCTTATAACACCTTGGGGCCAAAAAATGAAATAACGTATCACTGTCCAGCAACAGTGCAATATGAATGTTGGTTATAGTACTGATTATTCATGAGAACTGGTCATAAATGATGTAATGATACAATTTTTAGTACTGAAGATGTGATTCATTGACATTAATTGCTGTTATGAATCTGCTATATTGAGTTAGGTGTGTTTCTTGTAATATTGTTTTTGTAATTATTATATTCCATATATTTCAGACTTACTCCTCCAAGGATAACAATAGGGATTCAAACCTGAGATCCAATCATCAACCACCCAACACCACACTCCAGCGACACGTTAAGGCAAACAGAAATGTACATATACCAAGGTATGTGTTCTAACACACTCACATAAGAAATTCAGTGAAGAACCAAAACAGTTTCTTCCTGTCCTTCATCCAGAGCACTAAATCTTGTTCAGATCATTTATCCTGAGAACTCCTCATTATTTGGAATTTATTACAGTTGTGCACTAAATGTTAAAATTGTATGCAATATAGAAATATTACAAATGCCACCATATTGTCATTCTCATTGAATACAAATGTAGTAACCTGTTTGTGTGGTAGTGACCTTGAAACTATGTAAGTTTGAAGTAAACAGTATTTTGTTATATTTATTTAAGTATGTTGAGATTCATTATAAGTTTAATTACATGTTAGCAGTAAGCCTCAAAAATATGATTTTGTAGTTAATCAGTGACAGACTAAACGCTATAAACGCTAGGAATTTTTATGTACTCTTATAAGTAACTTCCATATTTTCCTTTTAAATACAGAGTTTGTAAACACACATTCTTGCCAGAATCTCAGCAGCATAATTGTAGTATTCTGAATACATCCTCTGCATCTTGAATGTTCTCATGATATACCATAAGCCTACATCAGGCAAAAATTTGCTTTATGTCACCAGAAAAAAATGTTTGAACATGTTTTGCTTCATCCATGTCACTAGAATTCTGAAGTCAGTGGACAGACACTAGTAACCAATAGCAACAGAATGTTGAAGGTTGGCAGGTTCCATAGTCATTTGTGGTTGCATAATGGTAGTTCCAATAGCTGGTACATCTTACATACTTAAGTTAATTTTAGCTGAAACTTTTTTCCACCATATAATGTTTGGTCTTGCAAAGAGTTGTAGGAATATGGATTTTCTGTGTCTTCAGCTGAGTTTTTAGGAAGCAGATTTTGCAGTTAGAAAGAGTAATATCACTACTAAGATTGTTTTGTTGTGGTGGTCATCATTATTTTGGTGAATGTGTTGGTGCTAACTTATAATGAGGCCTGATAAAGCCTACTCTTCTTTTTCATATACTTATAGACTTACGTATCAGTTAGTATTATTCTCTAGTTACCACAATCAAACTGAAAATAAAGAAAAGTGTCACCTGGTCTCTGTATTGCTTCCTTTTTACGAAAATATTGTCTCAGCAAAAGTGCCTTATTTGTTTGAAAATTTGTTTCCTTACATCTTTTAAGACCATCAAGTAAGTAGCACTAGTGTTGATCGCATTTCACAGGTTAGTGTGACCACCATCCTGTTGTTATTGGTTGTAGAAGATTTTAGAAAACAGTGATGTCGGTGTGTTCTGAGGTGATGTAATGTTCATTGTAGGTCTTTTGGAAACCAGTCAGTTACTTGAAAAAGTTTAAATGGATTGGGATAAGCCTGCTTTTACTCTTCATGAAGGAAAGTGAGCTATAAATTAACATCTGTAATTGTTGCATATTCAGAGAATCATTGTAATGCTCATAGATTTACTGACATGTAATACGACATCTGACATTTTGCGATGCACTTGACTGAGCTTTAACAAATAATGACAAGACAAGGATGTTCAAGCTATTTGTACCTGAAAACCAAATCTTCATCTCAGACACCTCTAACTGGTTCTACAACAGTACCTCTTGGAAGTAAGTTTAGAATAAGCCTTTGACATTAAAGACACCGTATATTTTGCCATCACCTTCATTAAACTAGACTAGAAGAATTATTATTAAATATGGTATTTGCACTGAAGTGTGGGCCAAAAAGTTTATATATGATACTGGATGGAATTTACAGTAAAAGTGTGACTGTGTTCTGCCAATGTGTCCTTGGAATGTAAATATCCATGTATTTCTTAATGTGAACTGGTTATTTCTGTTACAGATTTTATTATCCTCAGGGTAAACCCACTAATGAGCATTGTGGAGATGCTGTTTATCAGAAATTATCATCAGTCTTCCAGCAGTTTCCAAACCAGCAAGTGCCTCGTGAGAAGTTTGATATTGTCGCCAAGGTTTGTGTTCATTATTTATTAAATTTTCCCCATTGTGTGTTACTACTATGTTAACCTAAGTTTTTGTATTATCTGTCTTTCCCATCAGGCTTGTCAGTGTCCTGTGTACTGGAAGATTCCATTATTCGTTGCAGCTGGAGGAGACAAACTTGGTTATGTGGAAGCTAATACCTTTATTGATTTCTGGAAAAAGTAAGTATGATTATACTATGTGTAGTAAGTAAATCAGTTCTGGCATCTCATGGACTCATTTCCTGACAGAACTTTTGCCGGATATCCTGAATTGTAACTTCTATCTCTTTGTAAATGTGCAAACTAACTAAATTCACAGAGCAGACTTTTCCATGAGAAGTTACTAATCATTTAGCTGGTCAAGAAATTGTATGCCTGTTATGGAGAATGAAGCTTTATTACTGTGTTCACAAGTACATGCTGCCTATAAATGTGCTGGGTTTGCAAAAATCATTGTTACTTCCATCAGTTGTGAATCATAATTTATAAGCATTCTCCTTAACAGTAGCAAATATGTATAAACCATTCAGGCTTGTTTTGTCTTCATGGGTATTGGTCTCCCCATTTTTTCCTTGATCATCATAGTTTTGCCAGTTGCAGTTGAATGATCAAAATGTATCATTCAGTTTTATTGGCTAGGGGAGAATATAAATTCACAATTTTTACTTGTTCTAAGTCTCAGTGTCTACTGCACTATTCCGCCGAGTAATTTTTACTACCATAAATCCCAGAATCATGTTGCATTTTCTTTTTAGTATCTATAAACACTACAGTGTCTTTTTCAACAAAACTGATGTGTGCTTGACACAACAAAACTTTTATTATTATTTATGTTTCTTACCCCTGATAATCTTTTACCATGAATGACGTGATAATCCAGTTATATGAACCTCAACAGTGCAATACTGCTCCTCAGTGTTGGCTGCTACAGGTTGTTGCACGTTGTTGTTGTTGTTGTTGTTGTTGTAATCATCAGTGCCATCACCATCATCATCGTCGTCATGAAAATATTTTCTGCTCTGTTCAGAGTTCTGTCGACATGCCATGACAAGCCATCTAGGTTTGTCTACATCATGACAAGAGGTACGCGTGAATTCTTGGTTCCTGAGGACTTTATACCTTTGGTCCAAGACGTAGTAGACACACATCCGGGTCTTACATTTCTTAAAGAAGCAGCAGAGTTTCACTCCCGCTATGTACATACGGTGAGTACAGTATGCTTCCATTGATGTACTATTTTCATTTGAAAGGCATATATTACAACTGTTCTATAGGCTATGTGTATCTTAATAGGCTTATACAGAGTGAGCTGAAAGTTCCTGTGCCCCTGTGCAACTGCATCCTGTTGGCACAGTCTTAAGTGTCTGGTTTGATGAAATAAGAATTCTGAAATTGTGAAAATATATAATGTGGTGTTCTGGGTCAATAGCACCATGTGGTCTCATAGATGGCTGTGAAGGGGGAAGCAGATTTGTACCACCTACAAGAATACATGGTATCTTAACCCAGAAAACTATGGGCTAAACGTCTGCATGACAACCTTCACTGTGATACTGAAAACTCTCCCCACTCTCAGTTCTGCCATTGACTTTTCCTAGAGGATGGTCTTACTGCAGACACTGCACTACGTTACAGTGTTTTCAGTGAAATATTAGATTTGAAGGCTATGTGGCCTCTAAGGATAAAAAAAAAAAACAGATATATAAATGTCTAAAAGGGATTCTCTTTCTTTTGTATCTTTGCTGTGCATTGAGGGATCCAGCATATGTGACATTATTTACACATTCCTTAATGTTAAAGATGTCATCACAGATTTAAGTGAAACCTTCCCTTTGGTTGAATATTGCATATATTTGCAAACAATATACAATATTTAGATGCATGTCTGTAAGGATATGGAGGCTATTTCTAACGTGGGTAAGTGAAAACTGACTATCAGAACTTAAATATCTACAGGAGTAAGAGACGAACTAACCACCATAGTGTGAGCATTTATTAATGTCTTTTTCAGTTTGTTATTTAACAGAACTTTCAGTTTCTAAGATTGTACTGGTATAGTGTTGGTAATGGATTGATGACTGTGGAACAGTGGTGGAATGATACTGGCAGGGAAAGTCCAAAGTACTTGGAAAAAAAAAACCTGTCTCAGTGCCACTTTGTCCAACATAAGTCCCACATGGACTGGCCTTAAATCCAACCCAGGCATCTGCTGTGACAGGCTGGCACCTGATTACAGCCAATACTAGTAAAACTCAAGAAGAGATGTTTTTAAGGTATGTCCAACAGGAGCACTTTGTTTAACATGTCACACACATAAGTTCTGGAAGAAATGCTGATTCACAGAGCCTGTCCACAAGACTAAATGTAGCAGTCCTCCACTGAACTTGGTACTTTATTGATAGCAGACACCTGGTGAAACTTTGTTACATTCAAGGTGATGAACAGAATTGTATCGAACATCCTTCTGCTGTAAAGAACATGTTATGACCATCAAGTCAAAAGTACATATATGCATGACATATTGTTGATGATCAGTGTGCTTATTGTTTCACATGTGTCACAGGTAATTGCACGTATCTACTACTGCGTGAACAGGTCATGGAGTGGTCGCATTACTTTGCCAGAACTTAGGAGGTCAAACCTTCTCCATGTTATACAACTTCTTGAGGAGGAGGAAGACATTAACCAAGTGACTGCTTACTTTAGTTACGAGCATTTCTATGTCATATACTGCAAGTTCTGGGAGCTGGACCGTGACCATGATCTTTACATTGACAAACTGGATTTGACAAGACATAGTGATCATGGTGAGTGTGTTATTAATATGTGTATGTTATTTTCCTGAATATGGCTGTAACTGCATTTAAAGACAGAGAGGCAGTACTGATTCAGATATTATGGACATAAAATTAATTTGAAATGTGCTGCACTATATCATGGTTTTCCACTCATAATTTGTTTTAACCATAAAATCTCTACACTAGTTATGTGGAAAATTTAATGTGTTTTAATCTGTTTGGTGACAGTTCACTGCATGGTTGAGTAGGCAATAAACCATTTTCATTGTCTGTGTGGTCTGTATAAAATCAAAATAGCACTACACTGGGAGATCCAATCCACCTATACTTAACTTTCCTTTGTACTTTACACAAGGGTTTACATCTGAATATGGAGTAGTTACTGCTTTGCACATTTTGATCTGTTAAAGGTCAATGCTGGAGGTGGGATAGTGTAGTGTGTATAGAGACTAAAACTATGGACAAGACATTCTGGCTTTTGAATCCCAGCAGAGAAGAGAGATTTTCTGTCATACAGAATATTGAGACAGGCTCTGGGGCCCACCCTGCCTCCTGTTCAATGGGTACCGTGATTCTTTCTCTGTTTTAAAGTGGCTGGTGCAGGAAGATGATCACCCACCTTTTTCTAGTGCTGAAGTTAAGAATGAATGGAGCTGTATGTGTGCTTGCCCTATATTCCTTCGTGGTTTGGACAAGGAAAACTCTGCCTTTACCTTTTACAGATAAACACACAGTTATTGGGATGAGTACTGTGCTCTTCTGGGTTATTACACTGCAAGTAGTGGTAATTTCTTCCCCATGTTTTGGGACGACCTATCAGTCTCATGCTCAGGGGTCTTGAACCCTGAGGATGAGACCAATAGGTTGTCCTGACATCCCCTTGAACCCTAAAGATGGGACTGATAAATTGTCCTGCGACATTGGTAAGAAATTACCACTGCTCACTGCAGCTTGTGAATGTGTCAAACATAGTAGCACGTTCGATATGTACGATATGAATATTAGTTAAAATTTGAAAGATTAAAATTATTATTAACAAAAGTGTGTTCAATATAAACGTTTAAAGTTACAGTACAATATAGAATTTGCATTCAGACATTCAAACAATTTATCTTTATTTTTATTATGCATTTTTGCCTGTGTTTTCTATGCCAAACTTTTCTAACAAAAATTATTTAATCTTTCAATGATACATCCGTGTTGTGCTCCAGTCAATGGCCTGTATGTAGACTGAAATTAGTAACCTTATAAATCGCTGTGTTGTGCATGACGGTTTATTGAATAAATATATATCAAGATTATTTAAAAATTTCTTCTCCCTCCCATTCAGGCTAAATGCAGAATGCATTTCATCTTTCTCCATTTTATCACCCTAATAATATTTGGGAAAACATACAGTTTATATTTTCTCTAACCTCATGTTATGTGTTGGGTATGTGGACTTACCCGTGGTCATGTTATACGTCGACTATGTGGACTGACCTTTGGTCTTCTCAGGTATTGTCCTCAGACACTTTCAGTTTGTGTTATTCTCGTAGGGTGAGAGATCAAGTTTTGTACCTCTATAAATTTAGAAATGTGCAAATTTTAGATATTATTCACAAGACTGGTGAAGTACTATAAATACTCACATCCTATGTTGACTATGTCATAACCTAACCTTCAAAAAGTGTTTTATTTTTCCAGCTTTATGAGACTGATTGGTAGAAATGTTGTTCCAACTAGATTAGTGATATGCATCTCACGGTGTTTTGTAACAAACAAGTACAGATATTTCAGCTTTCATAATTGATATAAATGTAGCAAAAATTATGATCTTTCATCATCCGTACTTAATGCCATTTAAAACTGTGCCATACTCTCATGCTCTTTCAGTTTAAAAAGTCTGCTGTAATATTTTACGTATGTATTTCAGTCTCTTGCTGCTATTTCGCTCCATTGGCTGAATACTTGCCCAATAAGTAATGTATAAATGTGTTACATTGTGGCTTACAGCACTCTCATCACGCATAATAGATCGCATCTTCTCAGGAGCAGTGACACGTGGGCATCGACAGCACTTACATGATGAAAAAATGAGTTACACCGACTTTGTATGGTTCCTTTTGTCTGAAGAAGACAAAACACATCCAACAGCTATTGAGTACTGGTTCAGGTAAATTTTATATATATAATGTAATATACAAAAATTATCTCTTCTTCAGGATTGGTGTTTCTCAGTTATTATGCTACAGTACAGCTTTTTGCAATATTTTCAGTTCATATATGTTTCTACAAAATTAAGAGCAGTTCACAAAGTGAGTTATTGTTCAGTTCTGTTTTGTTATCTCGCACATTTTTTTTTTAAGTTGTTACCATCACAGTATGTTTGATTATGTCTCTGTATTTTTTTTTTTTGTGCAGTAAAATTAATTTAATCTGGCTACTGATAGTCTGGAAATCCTGATGGTTTGGCACTTGGGGAAAATAGTCCCCCATTTAAGTATGATTTTTGACTAGAAGTTTTGCTCTTTACTCGTTACTTTTTGTGTGCTGTCTGGACTTTATGGAGGTCATCAGGCTACTAAAGTGTCTTGAGAAGATCCCAAAATTAATACACCATGTACTGCTGGCAAAAGGAGTTCTTAGAAACCTGACATAATTAGGATGCTTTAAGGCAATGGAGCTAAGTGTGGTTGTGGTTTCATACAACACTAGATCATTAACTACCTAAGAAGCAGAAGGACTATTTACAGTAGTTTATGGCATCATGTGAAGGTGTGAAGGGCCTTTTCAAGTGATACACATTGAAAGAGCCTAAAATAGTGCAATTGTAAAAGGTGATGTATAAGTGGATAACAACATTGTGTTCCAAAGGAAGACCCATGACTGGACTCATGATAATTGAAATGGCTCAGTCTTTTTATGATAAAATGACAATAAGAGACAAGGCAAGTTCTCTGAGGACTGGGCTGAAAAATCCTTGGTTGCTGAGTTCAAGGAATTCTGCTGTACCACACTTTATGATTAGCAGTTTTTGGTCTTGATAGTTTATTTTCCTCATACTGTTATTAGCTGTTACTTATTCATACAGTGTTTTATTCTGTTTCATTTTTATATGAATCATAGTAATTTAATGACAGTCAGTATAGGAATTCAGTACATAACAAAGAATGAAGAATAGAGTGGGCATAGTTTACCATATGTGTGCATGCACATTACAGTTTACTGTAATACCAGCTTTGCTATTTCCCAAGTTGCTGACTACATTTGAGTGTGTCATCGCGCGGAATATGGTGAGAAGTGCTAGCCTGGACTGTTGAGAGTAAGTTTGAGATCTGTGTCTTAAAGTTAACTGTCTCAAATATGGACTGAGAGACATGTCAATCCTGAAATGTTGTACTCTACATACAGCACTAATATACAAATGTGTACTGTCATGGTCCGTTTAATAAATGTCAGTTACATTGTGGGTCTGTTCTAATGGATGTATTCTTTATACAGATGCATGGATCTGGATGGTGACGGTTACCTCTCCATGTATGAACTAGAATATTTCTATGAGGAACAGCTTCAGAGGATGGAAGCCATTGGTATTGAGACTTTACCTTTTGAAGATTGTCTCTGTCAGGTACACTTTACCATAATTTCATATCGACAAATTATGCAGAAATAATAGTGTTCTCATACTAAATTCTGCATCATACAAGTTGTAAAGTTTGTTAAATTATAATTCACATGCCACTTCTTAATTTATATCATAGTTCAGCAAATTCCATGATATTCCCTTCTGTATGACACTATGGGCAATTGTAGCCCAAGGTCTCCTTATTTGTAAGTATTTTAGTAGGACTGCTTTGAGAGGGGTGAGCCCATTGCATGACCCCAACCTACACAGGACAACATAAACACTGAGAAAATGCTGACATACTTTCACACCCATATGGATTAGAACCCATGGTCCCAATGTTCAAGTGGTGGAAGGCAGTACATGCTTTGTACTGTACAACCACTGTAACTTGTTAACACATCATGATAATCATCTGTATTAGACCTCTGAGATGATGACATATGATATTTCCTTCATTCTTTACAGAATTTCAGGGTGTTAGACATAGTCTCCTTACAGCCATTGACTGCTGTATTTTGGAGTTTTGTGTTTTGTGTATACATTTATTGGCTGTTTGCCAACTGCATTGATATTACTGATGAAAGAATGGGTTATGTACTTATAGCAGAGCTGTACTTTGTTCTGCATTTTGTCAGGTCATACAAACTAAACAGATCTCTGTTTTGTACAGTTAGTTATTTTATTCTGTTGTTCTCTGCCACTCTGGTGGCAACAGAATTGTTATTGAATTACAGTTTCTCTGTAAGTGTTACTGTTAGGCACATGAATATACAAATCTGATGCTGTGGTTATTTCTGCACTTTCTTTCCAAGACACAGACAAAACAGCATATGCTTGATTGCAGTTATGACATTTATGCTAGGTATTTGGATAGGTAACTCTACTTTGATGTGATGCCTTTGTTACTGTGATTATATTAAGCTTTAGCATGACACACACAAAATGGTAAGGAATTAGAATGTGTGGCTGTTGTAGAAGTATAGTAACTGAGTGGCTACCAGCTTGCATTTAGAGGATGTGACATACTTTACCATTCTGGATAGGGGCACACCTCCTTGTTCTTGCTGCACCTTCATCACTGAATATTCATTCTTCTCAGTGCACTTCATACAGAAGGAGCATTATGTGTAGATATGACAATAAGCCCTTGGGACTGAACACAGTAGATGTGCATTCCACAAAGTTCATGAAGCATTGTTTTTATACACATACATACATACATACATACACACATACATACATGCATGCATACATACATACATACATACATACATACATACATACATACATGCATGCATGCATGCATGCATATATACGTACATGCATACATCCATACATACATACATAAATGCATACATACATATATATGTACATACGTATATACGTACGTACATACATACATACATACATACATACATACATACATACATACATACATACATGCATGTATGTATGTTTTATCTAAATTTAGAACAAAATTATTAGCAGCAAACCACTTAATTATATGAGAGAGAACTAAATTTGCTACTGAATAGAAATCTTCAATATTTCTTCTTGAAATTATGTCACTAGTATCATCATCAAATAGTACTGGTTCTGATGCAGAATTTATTCTGAGGGGAAGTTCCTTTATTTATATTATGAACAGTTAAGGCCCTAGTTCTTGATGGAAAAAGGTGCAATAGTATTGTACTAATATAAAATACTGTGATAACTGCAGTAAGAAAAGACCAGAACGGGACAACAAGTGACCTAACTCCATGACAGACATATGATGATGATGATGATGAAAAGTGGAAATGAAGGTTGAGTGAAATGGCATTACAAAAAATAAAATTATTTTTTTTCCCCCCTATATTAGATGCTGGATATGATTCATCCTACAGAGCCAAGAAAAATCTCACTGGGAGATCTAAAACGCTGTAAAATGACACCCATCTTCTTTGATACATTTTTCAACCTAGAAAAATATCTTGACCATGAACAGCGTGACCCATTTGCTTCACAGCGAGACCATGATACTGATGGTCAGGAGGCAAGTATTGTAATATATTAGTGTAGTACAGGTAATACTTGACCAGTTTCTCCATTAATGGTAAGCTTGTACATTAATGACAGTTTGTTTAATGCCATGTATTATAACTGACAGTTATGTGACCATTCTCAACACATGTTTTTTGTGATGCCATAGCAGTAAGACAGTACTTATTTCATCTTGATTTTTGCAATTATTTCACACACACACACACACACACACACACACTATTATTGTCATATTTTAATGCACACGTGAGTTATGACTGATACTTCTTATTCATTGAAAATGTGTTTTTTTCCTAATATTAGAAATTAATAATTTTTGTTACTTTTAAATGTTAGTGCAGTGTGCTAAAACTGTCATTTTGCATCTCTTATATTATACAGCTGTCAGACTGGGACCGCTTTGCGGCTGAAGAATATGAACTTCTGGTAGCTGAGGAAGGAGCAAATGATCATCAAGATGAAGCGTAAGTTTCAAATCATTTCTGTATTTTAATGTAATTGGTTTCATAGTTTTTCATCAAAGTTACAGCTGTTCAAGAAAACCAACATTGTCGTTATCAGCCAGTTGAAGTGCACATAGCTACATGTCTCTTTATACATCTGTCTAACTCTTTCATGCAGTCACTGCATGGAACAGAGTCATCCTTAAGGTGCTAATAGGTGCTGAGCTAGTCAAAAATTTTATATTTTATGGAACCTAAAAGCTAATTACTGTGTTCACAAGAGCATGCTATATATCTCTGTCCTGAGTTTAGTCATCACCCTTATAAGCACTGTATTAAGATCATCTTAAATATTATCTTCCCACTTATTTGTATTTCTTTTTAGTTAGATTATTATTATGTAAATAATTTCCCAGACATGATACTTTTCCTTCCCATCTTTGCCTCCTTGATTTGATCACACTAATAACATTTGATGAATTATACAAATTGTGACATGCCTTTTTAATATTAGCTTCACCATCTTTCTCTGACTTTGTGTCTCTTAGGTCCAAATATTCTACTCAGCTTCCTGTTTTGAAACCAGCCTTAATGTATATTCTTCCCATAGTGTTGGAGATCAAGTCTACACCCATTTTAAACATCATGTATAATATGTTGTGTGAAAGCAGCATTTACCTTTTGTACAGTGGTTCCATGATCCCTGGGGAGTAAGTGTGGGTGCATGGGCAGGAACTGATGGGGCTGTTTCAGAGTTGAGGTTTGTGCAGGTGCAAAGGGCTAAGAGTGATTTGAGGGCTCAGATACAGGTTTGACTGGGACTTAAGTGACACTTAATGTGTGCCCAAGTAAATGAATTGTACAGTCCGTGAACACCTATTTCTGAATCAACTGTTCCCCATTACAGTCATAACACAGTTTTGAAGCATAGAAATCACTTTTATTTTGTTAGTATGAATGAAAGATGCGAAAAATACGTGCATTGAAGATTACAAGGCTAAAGAAATATGAAAGTATCTTGAACTGTAAATTACTAATACATGACTGAAGGGAAGAAAAAAATTTTAAATTTATTATTATCAGTATCATTATCATGATTAATAAATTATGACTACAAATCATTTATTTATGTTGGGTGAAATGAAAGGAATAAATTTGTTTTCTTATGGTCTCCAATCAGTGGCATGAAAGAACTGCTTATACTTGTGTGTGGATTTGGTATTTTTTATTATCATTGTTGTTGGTGTTTACAGGGTGTTGGATGATGAAATGTAGCCATCATACTGGCATTTAGTAAGTAAAACATTCTTAACCCTGAAGTTTGAATGTGTCCAGTTTGCTGCTTACTCAAGATCATGTGCTTGGTTTATTTTGTTTCATTGTTTTATGAATCCATGACAGAGAGTAAAGTTATAATTATTGAAACCGTCAATATATATGAATTGCTTTTAAGCAGGTTCTATATATGGTCTTTTGACGCTACAGTTTAAGAAGTATAATGGCTGATATGTTGTTAAAATATTCACATAATTCAGCCATTTATAATATGCATTTAGTTCTCAGTTTACTGCATATTTAATCTTCAAGTAAAGAATTTTATCATACCTTACTGTGCGAATAGGTTTTCTGGGGTGTTTTTGTATGATTCCCATAAGAAATATGATCCATATGTACTGTTGTGCAACTGTTATAGAAAAGTCCATATACTAATCACACTATGGTATGCCAGGGTGAATTGCAGTGTCACCAAAAGTTTGTTTTAAGAAGACAGGCAATGTACACATAAACATAACATTGAGGTGCTTTCATAAAACCATTGTTGCCATGGAAAAGCAATAAGTATTACATATTCTGAGTGTGTATGGTATGTAGCCTTAGTTATCCAGCATGCAAAGCCTGTGTGCTGTATTATATTGTCATTGGTGGTGTGTTTGTATGATATTTTTCCCCATTATCTCTTAACAGACTGTTTTCATACAAAACATCATAATATTTATATTAAAATTTAAAAGTGCTTTAATTGCAATTATTAATTATTTAAATAATAGTGGGGTAGGTACATAAAGGAATGGTACACATTTGTAATGGTTTTTGTCCCGTCTGGCTGGTCTTCAACAGCTTGTCTTTCAAATTTGTTTCTTATTGATTTATCACCAGCATTTTGGTGAATTGTAATGTGAATGAAGTATGTGTTATCGTGTTTGTTGAATGTGCACTGTAATGGTGTGTACTGAGCAGGTGCATTCAATGGAAGAAATTAGAAATGATATGCTGATTTCCTTTTCTTATGTATTTGATGCCATAAGCTCAAATATTTTAAGTAAATATGTATATATAAACATTTCAACCTATGAATTGTTGAGTATATGAACTAATGATTGTACACTTATGTAAGAATTGAACTGATGATTGTATGCTTGCATAAGAATTCTTGTTTAATTTTATCAAAAGCCCCTTAATTTACAGGAAAATTACATTGATTGTAAAGTGTACTTTATTTATCTAAATTACTTTATAGAATATTTTTCACTCTAATAAACGTTTAGTGAGTTGTATTTGTGATATAAGCAGAAACACATTTGGTCACCATTTAAAGTGTCCATTAATTTTATATTATTTTAATATAAATTTGAAAGTGCCGAATGTTTGAAAAAATACCCACTGTCAAATCCCATAAAAATGTGTTCAGTGGTTCTTGAGTTATTTCGTGCATATAGATGGACAGATAAAATGAAGGACAGAGTGTTTTAATAGGTACTCCACTTGTTTAAAAATTGGAAAAAATGGCACAACTGCAGTATGTCGATAAAAATTATCAAAAGGCTGTCAGGATAGCTGGTCTTCTGGTTGATACATGAACTCAGGTCCCCCTCTCAAATACAAGGCATGAGTGGTAACCCTTCAACCATTATGTAAAGTGTTGCAACACACCCCTTTAATATCTACTAATGCCTTTAATGAACTGAAAATGATGTTGACAGGAATGAGTGTGGCATAATTTGTGGAACTAGTGTGACATGTGCCTGTAAGAACTGAAGAAAACTGCAAAGTAGTCGCTCAGGATAGTCACTCTTCTGACCAAGATTTTTAGGTCTTGAATGGGACTCCCCCAGCCACATTAACTGTGATGTCATAATGTATTAATATGGTAACCCCTTTAGGATCTGCCCATGCCTGCATAGTCAATTTCCAGTTTGCTTGTGCAAATTTTGTTTCTTTATTCAATGAGTACTTACACCATGATTTGCCCAGTCATATCACAGTCTGCCTGGTTTTTGGGATCTGCCTATAACATGTGCACTAATGAGCAGGACTTAAAGATACTGTTGTTCAATTACCTCAGGAGATTTATTTTATGAGTTGACAAGTAGAGATTAGCAACACTCATGTATGGTAATGGACTTTTCTTTGAGTTTTTCTCATTTATTTTAAGTTAATTTTAGTATGGTAACAGTGCCATTTCTCTTGTATATCAGCTCCAGAATAGTCACATAAAGGAATGCAAATACACTCTTAAGGCAGTGATTACACAATAGAATGAAGATGGTTAGGGTGTAGGGGCTGTTTATTGACCATCATCAGTTTAATCCAGTCTGCTTTGTTGTAGTGATAAAACATTAGTTAACAAAGTTTGGAGATACTAAATAGTTAATGGCTCTGCCTGTCTTATTAGCAGTGTCACATTTTATGTCTCCTGAGTTTATGAGACAGTGACTCTTGCTAGGAGAAGTATAGGTGGGGTACAGTTCTGCAGCTTTGAAAACATTGACCAGCACAAAGTTAAGAATATATTACAGGATTTTATGAAATAATGAGTGACCATGCACTTAAAAGTGAAGTGGATAGACTGCAGAAAATTTTGCAATGTAGTGTTTAGTTCATAAGTGGCACAGTTCAACTTTTCATTGTTTGGGTCCTAAATTTTCGTGAAAAATACTGCTGAGTTTGTGAACAGTGATTGTAACATCTCTTGTTTTCAAATAGTAGAACAAGACAGACAATCTATATATAATGTAACATGTTTGTGGAACCATTGTTGCAGTGGTAAAGCACTAATTATTACATATGAGTGTGTGATGGAGCCCTAGCTATCCAGTATGAAATGTGCTTGCGCCATATTTTCATCTGTGGCCTGCCCGGCTGTTCATTATTGTTCCACTTTATTCATAAACAACAATTTTATTTATTTTTTTTTTTTTGTGGGGGGGGGGGGTTTTTGG
>Ga0123352_10005944_pt1 | contig 18550 bp, 11 predicted proteins | sample TergutLab28metaG_FD_89700 | JGI IMG/M metagenome (GOLD analysis project Ga0123352, IMG submission 89700) | Labiotermes labralis P1 segment gut microbial communities from Petit-Saut dam, French Guiana - Lab288 P1 | ecosystem: Host-associated > Arthropoda: Insects > Digestive system > Gut ... | reverse complement strand
GGGAGAAATGTGGGTGGTGGGGAGGGGGGAGATGAGGGGGGGGGGGAGGGGGGGGGGGGGGGGGGGGGGGGGGGGGGGGGGGGGGGGGGGGGGGGACAGAATGTGAGCAGTTTCGCTACCAGTATTACGGATGGCGTACCGAGGGAGCCTGGGTGGTGCCATCTGCCCGGTGTCAGCTCATGCATTATGGACAAAGTACGCGTTGCCTAGCGACGGGAGGAAATTGATCCACCAGAAGCAGCTGCCGCTCGGAGTTTGCAACGTGGCGCCTGATGCGTGGGAAGCACTTCAAGTTGCTATCAGCTAGTTAAGATGGGACCTCCGCTGAACCATATACGAAGCAACTTCTACCTGCCTCTCTTGAGATCGGTACTTGCGTTACTTTCCTACCCACCCTGACATTCAACAACCAGAATTATTGATGTGTTCCGTCATTCTTCTGTGCACGCTCTAAGACTCGCTCATCTTACCGTCACTCAATCATCTGAACGATATAAGTAAAAATACACACTCCGAAACCATTTTGACATAATTTTTACTTTCCACTTTTGCATATTCTTGTTGTTATCTGTAAATATATCGAACAATAACGTCACGATTTCACCATGTTTGCGTTGCCGAATACATGTAATCCATTGACACACACACATATGTTGATTATGTTCATCTCGGCTAGCAAGATATCTGCTAAACACGAAAACTTCGTGATATAAAGCAGCTGCTCTCTCGTTTTTAAGTCGAATTCTGAAACATTATTTGACGTGATTTGAGGTTCTCGGGCAGTTGGCTATGAAGATTAATTACTGCCAATTTTTTGTGTTCATACAAAACTTCGTTCAACATTGTACATTAATCTACATTTCGTAACAGCCTCAATTTCTCCCAGTTAACATAGCTACAATTTGGAAGTGTTACACAATACACAAAGACAGAGGTATAACGACAAGAACACAAACCAAAACCCTGCGGGTAAAGAAAAAAAGACATAATAAAAGGCCCAAGTAAAGCGCCATTAAAGACTCAACACTCCCAACAGTAACAAGTTCAAAAATTCAAATAAAAAAGAACATCCGGTATTTCCCAAGCAGGTGGAGTCAGTAGAAGAAACTCTGTTTAAAAACACTAACAGTTTTTCTAAATATGTCTATGTCTCTGCTGATCGATTTTGATTATTGTACGCAGCTAGCCGAAGAGTAGATTCTTTGTGTGTCGCAGAATAATAATAATAATACTAATAACATCATTTTTTGTTTCTTCTTCTTTTTCTTTTCTGCCCATTCGGATAGGTCCAACGGCAGATCTTGATGCTGTGGTTGTGAAAGAAAAGCCCGCATCACTGACGGAAATGGCAGTCCAGTCGTTCAACTCAATACCGGTAATTATACACTCAGCTGTCCCCACTCAGAGAGGTTAGTTGTGACACCTAAGAAGAAGTTTGTGGAGCCTCTTGTGGATTTCAGGTTCATTACGGTTTTGAACTCCGTCTGAATTTCGGTCTGGCTTGGCTGAGGATTCCCCCATTCTTCTTCAAATTTCCGAAGAAAACATACAAGATAGTACTACCGCTTCATCTCCGCTTCTTTGGGCTGAAAGACACTACTGTCCCGAATTCGAATCTCGGGTCGGGGGAATTTCAGAACAATTATGGGGGTTTACTTTTCTGTTGTTATTCCAGCAATATCGTTAGGCAGTTCAGAGGACTAGTTTCGCTTTGATTTTTCATTCTGTTCGTTAATATCGTTTCCTTGAAATCTGGCCAGCCGGTACAGCTAAAAATAATCAACGTACGTTCGCATGCACATTACACGTCAGCGAGCAAGAGACAGCAGGTCACGGATTTCAGTTCCTTCAACACTGCTCGTCTCTCTGGACGTTCCAACCAATACCCAGGTTTAATAGTTTAATTAACAACAATGTGCCAACAAAATAAGTATCAAGAATGGTGAACTGTAAACGCCTAGGAAGACGCCACCATATCCTGTCTCAATATGTCTGTCTCGGAATTATTTTGCTGCGAATGATAAAATTCAATGACAGCTTCCCTCATTATTAAAGGTAACTCGGCCGAGATTCGAAAGGCATTTGACAAGGTCAGGGACGCCGTGATTTGAAGTCATACTCGCTTTGGCAGAAATCAGTCTGTTTCCTTGAAAGCTTCGGACACAAGGGTGCACCGGATTCTTTAGGATTACTTTAATTTTCACGCACAAAATTTCAAATTGCACAAGGACGGCTGGAAGCGGACAAGATCGCCCCATTGACGCTCTGCGAGCGGCAGGTGGATATTTTGGATGCTGATTGGTGTGTTCTTGACAGACTGGTTAGGTCTGACGAGGAAACCTTACACACTCCGGGTATAGTAACGAACAAATTTACCGATACTGGAGTGATGAACAACCATGTGAGGTTCTCGAAAAGCCTCTAAATAATTTGAAAGTCACAGCTTGGAGTGGAATGTCGACTTTGAAAGTGCTGCAACTTACTACTTTGGAAAAGAAAACTGCACAAAAACTGCAAATTCAGCGGGATACAGAACAAAGCTGGAAACGTTAGAAATGGATGCTGACGACGTCGGTGGTCAGTTCTGATTTTTAGGAAGACGAAGCCATAGCACTCATAGCACATAAATCAATGGATGGCTTGATAGCCACGTTTCTCTGCCGTATCATTTCACGTGTAAGGTTGCATCGTCTGATCTGTCAGGTCTCCTGATCTCCCTGCGTCCGAATACTTTCTCAAGGGACACTTGAAAGCCAGAGCATACGCGATCAAACCTTACAAGTTCGGGAATTGGAAAGAGCACAACCGAGATATTAAGACCACTGAGAGGTTTCTTGTGCGAACAGTGACGATTACTTGCCGAACACGATTGCAGAATGCATTACTCAAAAGGAAGAGCGCTTAGGATATGTAAATTTTTTAACAAATTAGAGCGTATATTAAACAACATTTTTACTACTGATTCTCCATAAAACTTTTTATGTCCTTCGTTGACGTCGATTCATAAATTTGGCGGTCTAACAAGCGCCACATTCCATTGACACACATACATAAACTTTAGTAACAGCCGGACATGAAATGTACGCATTTCTTCAAGTAAACAGTCTGTTATTTATGTACGATTTTACCCTAGCTTAAAAATTTGATCTAAAGATTTTATTAAAAATCCCATTTACAAAATTTTAAACACTACTCCCCAACTGGCAGAAGGAATCATGGTAGACATTTCAAGAGACTTCTGGATACGTGAGACCGGAATGGGTCAACAAGTAGCCCAACTCGATGACAGATATATGATGATGATGATGACAAAATCTTATGAAAATCCGTCAATTGCGATCCGAGTCGTTCCATGCGGAGGGACGGAATGACAGACTTACTGAACCTAGTAGATATTTTTTTCAAAATTGTTTTACAGATGTACCTGGTATAGTCAGAGAAGATTTGTGCTTCTCCATATCGTCACATCGGCTCTATAATCCAGAACTCAGTTTTCCTAAAGAGAAAATGGAATCGTGTGTGCGGGTTTTCCGCATATCCTGACAACGTTCCCCCCTCCCTCTCGGTTTACTAGCAACGGAGCCTTCTTTGGTTTTACCCCATATGCAACAGGAACATATTATCCGAGTTTTCGTTTCTAAAAAGAAAAAACGTTATATTTACATTTCGGCTAGCATTATTAGTTTCTAATACATTCCATAACGGACAGACGAACAGTTAGGAACTGAACGGAGATCAGACTGTCGGACGGACAGACGGCGTAAATGACTCTATACCGTTTCTCTTCTCACTTTTTAATCGTTTTAGGTAGAACCTGGAATTGGTGATAAATTTGTGATATATACCTAATGCCGTTAATTAATTATGGGTTGCGGGATAGTGAGCACAGTGAAAACTGTACTTAACATAAGGGAGTAAACAAATTTTTTATTGCATTTTCCACATTTCTCGTCCGCCTTGGTTAAAGCCGCTGTAGATGATCTGTACGTAATGCCGATGAGCAATTGTGAATGTCGTACATAACTTTGGGTTATAAACTGCATGCCTATCCGAAATTTCCATATTTTGATTTTGGAAAAATAATTTCTGTTCATTCTGATAACATCTATGAAGCACTTAAATAATCAGTACTATAAAACTGCATTACTGTAATAGCTGTCTTGGACACTGGTCTATCATAATTGACTGCCATGGATTTGAACCCTGCTAGGTATGCGACAACCCTGCACGCGCAAATCTTCCGAGCGAAATGACGAGGCGCTGCAAACCGCGCCACTGTTGTCACTGTCAAAAAAGGTGAGTTACATGAAAACACGCGTAGTAAAAACCACACTCTCTTACAGTCCTAAAAGAAATTCAACCCAAAGTCTCCACATTTCTCCTCCGATTTACGTGTCATTCTATACTCAACATCTATACATAAAGGTGGTAAGAATTATGAGTTTCGTGGAAATCCATTTGGTGACAGCAGCCTTTTACTTGATAGCATAACTTCTGCCTTTAATTTACATTGTATTTAACTGATTTTAATTAAATTCGACAATCGAGCTCTAGACGTAATGCCATTTTAGGAAATATGAGTAGCAGGGAAATTAATAATGAGACTACCGCGTCATACACAATAATAAATTAAAAATAAATATTGGACATTATATACAACATAAATTAATTTATATTTGTGCCAGTTAGGTTAACACCAAATTGATTTATTTAATTCTCGTTATGTTCAAAGCTGTACACTATGCCAAAGGTTGTGTTCATAAAAGTAGTCACGTGATTTTATCCAGTAAAAACCGCAAGACAGATCCTCTCCGATCTATAGTGCGCTCTGAACAATATGAAGATACAAAGAAAGGACTCAGCACACATATTTTTTGTATCTAATTTTTAATTTTTAACTTATTTGCATATTATTACACTATTTGGGATAACATTTTAATACCGATTATGGACTTCATTGCCTGTACAGAGAGACCTCTGCCTTACATGTTTTCTCTTTGATGTAAACTGTGCAAATACCTGATGATGACAATAAAAATCAGCCAAAGGGTTTTGTAGTAAATATAAACATTATACAGTAGTCTTGTTGGATGTGTTAGTCTAAATATAAAAATATATTCGATTTAAAACAAGAAAGGCTGGTGACGCCTAAATTTTATATATATATATATATATGTGTGTGTGTGTGTGTGTGTGTGTGTGTGTGTGTACACAGTCCGAAAAGTAAGGGTCCCAAGCAGTGTACAGTACAAAACACGTCCTCTCCTTGAATGGGTTTATTACAGGCTACTGGCAATTTAAAAAGAAAATTTAGGCTAATTCACACACACACACACACATATATGCACACACCCAAGGATGTGCCCTGCAGTGCCCCGACCATGTATTATTACTAAAGATTTAGACTGTGTCGTTCCCATTTGAATTACGCAGTGAGACCACATTCGTTTCACACGTGCAGAGCTGTTCCTCTGCCGTGTTCCTACCACGCTCCGTCCATGGTACAGTACCATGGACCGCTTTGAAAGTGAGTTCTCAAGGTCACAGCACAGCCGCGGCACAGTACTACACGTGTGAATTGAAATACGGCTACCTGAAAGAGGACACCAATTTTGGTTTCTTCCGACTACCACGCGGACTTTCACGGAGGTTGTTATCAGAATGCTTATCAATAATGAATTGAACTGCAGACGGTGTTTATCAAACTAAATTACGTCTGTCATGGATGAAGAGAAGCTATTTTGGTTCACGAGCCTGAGTGCTGGTAAAGTTTACAGTACGAGGATTTTGACAACGATTTGTTAAAAGGCAAGTGTTGGAAAGAGATAGCACGAGAAATTCGCGCAAAATGTAAGAAACAAGCTGCACAATATTATTTTCACTATACAAACGCTTACTGACGTCATGCGTCTATGTGTTATAACAAAAATAATGCAACGGCTTTATTTACTTCAGCTGAAGAATGCAAATGGATATGGGCAAGGCTCCACCCTTGCCACAGACAAGCATTACGTGGGAGTGAAACCAGAAACGGCCAGGCATCCCAATGGCTTTTCGAGGAGTAGTTGCTGTTTCTTCAGATTCGCTTTCAGGAAAGAGAGTGACTTATGGTGATTAAAAAGGCGTGTAAATATATCACATACGTCTGAATAGATTGTCATGAAATTTAGTGTTGAAGACGAAATCATTCTCACGAAGACCTACGTGCATTTTTTGCTCATCTCGACCATAACTCGTTGAATATTAATCGGAGGTGAAAATGAAGCTTACGGTCTCCATGCTCAATGGATTAGCAGTTCGGAATTTTCTGGCCACCATGCGGAATTTCATGTAGGACACAACACCGCCGGGACACCTCAACGGCACAGTCCGTTAGCGTGAATTAACACGACACAACACTGTGGTGGCATGGCAGGAGCACAGCCCTCTATATGTGACACTAGTTAACAGAAATATGCGACCGCTATGATCGCACACACGGGCCCAAACAACAATTGGCGACCAGCAGTTCACCACTCGTTTTCGCAGCAGCGATAAAATGTATTACATCCGCGAATGCTCCCTTACGCTTCCCATAAATTTCCTCAGCAGCTGGGGCTCCAAAGGTGAGCCGAGAACAACCCGGATACAACATGGATTTAATTAACTGCACTACCATACTCACCATGTGTGTTGTTGCTGGCATCGCTGGAGGGCTGACCCACCTCCTGCCCAGTGACCAGTCGAAAGCCGTGCTGGATGGTGTCATTCCACTGCCAGGCACAGGATGCCTCAAAGTCACAACTCGTGGTAAATATGTCGGGGTTCGAACTAGAGGCATGTAGGACGAGCAAAACTAGGGCCAAGACCGTCAACATCGTCCTGAAGAACGGTCGGCGTCCCTGCAGAAATAAACAGAGCATTCATCTGCAAATAGTTGAGAATATATTCAGTATATTCATGAATAAATTTTGACTGAAGGTTGTCCAGACTTATAAACTGCTTTTCTATTATTTAACTTTGTCGATGTCTGTGATTTCTTGAGAAAAAGTTCCGAGGAGCTTAAAATAATGAAGAACTGCCTTCGATCATCCAGTGGTCAGGATAATTTAACTGCTATGTAAGTGTGCGTGGCTAAAATTTTATTTTCTTACGCCGGACTCAAATTTCGCTAGTTACGTTTTGTCCGAGTCATCAGCTGTCAGGTGCCAGGTGGTGACCTGAACGCTAATTACTGAACACGTAATGCAGATGTGGCGCAGTGTGCATTCTTCGCAACGGGCAGAAAATTAGGCAGTCATAGTTCTGTTTTAACAAAGCTTCGATGTGACATCAATAGAGATGCTAAAAAGCTGCAGTGTGTTTAGTCTATGAAAGCAGATTCAGTGCATCTAAACGAAAGAAAATAGTTCGGTACATTTTCCCTTCAAACAATCGTGTCGTTGTAATTTTCAGCACCATTCTCGACACCAAACAAACTGTCAGTTACACACTGCTATCAGCTTCTCCTGAAACTCAGTCAATGAACGGCGATGACGGAATTTGAAGCCGAAATTAATTCTCAGATTTTCCACATGGGGCGTGTGAAGGTCAACTATGGTTTTAACATATTCACGCCATGGGTGACTGACACAATTAAGGAACAACATTGACGACGGTGCTTGTTGAGACCAACACCATGCAGGACTTCTTGGGAAACACAGACAATTTATGAAAAACAGAATATTTCTTGCTTGTTTGCATTGACAAACGTTGATTTTGGTTGTGACACATCAGCTGTGTTCATTTCTGGAGTTTTCTTTGAAGCTAAATAAACTATGAAATAAAGTGAACACCAACTTGATACAACTAGGTAATTTGATTGATATATTCCTAGCTTGACATGTTTCGGGTACATACGCCCATCATCAAGAGCATTAGATGTTGAGTTGCAGCATATGGTTTTCTGCACCGAGTTTTTGGATGGGTACACGGCACCATCCGCACCGTACACATGACCTATGCAGCGGCTCTCAAGACCACCCATCCAAAAAATTCGGTGCAGAAAACCACATGCTGCAACTCAACATCTAATGCTCCTGACGATGGGCGTATGTACCCGAAACATGTCGAGCTAAGAATACATCAATAAATTTACCTGGTTGTATCAAGTTGGTATTCACTTTATTTCATGAGGAAGATGCACGGTCAAACAAACCTCAAGTTTCTAAATAAACTAGATGGCTTGTGGCTTAGGTAGGGAAACATCAAGCGAGGAAAGAATGTTTCTGCGTACACTGATGGAAAGAGAACAACAAGACTAAGATAATGAATCAACAACACAGACTTTAATGAAATGGAATACTAGAATTGAGAGTTGTCAAAAAGAGAATTGCTAAGAGAACCATGGGCTAGAATTTTTGCACACCTTCACATTATTCATTTCCTAAAGACACGAAGCTTTTAACGTTGTTTTAATTTATTGTCTTATACCGAGAGCTCTGCTGTGAAGAATGACAAGAAGCTGGCCTCTGCACTAACTAATTATGTTCTCACCGACAACCAGAAAATTTGGACTGTAACTTATTTTATTTTGCAAGGCAAAGGCTAGGGCCGCATATGCTCTACCGCACACCCACAGCATGCGGCACGTTTGCCCTTTTGCCCACGCAACTAGTCAGGGTGGGTGGAAGGATGTGAAGAAACAGTAAAAAATTAACCTACGCGAATTTGTAGTAACAAAAAATATACAAATTCTTTTTAAATTCATTTACACTAATGTTCATTTCTTGCATGTACAAGTCTAATAAAGCAAAACTAATTACAACGCACATGCAGAAAAAGAGGAGTTATTCTGCTTCTGTTTTATCAAATAAACATAATAATGCAACATGATTCTTTGCTGATAATGCTGGCGATTGCGAAAAATTAATGTTAAGGAAAACTGGAAAACCCGGAGAAAATAAGTTACTGCGATTACAGTTACATAGGAACGTGTCCTCAGCTATGGCAGAACATTCTATTCCAGAGAGGAACACAATGCATTTCCGGGACCCGAATCTTACAGCAAATTATTATCTTCAGCTTCTCTGAAGATGAAGACAAGAAGCTTTTCTAAACGTTGGTAAAACTTACCAATCAATACGGCGCCATAAAGCAGAAGAATGTAGTCTGCAATGCTGTGAAGACCTCAGACCAAGAAGTGTTATTTTGTTCCGCAAACGTTAAAGTATTCAAAATAAAAGGATTATTATTTTCGGTATAGCTAATATTTTGCCGTGGGAAGGGTTTGTTAGTGCCCGTAGTCTGCGAGCTAAGCTGGTGGTAGCATTGCTACGAGTAGAGTGTGCCAAGTCAGACAGATCAAAAGGGTAGGAACCAGATGAAGAGAGGTGCTAAGGAGAAGGGAAATCAAGTGCAAGTTCCTTTGATGCCGGAATCAGCCACATGAGAAGCGACTTGGAGCACAGAAAAAACGAAACTCGAGACGGTTCATGGCCTATATCAACAGGCGTGGCCAGAGGGGTTTGAACGCCTGCTGTACTGCAATATGGAAAGCAAATGGAAAAACAACTACATTGTTACTTTTCTTGCGTAGTCTCTTTCCAAATATAGAGAAAAAAATGCGAGATACTTCCTCTAGAGGTAGACTACTCCGCCATTCGGATATCCGAGGTGGGGAGTCTTTCTAAAGGAAACGCCACGCAAAAAGATTTAGAGCAAGAAGGACTACAAACAGAAGCAAAATGAACATCACAGTTAAGAGAATAGAACATGGAATGTAAGGACTTTGAATCAGGGAGGCAAATTAGAGAATTTGCAACAAGAGATACAGAAGAACACAGTGTCTGTTCTAGGTGTCAGTTAAGTGCGGAGGCAAGAGCAAGGTGAAATATGAAGTGGCGATTATACAGTTTACGTTCCGGAGGTAGAAGGGTTGAAAGAGTGGTAGCAATACTGGAGAGTAAAAGCAGGGCGAAAATGTTGGTAAGAGAATGGTGTGTAATAAAAGAATTATTGTTCTTAAGCTAGAAGCAGAGCCGGTAGTATTTGATAGTGTAAGCATCAGATTATGAAATGGATGGGGTGGAAACATTTTATGACACATAATCGAAGAAATTCTTGAAGAGGATGGAAAACGCGAAACTAGCACAGTTGCAATAAAGGACTGGAAGAGTGTGTTTGGAGACAAATCATATCGAAACCCAGTTGTACCACATGTACTGGTAAGGAGGATTCAGAGAGGACAACTTTTGTGAAATAAATGGGCTTGTTACCATCAGCAAATGGTTTGAGAAACCTAAGAGAAAATTCTACACCTACAGAACACCAGGAGATCGAAACCGATGTCAGTGGAACTATATATTTATGAAATATCGATTCAGAAACAGGATGAAGGTTGTGCATTCACTGCCAGGAGCAGATATTGATTTTCACCACAGATTGCTGGTTGCAAAGACCTTCACTAGCTGGACGAAAATCATATGGTTCCGAAAGGGAAATCAAAGATGGTATTTGGAAAAGTTGTGTGCTCAACGCACTGTGCTACAAGCCGGAAGGTCGCGGGCTCGATACCCAATGGGATCATTGGTATTTTTCAATGATGTAATCCTTCCGACCGCACTATGGCTCTGGGGTCAACTCAACCTCTAATAGGGATAAAGGCGGCCGGTGCTTAGGGCTCACAACTTTGTCGCCTTCGTGTGCCGACTGTCTAGAAATTCTGGGAGTCTCAGTCTCTGGAGGCTTCAGGGCCAGTTCAGTTCTGTAGAGGGATTGTTTTACCTTTATTGCTCAACATCAGAAAGTGCAATATATTCTAGAAGAAAAACTCTATCTGTGCAATCGAATGGGAAAATGGGAATATGGAAGTGCAGTGTAAAAATATCAAGAAATGTTTATTAGATAATATGAATGGTTTGGGAGAGAAAGCCGACATGAAAGCAAGAAAGCATCGGATTACACAGAAGTTATAATTAACATGGATGAACTGAGAAAATGGAAGAATATCAACAAAGAAAAAGGAAAGAGCTACAAAAGACTGAGGAACGAATTGAAAAGCCCCACAGACCAAGAAATCTTCAGAATATTTAACGAGATCATGGAATTTCAAAAAACGGGAAATTATGATCTAATGTACTTGAAGACAAAGACTTAGGTTGGAAATAAAATCATGGAATTTAAAATATTGGCATCTAAGACTCGTAAGGGAATATAATAGCAAATCAGAAATAAGTACTGAAAATTTGGAAGAATTATATTACAGAGATCTACGATCGAGCTTGTCGACCAGAAAACCAGAATTCGGCCACGAAGAGAAAGTAGATGCAGATGAGAGAGACCCTATTGTTTAGCAAAGTGAAGTGAAAATAGCTATCAAATACATGAGGGAAAAGAAGGCTTCAGAATATAAAGTTGTACCTGGAAATGTATTCCGATTATTGGGAGAAGATGGTCTCCAACAAATGACACAATTGATCAACACCAAATATGAAACTGGAGAGTGTCCCAAGCATTCCATTAAGTTACATTGCTTACCTTAATGATGAAGACAAAAGCTACAAAATGCATTGGTAATCGCACAGTCAGAGTCATCGTACATGTAGAAAAAGAGTAGCGAGCGTATTGAGAAGAAGGTTTGAAAGGACAATTGTGGACTTACTTGGAGGAGATCATTTTGGATTTAGAAGAGGGAAAGGAACTAGTGGTACAGATGAAGAATTGTGTGATTGCTCCACAGACTGGCAGACGGTCGCGTAAACTGAACCAAATAAATGCAGATCCTAAACGAAGTTGGCATCGACTGACAAGAAAGCAGATTAATCAGAAACTGTGCAGAGATCAGAATGTTAAATTACGTCTGGACAAAGAGAAGACAACAGTTGTGTACTGGAACAGGAGCTAGACAAGAATGCTGTTTGTCATCGATCCTATTCATCCTACACAGCGAACACGTTACCAAGGAAACTCTTGAAAGGTTTCGGATACTTCAAATTAGGAGTAAAAGTAATTCGCGCTGTGGAATACACAGATGGTCTTGAGCTAATGGCCAAGGAAGAAACGGTACTACAAGACATAATCGATAGACTAATGGAAATTAAAAATGCTACGAAATGGAACTGAATGTGGAAAGAGGTACGGTAATGAGAATCTCAAGGCAGCTGTCTCCAGCACTTAATATAAGAGATCAAGTCTAACCACAGAATGTGGAATACTTTAACTATTTGGGTAGCATGATAACAGAGAATGTAAGAAGAACACGTGACATTAAAGCCAGGATTGCAATTCGCGGAAGCAGCGTTGAAAATAGAAGGTTCTTTTTACCAGAAAATTGGACTTATATTTACGGAAAAAACTAGTAAAGTGCTACATTTGGAGCATAGTTTTGTAAAGTGTTTAAACTTGGACACTTCGTAAAATAGATGAGAAATACCTGTAAAACTTTGAAATTTGGTGCTGGAGAAAGATGGAGAAGATCAGTTGGGCCTATCGTATGAGAAATAAGGAAACATTCCATAGAGTCGAGGAAGAAACTAATATCCTACATAGAATGTGAAGAAGGGGAGCTATCTTGATTGGTCCTATTTTGCATAGGAACTGCCTTCTAAATCACGTTATTCAAGGAAAGATAGCAGGAAGGATAGATGTGACAGGTAGATGAAGAAGAAGAAGAAGAAGACGCAAGCAGCTACTGGATGACCGTAGGGAAAAGAGAGGATAGTTGAAAGTTAAAGAGGAAGCTATAGATTTCACTCTGTGGAGAACTCGTTGTGGAAGAATCTATGAACCTGTCTTTAGACAGCCTAGGAACTAAATGAACAGCTAATACATATCAAGAAGTGCGCCCACGAAGTTCACCGAGTCACATTTCATTCGAAACAGAGATAAGATTTATACAGGTGGGCACCCAAAATTTTTAAATCAGGAGGGGTGGAGGCGGACCCGGAGGCTCTATGTATATTTTATGTTTGATTTTAAATCTATGTTTTAAAAATCATATCATATGTATAACATAACACTGTTTGCAAGTGCATTTATGTACATGTATGTACATATAGGCGATAACTACTTGTTCTATGACTGAACTCAATTTAAATCACGAGTTGTATTTTCTTGGTTTTCTAATTTCGTGTAAGGCTTAATAAGTTTTTTATTTTAATTTTCAAAATTCAACTATAATAGTCATCAGCCGATTTCAGTAGCTGATGTGGGCTGAAGTTTGAACCACGCAATATTTTGATCAAATTTTGTCTACGAAAATTTTGTTTTTAAATTTCGATGTTGGGGGTCGGACTGCGGCAAGACGGCAGGTCATTTCGTTGCGCGCCTCTTTTTGTGAATCGTCGAACCTCCCGAATATCCGTCACTAAACTAAAGAACATCGTCACTGCTGAATTACTTCCTTTCTAAGGGCAGCTTTGCTACCTTGACATAAAATATATAGAACTAAGCTATCGCTAATTTACCATCATGCCGCAACAGCGTGTGGATGGTGAGTTAAAGTTGTAGTGGAATTGCGTGTAAAACGGCCCCTCTATGGCACAATATCATATAACTACCCTTTGAATGCTTTTATAACATAAACAGTAGAATTCGCGGGGATGATTACGCAAAGTCGCATAGTTTTCAATACGTTCTTAAAAAATTTTCTTCATCTGAAATTTGAGATATTCTGAAACCTTACCAAATGTGCTGTTTTACACAAGAACCAAGATAAAACGAACCCCTATATTTACTATTTTCATTTTAACACCGTGTATGTTGTCGAGTTACTCAATTATTATACCAACCATTGCACATATATAAAATTTATGAAATTTACACATTAAAACATTAAAAAGCTCCAACATGTTTCGGTCCTAGTTGGGTATTGCGGCAGCATGCTGCCGCAATACCCAAACGGAACAGCGAAATTAATGTGACTTTTTATAGTGTGACTTTAGCAAGGATGATATGGCTCCCTGATGATGGTCCTAGGACCGAAACATTTCGGAGCGTTTTAATGTTTTAATGTGTAAATTTTATAAATTTTATGTATGTGCAGTGGTTGGTGTAATAATTGAGTAACCCTATATTTACTATTAAAGAAATGGAACACAGTTAAAAGAATCTAATGAATAAATTCTATTTTACGTACTTGACCACTTATTGTTTTAGCCCACTGTCTGCTCTTTTCTCCATAATCATGCCACTCATTACTTTAATTACGTTCTAAATGAAAATCTGAAAAATACGATGTACATACCTCATAGACCGGCATTGAAAAGAAGTTTTAGTCACTAATTTTTCCTTCGTAAAAGCACAACCACTTTACGTGTCTGATCTCAGTGTACTAATGCACGTGTACAAGGTTCCAAGCCCGGGCGACTGCAGCACCGGTAACCAAATAACAGCAAATGGACGTCTTTTCCCGGGTAGGGGGGGGCATTTTACACACAACACCCCTACGCGTTGTCAATCACCTAAGTAAATGTACGTGAGTGGTAAACTTACGCTGAGGGAAAACAGGAACCTCCATCACAAATGCTGTTGTTGGGTATCAAATATTGCCCCCCCCCCCAAAAAAAAGGTCTCATGTGATGAGAAATGTAAAGAGAAGCACCAAAGAAATATACACGTAACAGAAATATTTCTCTCGTCAAAATAGATGGATTCTAAATAGTGCTGTCTTCTGTGACGTGACGTAGTGTAGTCTGGTGGCTCGTTTCGGAGAAATTGCTGCTTTCCATCTTCAGGACACACCAAAAGTTGAACACGAAATACGACACAAAACAGCATTACATCCTACAAGACAGGAAACTTAATAACCACTGCCCTAAGAACCTCAAACCGCAACTGATAATTTCCCTCGCAATAATTGCTGTAATTAGTCAATAACAAATTAAGAGTACGTACCCAAAGGCAAAAATGTATTTCCCATTGCATGACCTTTTTTCTGACTGAGCCAACACAAAACTTATTTTCCACATGTTATAAATTTAGAATATATTCGCATTGCTTTTTACAGTTGTACTCGTTCGTAGTTATGTTACAGTTTTTACATTACCAAATGGCAAGAAAGCTCTGTTTTATAGAACATTTCAATGTGACGTACATAACACAAGACTTTTATGTCATAGAATTCTGTAACTACCAATGAAACATTCACTTCATAACACATACATACGGCAATTTATCTGGCCTCCAGTGCGGAAGGAGAAATCGCTGAGACTAAGAAGCACAGAATTTCATGTGACCGCTCACCAACGTCGCCGCCGGTTCAGACGGACGTACGCTAATTGCCCATAAGGCATTCAACTACAAGTGCAACTGAAAATGAAACGAATTATTCCAGATTATTGCCTCATGTTTATGAAATATAAATAATCACACATCTGTATTATGTAATACTATGATTACATAGAGATCAATACGAAATACAGCAGTGTGATACAATCAACAAATGTTTTGTTTTTCTTCAGAAACTTTGTAAAGTAGGTGGGGCACTCACCCCAGGTGTCCTAAATACGCAGGCACACTGCAATGTTATGTCGTATTTCTGGCACTATAAAACACTCACTGATTTGCCGAGCTCCCGGGCGTTTGACGGGCTGCCAAGATGAATCTGCATGCAGAGAACTCCGGCGGGATTCTGCGGAACTACGGGCACAACCCGTATAGATCCGATAGCGGGTGGGAAGAAAGAAATATATACCGCGTTCAGTTATTCACTGCGATCTTCCTAACAACAATTCACTGAGCCGTCTCTAAGAAAGTAGTTTTTCCTCTCCACACCATGAAGGCGTAAAGGGGGAGTAGAAGTATAGCTCCATTAATTCTTAACCTCGGCATTAGAGGGGGGAAAAACCTGTACTTATTGAATAGGAGGTTGGGTGTGCTCCAGAGCCGATATGGACGTTTAGGAGAAGATAAAGATTTCTTTCCCCCACCGGGATTCGAACCCCAGACCGTGCAGCCCCTGAGCCGACGGTACACTGTGACATGGTTCCGTCAGCTATATTTGCTATGCTCTATACTAAAATGGTAGTAAAGATGAAGTGACCACTTTGCACGCGATTAACGTTCCATTCTTCCTTAACCTTGGCAATAGATAGAGGTGAGTGGCCAGCTTCACGCTCCTACTGCTTTACTCCTGCTGAAAAAGGCCCTAATACCAATGCAATAGGAAACTGGGTGCACCCAATAACCGGCCTGAAGACACTGGAGAATAGAAAAATCTTTGCTCTTACCAGGAATTGAATCATGAATCCTAAGTCATTGATCAAAAACCTAGTGACTTTTGATTGTGCTTTGCTGTCTCCTGTCCAGTGGTGGTACAATTAAAAGTGACGAATGAATTCAGAAGAACCCCAACTGCACATGTCCTTCATATGGGTACTATAAAAAAATAAGAGTACTGATCGAAAACAAGTCAGAAACGTTAGTTACTACAGAATATCTTTGTGTTGGACCATGTCCTGTGTATGAAGTGCTTCAACACATCTGCTACAAACTAGTAAATAAAGGATTCCATAGTATTACTGTGTAACCATAAAGTGCACTCTCTAATGGCCGTTGCTTGTAGTTGTAAAAGCAAACAAATCATATGACATATCAGTCATCTAGTTACAAGTTGCAGCTAGCCAGCACAAGCACTGGATAGTTTTACATGCCAACCATAACATGAAGAGGGTGGTATTTAGTCAGTTTCATGTAATGGCCAAGACAGGAGTCTGTTCATAAAATGGGCATTTTCACTAATGAAATATTAAATAGCAGACACATGGCAGATGATTGTAGCCTGCCCTTTGATAAATAAAATAGGTTGAAAAGTAAATGTCAATAGTTTTAATGGGGATTAGTTTGCTGCCTAAAGGTGGATAAGTTAGTAAAGGGTGATCTGCTTGCACATCTCCACAGTATTTTGAACATGAGGTAGAATCACTTATATATGACAAAGTTCCAACATAAAGATAGGCACTAAATTCTTTGAAAATGTGGAGCAGGTCAAATATTTGGGGAAAACTGTTGGAAATCAAAATTCCAGTCACAAAAAAATGAAGAGCAGACTGAAGTCAGGGAAGTCAGGAATTTATTGCAATATATTTTTCCTCCTAGTTTTCTATTGAAAAATATAAAGATTAAAATGTACAGAACTATACTTCTGCCTGCATAAGTTTTATTTTCAACTATTGCACAAAGCAATTTTTACAGTACTACATGTATCAGCTAAGTATTATAGCCATCAACAGGAAGCCACACTATTACAAAGACATAAGTAGTGTGTAGTACATTGACATGGGAAATACACACACACACACACACACATGTTAGCCTTATAAAACAGTCAATTGAGGTACAGTATCACTAAAATTATTCAGATTAAAATACTTGTAAATTATTAAAACATAAAATGTTAGAATGTAAAAGGCTGTCTCCAAACATCTTGCTGTGTTAGAAATCTCCTCTTTTTGGAGTGGACACCCACGGCTTTGATATCTGATGTTTACTCTACGAGTTATCGTTCTGCACTAAAAACTCCAGAACAAACACTCATGGTGTAAATATTGGGTATCGAAAGCTTTGGTCTCTATTCCTTAAAAAAACAGGCGGTATTTGCCAGAATAATTACAGGAATCATCTAAATTTAATAATCTTTTTTTTTTTCCTTTATGCAAGCAGTTTTACATTATTCACAAATACCTGAATTTGTTGCACTTTCAAACCATATATTGGAGTCATCTTTTGGCTGTGATGTATGCTGAGCTCTGGTGACACAATAGGAATTTAAATGTGGTAGTAAAACTTAGCAAAATGTTCAAATGTTGGTTTTTCAGGTTAGTGTTTCACAAAATGCTTCTTGTGTATCACAGTGTGAGTGAAAATATGGAGATACAGGAAGACAGTTCACTGCTCTTCAGCACAGTACTCAAAGTAAATGTGTCTTTTAATCATATTCTTGCCTCTGGTTTATTCTATCGTAGGGTGCATAGTTATTTTACATAAAATAATAACTATTTACATATTAAGTAAGGACCAAGAACACAAAGAGTCAGATGAATTTTGAAATATTTTTCGAGAATATGAATGAAACTGTACCCTTTTTGGAGGGTAAACTAATTGCCTGTTGTAAAAGTTGGAAATATTAAACATTTTACAAGTCACTTTAAAAAGAAGTTCTGGATCTTGCATACCTTTTGAGTTAAATAGTACATCCTGTACATTTTATTTTACTAGGCAAGTTCAAAGAGAGAAGACATATTCAGCTGTTGGTACACAGATAGTATGTCCAAAGCATGACTCATGAGAGGTTTTCAATAACACTGAGTCTACTTTCTTAGATGTGCTAAACAATATCACAACACCACTGCATGTGATCATTGTTCTTTAATTTTGGAAACTGCAATATGAAACAGCACAGTTCATGACTGATAGCAAGAAAGAAGTATGGAGGTACTGTAGGGTTGTGTTGGATTGACAACTACAGTACAACACATACTTACTTACTCCATGGTGCAGAGTCCTTCTTGAGAAGCTAACTGGTTTGCAGCTAGTCAAGAAATTCCCCGCATTTCACGGAACCCGAAGGTTCATTACCGCACTCACAAGCGTC
>Ga0123352_10005942_pt1 | contig 18551 bp, 3 predicted proteins | sample TergutLab28metaG_FD_89700 | JGI IMG/M metagenome (GOLD analysis project Ga0123352, IMG submission 89700) | Labiotermes labralis P1 segment gut microbial communities from Petit-Saut dam, French Guiana - Lab288 P1 | ecosystem: Host-associated > Arthropoda: Insects > Digestive system > Gut ... | reverse complement strand
GATTGCGTTATGTTGCTTTGGGTTATGATAGGTTAGTTTAGATTAGGTCAGGTTATGTTAGGTTAGGTTATGGCAGATTGCGTTATGTTGCTTTGGGTTATGCTAGGTTAGTGTAGATTAGGTCAGGTTATGTTAGGTTAGGTTATGGCAGATTGCGTTATGTTGCTTTGGGTTATGCTAGGTTACATAGAGTTGGTTTAGATAAGGTCAAACTATGTTAGGTTAGGTTATGGCAGATTGCGTTATGGTGCTTTGAGTTATGCTAAGATGGATTAAGCTAGCTTGGGTGATGTTTGATTGGTGATGTTTATGTAGAATGTGTTTATTTTGGTTAGGTTGGGTTGGGCTTTGTGTTAAGTAGCATATTTGATTTTAGGTTTTGTTGTTTCTTTTGTTACATTAGTTTATGTTATGTTTGTTTAGATTATTTTAGGTTGTATTACGTTATATTAGTAACACGTGGGTTCGCAGTTTGTTGACACACTGCACTAGAACCCGGAATTTCGCGGGTTCGATTCCAGATGTTGTCATTGACATAATACTTCCGGTCGCGCTGCGGTCCTGGGATATATTTAGCCTCTAAAAGAACTTAATAAAAGGAATATTTCCTGTGAACTCAATGCGGCCGGTGTGTAGGTCTGACAATTTTACCAAATTTATGTGCCAAATGTCTCAAAATCTGGGAGCCTCAACCTACTTGAACCCTCACGGCCAGTCCAGGCCTGTACAGGAATGGATTAGCTTTAGGCGAGTTTAGGTTAGGTTAGTTTAGACTAGTTAATGTGAGGTTAGTTTAGGTTAGTTTTTGTGAGGTTAGGTTAGGTTAGTTTATGTGAGGTTAGGTTAGGTTAGGTTAGGTTATGTGAGGTTAGGTTAGGTTAGTTTCGTCCCTCGTGCTGACTCATTCAGGGTAGGTAAGGTTAATTTAGGATAGGTTAGGTCAGTTCAGGTAAGGTCGCGTCAGGTCAGGGAAGGTCAGGGTAGGTCAGGGTAGGTTAGGTCAGGTCAGGTCAGGTCAGGTTAGGTTAGGTTAGGTTAGGTTAGTTTAGTTTAGTTAAGTTTAGTTTAGTTTAGTATAGTTTAATTTAGTTTAGTTTAGATTATTTTAGGTTAGGTTACGTTAGGTAAGTTTAGGCTAGATTAAGCTAGGCTAGGCTAGGAGAGGTTAGGCTAGACTAGTCTACTTTAAGCTAGGCTAGGCTAGGCTAGGCTACGCTAGTCTAGGCTAGGCTAGGTTAGGTAAGGTTAAGTTATTTTATCTGAGGTTAGATTAGGTTAGGGCGAGTATTATTGCTTTATGTTTGGTTTGATGAATTCTGTAACGTAATATTACGTCGTCCCTCGTGCTGACTCATTCAGGGTAGGTTAGGTTAGGTTAGGTTATCTTAGGTTAGGGTAGGTTAGTTTATATGAGGTTAGGTTAAGTTAGTTTAGGTAGGGTTAGGTTAAGTTAGGTAAGGTTAGGTCAGTTTATATGAGGATAGGTTAGGTTAGGTTAGATTATGTGAAGTTAGGTTAGGTTAAGTTAGGTTAGTTTAGATTATTTATGTGAGTTTAGGTTAGGTTAGATTAGGTTAGGTTAGGTTAGTTTAGGTTAGGTAAGGATAGGTTAGGTCGACTTTTATGCTTTACATTTGTTTCGATGAATTCTGTTACACAATATTACTTCGTCGCTCGTGCTGCTTCTTTCGGCGTACGGTAGCTTAGATTAAGTTAGGTTAGGTTAGGTAGGGTTGGGTTAAGTTATGTTAGGTTAGGTTAGGTTACGTATATATTAGTTTAAGTTAGGTTAGGTTAGGATAGGTTAGGTTAGATTAGGTTAGGTTAGTTTAGGATAGGTCAGTTTATGTAAGGATAAGTTAGGTTAGGTTTTTTTAGGTGGAGGTTTATTGCTTTAAGTTTAGTTTGATTAATTCTCTTACGTAGTATTACTTCGTCCCTCTTGCTGACTTTTTAAGGGTCGGTTAGTTTAGGTTAGGTTAGGTTATGTTAGGTTGGGTTAGGTTAATTTAGTTTAGGTTATACCAGTTTAGGCTAGACTAGTTTAGGCTAGGGTATGGTAGGATAGGCTAGGCTATTCTAGGTTAGACTAGGTTAGACTAGGCTACGCTAAGCTAGGCTAGGCTAGGCTAGACTGGTTTACGCTAGGCTAGTTAATGTTAGTTTATGTGAGGTTAGGATAAGTTAGGTTATGTTAGGTAAGGTTATGTTAGTTTATTTTAAATAGTTTAGTTTAGATTACTTTAGGTTAGGTTAGGTTAGGTTAGGTTCGGTATGATTAGGTTAGGCTAGTTTAAGCCAGGCTAGGCTAGGCTAGGTGATGCTAGTCTAGGGTAGGTTATTTAGGTTAGGTTAGGTTATGTGAGGTTAGTTAAGTTGGGTTTGTTTACGTCGAGTTTTATTGTTTTATGTTTGGTATGAAGACCTCTGTTACGTAATATTACTTCGTCCCTCGTGCTGGCTGTTTCAGGTTAGGATAGGTTAGATTAGTTTAGGTTAGTTTATGTTAATTTATGTGGGGTTAGTTTAGATTACGTTTGTTTATGTGAGGTTAGGTTATGCTAGGTTAGCTTACGTTAGGTTATTTTAGAGGAGTTTAGGATAGTTTTGTTTAGGTTATTTTGTGTTAGGTTAGTTTAGGTTAGGTCGAGATTTATTGCTTTATGTTTGTTTTGATATATTCTGCTACGTAATATTTCTTCGTCCCTCGTGCTGGCTCTTTCAGGGTACGGTAGGTGAGGTTAATTTAGGTTAGGTTAGGTTAGTTTGGGTTAAGTTAAGTTAGGTTATGTTAGGTTAAGTCAGGTTAAGTGTATGTTAATTTAGGTTAGGTTAGGTTAGGATATGATAGTTTAGATTAGGTTATGTTAGGTTAGGTTAGTTTAGGTTATTTAAGGTTAGGTTAAGTCGAGGTTTATTGCTTTAGGTTTGGTTTGAATAATTCTGTTACCTAATATTTCTTCGTCCCTCGTGCTTACTTTTTCAGGGTGGTTTAGGTTAGGTTAGTTTAGGTTAAGTTAAGTTATGTTAGGTTAGGTTAAGTTAGTTTGGGTTAGGTTAGGTTAGTTTAGGTTAGGTTAGTTTATGCTAGTTTAGGTGAGGCTAGTTAAGGTTATTTTAGTTTATGTGAAGCTCGTTTATTTATGTGAGATTAGGTTAGGTTAAGTTAGTTTAGTTTCGGTTAGGTTAGGTTAGGTTAGTTTAGCCTAGGTTAGGCTAGACTGAGCTAGGCTAGTTTTGACTAGGCCTGGCTAGGTTAAGCTAGGCTAGGTTAGGTTAGGCTAGGCTACACTAGGCTAAGTTAAGCTAAATTAGGTTATTTTATGTGAGGTTGGATAGGTCTAGTTTTATTGCTCTGTTTGGTTTGATGAATTTTGTTACGTAATATTACTTTGTTCCTTGTGCTGAATCATTCAGGGCAAGTTAGTTTATGGTAGGTTAGGTTAGGTTAGTTGAGGTTAGGTTAGGTTAGGTTAGGTTAGTTTAGGTTAGTGCAGGTTAGGTTAGGTTAGGTTTGTTTATATGTGGTTAGGTTAAGTTAGGTTAGTTTATGTGAGGTCATTTTGCGTTATATTAGGTTAAGTTAGGTTAGTTTATGTGAGTTTAGGTTACGTTAGTTTAGGTTATTTTAAGTTAGGTTAGGTTAGGTTAGGTCGAGTTTTATTGCATTATGTTTGTTTTGATGAATTCTGTTACGTAATAATATTTCGTCGCCCATGCTGAATTTTTCAGGGAACGGTAGGTTAGTATAGCTTAAGTTGGGTTAAGTTAGGTTAGATAAGTTTAGGTTACGTTAGGTATATGTTAGTTTAGGTTAGGTTAGGTATGGTTTGGTTAGGTGAGGTTAGGTTAGGTTAGGTTAGGTTAGTTTAGTTTACTTTAATTTATTTTAGTTTAGTTTAGATTAGGTTAGTTTCGCTTAGGTTAGGTTGGGTTAGGTTAAATTAGGTTATGTTTGAATATGTTAGTTTAGGTTAGAGTAAGGTAGTTCAGGCTAGGCTAGAGTATGCTATGTTAGGCTAGTGTAGACTATTCTAGATTAGGTTAGTTTAGGCTAGGTTATGCTAGGCTAGTCTAGGCTAGCCTACGGTAGGTTAAGTTAGATTAGTGTGTGTGAAGTTTGAGGATTTTAGTTTAGGTTAAGTCGAGTTTTATTGCTTTATATTTAGTTTGATGAATTCTCTTACGTAGTAATACTTCGTCCCTCGTGCTGAATCATTCAGGGTAAGTTAGGTTAGTTTAGTTTCAGGTTACGTTATGTTAGGTGAGGTTACGTTACGTTAGATTTATGAAGTTGGGTTAGGTTAGGTTAGTTTATGTGAGTTTAGGGTAGGTTAGGTTAGGTTAGTTAAGGTTAGGTTAAGTTAGGCTAGGTTAGGTTAGGTTACGATAGTTTTTGTAAGGTTAGTGTAGTTTATGTGAGGTTAGGATCAGTTAGGTTAATTTAGGTCGAGTTTTGTTCCTTTATGTATCGGTTGATGAAATCTGTTACGTAATATTACTTCGCCCGTCGTGTTGACGCATTCAAGGTATGTTAGTTTGGGTTAGCTTAGGTTAGGTTAAGTTAGGCAAGGCTAGGTTAGGTTCGGTTAGGTTAATTTAGTTTAGCTTGGTTTAGGTTAGTTTATTAGGCTTAGGTTAGGCTAGTTTTGGCTTGTCTAATCTAGGCTAGTTTACGCTAGGCTAGGCTATGCTAACATAATTTAGTCTAGGCTAGGCTAGGATATGATAACCTTGGGTACTTTAGTTTAAGTTAATTTAGGTATATTAGGGTAAGTTACCTTACGTTGGGTTAGGGTAGTTTAGGTTTGGTTAGGTTAGGTTAGGTTAGTTTAATTTAGTTTAAGTTGGTTTAGATTTGGCTAGAATACGCTAGGCTAGTCTAGGCTAAGTTAGGCTAGTGTAGGCTAGACGAGGTTAGGCTAGGCTAGGATAGGCTAGGCTAGCCTAGGCTTGGCTAATTTAGGTTAGTTTAAGTTAGTTTATGTGAGGTTAGATTAGGTTAGGTTAGGTCGAATTTTATTGCTTTATGTTTGGTTTCATGAATTCTGTTACGTAATATTCCTTCCTTCTTCGTGCTGACTCATTCAGGGTAGTTTAGGTTAGGTTAGGCTAGGTTAGGATGGGTTACGTTAGGTTAGGTGAGGTTAATTTTATATGAGGTTAGCTTAGTTTAGGTTAGTTTATGTGAGATTAGGTTACGTTAGTTTATGTTAGGTTAGGTTACTTTACGTGAGTTAATTTATGTTAGGTATGTTTAGGTTATTTATGTTAGGTTAGGTTAGGTTAGGTCGAGGTATATTGCTTTATGTTTGTTTTGAGGAATTCTTTTACGTAATATTACTTCGTCCCTCGTGCTGATTCTTCCAGTTTACGGTAGTTTAGGTTAGCTTAAGTTAGTTTAGTTTGGGTTAAGTTAGTTTAGGAAAGGTTAGGTTAGGTATATGTTAGTTTAGGTTAGGATACGTTAGATTAGGTTAGGTTAGGTTAGTTAATGTGAGGTTAGATTCGGTTAATTTAGCTTAGGATAGGTCGAGTTTATTGCTTAAGTTTATTTTGACTAATTCTCTTACTTCATAAGAATTCGTCCCTTTGTGCTGACTTTATCAGGGTTGGTTAGTTTAGGTTTGGTTAGGTTAGATTATGTTACGTTAGGTTATTTTAGGTTACGTTAGGTTAGGTTAGGTTAGTTTAGGATAGGTTAGGTTAGGTTAGGTGAGGATAGGTTAGGTTAGGTAATTTATATGACGTTAGTTTAGTTTATGTGAGTTTAGGTTGGAATAGGTTAGGTTAGGTCGTGTTTTGTTGCTTTAAGTTTGGTTTGATGAAATCTGTTACGTAATATTCCTATGACCGTCGTTCTGACTCATACAGAGTATGTTAACTTAGGTAAAGTTTGGTTAGGTTGGTTTAGGTTAGGCTAGGTTAGGCTAGGTTAGATTAGATTAGGTTATTTTAAGTTAGTTTTGGTTAGGTTATGTTATGTTAGGTTAGGTTGAGTGAGGTTAGGATAGGTTTTGTTGGGTTAAGTTGGGTTAAATTAGGTTAATTTATTTTAGTTTAGGTTCGTTTAGTTAAGGTTAGTTTAGGCTGGGTTATGTTAGTTTAGCTTATGTTAGGTAGGATTAGGTTAGGTTAGTTTGTGTTAGATTAGTTTAGGCTGGTTTAGGCTAGGCTAGGATAGGGTGGGTTAGGATAGTCTACGCTATTTTAGGCTAGGCTAGGCCTGGTTATTCTGGGCTAGGCTACGTTTGGTTAAGTTAAGTTATTTTATGTGAGATTGGTCTAGGTTAGGTTACGTTAGGTGGAGTTTATTGTTTTATGTTTGGTTTGATGAATTCTCTTACGTAATGTTACTTCGTCCCTCGTGCTGACTCATTCAGTGTAGGTTGGTTTAGGTTAGGTTAGGTTAGGTTATGATATGTTAGGTTAGGTTCGTTTAGTTTATATGAGTTTAGATTTGGTTAGTTTAGTTTATGTGAAGTTAGGTTAGGTTAGGTTATGTTAGGTTACTTTATGTGAGTTTTTAGGTTAGGTTAGGTTAGTTTATGTTGTATTGGGTTAGGTTAGGTCGAGTTTTATTGCTTTATGTTAGTTTTGATGAATTTTGTTACCTAATATTACTTCGCCCCTCGTGCTGAATTTTCCATTGTACGATAGATTAGGCTAGGTTAGGTATATGCTAGTTTAGGTTAGGTTAGCTTAGTAAAGGTTAGATTAGATTAGGTTATGTTAGGTTAGGTTAGTTTATGTGAGGTTAGGTTAGGTTAGGTTACTTTAGTTACGTTTAGGTCGAGTTTTATTGTTTTGTATTTAGTTTGACTAATTCTGTTACGTAATATTACTTCGTTCTTCGTGCTGACTTTTTCAGTGTAGGTTAGTTTATGTTAGGTTACGTTATGTTAATTTATGTTAGGTTAAGTTAGTTTAGGTTAGGTTAGGTTAAATTTTTTTAGGTTAGGTTACGTTAGGTGAGGTTACGTTAGGTTCTGTTAGATTAGTTTATATGAGGTTATTTTAATTTATATGAGGTAAGGTTAATTTAGGTTAGGTTAGATAAGTTTTTATTGCTTTATGTTTAGTTTGAAGTATTCTGTTACGTAATATTACTTCGTCCGTTGTGCTGACTCATTCAGGGTATGTTAGGTTAGGTTAGGTTACGTTTTTAGGTTAGTTTCGGTTAGGTTAGGTTATGTTTGGTTTGGTTAGTTAAGTTTAGTTGAGTTTAGATTAGGTTAGTTTAGTTTCAGTCTGGTTAGGTTATGTTAGGTAAGGTTACATTTTGCTAATTTAGGCTAGAGTAGGCTAGGCTAGGTTAGGCTAGGCTATACTAGCCTAGTCTATTTTGCGCTAGGCTAGTCTAGGCTATGTTAGGCTAGGCTAGTCTAGGTTAGGTTAGGTAAGATTAGTTTATGTGAGGTTAGTATAGGTTTGGTTAATTTTAAATTTATTGCTTTATGTTTGGTTTGATGGATTCTGTTACTTCGTCCCTCGTGCTGACTTATTCAGGGTAGGTTAGTTTAGATTAGTTTAGGTTAGGTTAAGTTATGTTAAGTTAGGTTATGTTAGGTTAGGTTAGTTTAGGTTAGGTTATTTTAGATTACGTTAGGTTATGTTAGGTTAGTTTATGTGGGCTTATGTTAGTTTAGTTTAGGTTAGTTTAGGTCGAGGGTTATTGCTTTAGATTTGGTTTGATTAATTCTGTTACGTAATATGTCTTCGTCCCTCGTGCTGACTCTTTCAGAGTAGCTTACTTTAGGTTAGGTTAGGTTAGTTTAGGTTAGGTTAAGTTTGGTTAGGTGAGGTTAGTTTATATGAGGTGAGGTTAAGTTAGGTTAGGTTCGGTCGTGTTTTATTTCTTTATGTGTGTTTTGAAGAAATCTTTTACGTAATATTACTTCGCCCTTCTTGCTGACTCATTGAGGGTTAGTTAGTTTAGGTTAGGTTAGGTTTGGTTATTTTAGGTGAGGTTAAGTTAGGATAGTTTTGGTTAGGTTATGTTAAGGTAGGTTAGGTTAGATTGTGTTAGGTTAGTTTAGGCTTTCAATCTTTTGCTGTCTTGCACCCGTTCCCCTTCGGGTGCAATACAGCAAAAGATTACACAGTATGCCAGAGGCTGCCTGTACAGTAAAAAAGTGAAACTCCTGATGATGAGCTGCCTGAAGCTCGAAACATGTAGAGTGAAAGACGACTAACCCTGAAATAGAGGATACTCCATAAGTGTCATCTTGTTGGTAATTATTTTGGAACAATATTTTCTTTATGTTTGGTTTCATGAATACTGTTACGTAATATTCCTTCGAACCTCGTGCCAGCTCATTCAGAATAGGTTAGTGTAGGTTAGGTTAGGTTAAGATAGTTTACGTTAGGTTAGGTTAGGTTAGTTTATATGAGGTTAGGTTAGGTTAGGTTAGTTTATGTGATGTTAGGTTAGGTTAGTTTATGTTCAGTTAGGGTAGGTTACTTTACGTGAGTTTAGTTAAGGTTAGTTAAGGTTAGGCTATTTTATGTTAGGTTAGCTTATGTTAGGTGAGTTTTATTGCTTTATATTTGTTTTGATGAATTCTGTTACGTAATATTACTTAGTCCCCCGTGCTGATTCTTTCAGAGTACGGTAGTTTAGGTTAGGTTAGGTTAGATTAGGTTGGGTTAAGGTGAGTTAGGTTACGTTAGGTTAATTATATGTTAGTTTAGTTTAGGTTAGGATACGTTAGATTAGTTTACTTTGGGTTAGGTTTGGTTAGGTTAGTTAATGTGAGGTTAGGTTAGGTTAGTTTTGGGTAGGATGGGTCGTGTTTTACTGCTTAATTTTGGGCTGCCTAGGCTAGGGGAGTTTAGGCTAGTCTAGGCTAGGTTAGGTTAGGTTAGGTTAATTTAGGTTAAGTTAGGTTAGGTTAGTTTAGTTTAGGTTTGGGTAGGTTAGGGTAGTTTAGTTTAGTTTAGTTTAGGTTACGTTAAGTTAGGTTAGGGTAGGGTAAGTTAAGTTAGGTTTGGTTGGGTTGGGCTAGTTTACGCTAGGCTAGGCTAGGCTAGGTTAGGCTAGACTAGTCTAGGTTAGGCTAGGCTAGGCTAGTCTAGGTTAGGTTAATGTAGGATAGGCTAGTTTAGGTTAGTTTAAGTAAGTTTATGTGAGGTTAGGTTAGGTTAGGTTAGGTTAGATTAGTTCGAGGTTTATTGCTTTTTGTTTGGTTTCATAAATTCTCCTACGTAATATTCCTTCGTCCCTCGTGATGACTCATTCAGGGTAGGTTAGTTTAGGTTAGGTTAGGTTAGCATATGTTACGTTAGGTTACGATAGGTTAGGTTACGTTAGTTTATATGAAGTTAGGTTAGGATAGGTTGGTTTATGTGTGGTTAGATTATTTTAGATTAGGTTAGGTTAGGTTACTTTACGTGAATTTAGTTTAGGTTAGGTACGGTTAAGTTAGTTTATGTTGATTATGTTGGGTTTGTTCGAGGTTTATTGCTTTGTGTTTGATTTGATGAATTCTCTTACGTAATATTACTTCGTCCCCCGTACTGACTCATTCAGTGTAGCTTAGTTTAGATTAGCTTAGGTTAGATTTGATTAGGGTAAGTTAGGTTAACTTAGGTTAATTTATGTTTGGTTATTTCAGTTTAGTTTAGATTTGTTTAGGCTCTGCTAGTTTAGGATAGGTTAGGTTAGGGTAGTTTAGGCTGCCTAGGCTAGGCTAAGTTAGGCTAGGCTAGGTTAGGCTAGGCTAGGTTAGGCTAGTCTCTGTTAGGCTGGGATATTCTATGCTAGGCTATTCTAGCTAGGATAGTTTAAGTTAAGTTAGGTTAGGTTAGGTGAGTTTTGTTTAGGGTAGAGTAGTTTAGTTTACGTTAAGTTAAGTTAGGTTAGGTTAGGTTAATTTAAATTAGGTTAGGTTAGTTTAGGCTAATTTACGCTATACTAGGCTAGGCCAGGTTAGTCCAGGCTAGACTAGACTCTTCGAGGTTAGGCTAGGCTAGGCAAGTCTAGTTTAGGCTACTTTATGTTAGTTTATGTAATTTTATGTGAGGTTAGGTTAGGTTAGGTCGAGTTTTAATGCTTTATGTTTTGTTTCATGAATTCTATTACGTAATATTCCTTCGTCCCTCGTGCTGACTTATTCAGGGTAGGTTAGGTTTAGGTTAGGTTAGGTTAGGTTACGTTATTTTAGGTTAGTTTAGTTTATGTCAGGTTAGGTGATGTTACGTTAGTTTTTGTGAAGTTAGGTTGCGTTAGCTTATGTTAGGTTACTTTATGTGAGTTTAGGTTATGTTAGTTTATGTTACATGAAGTTAGGTAAGGTCGAGTTTTATTGCATTATATTCGTTTTGATGAATTCTCTAAAGTAATATAACTTCGCACATCGTGCTGAATTTTTCAGTGTACGGTAGATTTGGTTACGTTATGTTAGGTAAATTTGATTAACGTTACGTTAGATTAGGTTTGGTATGGTTAGGTTGGGTTAGCTAAATGCTAGTTTAGTTTGGGTTAGGATAGGTTAGATTAGATTAGTTTAGATTAGGTTAGTTTAGGGTGAAGTTAGGTTAGGTTAGTTCAGGTAAGGTTAGGTCTAATTTTATTTCTTTATGTTTTGTTTGAATAGTTCTGTTATATAATATTACTTTTCCTTCGTGCTGACTCTTTTAGTGTAGTTTAGGTGAGGTTAGTTTGGGTTAGGTTAGTTTAGGTTAGTTTAGGTTATGGTAGGTTAGGTTAAGTTACGGTAGTTTAGTCTAGAGTAGGCTAGGCTAGGTTAGGCTAGGCTATGCTAGGCTAGTTTATGTTAGGCTAGGCTAGGCTAGGCATTGCTAGGCTAGGCTAGTCTTGGCTAGGCTGGTTAGGTTAGGTTAATTTATTTAATTTGAGGTTAGCATAGGATAGTTTAGGTTGATTTTTATTGTTTTAAGTTTGGTTTGATGAATTCTGTTACGTAATATTACTTCGTCCCTCGTGCTGACTTATTCATGGTACGTTAGGTTAAGTTAGTTTAAGTTACGTTAGTTTGGGATAAGTTAGGTTAAGTTAGGTTATGCTAGGTTATGCTAGGTTAGGTTAGGTTAGGTTAGGTATATGTTAGTTTAAGTTAGGTTTGGTTATGATAGGTTAATTTAGATTAGGTTAGGTAAGGTAGGTTAGTTTAGTTTAGGTTAGGTTAGCTCGAGGTTTATTGCTTTAAATTTGGTTAGATTAATTCTGTTACGAAATATTTCTTCGTCCCCCGTGCTGACTCTTTGAGAGTGGGTTTGTTTAGGTTAGGTAATGTTAGGTTAGTTTAAGTTAGTTTAGATTAGGTTGGTTTAGTATAGGTTAGGTTAGGTTACGTTAAGTGAGGTTAGGTTAGGTTAAGCTAGTTTATGTGAGGATACTTTATTTTATGTGAGATTAGTTTATTTCATGTGAGGTTTGTTTAATTTAGGTTCGGTCGTGTTTTATTGCTTTACATTATTTTTGAAGGAAACTGTTACGTAATATTAATTCGCCCCTCGTGCTGACTCATTGAGTGTATGGTAGGTTAGGATAGGTTACGTAAGGTTAGGTTAGGCTAGGCGAGGTTAAGTTAGTTTAGATTGGTTTAGGTTATTTTAATTTAGGTTAAGTTAGATTTGGTTAGGTGAGGTGAGGTTAGCTTAGGTTAGGTTAGTTTACGTTAGGTTAGTTTAGGTTAGTTTATTTAGGTTAGTTTTGATTAGGTTAAGTTAGGTTAGTTTAGAATAAGTTACGTTAGGTTAAGTTAGGCTAGTTTTTTCTAGGCTAGGCTAGGTTAGGTAAGTTTATGCTTGTTTATGTGATGTTAGGTTATGTTAGCTTAGGTTATGTCGAGTTCTATTTCTTTATGTTTGGTTTGATGAATTCTATTGCGTAATATTACTTAGTCCCTCGTCCTTTACCATTTATTGTAGGTTAGGATACGTTAGTTTATGTTAGGTTAGGTTAGGTTATGTTATGTTAGGGTAGGTTATTTTACGTAAGTTTATGATAGGTTAGATTAGGTTAGGTTAGTTTATGTTAGGATAGATTAGGTTAGGTCCTCGTTTATTGATTTATGTTTGTTTTGATGAATTCTGTTACGTAGTATTATTTCGTCCCTCGGCTGAGACTTTCATCGTACGGTAGGCTAAGTTTAGTTAGGTTAGGTTATGTTAGGTTTAAGTTGGGTTAAGTTAGCTTAGGTTAGGTTAAGGTAGGTTTGGTTACGTTATGTTATGTTAGTTTAGGTTAGGCATATGTTAGTTTAGGTTAGGTTAGGTTAGGATAGGATAGGTTAGGTTAGATTAGGTTATGTTAGGTTAGGTTAGGTTACGTTAGATTAGGTTAGCTAGTTTATATGAATTTAAGTTAGGATAGGTTAGTTTATTTGATGTAAGTTTGCGTTAGGCTATGTATGGTTAATTTATGTGAGTTTAGGTTAAGTTAGGTTGGGTTAGGTTAATTTATGTTAGGTAAGGTTGGGTTAGGTCGAGTTTTTTTGCTTTATATTTGTTTTGATGAATTCTGTTTCTTAATATTACTTCGTCCCTCGTGCTGTATTTTTAAGTGTACTGTAGGCTAGGTTAGATTACCTTAGTGTAGGATACGTTAGGTTGAGTCACGTTAGGTTAGGTTAGGTTATCTACGTTATCCATATGTTCGTTTAGGTTATGTTAGGTTAGGATAGGATAGGTTAGATTGGGTTAGGTTAGGTTAGGTTAGTTTATGTGAGGTTAAGTTTGTTTACGTTAGGTTAGGTCGAATTTATTGTTTTATATTTGTTTGATTAATTCTGTTATGTAATATTACGTCGTTCTTCGTGATGACTCTTTCAGTGTAGGTTAGGGTAGATTAGGTTAGTTTAAGTTAGGTTAGGTTAGGTTAGGTTAAGTTAGGTTAGGTGAGTTTAGGTTAGGTTAGTTTAGATTATGTGGGTTTATTTTATTTTATGTGATTTTAGGTTAGGTCCATTGTTATTGCTTTATTTTTGGTTTGATGAATTCTGTTACGTAATATTACTTTGTCCGTTGTGCTGATTCATTCCGGGTATATTAGGTTAAGTTAGGTTAGGTTAGGTTTGGTTAGGATTGGTTAGGTTAGGTAAGGTTAGATTAGTTTAGTTTAGGTTAGATTAGTTTAGATTAATTTAGGCTAGGCAAGGCTAATCTAGGCTATGCTAGGTTAGGTTAGGTTAAGTTATTTTATGTGAGTTTAGATTAGATTAGTTTGTGTTAGGTCGAGTTTTATTGCTGTATGTTCCGTTTGATGAATTCTGTTACCTAATATTACTTCGTCACTCGTGCTGACTCTTTCAAGGTAGGATGGATTAGGTTATTTTGGGTTATGTTAGGATAATTTGTATTTGGCTACGTTAGGTTAGTTTATGTTATTTCATATGTGGTTAGGTTAGTTTATGTGAATTTACGTTACGTTAGGTTCGATTAGGTTGCATTATGTGTATTTATGTTAATTTAGTTTAGGTTAGTTTATGTTAGGTTATGTTGGGTTAGGTCGAGTTTTATTGCTTTATGTTCGTTTTCGATGAATTCTCTTACGTAATATTACTTACTCCCACGTGCTGACTATTTCATGCTATGGTAGTTTAAGTTAGATTAGGTAAGGTTATGTTAGTTTGGGTTACGTTATATTCGTTTTAGTTAGGTTATGTTAGGTTAGGTATGTTAGTTTATGATAGTTTAGTTTAGGTTAGGTTATGTTAGGTTATGTTAAGTCAAGATTTATTGCTTTAGGTTTGGTTTGCTTAATTCTGTTACATAATATTACTTCGTCTTCTTGCTGACCATTTCAATGTAGTTTAGGTTAGGTTAGGTTAGGTTAATTTAGGTTAGTTTAGGTTAGGTTAGTTTGGGCTAGGTTAGGCTAAGCTAGTTTAGGCTAGGCTAGGCTAGGCTAGCCTAGGTTAGGCTAGTCTACGCTAGGTTAAAATACCCTACGCTATGTTAATTACGTTACTTAATTTATGCGACATTAGATTAGGTTTAGTTAGGTCGAGTTTTATTTCTTTATGTTGGTTTGATGATTTCTGTTACGTAATATTACTTCGTCCCTCTTTCTGAATCATTAAGTGTAGGTTAGGTTAGGTTAGGTTAGTTTAGGAGAGGTTAAGTTAGATTTGGTAAGATTATATGCGGTTATGTAAGGTTAGGTTCATTTATGTGAGATTTGGTTACTTTAGGTTAGGTTAATTTAGGTTAGTTTATGTGAGTTTATATTAGGTTATGTTAGGTTAGTTTATGATAGGTTAGGTTAGGTAAGTTTGAGATTGATTGCTTTATGTTTGTTTTGAAATATTCTGTCAGGTAATATTTCTTCGTCCCTGTTGCTAATTCTTTGAGGGTGTGGAAGTTAGGTTAAGTTAGGTATGGTTATTTTAAGTTAGGTTAGATTAAGTTAAGTTAGATTAGGTTTGCTCAGGTTGGGTGTATGCTAGTTTAGGTTAGGTTAGTTTAGGATAGGTAGGGTAGATCAGGTTAATTTAGGTTAGATTGGATTGGGTTAGGTTAGGATAGGTTAGGTTAGGTTTGGTTAGGTTAGTCTAGTTTAGTTTAGTCTAGTTTAGCATAATTTATTTTAGTTCAGTTTAGATTAGATTAGGTTAGGTTAAGTTAGCTTAGGTTAGGTAAGGTTAACTTAGGTTTGGTTAGGTTATGTTAGGTTAGGTTACTTTAGGTTAGGCTAGATTAGTCTAGGGTGGGCTAAGTTTTGTTAGGCTAGACTATTATAGGCTAGTCTAGTTTAGGCTAAGCTAATCTAGCCTAGGCTAGAATAGGCTAGGCTAAGTTATTTTATGTTAATTAGTTTTATGTGAGATTAGGATAGGTTTTAGTTTAAGTCGAGTTTTATTGCTTAATGTTTGGTTTGATGAATTTTGTTACCTAATATTATGTCGTCCGTCGTGCTGACTCATTCAGAATGGTTTAGGAGGTTTGATTAGGTTAGGTTAGGTTAGGTGAGGGTAGGTTCGGTTACGTTATGTTAGTGAAAGTTAATGTAATTTTGACTAGTTTAGGTTAGGTTGTTTTAGGTGAGGTTAGTTTAGGTTAGTTTAGGCTAGGTTAGGCTATGCTGGGCTCGGCTTGTTTTGTCTAGGCTAGGCTAGGTTAGCCTAGGCTAGGCTGGGCTACGCTAGTCTAGGTTAGGTTAGGTTTGTTTAGTTTATGTGAGCTTATATAAATTAAGGTTGGGTCGAGTTTTATTGCTTTATGTTTGGTTTGATGAATTTTGTTACTTAATATTACTTCGTCCGTCGTGCTGACTCTTTGAGTGTAGGTTAGGTTAAGTTAGGTTAGTTTACCTTAAGTTTATTTAGGTTAGTTTGGTTAGGTTAGGTTAGTTTATTTTACGTTAGGGTAGGTTAGGTTATTTTAGGTTAATTTGGTTTAGTTTCGTTTAGTTTATATTACGTTAGGTTAGGCTAGTTTGGGCTAGGCTAGGCTTGTCTAGGCCAGCCTATTTTAACTTAGGTTAAGCTAGTTTATGTGAGGTTAGTTTAGGTTATTTTATGTTAGGTCGAGGTTTATTGCTTTATGTTTGGTTTGATGAATACTCTTATGTAATAGTACTTCGTCCCTGTTGCAGACTTATTTACGGTAGGGTAGGTTAGTTTAGGTTAGGTTACGTTAGGTTAGGTTACCTAGTTTATATGAAGTTAATTTAGGATAAGCTAGTTGATGTGATGTAAGGTTACGTTAGGATATGTAAGGTTACTTTATGTGAGTTTAGTTTAAGCTAGGTTAGGTTAGGTTAGTTTATGTTAGGTAAGGGTATGTTAGGTCGAGTTTTATTGTTTTATGTTTGTTTTGATGAATTCTGTTTCGTAATATTACTTCGTCCATCGTGCTGAGTTTTTAAGAGTACGGTAGGCTATGTTAGGTTAGGATACGTTGGGTTGTGTCACGTTATGTTAGGTTAGGTTATCTTACGTTAGGTATATGTTCATTAAGTTAAGTTAGTTTAGGATAGGATTGGTTAAATTGTGTTAGTTTAGGTAACGTTAATTTATGTGAGGTTAGGTTAGTTTAGGTTAGGTTAGGTCGAGTTTATTGCTTTAGATTTGTTGATTAATTCTGTTATGTAATATTACTTCGTTCTTCGTGATGATTCTTTCAGTGTAGGTTAGGTTAGGTTAGTTTAGGTTAGGTTTCGTTAAGTTAGGTTAGGTTAGGTTGGATTAGATTAGGTTATGTTAAGTTAGGTTAGATGATGTTAGGTTAGGTTAAGTTAGGTTATATGATGTTAGGTTAGGTTAGTTCAGATTATGTGGGTTTATTTTATTTTATGTGATTTTAGGTTAGGTTCATTGTTATTGCATTATGTTTGGTTTGATGAATTCTGTTATGTAATATTATTTCATCCGTTGTGCTGATTCATTCCGGGTATATTGGGTTAGGTTAGGTTAGGTTAAGTTAGGTTAGGTTAAGTTAGGTGTTGTTAGGTTTGTTTAGGATTGGTTAGGTTAGGTTAGGTTATGTTTTTTTCGTTTAGTTAAGGTTAGGTTAGCTTAGGTTAGTTTAGGTTAGGTTAGATTATATTAGGTTGGGTAAGGGTAATGTAGGCTAGGCAAGCTAATCTAGGCTAGGCTAAGTTAGGTTACGTTAAGTTAGTTTATGTGAGTTTAGATTATGTTACGTTATGTCGAGTTTTATTGCTGTAAGTTCGTTTTGATGTATTCTGTTACGTATTATTAGTTCGTCAATCCTGCTGACACTTTCAAGGTAGTTTGGGTTAGGTTATTTTGGGTTATGTTAGGGTAATTTAGGTTGGGCTATGTTAGGTTAGGTTATGTTATTTCATATGTGGTTAGGTTACTTAATGTGAATTTAGGTTACGTTAGGTTAGATTAGGTTATTTTATGTGTGTTTATGTTAATGTATATTACGTTGGTTTATGTTAGGTTAGGTTAAGTCGAGTTTTATTGCTTTATGTTCGTTTTCGTTGAATTCTCTTACGTAATATTACTTAGCCCCACGTGCTGACTCAGTTTATGGTAGTTTAAGTTAGATTAGTTAAGGTTATGTTAGTTTGGGTTAGGTTATGTTATGTTAGGTATATGTTAGTTTATGTTAGGTTAGGTTTGGATAGGTTATGTTAGGTTATGTTGGGTCGAAATTTATTGCTTTTGGTTTGGTTAATTCTGTTACGTAATATTTCTTCGTCTTCTTGCTGACCCTATTAGTGTAGGTTAGGTTAGGTTAGGTTACGTTAGTTTAGGTTAGGTTAGGTTAGATTAGTTTAGGTTAATTTAGGTTAACTTAGGATAGGTTATGTAATGTTAGTTTAGGTTAGGTTAGTTTATGTGAGGTTAGTTTATTTTATGTGATATTAGTTTAGGTTAGGTTTCGTTCGGTAGAATTTTATTGCTTTATGTTTGGTTTGATAAAATCTGTGACGTAATATTACTTCGTCCATCGTGGTGACTCATTCAGGGTGTGTTGGGTTACGTTCGTTTAGGTTAGGTTAGTTTAGGTGAGATTAGTTTAGCTTAGTTAAGTTAGTTTATGTTAGGTTAGTTTCGGTTATGTTATTTTAGTTTAGGTTAGTTTATGTTAGGTTAGGTTATTTCAGGCTAGGTTAAGCTAGGCTGGGCTAGGCTGGTTTAGACTAGGGTAGGTTAGGCTAATTTAGGCTAGGCTAGGCTATGCTAGTCTAGGCTGTGCTAGGCTAGGATAGGCTAGGTTAGGTTACTTTATGTTTGTTTATGGAAAGTTAATTTAATTTAGATTTGGTTATGTCGAGTTTTATTGCTATATGTTCGGTTTTGAGTATTTGTTACGTAATATATCTTCTTCCCCTGTGCTGACTCATTAAGTTTAATTTAGTTTATATTAGGTTACGTTACGTTAGATTAGGTGAGGTTAGATTATATGAGGTTAAGTTAGGTTAGATTAGTTTACGTGTGGTTATGTTACGTTATGTTAGTTTAGTTTATCTGATTTTATTTTACGTTATGTTACGTTAGGTTAGGTCGAGCGTTATTGCTTTAAGTTTGTTTTCATGAATTCTGTTACGTTATATTTCTTCTTCGCTCAAGCTGACTCTTTCGGGTTAGATTAATTTGGGTTATATTAGTTTAGGTTACGTTAGGTTATGTTTTGTTAAGTAAATGTTAGTTTAGTTTAGGTTAGGTTAGGGTAGTTTAGTTTATGTTAGGTTAGGTTAGGTAAGGTTAGGTTACATTAGGTTAGTTTAGGTTAGGTTAGGTTAGTTTAATTTAGTCTAGTTAGGTTTAGTTTAGTTTCGGTTAGGTTAGTTTCAGTTAGGTTAGTTTATGTTTGGTTAGTCTAGTTTAGGCTAGGCTGGGATAGGCTAGGTTAGGCTATGCTGGGCTAGGCTAGTCTGTGTTAGGCTAGGCTAGCCTAGGCTGGTCTAGGCTAGGCTGGGCTAGGTTAGTTTAGGTTATGTTTGTTTATATGAGGTTATGTTAAGTTAGGTTAGCTTTGGTCGAGTTTTATAGATTTGTGTTTGGTTTGATGAATTGTTACGTAATGTTATTTCGTCCCTCGTGCTGACTCATTCAGGGTAGCTTAGGCTATTTTAGGTTAGGTTAAGTTAGGTTAGGTTAGGTTAG
>Ga0123352_10005936_pt1 | contig 18565 bp, 13 predicted proteins | sample TergutLab28metaG_FD_89700 | JGI IMG/M metagenome (GOLD analysis project Ga0123352, IMG submission 89700) | Labiotermes labralis P1 segment gut microbial communities from Petit-Saut dam, French Guiana - Lab288 P1 | ecosystem: Host-associated > Arthropoda: Insects > Digestive system > Gut ... | reverse complement strand
CCCCCCCCAAGAACAAAAAGGTGCTAATATGATGGTGCAAGGTCAGGACTGTAGGGTGGATGCTGCAATACTGCATCTGAAATTTGTGATGACCTCTATGATGTGCATATGTTTGTGTGGCCTAGCATCATGGAGGAGCAACACTTTAGACATATTTTGTTTGGGATGAACTCAATGAAGGTGAGCACTCAGACCTCTTTTTAGAGTGTCAATATAGTGGTCAGTTCACCATTATCACCACTAGCCAAGAAGGTCACAAGTACAACTTTCTCATTCCAAAAGTCTGTAACCTTGATATTTCCACCTGATAGTTCACCATTCAATCAAGTGATGCTTCGATTTGGGTTCAAACGGTAGAGCCAATTTCCAACCCAAACAATGTGCAAAAGGTAGCTCTCACCTACACTCATATGGGTGCAAAAGATCAGTGGAAATCACTTTCATTGTCTTTTTGTTCACCTGTCAGTATTTAGGGCAACAAACAAGCTCAGACTTTGGAATAGTTAACACTCTTCAATAATTCCCATTACACCGCCTTTATTGATGGACTGGGTAGAGCATAATTAACCTGCTGTTATGCAACGATCACCACATATCAACTCATCAACCCAGCAGATGATGTGAGACATCATTGCAGTGCAGTCCGTCATGACATGCTGCTGCTGCTTCAGCTTCTTTAACACATCTTACCCATCTCTCAGAAGTACTGACACCGATAGTAGTTTCACCATTCACTTTGAGTAAAAACGTGTGAATTGAAATTGGCTTCCCAGATTCATCAATCCAGTACTCTTATCATTGCTCACTGTTTCAACCGCATGTCAAACTCAGCCATTTTAGAATCAAATTTTGTGCTGCTATCTGTTGAATGAAACAGAACAAGAATATTCAAGGACTTCACTGATACAGTGGTTATTCCCACTAAAACAATAATGTGAGGAGATAATTAATAGGAGGCATTACTTTCTGACTGTCCTTATATATGCACCTGGATTTGTTAAATATTTTCAGCTCTGCACTCAAAGGCACAAAGGACAGCTTTTTCAAGTGGAACCACTTTCAAGTTCTGATTTCAGTAGGTGTCCCTTCAAGTGAATGTCCTCCTAAGAGTCCTGTCAAAATTCATTTTGAATTGTCTGTCTTCTTTCAGCCAAAAGCTACTGAAGGAAACACTTCAGACATTTCCATCCAGGTCAGGACTGCCAACAGCCATGGTGCTTTTGTGTTCATCCTGTCCATAATGGTCCAACTGATTTTTTCCAAGATGACACAGGCCTTTTCAAGTCCTACAAATGGATGTTCAGAACCTCTTTTTTCCAAATTGCCAGTGATTTCACACTCTAGCTTACAGGATAACTTAAAAACCTATATGGTTTCCATACAGAGTACACAGCCATGAACTTCTTAAAAACACTTACAACCACTGGAACTGACAGGATACTGAATGCCAGAAGTGACAGAAGATGTGAAGCAGCAAGATAGAGATAACAGTGAGGATTCAAGTATGCACTAGGAAGGTATCTCTAGTGCAAAACTTGCATGCTGCAAGGACAAAGAAGTCAGGAAGCTTTTATTGGCTACTAGGATTATGGAAGATGCGATGGAACCAACAGACAAATCCCAGTGTCAAGACACATGTATTAAATGGCCGTCTTGTTTACAAACATTCCTGCTACCTTCAACACAGTTTTTTGAAACAATGATACAATTTATAACAAAACAATAAACTTTGGACACATTACTTCCTTCAACATGAGAGTCTGCAGAATTCTGTTCATGGTTACTTCACCAGAAGAATAAGAACAACTGCATTATGATGCCAATAATGATTACAATAACAGAGTCATCCCTGTGACTAAGAACTATGCTATAAATGTGTATAAAATGCTGAAGCACACTCAACACATTCTTGACCTGGGCAGTATTTAGAAGTGATCAGCTTCATGCTGTAGTTAGTTTACTGCTGGAACAACCAATGACACACAATGTATTGGAAGCTTTGTGGAAATCACAGATGGTCAGGTTACAGTGGTGACTAAAATACATGCCATTGTTGGGATTCAAAGCCAGGTGGTCCAGCCTCTTCATTGAGCAAATTCAGCTCCCAACAGCAGTATTTATAACAATTAACTATTATACATATTTCTTGGTAGTATAACCTAATAATATCATGTCACAGAGGTATCTCCCCTAATTTGTACAATGATAAACATTTTGGGTGGTTTCAATGTTCGGGGTTAAGCCCCTTCAAAAACGTCCTTTCTGTTGCTAGACAAACAAATGTAAAAATGCTGAACATAGTAAAAAAAACTGGGCATTTAGATTTAAAAGAAACCATTTTTTAATCATAATTTCAAAATAACCAGATTATTAAGACTGTAAATTACCCAATGTAATGAACCTGTACCATTATGTTGTACTAATGATGTTCTGAATGACAGAAATATACAAAAAAGTTCAAAATTTGGGCTGCATAATTTTCAAATATTGCCTTGTGGGAAGGGAATATTACCAACATTGGATTAAGCAATAAAGAGAGTTACCTGTTAACAGTGGAATTTAAATATGTTACCACACTTCCTTATCCACTTGATCAGTGACTAAAGCTTTTTGCTTTATGGTACATCATCCAGAACACAGAAGTTTGAAAGAAGTCATATCTGCACACATTCTATGATGATTGTCTCACCCAGCCTGGAGTCATTGGTCCAGGTGTGCATACACCCTGCGTAGTTTCTCACGCTTGTTCCTCTTGTTTCGGTGATCTTTCCACGGTTTTATGTTTGTGCTAGCACCACTGCAATGAGAGCCACACTAAAGGTACAGTCTGTGTAAACATTAAAACATTCATGATCAAGATTTTCCTAAGTGCCGATATAATTTTAAAACATTTTTGTTACATATTTAGTCTGAAATGATGTAAAGATTCACATGCAAAATGGTGCCTCATGTACTGATCACATATACTGAGGCTATGGAAGCAAGTCCCAAGGACAGTGGGAATGAGAGCACTCCAGGCTGCCCCTTTTCACTTACTGCTGTATCCCATCATGCTCACTGTCCTGTGTTAATCTGCCCAAAGCACTTACCATTGACAAAGGTCAGCACTACAATTATTCATGTAAACATCACTCTCACAACAGGGAGGTATGCAGAAGTGGAAGTGGAACAGTTCAAGGCAGATGTGGAAAAGGTCAACATGTTTGACTTGTGTCTGTGGTCTCAGTTCAGTAGCTGTCAAGTATTGGATGCTTCTTCAAACAGCAGTTTAAAACGGTGCCAAATCATGTCAGAATATACTGTTCTAATCTTCCTTTTGGTGCATCCCATATGAGATGAAAAGGACGTCTCTAGGCCCTGTTAACAGCTTCTTGTAAGAGGAGACATCTCAAACCAGATGCAGAGATCTTGAAAAGGTTAAACATTGGTGCTGGAAATAAATGCCCAACAGAGTCTGCTAAAGACCATAATTTACATTACATGATCTCAGTTCTTCATGCATAATCTTATGCCCCCTCAAATTTAACAAAATAAAATTTATAAGTCAGTTTATGACTTAATTAACCCCTCCAATTGGAATTCTGTGCATTATTCATTATGTAATGGTCACTGTGCTCTAGTAATAATCCTGACCCTTGAGGAGAGCAAAAGGCCAAAGAACTACCTCACAGGTCTGATGTGACTTTTTCCGGGTAGTTTTACCTTTCTCCACATTTCAATAGGACTGAATACTATGAAGTGTGTCACTAGTGCTAGGTGTCACAAAAATTTCTTGCTACAATTATAAATCCAAATTAATCCACCAACAAGTCAATATAATGTAATTAACAAGTTTGGAAATGTCTGCATAGCATTAACAATTCCGGCATCTTTAATACTGTCACTATATCTTAAATTCATTAATAATTTCAAAAACAACATCGAAAATATTAAGATTTTAAAAGTACATTTCCACATTTTACGTGGCACACCATACAATACTCTTTATACCTTAGTAATGAATTTACAATTGAGCACACTTAAATGAAATGCTGTGGCTACAATATTAAAAAAAAAAAATAGAGTGAAGCTATGTCGTCTTGTTCTAACAGAGCTCTACATAAAAATAATGAAACAAACCTCTCTTCAATTCAGTCTAAATGAGTTATGACTTTCTTTGTTTATGGAAAACTGCTTTACAAATGCATCTAAAAACTCTAGCAAAAAAAGTGAGATAAATTGTTGCTGTACCTCATTAAACTCAGTGCCATCAGCAGTAGGCAAAGGTGCATGATATCTTCACATCTCAGCTGCTTTAGCTATGAAGGAAGACATCAACTGGTTGCACCCAGAACTAGTCTGACTGAGGAGATGGGAAAAATACCTGCCTCTGCAGGAATCAAACCCTGGTCTTCCAGCCCATAGGCTTTTGTCACTGTACTGAATGAGTTATCCTCTTCCTCAATCAACAGTAATAAAATCTAGGATAGTTTTATAAAAATCTGTAATTCTAGGATAAGCCATTGACGGAGTAATAACTTGTAAGATTTTAGGCTGTTACAGATGTGGGAATTCATACTGTTGTCTTCAGAGTTGTGACAGACTTTTCTGGTAAGTGAATACCAACATTTCAGAGGAATATAATGCCTCCATTTTCCAGGAGTCAATACATTCCTCTAAAATGTTGCTACCCACCACACTACACAGTGTCATAACCCAGATGATGAGAATATGGATTATGAAATCTGGTATCAAGAGAAGCTACCTGCTGTCCAAGCTACTCTGTGCTCCTTTCTTGTGAATTCCAAGTGACATTTTCTGGAAGAATTGCCTATCCAGGTCTTCTGTAGATATTTTGTTTGCCTGCAACAGGAGAATGCAGTTCCTGAATTACAAGATTCCACTAACACACAAGCACTTGAACAGTTTCTTCAAGTAAACCATAGAGGAACATTAAAAAATGGTTACTTAGTAGAATGTGGGCTGGGACAGCATAGTCGGTACAGCAACTCACTACAGGCTGGATGGTCAGGCAATTGAATCTCAGTAGGAGCAAGATTTTCTTCACCTGTCTGGACCAGCCCTGGGGCCCATCCAGCCTCATATACAATGGATACTGGGTCAATCGTGGAGGTAAAGCAAGCAGGGTGCAGTGTTGACCACCCACCCCATCTAGTGCTGAGGTTAAAGAAAGAGTAGAGCTATACCTCTACTCCCCCTCTGGGCCTTCGTGGCCTGTTCTAGGGTGAACTTTACCTTTACTTAGAGAACACACGCTTTATTTTATGTAGAAAAGTAAGTTCAGACATCAAAATAGAGTGTGGGAAAAAAGGCTAAGAGGAGACACATAGTTCAGTTGTAGTTATGTTCCTATTTAACACAATGTGTTGTGTCTTACAGTAAGTGAAGCTGTACAGTCAGGTAAAGAGGTCAATGATGGAAGCATCCAGTTTTGCTGAAACACTGGTATCTATTTATTGAACTACACAGTGTAACACATTCTTAACCCTTTTCATTTGAATTAATTTGCACTGTTACTCTTGGGCACTCTGATTGTCCTTATTCACATTTGGGCATGGCCTTTGTAGAAAATCATTTACAGCCAGACTGAAAAAGAACTGGTGACACCAAATGGTTTTTCTAGTTAACAGATGGCAGAAGCTATCACAACTATAAATACACTGGTGACAGCCCCAGTGTGCAAGCTATCATAGGTGCAGTTTGTAGGCAGGAGCTGCCCAACATCAGTTGGCCAACCATACTTGAAATGCTGCAGCTCCCCTGACATTTGAGTAGAAAGGTTTAGTAAGATTTATCTTAACTTTGTATTTCTGTTTGGATGCTATCATCACAGTGTTTTTTAAATCAAAATGTTAGAAATTGGTTCTATTTCCTTCATCATGTGAACACTAGAAGTACCAATTCCTACTCTGCTGGTCTACTAGGTAGGCCTGATCATAAACAACTTCTTCAACTGATGCAGAAAACAGAGGCAATTTCCAGTGTGCAGTGGTTTTCAAACAGATGAGCAGAACCCAAAATGTTATGTACAGGATCGTCAAAAAAATGAAACACAGCTTATAAATTCATGTCACACTTTTGGAGCTACCATTACCTTGAGAAGACGAACACCTAAAGGAGGCAATGTTGATGTCCTGGATTGTTTTCTCCTCTCTGGGAACACATGATACTGTGTTTGGTCATAAGTGGGTGGGGCATGACAATATAACAACTTGCCCTTCACGAAGTCCTTTAGGATGTAACGGGCTGATCGGGGGTTGTCTGGTTGCCCATTCTGAGTCATGAACCCTCGGTTGTCTGCAACAGCATGGAGTTTGTGTCATTATGCAGATCATATGGCTACATACTCCTGCGTGTAAAGTTAAAATAACTATAGTATGACCACCACACAATCCAATGAAATGAGAATAATAAATTGTTGTGTTCATCAACTATATTCAAAAAGCAATATCTCAGCATGCTGAATATTTAAAGCCTATGAAACAAACTTTATTAAATACCTAAAATTCATGGCTTGGAAAAGTTCTAGAAGTATAGCTACATTTATACTGATATTCTAAACTTGATACAATAATACGTGTATGTACTACGTAGTACTGCTAGTTAGACGTAAACAATAATGTTTTTAAGCTGGGATGCTTTAATACTGACTCAGTACCCTCCTTTATTGCTACCATCCTCTGCTCCTGTTCACAACTACTAACCACAGCTGAATGTTCCTAAAATACATAAGAACAGAAAGCACTTTCCTTGATATACAAGGATAAAAATCAAGTAACATCACAATACACTGACTGCTAGTTAATTATTCAGCTGGTCAAGGAAATCCCTGCAGCAGGACATACATGTTCAGAAATGTGTTCCAAACTTCTGCTACCGAGTAGACCTGAAGCAGCAATTCAAACCTTCGTAATCTAATTCTCTAATACCTCTTTGATATTTTACCATCCCAGTTACATCAGTCAGTCATGAATTTCCAATTCAGACTAGGTATCTTGCGAACAGAAGCCTGGAGCATTATTGCTATGTCATTCACCAGGATATTATCAGAAGAAACAAAATCATACATCAGAATTTAGAAGAAGAAGAAGGAGGAAAAAGAGAGAGAGAGAGAGAGAGAGAGAGAGAGAGAGAGAGTCAGATTTTATATGGAACAGGAAGATACAAACATCCATAAGCATTCAGCAGCTCTTCTGCAGTTGGAGGTCGCATTGGGTCTTCTCCCTCTAGAGGAGGTGGCAACATTATGCCGTATGTGAACTCCAGTTCACATCGAGGTATAAGACTAGCAACCAATGTCACAGGTAGAACATGGTCCCTCATCTGATCAATTGGAAGTATTCCATTCACTACCATCTCAGCTTTTGTGAACATGAAGCTTGGCATTACAAGACCAGGGCAGTCACACAGCAGGAGGTCACGCTCCAGGAACAATGTCTGTACATACAACAACGACTGTCATTTTTTGAAAACAAAAAGTTTTACTTTCAATAGTTCCAAATGTATATCATAATCAGTTTTCACTAAAATCACTATACCAACTGTCATAATCTGATGTGGCAAAAGTATTGTTTTAATCAACCATCACAGTCACCAATGGAGACCACATTAGCTGTGAAAGGATGATGAAGACAATAGCCAGCAGAGGGGACCTACAGTATAAAACAAGCCATCAAGAGTGATACGTACTGGAACTGCTTACTTTTACACACTTCTCTCTGTCAGTGCTGAAGGAAAGAAAAAATAGTGCTCAATCTGGCCATTCTGAAACTAAAGACTAGCACTTAACCCTAAATTATACTTGGGCATTCTGTTGTGACTGAATTCACCAACCCATCAACAAACATAGCTATTTATTTTACTAATAATGTAGCCTTGACATAGTAACATGCACCAACTACAACAGTCACCTTCAAGGCATACTTCATGATTGTGGACTTTTGAAATCTGTATCAGCCATGAAGATGAATTTTGAGGATGAAACACGTCACTGACCATGTAAATACCACAGACCCTATCATTATAAAGGTAGTTGTTGTTGCTGCCGTGCACTGCCAAATTTTCAAATGCATTTTTTTCCCTAACTTATAATGGTGTAAGACATGCTTTAACAATACCCACCTCCGGCTCAGCACATTACTGGCAAGGAAGAGGTAAATTTCGTGAATTCCACCACACAGAAGTGAGAGATATTTCTGCAAAAGCAGTAATTCCTCTGAAAAGTTGACCAGAAAATTGAAAGTTCTCTCAAGTGGAGATATGCGGCTACTATAAGCTCTCCCTGGAGGGAAATGTGTGACTATTGTAATCTCTCTCTGGTGGGAGATGTGCAACCAATGTCAGCACTCTGGTGAAAGATGTGTAGCTATGGTAAGCTATCTATTGTAACAGAGGTACAACACATGCTGGGAACAGGTGGTGGGAGATGTGGGGATATTGTGAATTCTCTCTGGTGGAAGATGTATGAATAATGCAAGTTCTCACTAGTGGGAGATGCATAGGTAATGTAAGCTCTCTCTGGTGTGAGACATATGGGTAATGCAAGTTCTCTGTGATGGAAGACATGTGACTTACTAGGACATTTGAAAACAAATGGCTAGAACTTGGCCACACACATTACTTCATTACAATGGCTCATACCTGGAAATGCTTGGTCTTCCCTGGTGTGGAGGACACAGAGACTTTCTTGTATGTCAGGAGTGCATTGATGGTAGAGCTCTTTCCAACATTGGGGTAACCAACCATCCCAATAGTAGTAACACCTGCTGTCACCTTGACACCCACATGAAGAGCTCTGAAGACTGCCACCAGCTCTTCTCTAGTCATAAGTCTGGCAGAGTTCAAAAACTCCTCCATGCTTCTAACATCAGCTGTTTTAAAATCAGTCAACATTTCGTTATGTCTCCTGGTTGCATCAACATGACCCAACTCAGAATGCTGTGCAAACTCTTCTTTTCCCTCTTCCTCCTCCTCTTTTTCTTCTTCTTCACGCTCTGAAATTTCTTCACTCAGGCCCTTGTTCACTGACACACCTTCACCATGTGTTTTATCAGTTTCTGTCTCTCCTGTCTGTGCTGCCAGTGTAGCAGAGAAGAAAACAGCTTTCACATTGATACTTGTGAAGTAGTCTGCCCATACCTGACGCTGTTCTTCTGTCAAAAAGTCAGCCTTGTTGATCAGGATCAAATTCAACTTGTCAGGACTCACTTCCTTCACATATGTCTCAAGGTCCTCACAGCGAAATAGCAGCGGGTTCCTGGCATCCACTATTTGAACCACTACATCACTGCAACATGCCTTCAGTCAAATTCTGGCCCCAAAATATTTCAACTTATACAAGTCTAAGGAGTGAACTATTTCACTTATAGCTCTATGAACATTAATTTAATATAGCTATACACTTACTTGTGACAAACAAGTATTAAAAGCATGTCATTGGCATTAACTTCTAGTTCTGAAGTTCAAATTTTATCATCAAAATTACAACTTTAAGGGACAAGTCACATGGGATGACCCAAAACAAGAAGGTTCAACCAGGCACATAAATATATCAGAAAGACAGAAGTTTACAAGGAATTAAAAAACAAAAGGCCGTGATATGAAAGAAGATAACGGAAACTCTTTACCCATCAGTGTGTGTACACTGAAAAACATATTAAGAGGAGGAGAAGAGGGAAGAAGAGAGGGTAGGTGGGAGAATGACAAGGTTATAACTTGTAAGACAAACAATTATAATTTCTCTTACTTTTATAAAGAAACCCTTACAATTTAATAACAAACATAATTTGTTTGAAAACATTTTCAAATATCTTCATAGTTGGACAAATTTGGTACATGAGATTATCAATGAATGAATTCCCCAGACATTACTTAAATTCAACAACCTATGGTTTTCTATTCCCTCTTAAGAAATTTAGCTGATAACAGCATCACACTAAGATCATATTACACAGCAAAGAAATCATGCACTCCCATGTAACTTTCTCAGTTTCCAACACCCATGAAGATAAAAAAAGTTTACCTCCTCTCAACAACCCTCCACAGCTGCCTCCAGAACTCCAGGTTCTTCTCATACGGTGTTAGAAGAACACCTTCCACCTCCTGTAGGTTGGCAAGACACCGCCGCCATTCGAGAAACTCATCTCGTTCAGCTGCCTGCAACTGCTCAGGTGTGGTGTTCACATCCCATTTTGGTCTGTACAAGAACACAACAGCTGTAATTAATCTACATTTTAGAAATGTTTTAATGGAGAAAATTGTATTATAAATTCTATATATGCACATATTTGAATGGCATTTGTTATAAATGTATTCATTTGTAAATGGCCTGTACAGGCTGGAACATGTAGTATGAGCATCACAGAATAACAAATGGTTATATATGGTTACATATGTGCAATTTGTTGGATTAAATGGTGTATACTGTATAACACAACACACATTCCAATAATATTGCCAGCATGACATCTATTCTGCCAGGAGGCCAAGATAAAATAGATGATGGTGAAGATGTACAAGACAGAGAAGGTACAGCTTGTCTGTCTTATTTGCCGTACTAAATAAAGCCGGGTAGTCAGCTTCATGCTCTGACCACTCTCCCCTTGTTCCTACCAAACAGCAGGCATGGTTGGCCCCAGAGTTGGTCTCAACACAGTGGCAGACAGTAAGCTCTATTCTTTTCAGTAATTAAAGAAGACACACCAAGTGTCCAGGCCACAGCCCAGTCAATACACAGCACTGTACCAGCTGCAAAAATGGAGGGGGGAAACCATCTGGGCCACTAACTCCCTCTCTATTGAAATACATTCCATGTAACCAAATAATTTTCTGAACACAGAACCCAAAGATTCAGCACTATTACCAGACACCATCCTCAGCCACTTTTTACTCTCAGATTTTTTTTATATTCATTCATTCCATTGGCATGTGCAGAATGTGATGATTGCTTTCCGTTCTCAGGAGCTTCTTCCATTCCTCTCCATTATATAACCTTTCCTTCCACCCTTTTTCCACCAACTAGTCTTCCATCCTCCCTCACTTCATCTTGCCATCTATTTTTTGGTCTACCTCTCAGCCTTGTTGCTTCCATATTCATATATAATTCTTTGGGAATTCTATTTTCTTCCATTCTCTGTACATGCCCAAACCAACATAATCTACTGAACCTTTTTTTAATGATCAAATTTAATATGATCTCTCACCTCCTCTTTGGTCCTGCAAGTGAACACTACTAAATGGTTTCAAAATGAATATCTGCATGCATTTCTTATATTCCCATTCCAATCTACAAGTCCAGCCAAATATAATCTTCAAATTGAGAATAATCTGTAGACACGGCCACAACAAATAACTGAGTGCTAAATGCAGTGTTCCAAAATTATCATTCAATCCAAATGAACAAGAAAATTATGTAGCACCACACTGCTTGGACACAGGTGTGGAATCCCATACAGACACGCCGATGTAATTCATGCAACCTACAAATACAGTAAAATGCAAGAATATTGAAAGGTGGCATCAGCAGATCATCCTAAAACTCAACCTTCTTGGTATCCGTAGCAGCTTCCTGTTCTCCTCTTGGGTTGCCTTCACTTTCTCCTTATCCTCAACTGACAGCAAACCTAGGTCACTCTTTGGGCTCACAAATGTAAGGTTCAGTTTCTCAGCCTGGAAATAACCAAAACAATGGTACAGTCGATGTATGTTGTACGTACCTCAGGCTTCAACAAGCACTTAATACATCGACATTCCACCTCCAAAACTCAGATGACAGGCTTACAATCGGTTTACTGTAATTCATTTGTGGTTTATGACATGTACATTCAGAAATGTTACATTTTGCCCAAACTCTGTCTTTATTTATCACGTAAGATTATCAGAACTAAGAGTGATTATTTTTCTAAATGAAAAAAACCCAGTTTGTTGTTGTATTGGAGACACAGTGTGTTATCTGTGGGGTAGAAACTCTATTTCAAATATTGTTTAGGTCAATTTTTGGAATAAGAGGGTTAACCTTTTGACGCCTAATGTCAACTATAGTGGTCGTACTGCACCGCTAACCTCTAAATTTGCTTTTTATATATTTATTCAACAAGTATAGGTACTGAATATTTTAAACATGGTATATACTCTCCGTTTTTTTCTCTTCAAAATGCAGTTTGTTTCATAATTCTAAAGTATTTTGTTTCTGTATTATTCACATTTTATATACAGGGTGTGCTAAAATTAAAAAAAACAATTCCAGTGCCAAAAGGTTAATGACACTATCAAGGTTTTAAACTAAAACACTGTAAAGTATGTACTGTTTACAGAACAGTTTTATACTATGACTGAAAATATGTTTAAAATGTGAAATCTTCAAAGCAGTAACATATACTGCAGTTTGATGTTCACAAAACTTCAAGAGGTGAAGAATCACACTCCTCTGCAAATCACCAGATACAGCAAACACATTTCTAAATCTTTTAAACAAATATGAATGCAGAAAAATTCCTACAGTTCTGTTCTCCACTGCAGTCTGCAGGACACAATAAGAGGTACAAGCCATGAGTATATTCTTTGTCATACATGATGTATAAAAACTTTAAAACAGCACTCATGAAAACACTTGGTATGAAAATAACTTTGACATGTCTGATTCGGTGGTTAAACCCCTGCTTCCCTTTTTTAAACATTCAGGGCTCAATCTCAGTGAACCAGCTATCTTAACTGACATTCCTCCTGATTTTCCTTAGTCCCACAAACCAAATAATAGGATACTACTTTTGATTGGACCACAACCACTTCATTGAACACTGTTTGCAATTCACTATTCACTAATCATCCCACCATTTAACACCAGTCAATTTGAGATGCTGAAAGTGTCATAAATCAAATTAATAAAAATTGGACCACTCAATGAATAAATAATAAAAATGAATGGAATGACTAAATAAATGGGTAAATAAATAAATACATAAATAAGAAAAATCATATCACTGGTGGATGAATGATTACAGTTTTTTAATGTACATTTTCAGCAATATAAACATGATACTTTATAAGTCATGAGGGTTTGTACGTGATCAGCATGTTACATGGGTCTGAATATTTAAGTTATGCCTACTCATTATAGTTAACACCTTAGTGCAGTGAGGACAGGGTTTGAATAGGCTACAATGGTTGAGATTATGTGTGCATATTCTCTTTCATGAATGTTATAAAATGGGTGAAGTGGATATTTCACTTTCCACTGCAGCTTCCAATTCTGAGAGGTCAGCAGCTACTATTATTGCAAGCCATTACAAGTAATGACACATTTCATTAGACTTGATGAAAGGGAAACACATTATCATTCCTATGCTTAATTTAACATGTTATAAAAACATATGGGGAGGGGGGATAAAGATACATAAGAAGAGCAATTCACAACAAGATATATTGTAAATTCTGTACAGAATGCCATCATTCTGCATGTCCATTCTTAACTCAGCATTTCATAAGAATGAAAAGAACTTTCAGCTGCGGATGTATGGGTACACAATTACCTGAAATTCTGTTCCAGCTAATTCAGCTGTGGAGAGGAATTCCTGAAATGAACTTTCTTCCGTCACGGACTGAAGGTTAAGGCGTCCCCACTCGTAACCATCATTTACATCGGCTGTATGAAGCTAGGAAAAACCAATTACAACCAGTACATACGATAAAACTGGAAAACTAAAACTTAATAAAAGACAAAAAACCTTGCTAACATGTTGCAATAATCAAAAATAGAATGCATAGCAATATTTAAATAATGCAAAAAATCCTAAGTGTTCGTAACTATAATATATGATGAAGAATGGATATTGTTACTGTTCTCGTTCACTAGTACAACCAGTTGTTGCCTAACACTTAGGAAGAAAGTATTATCTACATTGTTGGTCCAGTTAAACGCACTACTGCGAACAAATTGTCTCCCTTTCGGGATTGCCACAATGACAACAAATTTGTACTAATTAAATGCAACGTTTATACGAAAACAAATTTAATATACCAAAGACGGATCCTTGCTTCTCGTTCTGTTGGATGATCCAAATCTATCTTTGATTAGGGATCTACCAAGATTCGTTGAGGATTTACTGTTCTTTCCCATACCGAGGCTTACGGCATGTACAAATGAGAAATATGCGTCAGATACACCTCCAAACTACGTGCACAACAACACAAACACACCAATTACCACGCCGACTACTTAATAACACCACATGCCTCTGCTCTTAACTCCATATCAGCAATTCACTGCAACCACATATCGCAACTGTTGACCGCCGACCGTGATTACAATCTGTGGTGGTTACCACTGATCATTTGTAATGTGATTACAAACACTGGTAGCCGCTAGATGATCTGTGGCCGCTCATCTATCCTTTTATGGTGTACTGCTAGATGGCATCAAGATCGAGGGAAAAGTTCAATGTGAAGCCTTCGTCCTCACTACCACAGATCATCTCTACCGTGATGTGACAGTTATAATTCACGTGTGGTGACTGTCAGTTACGGCGAGGTATGGTTGATCGTAAGGCGTATAACGAGACAATGTTTGTATAAGTATCAATATGAAGCGTTGTACATCTATGGAGCTACATGATATTTTTAAGTCATTACTACATAAAACTCCAGGTAAGGGATTTTATTGGTAGTCCTGTTTGATTTTTCGTGTCTTGTATTTGCTAGTTATGCCGAACAAACCCTTCACTTGGGTCATTTCAAGAAGCTGAAATGTGTGCTGGGAATTGAGATTACAGAAGTGTGTGTAGTGTAATTTTAGTACGATCATGATGCAAACAGTACTGGACTGGAACTCGGGTACCAAGTACTGGAAAATAAAAGATGTCAAATTTTCAAAACCAAATGTTAAAAGAACCTGTATTTTCCCTCACTGCTGAAATTTCGAAGAGAAAACGCAAGACCCCCAACGAAGCTGAAGAACGCAGTACCAGAGCTAGGAGCGAAACGTTACTTATGTTTACTTCTAAAATTAGGACTTAGGGCTGAATTGAGATATGCTACTGCAGTTGAATGATACGCAGAGCTCGCAAACCCACCTCTCAAAATGCACAGTATACTCACATTTACAGTGATTAACATGTATAAAACCACAGTGTAGAATGATATTAAACAAATAAGCAACATGTATATAAATGGAGAGCATAATTGTAGGAACAAATCTCAGTTCTGAAACACTGCTTTTTGAACTTCGTAATGTGTGACCTGAATGTGTTACTGCCACTAACATAGTAAGTTTTAGTGATTCTCGCCATCTTCTGATAACGTATGAAAGGTTTTTTGGGGGGAGGGGGAGAATGGGGTTGCATAGTCACTATACTGGCTAGGGCAACAGAGGAATCGTGGTTCCGAGTCGTGGCAGGTTTTAAATTTTTTCTTCAAACCGTCCAGATGAACTGGGGTCCACCTAGCTTCCTACTCGGTGGGTGTGGGAAGTTAAGTGGCCAGAAGTTGAAGCTGACCACTCACCTCATTCAACTCCTTCACTCCCCATACACATTCATAGAATGAACAGGCACAACTGTACCCTCACCATTGCCAATAACTGCATATCTCATTACTGTAAGTGAAACATCCTTATTTGCAATGTGAGATATGAGGTTCTTTAAGCAGTGTTATTGAAATTTCTAGGTTTCTGGGCTGTGGCACAGAGCAGACACAAGCTGCTTACTGTAAAATAGTATCCATTTTAAATTGTCATAAAAATCTACATGGTGCTATCTAGGTATTGTGGTGCTGATCCATGTTTTGAACTGTCAAGTCACTGGGCTCTATTAAATAGTTCTGCCCATTCATTTGTATGCATGTACAACTTGAGTACCTGTGAATGGACATCTGTACAATTTAATATTGTAGAGTTTTGCAAAAAGTTGCTAAGAAATTCTAGTTTATTTTTCGATCATCAGTTTTACTAATGCTTTTTCATGAAGACCTATCTGCAAGTTTGGTCACAAACATTTTCTTGTGTTCTGTGCATGTACAAAGTACTGGCATTCCTACTGTGTGCAGGTCCCGTCATTCATGTTAGAAAAATAAAATTGTACTTCGTATCACTTGAATTCTGCATGCCAAAATGTAAATATGCTAATCCAGACAGTTTGAGTTATAACCATATTCTGGCATCAGCGCTGCAATCAAGAATCACACCCACGCTAAGATATGACAATGGGTGCATGTGTGCTACTGTTTTGAGAGGTGGGATAAGCTTGTTAGTTGGGTTTCTGATAAGTTAGTTCATAGCAGCTTTCAAGAAAATTAGCTAGTTATAAAGGGTTATGACAGTGTAATGTTACAATCGTGGTAACTGGTTTTCAGGACGTCTGGTATTCCACACAGAACATGACCGTGTAATGTAAGATCATCCATAACAGATTCCAACTGAATAGATGTCTCTGCCCTTTCACCCTAGGATGTCAACAATATATCCAGTTCCTCAAACATTGTGTTCAGAATACTAGAAACACAGGAATACAAAAAAAATTACCACTAAAATCATCTGATTTCAGGCTCCCTTGCTGAGAGTAACACAGAGCCACCAGGCACTCAACTTGCGAATCCATTTAAAGTGACAAAATATGAATCCACAGACCTTGTAGAACTTGCTAGAGGAATCCAGAAGGTGAGTATTTGAAGATTCAGGCCTTTTAGAACAGGGGTGCACAGATTTTAGAAAAATGCAGGAGCCACCTCAAAATTCTAGGCTCCAGAAGGGTGACATGAATTAATTTCCACATTGAGGGCCCACAAATATTAGGCATGATGGCACAAAATTTAGTCATCTGGGATTTTTACATCCCTGTTCTAGAGTGTTAAACCATGTTAACTGGGAAATAGTTCTGAATTTTCAGAGAAGCATATTTCCTCAGTCAATCAGCCCACAGCTCAAGAAGAGTATTATTTTATTGTGATGGCTGGGAGGTGTTACATCCTTCAGCATCTACAGATTGTTGTTAAGTAAATAAATAAATGAGTCATCTGCAACACCCCTGTGAGTATCTCATCTTGACAGTAAATCTGTTTAACAATTGTACAACTACATTGCTGAAGGAGAGCCCTGTATGATGGAAATGTTAAATGTGAGCTGAAACATTACTGTGACAGTCACTTGTATGTACAGGCTGATGTTACTATAAGAGCAACAGTATGCAGCAAGCTTCAGATGATAGCTGAGCAAGTCCATTTCTTGCAACAGCAAGCTCACAAAGTTCTACTGGAAGCCAACGAAAACTTAAAACTTCACCATGCAGCTTGTAATTTCCATAAAATTCCTGGTCACATTTACCATCTGTACGAAAGATCATCTGGGCAGCAGTACTTCTCCATGCTGTCTCCAGAGGTAGGTTATGCACATTCAGCAACTTTGTGTATAGTAGTGCTAGCTGGGCCAGGTGGCTCTGATGTGGTGAAGGGCAGTAAGTCTTTGGGCTTAGAACACATCACACAGTGGGGAAATGGCCTTGTCATGCTAGTGGGTTAGCCCACTGTGAGCCTTGGCCTACTTGTGGATGTATAGCTGTAGTCTATACAATGACTTTGTTCAGCAGTTGAAACAGTCCTTCATGTATGTGTGGACATCCACAAGAGTGTTAGATATATTCTCACTATCATTTTCTCTGGTCCTTTGTTGCTTCAACCCTTTAGATCCCTTTGGTTCTTGTTTTATAACCTTTTCCTTCATAATGAGACCAAGCTTGAAGCAGTATCAAACAACAATTAAATTAATGTTGTAAATAGACAATAAAATTCAGCAATTAAATTAGTTTACTCCAATAGTTCCTTTAGATATGGAATCTCTAAAGGGCAGTCAGGATGGCATTAGATGGTACAGTGACTTGCTGCAGGCTGGACAGTCGAAGGTCGAATACTGGTGGAGGGCCAGATTTGCTGTGTTGTCCAGACTGGTCCCATGAGGCCCACCCAGCCTCCTGTACAATGGGTACTGGGTCTTCCCTGGGTGTAAAGTGGCCAGACTGTGATAATGACCACTAACCTTCTTGTGCTGGGTTGTAAATGGGTTGGAGCTATACCTCTGCCTCCCCTCTGTACCTCTCCAGGCACATCATGGGGTGACCTTTACCTTTATGGAATCTCTAAAGCTATTATCAGGCAACACAGACTCTTAGATGTGGTCGGCCACACTCTCCAAAAGAAGTGTACCATATCTCTGAGACATTTAAAAGTGCACATGTGGATTTGCTATTATGTTGCACTGAAATCAACAGATGACAACTTTATGCTTTCTGAGGTCTTTCTTTGACCGTATAATTAATTTTAAGTATTGGTGTACACCAAAGAATGTACTTTTATGGGGTAATGCCTGTAACAGCAGGGACATGCTGTCATTTACATATAGCTGCAGGCAGGATGCCATTTTAGTCTTCCAAAGGGTTCACAACAACAGCGAAGTATGCACTATGTACGAGGTGTGGCAATAAAGAAACCGGATTCATGCTCTAACCCTTTATTGAAAAAAAATCAGACAATCGAAATGTTATCCCCTTCAATGTAGTCCCCTCCCCGATCCCTACACCGCTCCATG
>Ga0123352_10005934_pt1 | contig 18567 bp, 11 predicted proteins | sample TergutLab28metaG_FD_89700 | JGI IMG/M metagenome (GOLD analysis project Ga0123352, IMG submission 89700) | Labiotermes labralis P1 segment gut microbial communities from Petit-Saut dam, French Guiana - Lab288 P1 | ecosystem: Host-associated > Arthropoda: Insects > Digestive system > Gut ... | reverse complement strand
TTTCAACACTGAAACTAACGATATAAGCACCATGAATAGTAACAACAGAATAGCTGCAACACTGTATTCCCTAGGGACATTGTTTGTCTCAGGAATATAAGTATAAATACCCTGCATAAAGGAGGTGATGATGATGATGATAATAATAATAAAAATAATGCGATATTATTTTGCAATTTCACACTAAATGTAGGACATTTGTAAAACAATGCGAATTAAAAAAGCCAGAAAGTGTATTGTTATTATTATTATAACTACTATTTATTATCGTTTTTGTTCTGGAAAATACAGAAAGTCTACATCGCTGGTCTGTAAAGTGGGGGAAGGTACCACCCGCCTTCAGTACTTAATCACACAGTACCGATACAATGAATATCTGGAGCTTTACCTTCATTCTTGCTGTGCGCCTTCATACCAAGATGTGGACAAAGAAACAGCTTAACATCTCTGTTAGTAACTGTGTTTCTAGAAGGCGGAGAGTACGTACGCCTTTTCCGAATTTTTAATAACATGAAGTACAATATGACTGACTTTATTTTATTTAAAAATTCTGTATCAACTATTTCAGCTACATAGATCTGAATGGCATGGGAAAGAATGTCATGGTTAAAGAATTAACTTAAAAAATATATATATACACACACATACATACGATGGGGTGCTGATAAGTCCTTAGTCCGACCAGGAAGGAAACAACTTACAGCGACCAAACTCGGGATTTATTCAACATACTCCCCACGAAGCTCAATACACTTCTTAGCCCGTTGATCTAACTTTTGAAAGCCACTCAAAAAGAATTCAGAAGGTTGTCCGTCCAACCAGGTCTCCGCGGCAGTAATGACCTCCGCTTCGGACGAAAAATGGCCACATTTCAATTGTTTTTGCAGTCCAGGGAACACGCGGTAGTTCGATGCGGCCAGATTCGGAGAATAGGGTGGGTGATCAAGACACTGGAAGCCCAGGTAGGCCAGTTTCTTCGGGTTGCAAGTGCCCGGTGAGCCGGGGCATTGTCGTGCAAGAATAAGGCTCATTTGGTGACCTTCCCGCGGGGCTTTACCTTCAAAAGTCCTTCAATTGCACCAGCAGAGATCAATTATACTCCGCGTTGATATTTTGGCCCTTTTGAAAATAATCAATGAGGAGGATGCCGTCTTGATCCCAAAAAATCGAAGCGAGAACTTTTCCAGCGAATTTTTGAACTCGGAATTTTTTGGGGCGGGGTGAACCACTATGCCGCCACTCCATTTATTGTTGCTTTGTCTCCGGGGCATAGTGATATAACCAGGTTTCGTCCATGTCACCAATCGCGATAGGAAATCATTTGGGTCGCGTTGAAAAAATTCTAAAAGTTGCTCAGACGACTGGAACCGTTGACGTTTTTGATCCGCGGTAAGGTATTTCGGGACTCACTTCGCGGAGATCTCCCGCATGTCCAAATCTTCATGAATGATGGACGCAACCCGCTCACGTGAGATGCCCAGTTGCTCAGCTATTGATTTAGCCGAAATCCGACGGTCTTCCAAGATTAGCTCGTGAATTTGATCAATAATCTCTGGGGTGGTCACTGTTTTGGGTCGTCCAGGACGAGGCGCATCACATGTGGGAAAATCACCACGTTTTATCTGGGTCACCCAGTTTTAGACGGTGGCATACAATGGTGCATGTTCCCCTAATGTTTCTGTCAGAATGGCGTGAATTTCCTTCGGCGCCTTGCATTGCAGGGGGGGGGATGATGACAGCTCGAGTCTCCATGTTGTTGAAATCGCGCGCGTCACCTGACTTGCTTCCTGTCAGCCTCTGTAACAAGAAAAGACTTGCAATTCGGCACATGAACAGACCCCTCTTTCCAACGACACTATCGATTCCGTCCTACGACATCGGGTAGTAGGTCGGGCTAAGGACTTATCAGCACCCCCTCGTATATCTTTAATCCACTTCGTTCCTTGGAAGGTAGAATGCTTACAAAAATACGAACACCAGGCTGCCCATAAACGTGTGTCCCCCTTTAGAATGGCTGACCGATGATTACAAAACCTTTGTGAAAGTTGTGCCTTTGGAATCGAACCCACGTTCAATTTTTATTTTCTAAATTATTACTAACACGATGACGGCCTAGGAAATTATAACATTTGTGACAATAACAGAACTTACTCGAGCGCCGTGAAATTATGTATGGTAATAAATTTTGCAGAAACATGTAGCTTTGTTAAGGCAATATCAGCGTAGAAAATAATAAACTACATGGGTGTGGTGCGAATATTTGCTTCGCTTTGCCGTTTGTTGTAATTTCCAGAACAAATGAACTGTTCCAACCAGACATAAGAAATTTGGCACCAAAACAGTGCACAAACATAACTATAATTCAACAGTTACAAACTCGGCGAAAATGTGAAATTTTGAAGTTAGATCCGATAAATTTAACGAGTAAAAATTTTTATTTAGGGAAGACGTATTAGCAGCAATAATAATAATAATAATAATAATAATAATAATATAGGCGTTTTTAACGTGGTGGCCGACCAGCACAAGTGCCAATTATAAAACCAGGACAAGAACTGAAATACAACATAATAACAGTACAAATACACAAAACCAAAAGGAACACAAAAACAATATAAACGGCACATGTAACAACAAAAAACAATACAAATGAAGTACAGGGACAAAAGCCCCATATCCTGTAAACACTGATGATGATGATGATGATGATAACAACAACAACAACAACAACAAAATAATATGTTAAATTCGAAGTCTGCAAAAAAAAAATTCCTGCCCGATGCTTTCTGAGTTTAGGCTGGCCTATGGTGAACACTACACTGTGACTTACGATAGATACATATTGTATGAATAACGTGTGTGTATATATGTATGTATATATATAAATAAAATAAATATAAATAAATAAATATATATGTATATATATATATATATATATAGGCGTATATATTCACATGGCAGGGAATTATTTCATAAGAACACAAGGCCTGAAAAACTAGATATCATGCTTAACTGTGGCTATCCTTCGTGATGACGCAACACATTATCGATTATTTTGTATAAAGGGGCTTATAAGAGCTGCGAGAACCCTTGAAAACACACACATACACAAAACAGACTGGAAAACTTCGGCAGTGAAAGGAAATTGTAGTGACAAGATCAAAATATATTTGAACTAGTTGAAGACTTCGGCCATCACGTGTTAACTCCCTTTAATATCGTAACATTGCAGTGACACTCGATTATAACGACCTCATTTAACATGTCAGCTGTAACATCAAGTATTACTTCGTGCCTTTCCAACCTTCTCAACACATTTACAATACTTTATAGGCCTCGGTTAATGCGATAATCCTTTATGACATGAATTTCGAAGTTCTTGTGAGTATATTTTATCGCCGAACATTAACATGCTCAAAGTTTTGTCATGTTACAATATTTTACAAGACTTCTTCAGAACTGTATTACCCAGACAACAACGAGGACATGTTCTGTAGACAGCAAGCCTACTTTAAAAGACATTTGACATCAATGAGTGGAAGGACAAGTTGCTGGTGGGAGTTTGAACGGCTGACGGGCAAAACTTGAAACGGCTATACTCCTTAGGGTGACTTTGCGCCTGAAAGAATGGTAATCATGAAACAAGGAATATATAAAAAAAATTTAGTTCGAATACCGAAAGAATGGCATAAGAGGTGCAAAGAGCATATTAGCAAATTAGTGTAAAGATGTGAGCTGGGTAAGCACGGACGGAAACCAAAATGGAATCTTGTGAACACGCTGATCCTTCGTCTCTTATAACAACAGCGAAATATTTCGTCAGCCGACTAAGTCCCATTTACTAAATGAAAATCATACGTCATGCAGTCATTCAGTAGTGAGACTATAGTTAGCGAACTAGTGAATAACCACAAATACTAACACAAATATATCGACCTAGGACAGGCAAATAGGCTACATTTTTAAACAAAGGAAAACTTCGCCATTTATATCATTCTTGGAAGACAATTAAGGTGATTAAACCAAGAAGAAGAAAAAAGAGCTCAATAGACTACTCGTACGGTATGACCAAATTCGTAATTACACGCCATGTTGTAATCGATTTTTTTTAGAAAGATACAATTTGAAAAATCGAATAAAATGAGGATGATATGAAAGTGGCTTTAAAGACATTTATTACAAATATGCTGAAAAAACTGACTTAAAGCATAAAGGTACACAACTGCGCGATCTGTACTTATGTTACCGAATAATCGAATTCTATTGCCAGGGTGATACTGGTACAGGATTAGTCTATGATTATTTTAAATACCACAGCAAATTGAGTAAAGTACCGGTATTGGAAAAGTGTATCAATAATAGCTTCTGTCAAGCTTCACGACAAGCCTCTGGCGACGCTTGATAGCCGTGGAATTTGACTAAGGTAACCCAGTACGGTAGACTGAACTTGTCACAGCTGTCAAGGTACGAGGTGGATTAGTTAGTCTTACAAACGCCTGAACCGTAGGTCAGGCCGAATAAACCGGACCAGAAAGAAACTTACTCTCGGAATAATTTCATCGCCTTAAGACGGATTTAATATATAGACAAGCAATATTGTTCCGCAGGATTAACAAATTATTCAAGGCACAAAACAAAGGGGTAATTGGGGAGGTGTGTGTGTGTGTGTGTGATCATGTTCTGTTAGTAAAAAGATTTCTGGCCACTCGTAATATAATCGGACAGAAAGGAGGAGAGATGTGGTAAAAGAAAAATAAGTCGTACACGAACACACCATTGAAATTTATCTACGAATGGTAATAACGTACATTACTTCTTCGGGCCAGATGTTGATGCTGCTGATTATTATATTAAAAGCTGCGGAGCCTCATCTGCATATCCAGTCACTGAAAAACGTGACAAATCGAGCAGAATCTCACCTGCGCACCCATATTCTGAAATGTATCACAAGCATCTCTGAGACATATTTTGAAGCAGGAAGTGTTGTGGTCATCTCTCTACCACGTGATAGTGACTTGTCACATATTGTGTCTCCATGGGACAGTTCACATTCAGAACAAATCACCAGGCATGATTCACACTCTCAAAGTACCAACAGGTATGACGCAACGTTCTTGTTACGACATCTCCATGGAAGGATGAAGTGGTCGTTTGTTACGTCACAAGGCAGTGCTGGTGAGCAACATTACCACAAGTGGTACAATTACATCCTCTGGTCGTCTGGTACGGTCGGCAAACAGCTGGAATTTCTTAAATCATTTGGCCAAGCCTGGAACCCGAGAGGCCGTTTCATCGTTGCCTTGAACGAAATTGGTTCAAATCCTCGACAGCAGGCGCGTGCTGTCCTTCAAGAACTAAGGAACAAGAAAATTCTGAATGTAATAATATTGGTTCCAGCCAGTGGACAGCATCATACGCTAGACATATATTCTTGGTTTCCATACAAATCTCCAACAGGTAAATGTGGACAAATAAGAAATGTGATCCTTGTAGACCAATGGATTATGCACAAAAGTGGATATTTCACAAGAAATGCCCCTCTGTTTCCAATAAAAATCCCACACGATCTCGGAAAGTGCCCTCTTACTGTGACTACATTTCCTTTCCCACCGTTTACCGTTGCAGGGAACCAAAAGAACATGTACGAAGGTGGTTTCGAAATCCGTCTTCTAGAATTCATAGCAAGGGCGATGAACATGTCAATTGTGTACACAGCTCCTCCTCCCGAACTGTGGGGTAAGAAACTCGAAAACGGTTCCTGGACAGGGATGGACGGGCACTTGACGCTGGACAGGGCTGACATTGGTGGGTGTGGTACTGTGCTATCTCAGGAAGAGGCAGCCGATTTGGACTTCACTGTGAGTCATGGGTCACTAGGCTTCAAGTGGGTCGTGCCATGTGCCAAGCCTTTTCCTCGATGGAAAAGCGTCACACGAGTGTACTCGCTAGCAGCGTGGTTATCCATAATCTTAACCATACTTTTTGCTGCCATCGTTTTGATGTGCCTAGCGAGGTATGTCGACCGGGAACTAACACTCTACAAGAACTTGACTGGATGTTTACTCTGCAGCTGGGCAGTGATGATGGGTGTTTCTGCAGGTTCATTGCCTCGTTCTGGGTATGTGAGGCCTTTCTTTATCTTGTGGGTTTGGTACAGCCTCGCGATTAACACCCTGTTTCAGATATACGTCACTAGCTATATTGTTGATCCAGGACTTCAAAAACAGATTCAAAGCGTTCAAGATGTTCTGGAGTCTGGTGTTCAGCATGGCTTTCATCCAGACTTGAATATTTTCTTGTTGGATGAATCGGATGAACTGTTAACGAAAATAGTGGAGCACAGTGAACCTTGCAACAACGTTGAAGTTTGCACTCAGAGAGTTGCACAACGTGGTGACTTCGTGACAATTAGTAACCATCACAGAATTCAATACCTCAACACTTACAAGACGCTGGATAACAATGGTAAACCCCTTCTATGTACCTTTGGCGATGAAGTGATCCAAAATTTCAAGACTTTTTACGTGCCTCGAGGAAGTGCACTATTGCACCATTTTAACCGAGCTATCACCGTAGCAATGCAGGCAGGGCTGGTAGAATACTGGTTGGAAAGTGAATTGGTAGCCTCCAGAATCAAGGCCGCATCAATCAAAAAAATTTCTCCTCTCGATAACTACTCCGTTTTTGTCTTGACATATCTACAATCAGCCTTCTACCTTCTTGCCCTTGGATACTGCCTTGCTTCATTCGTCTTTGCGGTGGAACTGCTTTGTTACAGTACCTTCAGCCGCAGCAAATATCGGAACCTGAAGCTCAACCGACGACTTCGTCAAGCTAGTTGGCGGCCATTGTGAACAGTACTTCTCAACCTGTTAAATGACCTGTTTTCTTCTCGTGATATAACAGAACATGGGCCAAGAACTTTTAAATAGTTGAAGAATAAAAGACCAACTTGATGTCACTAGCTATTTTATTTCACTTCTTATGCAGGCAACGTGTTTCGGATTTTAATATATCCATCATCAGGAGCTTGCGACTGTGTTGTTGAATTACCACTTCGGTCGTTTTGTTCTTGGTTCGTTGTGTGTTGGAGATTTGGTGTGGTTGGGTCGCAAGCTCCTGATGATGGATATATTAATATCCGAAACACGATGCGTACATAAGAAGTGAAATAAAATAGCAAGTGACATCAATTTGGTCTTTTATTCTTCAACTATTACAATGATGCACGATCCAATATATTTAAAAAAAAACTTTTAAATAGTTCAGTTTTGAGACCAATATCGGTCCTTTCACATCCAGTCTTCAAGTTTAAGCTTCCTCATTACTACAGGTCTGTTTCGAATAACACAGTCTGTTCTATTGGTCCAATTTAACCACAGACGTACCCCTTCAACTGCATCTTTCTTCTGTGCTCTTGATTTCTTAGGCACCTTAATCTTCCATCTCCCTTACGGCCTACCTGCCCTTATCTTCAGCATCCTTCGTACTCATGTTATGACACTGTTCATTTTTATTACATACTCAAAACGTCTTTTTCTAAGCCTCGGAAAATACCGAGACTGAAAGTCCGACTAGTCATGAGCTGAAGCTGAGAAATTAATTTTGTCAAGTGATGGTGCGAGCAGTGAAATTTCATCTCTCTTGATATGATGCAGTAAGTTCGGAACGAAGTAATACTACCACAAGCAATTTCGTCGTAAACTGTTATATGTTCCGCTTGTAGTATTTAACTGTGCGCAGTGTCGACACGGAATGTACATCCAGTGCTAAGTACACAGGCCTAACAGTCAAGCAGCCGTTGTGAAATTAAAATCGTCGTAAGAAGAGAGTTAGCTGACCTATTACATGGCACGCCGAATAAGTTATTTGGGTTCCGTATAAATTTAAGAATGATATTGCACACGGTGGTTATAGAGCACAAAATAAACTACAAATGAAATCATTATTTCTCGCACCGAACTTCCTCTTATTTCAACTGCTTGTACGAATATGATCCATGAGGCACGAAGGAATTATTTCAAATACTCTAGAATATCGAGTTAAATGATAAAAGTTCTGATAAACTTGCCTCTCTGCTCTGTTCTCATCACGACAAGAGACATCCATATTTACATTCATAGCAGACACCTGAAATTTTCGACACACGTTACGCCGTTAGCGTCGTCCAGATCACGATCACAGCTATTAAGTGGACTTTCCAATTATGACTGAAATTAATAGTACCAGGCAAGAGGGAAAATTTAAACCCTGAAATGAATGCTACCCATTCCAGGGAACGGTAACAGAACTGCAACATGAACTATACCAATGATTGGGAACAGTTGGTTGAAACGATGGACCAGAGCTAAGAGTAAACAAAATTTGGCCTGGACAGAACGTCCCATATGGTCATCGTACATAATCGGATAAATGCAGATAATCCCCAAATAGGATGGCATATAAAGCGACAGTGACGTACCGGAACGTCAGGCCATTATCAGGTAAGTTCTCGCTTGCTTTGAGCTCGGGTTCAGAAACATGCCCTGGACTAGTGTGGTGTTCTGTGTGTTGCTGGCGTGTGTCGTGATGTGCCGTGGAGAACAGTGTCACGCAGGGAACCCTTCACTAATCAAATTCTCCATCACCAGCGAACAGAACCAGACAGGGCACTGGATAGCCAATGTGAGTTGAAGCAATTTCAGGTGTCATCATGTGGATGAATCCTTTGTATGAAGTGAATTCAATGAACGCACAATGGGGGCCCTGCAATTCCCAGCACCGAGTTGCTGCCACGATAAAATTATTCAAACAGACGTGTAATCAGTCAGGTGACCGCATGTCTTGTCTTCGAAAGTGATCATCAGGCCGAACATAAGAAACAATTGTGCATGTACATGACCGTCATAACACAGCTATATTGTCAATTATACATAGCACGTCAATTACGTGTTTCGGCCAATACTATTTTTGGCCATCGTCAGGCTAGATACAATTATCGGAGAAAACTACACAATATATAATATGATACAATACAACCGTCAGTGTTGGTGGTTATACTGTATCATATTATATATTGTGTAGTTTTCTCCGATAATTGTATCCAGCCTGATGATGGCCAAAAATAGTATTGGCCGAAACATGTAGTTTACATGTTATGTATAATTGACAATATACTCGTAAATTTTGACGTTTTGCTGACCGTACACCTCAGTATTTAACCAACTTGATGCACAAAATTTGTTTCACAATAAGTTTTATTTCATGCCTCTACATGTTTCGACCACATGTGCTCGAAACATATAGAGGTACGAAATAAAACTTCTTTTGAAACAAATTTTGTGCATCAAGTTGGTTAAATACTGAGATAAATATACTCGTAGTTGTGCTATGACGGTCATGTCCATGCATAATTGTTTCCTCGTGTTTTTACTTACACAACGGGGATGCCACTCCTTAAAGTTAAAATCAGGCCAAACATAAAATACTACAACGAACATCCAAGCAATAACAATGGTTTATATCAGGGATGTACAAACCCCTGGTGCCAGGAAGTCAAGGCGTCTAAATTTTGATCGGTGACTCCTAATATCAGTGCGTCCTCAGTGTGAAAATTGCTTCATATCGCCGTCCTGGCGCCTAGAAATTTGAGATGTTGCCTAGATTTCTGGAAAATATATGCACCCTTGCTTTACATACATCTAAAACTTAGGATACCCCCATGTTTATTCAGATTGTGTGTCATGCTTGGAATGCTGATAACGGTATTACGTGTTTTTAAAATCGATTTCTTAAAATACTGTGTTATCTTGCTTGTAAAACGCTGACACATACACTTATATAAACATTTTCCCCGACGCGTGTACGAGATAACGGCTTTAAATGCAATAGTATTAATTACTATTTATTTATACATGTTACACGCGTTCGCAAATTCGCGAAAAGGTCCTGTTAACTTCGTAATGCCCTTTCATCCATATCAACGTTGTTCCAATGAACGGATTTCGTCGAATTTTATATTGGGGGCTTCTATGAAAGTCTGTCGAGGAGTTCCAAATTTGGTTAAAATTGAATAAAAATAATGGGCACTTTACATGAAGAGTTACGCACGTTTCACTGTTGCAGGCGAAATTAAATCGCCATAAAAGCGCTTTCTTCGAGTGAAGAGATATCAGGACTTACCATTTGGTATCACTAATTGTCACTGTTCAAATGTTTATGCACTACACGGCTCTAAACACTTAAACCGCAGTACAACCGTTGTAATCCCGCTGCATTTAGTAGGCTATTTTATTACCAATCAAGTAAATCCACAGACATGAAGCAAAACCTCACTTCCTCTTAGTGCTGAGCTTAGAAATGCGTGTAGTTGTCCCCACTACCTCATATCGTCATGTCATAGCGCTTAAACATAAGAGTAAGTATATCTTTACCAAGTACACAGAGTTAAGCCCATCTCTTCACTCGCAATTCACAGTCCAGGAACACTGTGGCCGTATTTCTAGACTGTGCTCAATGCGCCCCCCTCCCCCTTACACCTGCTCTAACGACAATCACCAGTTACAACTGTCTTGGCACGTAATATTTGACAGATTCACCCTTGGGATCCTAGGACCCCGCAGTTTATCACGATAATCACGGTTTGCCATGCCCACACAACGAAATTATATATCCGATATCCAGTTGGGTGGTGAGTGACTTCTGTATGGTCTTGTTAATGAAAGACTGCCCAACTGTGAGCGCAGGTTGCTGTGGACCATGCAGATTACCGAGGTGAAAAGAGGGAATGGCGACTAGACGTGCAGCAGCGCGTGGAGCAGTGTCAGGATATCGACTCTGTTCTTCTAATCGTCACTGCGACAGGTATAGTGGCATGCAGGAGCAGTCTTTAATATACCAAAAATCCTGCATACAAAAGACAAGCAGCCTTTGGCAAAATAAGTTTGATAGCATTTATTGGTAACAAATTATTCCGAGCAATTAACTGCCAGTGTCCACAAGCATACATCATCAGGTAGCCACTGATGCAAATTCCTTATACAGTACCACTGACGTTTTGAGGGTGATTTTCATGTTTTCGTTTGCATCAATAATGAATGTATAGTATTACTTCTGTACCTAGGAGGATGAGATGGGCGGAGTATGTGGCAGGCATGGGGGAGAAAAGAAATACAAAGATTGTGGTGAGAAACCCCTAAGAAAAGAAATAACTTCGATTACTTTGGCGTAGAAAGGCGTGGAATGGACCCATTTGGATCAGGATAGAGGAAAGTGGCAAGCACTTGTAAATAGTAACGAAGCAACGTGTTCCGTAAAATGGGAGGACTTTATTAACAAGCTGAGGAAATATTACTTGCTTGCTTACTTACTCCATGGAGTAGATTCCTTCTTGAGAAGCTAATCGGGTCTTAGCTAGTCACGAAACTCCCTGTATTTTATGGAACCCGAAGGTCCATTACCTGATCCAAGCAGTTACCTTATAAAAAGTTGTTGTATTTCAAGATCGCTTAGCTTTCCTTCTTTACCATCATTACTGTTTCATGGTATAGCATGTATGGGCAACACAGCTGCTGCTGCTACTATTACTATTACTACTACTACTACTACTGCTATTGCAGCAAGACTATTGAAATTATGTTCACTATTTAATTCACAAGATAAAAGAACATATTTTCTATTTCTGTTTTTGCTTGAAAGCACCTCCCCGAAGACCAGGCCAGGACTTCAAGCCAGGACTTGGATATTACAAATTCCACACCAATGCACAGACATGGCTGGCAGCTCGAAACACATGCACCGAAGAGGGTGCTCACCTCCTAATTGTCAACTCAGATGATGAGTTTGCCACAGTGAAAGGTATATGGGACAAGTATCCTCAACTGTTTCAAGACTGGAGGAATGACTATGTACACATAGGTATCAGTGACTTGGCACAGGAAGGGAATTTCACCACCATGTTCGGTAAGTTCTCCTTTTTTTCAAGCTGTAATTTCTTTTCCCACTACCTTTGTTTGTGTATGCCTCTCTTTTTATAATTTGTCAGGGGTATAATGAACATTAAGTTTCCTTGTGTCTAATAGGCATAATGCAACATGGGCACACCCAAATACAAGTTAAAGTTCCACACATTCCAGACTTTTGTACTAACTGACATGAATAGTCAGATTTGTGTTCTAGTCTCACTTTATTTTAAGGGAAACAACCTCCCCACTCATTTGGGAGGTAAACTCTGCTGCTGTTCTGGACTGGTCAAGACAGACCCAACTATCCCTGATGGAAACAACCCTGCACCATCTGATTCATCAAAAAATTAAAGACTGTAATTACTTAAGGATATTTTCAAATTTTCTTTGACTATGTATTCTACTCTGGAAATACCACATACTTGAGCAGTTGTTATGCAGCAGTGTAACAAATTCCACTTGTATGGAATCTAGTCTTTACTCAATGTCAGCAGAAGGTTTAACCCCACAGACATCATTAAAGTTAAAAAAACTTCACATTATCATAACATACTTCTCTATGATCCATTGTATTCTCCAATTTATAAATTACCTATAAACTTTACTTCTTGTTTTTGGACATTAAAATTGAAATAATTGAATTTTTTATTATTTGTGAAATGTGGTATCTTATTCTGAAGGCAACAAAATAATGTAAATAATTCTAGAAAGAGGCTAGAAAATATTACAACAACTAGGAACTTAAAAATTATTCCTGTTTACTTACATACAATTATGCAACTACATCAAAGGCACTGAGATGGAAATGGCATTTCATACATGGGAAAGAGGAAGAGCGTTACAAAATTATTCTTTAGCAAATCTCAATGAAAGACAGTTGGAGGAGCAGTAACAAACAGAATGCATCTCCAGTGGCTAGTGATTGAGTTTTGCATGTTGAACACTGTGTCTAATGACAGGTTACAATATTATAAAGCTTAACTTTACATTCTCTGAACCATGCATCATGATACACATGCGTGAGAAGGACCAACAAGATGCACACATTTCTTAATAATTTATTTCACTTAAATTATCCCTGACATGTTTCAAATAAGTAATTGTTCATCATCAGGAGTTCTGTACAAGCAGCTTACGGTATTTCACCATGCATCTTAAGAGGAATCTAGTAACTGATATTATATGAGTGATCCTCCTAAGATGCATGGCGAAATATTGTAAGCTACTTGTACATAATTCCTCCTGATGATGAACAACTACTTGTTTGAAACATGTCGAGGATAATTTAAGTGAAATAAATTATTAAGAAAAGTGTGCATACTGTTGGTCTTTCTCATGTATTATAAAGCTAGATCTTCAAGTTTAAATCCACATTTTATTTTTACAGGAGAGCCCTTGAGTGTGACGGGATATACCAGATGGGGACCAGGTGAACCAGCCCATGGCTCTACTGCCAACTGTGGAAGACTTTCACGTACGGGACAACTGTTAGATTCTTACTGCACAAACGAGCTTGCCTTCTTCTGTGAGCAGTAATTTTGATACCAGACCATACTTAATTCTATGAAGTATGCTATTACATAACTGCACTAATAATTATTATTGTTGTCTATATTGTCATGTGTGTCTCCCCACTTCATAGCTGATGAATTTTCCTGAAACTTAGAATGAACAACATGCCCCTAGATGCTGCTCAATCTTTGTGACTATGCAACTTCCATCAATCATACCAACACAATGGGCAAGAAATCTTCTTGGTTGTAAATGACATAAATACAGCTTTGTATACATCTGTAGGTCTAGTATGATATTGTTTTTTGGCACTATGATCTGTTATCTCTAGTATAATTAGCTTTGTGGCAATAGATATGTACCTCTAGTATGACACAGCTTTGCGGCAACAGACCTGTATCTCTAGCATAATTACCTTTGTACCGATAGATCTGAACCTCTAGTATGATTAGCTTTACTGTAATTAATGATAATCAAAACCCATGAGGATGAAATATGTGGTGTCACTTTCCCACTCATCATCATTCTTTAATTAAGGTGTAGTCTGTGTTAGTAACTTAGAATATGTTTTGGCATGGCACATTTCAGGGTTGTGAAGACTTTATACGCAAACAAAACGATTTTGTTCTTCATGTATTATTGGTTCCATCCAGCACAATAAAACATTTCAAATGAATTTATGATTGTGAAAAACATCTTACTAATAACAATGAAATACATAAAGATAACAACCAACACCATAGTACAACTGACATTACTGGTCACAAAAACTTCTTCTAATTATGCACCCCAAATTTCCATCACCAGCAACATACCCATCATGACCCATTTTATTGCACCACACACCTTCCAAACCAAGATACATTTTACTTTACCCTTCCACATATGACTTGATAAAATTATCACTAATCATATGTAGTTTTTCTCCTTTAAGTAGTTACAATTATTCCTGGACAAAGTGGTACACTATAAAGACGTATGCAGGGATTAGATGTCAAGCTCCATGCATTCTTAATCTTGTCACCTGATGAGAGTTAAAGGTCCTTTAACATTCTTGCTACCCTGGCACTCTGAAAAAGATCACTTGGTACTAAATGGCTCTAAGATCTGGGGAACCCTGGGGTTATCTGAACATGTGGCAGAAAGAAAAATTCTGATCCTGCCAATAATAATTTATTAGTGGACAACACACTTTAAACTTCCCCTGACATACAGTGTATCTCAACCACAAGCAATGACCCTTGTGCTTATTTAGTGTTGAAGATTGATGACAAAACCATCTAGCACGATCTCTCTCAACAATAACAACTATGTGTTTCCACAACAAATCTGATATAGTGCCCGTGAAATACGGTGGCAGAAGACGGCCGTTTCAATACAACTTACATAGCGTTAAGATGCATTTATGAGCTTCAAGCTTTTGGTTTACTGCAATAAACTTTACTTTATCCTCAATTTACAAAATTATCATTAAAATCTCCCTCATAATAGTTACAACAACAGAAAAACCAGACACAATATGTACTCTATTCTAAAGAGTGTATCTTTAGCCTTTTTCCTTAGCACAGCAGCTATCATGGAAGCTTTAGCGCATCTGCCAGAAACATAAGAGTCTGTTCTGACCCTGCCATTTAACCTACCCTATTCCATAGAAGAGTCATGAAATGCTGATTTCCTCCTTCTAAGCAGAAGTTGCACCTTCTGAAAATATTTCTTGACACACAACAGACTTCTTATTTTCAAATATTAATAATTTTAGTAATTTCTCTTCCGGCACTGAAGCTTCTATCTTGAGATATAGATCTCTTTAAAAAGCATTCTATTCTTGTACAGAAAGTGAACTGTCATACATTTTCTGCTCTACTGTTAATTCCATGAATAAAGGTGACCTGACTAACTAAACAAAATGGCTGGACTTTGTTTCCTCAAAACACAAACCCTGTAATTTTGTGTGTACTCACTACCCTTTAAGGTCATGCAAAGCAAACTTTACAAACTGCAAACCATGCATCATCCATACAAATACAAGTTTTTTTTTTTTGGTCAAGCACTAAACCTGTGATTCAGTATTTTTCCACTCTTCTGTTACAGGCACTGTTGAAATAGATGACTTTCAATAAAACCTTTTAGTGACATTTTTTTTATGCTACATATGTGCTTTGCAAAATCACTGTAAATAAACACCCTGTTCTACAGAAACCATCTCATATGCACTGCCCATACCTATGCAAGAACCAATACAAAACTGAGTGATTGTCTCTCAGTTCTGGTGCAGATAAGATGACTTACCTCATGGCCAACTAACCTTCCCTGACCAATCTACTACTTCCTTGTGCTCGGGGAAGAGACTGAACACACACACTGTATTTTCCATTACACTACATTATACCCAAGACAAAATACTTTTGTACAGTGAAAACACCTACTCTCTTCAGCTTGTAAAGGTACATGCACACTGTAACAGAGTAGTGTCAGCACTTTCTCACACATTAAGGAATTAGGAGATAAAAGTTGAGAACTACACTTTGTGAGAACTCTGTAACTTCAAGATCAGGTAGGTACCTTTTAGTTTTAAAGAAGTCATCCAATTGTATACACTGACTGAAAGGTGGAACCCACACTAACTGGAATTGGCATTTACTCCCTAGTCATTTAGAAAGAAACCAGTTAACTTAAAATCTAAGACTTCTTGTTGTATCTTAGTTAAGTTCCATTTTAGAGGATCAATAATTAAGCATCAGAGATTTATTGAAGATATCTGACGATACTTAATTACAAGGAAAGATATGAAAGCAGAAACAGTGCTAAATAAATTATGTGAAATTAAGTGCAGAGTTGAACAGATTTATCATGTATTGATAACATTTTGATACTTGCAAAGGCTTCAAAACTGATGTGGTTAAATGAAGTGAAAAAGGTAAAGCATTCCCGTTACAGGCCCGGAGGGGCCCAGAGGGTTCCAGGAAGTTAAGGTTCCCAGATTTCATGACAACGGCACAGGATGGCGATAGGTTGTCAGCCTTACGCACCGGCCACCTTTACCCCCAGGAAATACTCCCGGTACTCATTTCTGTTAGAGGCTGAGTCGACCCCAGGGCCACAGTGCGATCAGAGGGATTTTATATCAAAGGGTTAAATGAAGTACCACAGGAAAAACTCACAACCCAACATGCAGAGACTGCATTAGAGATGACATATAAAACTCAGTAGCAGAAAAGCTGACAAAATTACAAGAGTGCTTGTGACTGAAGAGAAAAAATGGAGAATGTTTCATCAAAAGATCACTTCAATGGATGCTAGTGACAAAAACAATCTTTCTATGCAAATAAAAACAGATACATGATTTGATTCTCATTACCTTGCTCAGAGATTACAAGTTATATCAGTGGTCTTACTCTCCCATCTGCTGCCTATAAAATACAGCAAAATTTATAGCTTCTTCTAATTTATAAAATGATACACAGAATAACCATACATAAACTTTTCTAGTAGCAAAGATGCTTCTTGCAGTCTGTGTTCAACTTAAGCAGTTTTTATATTTAAATGTGATACTGACCCTCTTTTAAGTAATTAAAGTTTGTCTTAGAAAATCTCCCCACCCTCAAGCACTAAGCCCTGAAGGCAAAGACACACATATTCTTAACCTTGTCATTGGACAGACATGACTAATCAGTTCTATACTTTGGCAAATTTATACTTGGGGAAAGGTACCTTGTACACACTGGACAGGACAAGGTGAGAGCCGTAAATGGCCTAACTGTAGTGGTTCAGAGAAAAATTCCTAATTGCAGGTTGTTAATTATTATAAATTTGGGCTGCATTATAAAAAAGTAATAAAAAGCAGTCAACCCCATAAATCAGCAGGCCACTGAAAGCCCCGACCATGGTAAAAACCCCTTTAATCCAGTCAGTCACTTTACTGACAGCTACCTTTCTCTTCTCTCTGAAGTGATTCAAACAATAAAGAATCACTGAAGTATTCACTTTCTCCATTTTTGCCCAGCACAGGGTATTAAATACTTCAACCAGAAGACAGCAGTAAAGACTATTACAAAATGTGAACAGGGAAAGGATATGAAAGAAAGAGGTCATGCATGGACTGTTTTGACACATTCTCTCTGCATCTGGCTTGACAGAACTGACTGAAGGAAACAAATTACACACTACTCAGTGTCAGAATGTTTACAGTACTGATGACAAGTAATTGATCATGATGTACTCTGCAGTGTAGCTGAAGTTTGCAGTGATGTTCTCATCACAGGAAGTGGAGTATCACCTGGACAGCCATGTAGATTTTGATAGCATATCCCACAGTGAATGCCAAGGCTCTTGAGGGCTGCGGCATAACCACAACTGTGTACACAAATGTGTGCAAAATCCTGGCTACTGTGTAGACTCGAAACAGGTTGACTGCCACGAATGCTGTTGGGTTGGTCAATGTATAGAAGAGAGCTATTGTGATGAAAGGAAGAATGTTCTCCAAGTCATTCAGGTGGCCCCTGCAAATAAATTTAACACAAGTGATGTTGCATATTTGTTACTTTTGTAAAACATAAACCAACAAATCACTCCAACAAATATTTGTGCATGAACCTTTACTTGCGCCAAATTTGTTAATGGCTTCTAGGCTGGAGTCAACAAGTAAACATACTACCTCTACAGATACCCTGCTACTGCTGCTACTACTCGCTGCCGCTGCCGCCGCCGCCGCTGCTGCTGCTACTACTACTACTATGACATCATCATCATCATCATCATTAAGAGCACCACTCAGCCCCTCCTCTTCCACCACCACCACCACCACCACCACCATGGCTTCCATCATCATCAAGTAACTCCACATAATACAGCTCTTTTTGAGAAGCTAATAGTTTCTCACTTATGCAACAACAACAACAACAACAACAACAACAACAACAACAACAGGAGAAGGAGGAGGAGAAGGAGAAGAAGAAGTAGAAGAGGCTGCAGTAGCAGCAGTAGTAGTAGTAGTGGCAGTGGTAGTGGTGGTGGTGTGGGCCGGGTGGCTCAGTCGGTATAGCGACTGAGCTACGGGCTGGACGGTCCGGGGATCGAATCCCGGTGGGGACGAGATTTTCTGCCCGTCCAGACC
>Ga0123352_10005933_pt1 | contig 18567 bp, 5 predicted proteins | sample TergutLab28metaG_FD_89700 | JGI IMG/M metagenome (GOLD analysis project Ga0123352, IMG submission 89700) | Labiotermes labralis P1 segment gut microbial communities from Petit-Saut dam, French Guiana - Lab288 P1 | ecosystem: Host-associated > Arthropoda: Insects > Digestive system > Gut ... | reverse complement strand
TTTTTTCTCAAGTATTTGGCGAATGCAGAATATATGATCAATAGTCGACCTATTGCGTCGAAAACCACATTGATGATCCCCGACAATTTCCTTCGCATATGGAATTAACCTTGAGAAAAGGACGTTGGATAAAATTTTGTAAGTGGTTGGCAAAATTAATATGCACCTATAATTATTACAGTCTGTTTTATTCCCCTTCTTATGAATAGGTGCTATGATCGACTCCTTCCACTCTTCAGGCAGTTTCTCCTTCTTCCAAATAGAAGTAATAAGCTTATGAATCTCCAAGCAAATTGCTCTACCCCCTGCTTTAATCAGTTCTGCCGGTATTTGACCAATACCTGGCGATTTGTGACTTTTTAGCTTGTCGATAGCCACCTCAACCTCAGAGGCACTTGACTCAGGTACTAGTAGCCTTGTATTACCTTATATAATAAAGGTATTGTGCTGACGTACACTATATGTTATTATAGAACCACATCTAATTTAAAGTCGGCATAATTATTAAGCCCTAACAATTAAATTCGTTTTAAAGACGATATTTTCCCTATTATCTTTGGCACAGTCTGCCTTTGTTCAAGCCAAACAGCACAACAGGAAGTAAGGCGACTTTTTTATCTGTTCGCACCCACGCAAAGGAAAAAGAGAATATTACAGTGTTTATTCCAACAACCGCACAATATGTTGATACAAAACTATTATAACATACTCTATAATATTATTGATTTTTATATCGAAATATCGTGCAGTTGTTGAAATAAACATCATAAAATCATCGTGCTGCACGGATCATGGTCAGTAATAGAAACATCAACCAAAAGATTTCTCTGGCTTCCAGATGCTCATATATTTTTGACCTGGGAATAAGAGTGTTGACGTAGTTCACTTTTGTACTAAAAGCTGCGTGAAACTCAATTTATTGGAATTAGGGGGGATTAGGATGGGCCACCCGCGCCTGCAGCAAGATTTTGAAGGAGTTATCAGAGTTTGGTGGTTGTCTGTGTAGTTTACGTAACGGAAAATGATTTTAGTAAAGGTCAGAAGGTCACTTACTAACGGTGTCGACGCCATTGAATATCCAGATATTCTAGAAAATTCATATTTATCATTCTGTTCTGTTATTATTAATGCGATTTATTTGTTCCCGCCCCAACTTTTCTGTACGCGTATTAAGTCTGCATTAAAAAAAAAACAAACTGTATATTGTAGACAGTGGCCAAATTATTTCAGAACAGCAAACTGCTATCTTGTTGTAAAATTTCGAAAATATGCAACTGCGAGAGTTGAAAGATCTCCTGAAGCAGAAAAGTTTCGGATAAAAAAAACCTGCTAGAGATTACGTTGTAATATTGCCAAAGGGAAATAAATTAGGTGATTGGTATAAATTCGATAAGTACCTTTTTTATTTCTCGAGGCGTGAAAGAGAGAAAGAAAGTTCCTGGGAATGTACTAAAACTTTAAATTAGAAAACCAAGAATTACATGTCAGAATTTATGTTGGTTTAAGGAGCTATGTGTTGTTTTTGAGTTATACTGGCAAGAAACAAAGTTTAAAGTCGGTGGTATGTAAACCCTTATGTGTTAATGTACGCGAACTGGTGCATTAGTCTTTAACTCACTTATTTCACTTTAAAGGCCCAGAATCTCACGTCGTGGTGAAGTTAAAAAGACTGGTGATATACTGATTGCACATTTCCATACATATGCTCAATATATGAAAGCTTTCCGTCAATACAAGTACGGTGTATGTACTAGTGTACATTGATGGACAATTTGGGAAAAGAACGGAAACAGAAAGTGGAAATATAACTAAGAACAATCCCACAAATTCTGTTTCTTTTCTTGTCTAGGCGAAGGTGCAGTATTTGGGGGTGGCGTTGGTTGGAGAATCATTATTATTGTTTTTTGTTCTCTGTGTTTAGCTTGTTTTGATTTCTTCATTATAGTTCTCTTATGATACTAATATTTTCCTAGGAATTAATCGATTTCTTGTTTTTCTTTGTAACCCCTCCTTTTATTCGGTCCATTGGTTGAGTTCTTTACTAATTACTATTTATTTTTGAGTGTGTGGCAAGATAAGATGTGAGATTGATTGCTTTCGCCGCAGAGTAGTTGAGGTTTACGCTCTTGTGGGATGTTACACGGCGTAGGTAAGCATTTTAACCGATTGACCGTCGAAAATGGGACAGATGTGTTTTCCGAAACGTCGATAATCAACTGCCAACCACAGCTGTCCGACATCCAAGAAGATCGAAGATCTCAAGCTGAGAAGTGTGTGAGAGTGGAAGGTACGTACCGGGGTGCTGATAAGTCCTTAGCCCGACCAGGAAGGAAAGAAGCTCTGAAGCATGTCAGGGACGCGCGCGAGTTCAACAAAATAGAGACGCGAGCTGCCAGCAATTTTCTTTTCCTGCAAGGCAAGTCGCCGAAGGAAATTCGCGCCATTCTGACAGAAACATTAGCTTGTTTGCTTCCTGGTCGGGCTAAGAACTTATCAGCACCTCTGTATTTATTTGTTCACGGGAGATATCGTTGGAGGGTTTGGGGTTCTGAGACTCCCTGAATAGAATAAATTTGTGCTTTTATTATTTTCTTTCTCATTTGTGAAGCTCAGTTTCATAAGACTTATTGTTGACATGTTGAATTATATTTATTTGTATTGGCGTGGCTATGTCATATAGCATAGTAATACATCTATACATCTGAAGTGTACAGTGATTTTGTACTGCGTTAGGACATTTGAAGTTCATCCATATTGATGATAAAGTTCTGTTAAAATGGAGTAGTAGACGTTGATGCCTTTCTTTCTATAATATTGGTTATCGATATTGAAAAAATTTTGGTCTAATATTGTTTTTGTTAAAAGATTTTTTTATTAATCGAGATTTCGGCATTTGAATGGGCTAATTTCTGTATCAGATTAAATATTTCCTCTACAAAAATCCTAATATCGAAAGGACGTAATCTGATTTTGCAGCTGGAGTTTATTTATCTTGCGTTTGGATGCCATAACAAAGGGAATTCTTATTTTACGGTAGTTTGGGGACTGTAGCCTATTTCCTCTTCTAATATTGCGTTAATTAGGTTAATAAGATATATGCTGGGGAACGTCGCCTCTTTAAAATGGGCCTTATTTTTATTGAAATTTTAGGAGTTTTAATTAAGGCTATTTGAAGCTAGAAATTATGACTTCATATTCTGAATTTTTGTAAAAATATAGCTGGTAATGAATCAGGGCAACGGCCGGCAAATGAGTTTTGTGTGACGCATATTCGAGTGTTATTTTTTTGGTTGTAAACGAGGTCACCTTCATGGTGTCTATTCGTTCTCTGGCCCACATTGAAACTTTTAGATTTTGACGTTTATGTATTGTATCCCTGCGAAGTGAGATGTTAAAAAGGATAATGAAAGAACTGAAATTCTGTGTTATTTTACACTCCTTTACGTTGTTGAACCATTACATAAGGTATAAATTTTAGGCGCCTTCGCAAAATTGCCAAAAGCAACTATTACCTTCGTAATGTCTATCTGTCTGTCCGCATGTAAAACCTCGACCCCAACTTGGTGAATTTTCTTGAAATTTGGTATTTGAAAGTTTTTAAAAAATCTGTCCAGAAAACTCAAGTTTGATTAAATATTACAAGTATAAAGTGAACTATACAAGATATCTACGAGCTTTCAATAAAATCTTGCAAAATTATTATTAGAATGAGAAATGTTACAAGCAAATGATGTAGAGTAAATCAAAAGACAAATTTTATTTTCAACAATTTTTTTCCGAAAAATGTACCGTTTGATAGATGATGTGGAGAAATATGATAGAGCCAGACAGATTGCGGACGGAAATTTAATACAGCGCGGAAAAGATGCGATTTGCATTCTTTATAACTAAGAAAAGAATGAAGACTGTCACTTATAATATTTAAAATCATCGTTTTTCCACGGTAACAATCGTCACACGAACGCGCCTCAGTATTACGTTGTAGTATATTACCTGTGTTTGAGGGTTGTTTGACTGTGCATCTTCCTCATGAAATAAAGTGAAATGCCAGCTTGATGCAACTAGGTAACTTTATTGATGTATTCTTAGCTCGACATGTTTCGGGTACATACGTCCATCATCAGGAGCATTAGATGTTGAGTTGCAGCATATGGTTTTATGCACCGAGTTTTTGGATAGGTGGTGGTCTTGAGAGCCGCTGTGTAGGTCGTGACAACGGTGCGGATGGTACCGTGCGACACACCGTACGCACGACCTACTCAGCGGCTCTCAAGACCACCACCTATCCAAAAACTCGGTGCAGAAAACCATATGCTGCAACTCAACATCTAATGCTCCTGAAGATGGGCGTATGTACCCGAAACATGTCGAGCTAAGAATACATCAATAAAATTATCTAGTTGCATCAAGTTGCCAATTCACTTTGTTACCTGTATTGTTTGCATTTAACCTGGTTGTTTCTCACACTACCAAAGAGGCCGTGTAACTGTTACTGAAACTGATAATTGATGTTTGGTTTGTGCGGTATTGCAGCTACAGAGCTAATTCACGCAGGCCGATGTGTATCTAAATAAAAAGGTCGTGATAATGTCACCAAGAACTGTGTGGACCGCCTGAAGTCTATACCGCGCAATTGCGTCCACAGAACAGAGTAAATTCTTAGTAACTACTGTACCTTTGCATGCAGGAACAGCGAACAAAACCAAATTGTGTGTCAGGAAAGAATATTAATACAGTTTTTTCTACTATAACACGATATTTGCGTACTAGTGAGACTTCACGTTAAAGAAAATCGCGTAATAAAAATAGGATCAGATAAGAAGAAATTTGGTCTCTACCCAAAATTATATCGCTACCCTAGTCGTTGAAATCGCGTTAATAGCCAACACGCAGATGCGATATTTCGCCTTATACAAATAGCGTTCACCCATTCATCAATCACTTATAATTACGTAAACTTCCGTCAACACAACTAAGTATATATGCATTTAATTCCTGCAACCTATTTAGACCTTCACAAGTAACTATCAAGTTAAAATTCATAGGTGTATAAGACATAAACACGGTACATAAATTGCTTTTAGAGATGAGATATCAGTTTTAATGTTTTTCATGTTTCTTTACAAATATGGGTTAAAATAATACATTATCTAATAGATTATCTATTCAAGCCATGTTTTTATTGCAATATAAAAAACATAAGCTGAGGTTGTTTGAGAACATGGTGTTGAGGAAAATATTTGGACCTAGGAGGGACGAGGTAACGGGGGATTGGAGGAAATTGCATAACGAGGCGATAAATGATCTGTACTCCTCACCCAATATTGTGCGGGTGATAAAATCGAGAAGAATGAGATGGGCTGGGCATGTGGCGTGTATGGGTGAGGAGAGGGGGGGTGTATAGGGTCTCGGTGGGGAAGCCGGAGGGAAAAGACCACTGGGGAGCCCTAGGCGTAGATGGGTGGATAATATTAAGCTTGATCTCCAGGAGGTGGAATATGGGTATATGGACTGGATTGGCGGACGGTTGTGAGTGCGTGAAATGCGGGGAATTTCTTGACTAGCTGGAAACCAGTTAGCTTCTCAAGAAGGACTCTGCACCCTGGAGTAAGTAAGTAAGAAAAACATAAAAAGTGATATCTCGATTCTAAAAAGCAATTTATATATCTCTTTTATGCCTTGTACACAAATGCATTTTAGCCTGATGATGACCTGTGAACCTCGAAACATGCTGCAGCAATAAAACACATATATACTTAGTTACGTCGACGAATAATTACATAATTATTAATTAGAAACAACAAGATGTCCAAATTTAAAATTATTCGTCAATCGTCTTATAGTAAATTCGGATTAAAGAAACACACGAAATAATTTCAGTGTCTATGCTTAGGTTAATGTCATGATAAATTTATCAAATAAAACCACCTTTATAACTTGGTGAGTTAAAACTTACAATTTGTGTGTCTGGTAGTGACAGATACAGTAGGGCATTCGGGAACAACGCTAATATCTCTGTTAGTGGAACAGACGTAAGGTATTAGTCAGAAAACTTCAAAGTCGGAGAAAGCATTGAACAAACTTTAAGATAATAGGCTGGTAATCTAAGAGCTTAATGGAATTGTTCATATTTCATCATATTAAACTAAGAATTTTACATTACTAAGCCTTCACCGTACAGTCCTTTAGAATTTAAAAGAGCAGTTTTCCCATCCAGTGCATATACCAGGTACATATTTTTTTTGTCTATAATTTATCCGGCTCTTCTTTAAACTGGATGTGGAATGTGTTTGCTGCGAACTGGGTAATTAGTTTGTTATTTCACTGTTACTGTAAAAGAAATCGAAACTTGAAAGGATAAACCAAAGTTCGTAGTTCGTAGTGCCCGTTGTGAATATAAACTGGTTATGAACTTTGGTTTCTGATTCTGCACGAGGGATATGGTTTGCGAAAGTATTGTGATATTTAATGAAAATAGTGTAGTATAATGAAATATAATGATAATAGTTTTTATTACTTTGGACTTTGCCCATTATCTGGTTAGAATAAAGAAATCTATAACACGGCGTTTCGAAGCCTTGTTTTGTTTCTGTCATCGGGTAAAGCACAGGACAAGAAAACTACTCAGTTTGGCACATAACATAAAATAATTTTGTTATTACACGAGAGAACAGAACTGTTCCTCCTTTCTTACCTGAGGAACAAAACAGTTCCACACACCGAAACGTCGTGTTTTTAGACTATTTTATTTTAATCACATGATAAACGGGGTTAAATTTTAAAATCAGTTATAAGATTAGTGATGGTTAGGAAGAGATTGGTATACAGAACGTTTGAAGGACGAAGAGCTAAGAAAGGTGCATAACCAAAATATCTGTAATTAGTGCTTTATTCCTCTTTTATTTTTTGGAGAAGAGGGTATGTGTATTGTTGCACTGCGACCTCTGGTAAAACTATTGCGCCATCATACGTTCACAGATGATGTATAGAATGGATAGACAATTAGAAGGGAAAGACGGGAATACTACGTGGAAAGAGCTGTCTCACTGACATAATGTTTACTTCAGTATAGTTACGGTGCCTGTTAAATTACTATGATTGAATTAGGTTGTCTCAGAGCAGGAACCAGTGATTGGTTTTGAGAACACTGTGATCAATAAACGGTGAGAAAAATTTTGACACTTTGAGCAACTGCAGGGTGACAGAATTTGAAAAAAGTAGCGAAGGAAAAGTCGCAATTTGTGTATGTCATAAATCAATTCAGCCGTGGTACGTCTTATTCACAACGCAGCTTGAACTTCATCTCAGTACTCCACCATCTGAGCATGACAAAACCACACGGTGTCCAGCATACCGTAGAATGAGACATCGACTACCCCGCAGACCTCGCTGACCCCCGACACCTCTAATTTCAACAGTATTATACTTTTTATCTTTCATCAATTTAAAAATTTACTGAATGTATAAAAAAGAACAGTAGAAGTTGCGACAATATTGTGTAAGAAATGAAATATCATTTCCAGCAAATGGAATCTGTATATTCTTTTTTTAAAATGTTCTAGCGAAAACCTGAGAATGACCTCGCGAAGTCGAAACTTGTAGGTATAATGGTATTATAAAAATTTTGTTTAGTTCGACGGTCGTTTTTTTATTTATTTTGGATAATATCAGAGCAGATGTTAAGGAAATTTTTAGGGACTAGAAACGGGCTCTTATTAACACGACAATCAAATTTTGTGTTAATACAACATGGGAAATTTTTGACTTGCTGAGCGACTATTAATCTCCACAGAACTGCGCTCTGTGGGGTACATTAAAGTAGGTCCATTTGACTTCTTCCATATTTGACGGTTCTTTTTACCTCGTGTTGCTATGTGGAGCTGTGCTACCGCTTGCTACCGGCAGAACGTGAATAACAAACGTTACGAAACAGGCTAAAACGCCGTACCCACTCGCCGTATTTTCTATCTAACATTCGTCGCTGTTTGGCGAAACGTTGATGAAGGCATCTTAGGTGAAAGGCAACTAAGCTGAGGGGAGAAGGAGGATTGTGAAGCTTGCATTTTTATTGGCTGACCTTGGCTGCAGTTGCTTGACTCATCGGGGTGGTTGTTGCTATGAGTGATGGCATGATTCAGTGTAGTATTGCAGGTGTCGCGTTAAGTTTTATGAATTTGTGCGATAGATGTACTTAGAAGAGTGGCTTTTTGTGGTGGTGAATGGTGATAATGAATGCACAGAACAAATGGAGGATTGGGTGATAGATATACAATACGTGTTTGTGGAACTAACAGCTTGACAGAGCGGAAGAATTTTATGTGCCCTACAGAAGCACAGTAATGGCGGTGAGTTTGGTTATTTAGCTATTTGACTGCAGAATTTATTTCATCCCGCGACGAGCTGGGAAAGTTGAGTAGAGAATCTTGTATTTTAAAACAGTTTCGACGTTAGGATGGGTATGTTTCGGTTGTTTGAAGTTTGCTTTGTAATAATAAAACCACAGTTTTGCAATTTGTTATGTGTAGCAGTGAAAGCGGGTGTTTTACTTTCAATGTAGACCATAAATCGCCAACATTTGAAAAAATATCTGAAAATATTTGGACCCAGGCCGAAGAGGGAAGACGGGAATATAAGGTGTCCCGTAATGTGAAACTTACTTTTTTTTGTAGGTTACTTGTTACTGCTAAGCTTATCGAATGTGGGAGTCTATGACAGCCTGGAAATATGGAGAGGAAAAATGCGGTATGCATAAATAATTTTAGAAGGAATATCTTTTCGGAAACAGTGAAGAAATTTTGAGGATAACAGTAAGACATACTTCAGGTAAATTAATTGGCGTTGGGAGGTGGCTGGAACTGGCACGATTTCGCATCCAGTGATTACTTTCATGTTCTAATGAGTTTATCAATCTGTTAAAGTGAACAACCATCCAAGGACTGCACCGCCTATGAGTCTGTACCATGTAATTAACATGGACACGACAAACCCTAACATTATCATTCAAAAGATCCGGGTTCGATTCGTATCCAGCAAGTAATGTTCAAAGCAGAAACAATACGTACTATCTCATAAAGACATCACTTGCAGTCGGTAATGGAAGGAATATCCTAAAAGCCCAGTGGTCGGAATATATTTCACCTGCTTGAACAGAGAGATACTGCGACCCACGCAGTGTATTAGTGTGTTTCACATGAGTATATCCATACACTACGTTAACCGACTAGTCTGTAGAGTGGATGTAGAATGCGTTCTATATGAAGCAGGAAATGTAATTTTATGTATAACGTAGCTAAACTCCATACTGCAGCGTTAAGCAACCACATAAAAGGAAACAATACAATTTATATTTATTTATAGTACATAGTTATAAACAAACATAGAATAACACAACACGAGAGTTTGTATTGCTTACATTCAAAAGGGGTTTTAGGGTTATACGTGAAATGATAACAACTGTTGTTGGTAATTACCGAGTATGAGTACGATCTTTGTAGTGGTTTCGCGCGGGGAATTCAGACCTTTAGATATTTATGACCATAAAAAGTGTACACCAATTAAAAATTAATTAGACTGAAGTGCATTCTGTGCAGTGTACGCGCGAGTTAATTCTACTATGGGAGACAGAATTTTCTGTTGTGTTCCACCTGGTTAGACGCGTGCGTGATTTTGACATTAGGCTAGTTTTAACTGGACAACTAACGTATGGTGTTAAACAGTGTCAAGTTACAGACATGTCCTTGACGTGATCTATGTTTTCTCTACAAGCTACGCTAGGAGATAGACGAACCCTAACCAAGCTTTCAAGGCCAAAGACTTACTCCTGAGTAGCCTTCAGTACCATTTAGTATTTTGAGTAAAATAATAACGTAGCTGAAGTTACATGAGTCTAAGCAGTGTTACCTGTTTTGAGGTTTTTAGATTTACTATTAACTTACTTTTTTTCTGCTACTGACGGAAGTTTGAGATCATAGCGTTTGTATGTCTCCTCTTCAGACTTTGAAAGATTGACCGATTTTCACGAAATTCCTTACGAGAGTTATGGAGGCTACCCCAAAGCCATAATACCATAGTCAGTAGTAACAACTTGGTGAATGCACTAACACTGCTGAACAAAGAGTTCTGATGTGATGCATGTTATTTTATTTTCGAAATATATTTAAGAAACTTTTATTTTAATGGTGTTTTGGAGAATTTTAAATCAGAGTGTGACGGAATTGCGTGTAGTTTTATAGCTGTTGTTGACTGTTGATTCTTTGGACATGTTTGGTACTGAAGTACCACGTGTATCATAAATGTAGCATATTCGTCTTTGTAAGTAGACAGTTACAAACATGAAGACGTAGCGGAACTTTGAAATTATACCCGAGCAATTTAACTTAGCCGTAGATGGAATCTCTACGTAATAGGTTTTTCGCAAAAATGAATTTAATTCAAAATGTAGTAAACCGACGTTAACAATAGTAATAATTGTGGGGCCAGGATTACAAGAGATAGGAACGAAGGCGTTACGAGTTTGCTCTAAACGCTCTGTTATTAAAAAAGAATCTTTAAATTTAAAGAAACGATTTTAAAAACGTAAGCTACCTACCGTTTGAGTTTCTAGATTATCAAAGCTGTTTTTATCTGTTGTTTGGGATATAATGCAGTGCCGTTTTGCAAGCAATTACCGATGTTTCGAAGGAACTTGCTCCCTCCATTTTCAAGCTGTCAGTTCTTATATAAAAGAACCGTCTTTTTTGCGTCAAGCACGAACATTTATTTTTGACGAAAAAATGCCTTTGTTTTATATTTCTATAGGCACAACGGCATGTTCGCCATTAAACTATATCTGCTCCTAACTGCTGGAGGTGGGAAATATATATCTGACCACAGGAATTATCATGACACCCTCTCTGAACCATAAGCCGAAATATATTGCGCCTACGAGCTGATTATTATAACAGCCTAAGAAACTGCACACAGGGCGATCTAGCACTGGGACTCCTTGTCTCTAGTTTCTCGTGGCAGATGATGTGTTGGATTTTATTTAGAGGAACCTGTGTGACACTTCATGTCGTACCCTACGAGAATCTAATGTAGGTAAGATGCTGGAAAACCGGGTTCCGAGGAGAATAGTCGGAGGTAGGATGAGAGTAGCAACAGGAGAACAGGGAATATTGCTGGCCATGCTATGGCTCAGGCCGACACCAGAGTTAAATTCGAGGCCACTCCGAGTGGAATTTCTGATAGAGGGCAGACCTTTCTCCGAATACTGCAATATTCCCATCAGAATACCACTGCATTTCCGCTCCGTAGTCATTAAGTCATGCGTATGAGTAATGCTATATGATCTTAGCTATTGAGAGCGTCGTTAAATAACACACAGAAACAAGAATATTGTGTATCGACGTGTGCAGAGAGTCGTACTTTTTATTCTTAACCGAATATTAAAGGAAAATAATTGTGGGATGGGCAGGCATGCAGCACACATGGGAGAGCTACAATGAATACATTCTGGCAAGAAAACCTTACGATAGGCCATCAGCCATTTTCGTGAATAAGTAAGGTTTTGAAAACCCTTTCCAATCTTAAGATGAGAAGTTACCTTGCAAATTAATTGACTATTTGCCGCTCGTTGCTGTTTGTCTTTGCTATTGGGAACAAAATTTCGCCCTCAAATTTGTGCTTGTTTTATTGTTGTCTGAATCTTTCGTTAGCTGCGGAAGAACTTCCAGTGAGCATGTTACCTTTCAGCAAGCTGCTGTAGATTAGGGCAATAGCACGTCTTGGCACTTCCAGTATGTTTACGCAGCGCTGGTCAGTAGTTATTGACGTTTCAGGGCAGCCTATCGGTCCCACCCTAACGGGTCAAGCAATGCAAGCCTGATATCGTGCATGAGATGTTTAAGTTTTTGTCAGGCTTTGCTTAAAATTTTAAAGTAATGCCAACTTCATTTACAGGATTATCCCGGTGAAAATTGTTACATACTAAGTTATGTGACCGCATAAATTTTATCTAATTTTATTACTGCCACAGGAAAATTTTGCTTCAAAACTGCTGCTCTAGCTAGTTGTTCAGTGAAGGGATCTTGTGCCTTGTGGATCGGGAAGATCTGACCGAAAGAGCCTTCGACTTTTCCGTCAGAGAAGCGTAATCACAGACGCCTAATCCTATTGAAAGTGGTTTTAAAGTAACGGGTGATTATGTACACGTTTGTGAACATGCTGCCTTCATTCTAGTAATATTACGTTGCTACATTCGAGTATTTATGACCGAAGAAAGTTTTAATTCAGAGGTATAAATTCTAAGACACTATGTAATAATTTGATGTCTTCAGCCTTCACAGATTACTTTTCTGGCCTTTTGAGTTTCAGAAATAACTGTGAAACGATAATACATTTAAGAAATATTTTGTATGTCCAACACAGCAAATGAAAAAGAAAATAGATTTCGAAATCGTGACCCGCTGTGACCACATCCACGAAATGGGAACATTTTTTGTGGAAAGTTTTGTGAAAATTTTGGATGGTTCACTGATTTGAAGACAAAGATTTCACATATTGCTGTATCACGAAGGCCTGTGTTCGATCTCAGGCAATTGTTGGTGGACAAAGTGGTTCTAGGCCAGGCTTTTCTCCGGGTACTTCAGTCTTCGTGTTGTTCCACACTCATATTTATCTGTATCACAGTGGCTGTACACACGAAACCTAAGTAACTGGTATAAATAAAACACCAATTTTCTTCTCCTGCACATGTCTCCCGCGTCCCCCCAAACATCGGATTGCATTCCATATTCATGCAGGAAAACATACAGATATTTTGTGGTGCTGTGCACAGCTTGACAAGGATAGAGGGGTTTGCTGAAATGTCTATATAGACTTAATTAGGGGTGCTTAAAGATTAATGCGTTTAAACGTCGTCAAAGGGTTAATTTGGTAGCCGCGCTGACCGAGGGAGGGAAGAGAAATTGGTGAGCAGGTGACTAATGGAAGTTGCTTGTCTCGATGATTGAAAATGGGTCAACTTTAATGGAGCCAACCGTCCGTCAGACAACAGTGATTCAAGTAATGTTTCTGTACACATTTCAGCTGGCAAATCAAAATCCTTCTTACGGTTTGGTTCGGCATGTGAAATTAGGGGTTTGATATTTTTTCTTACTTTTTGATTGGAATTGAATTATGGCACCAGGAGTGTAGTAAGTCCTTTTGAAAATTAAATAACGCATCTTGTACCAAATAAATATTTTTATTGCACTTTTCAGTGAAGGTAAAAGAATGAAGTTAATGTAGGAAAATAAGAATTACAAACAAATTGAGGTAAATACAGTTACCTTATTCCATTGTTCGAAGTTTAATTCTATTACGTAAGTAACAACAACCAGGTGTATCTATAGTAGGGGAATACTATTGTTGTGATTGTTAAAGTTCTGTCTTCTGACTTTTTTACCGATCGGTTTTTGGCATGTACATTACATTCTAAGAAATAATCGACATATATCGAATTGTGAACATCACAAACAGTATGTTTTGAATGCACATAACTAAGCTACACATAAAATATCGATACGTACTACTTTTATCATACGCAATGCGCGCTAGTACTTATTACCGACACAGAAAATTTAATATTTATTTTCCCATAAAGTACATTAATTTTACTCACTTGCATTTAATGTAGTTTAATTCACCCGTTTTCATTGTATTTATAGTTAAAATACCGTTTAGTTTACATTTTTCTCTTTTCAGTGTAATTCTACAAATTGACGAAACGTGAGCGTAATTTGGTCATGATTGTTCAACACATTTTCTAAAGTCAGTAAGAATGGGAAATACGGAGGTCATTTAGGTGATACATATTTAATAAATAAGTTTTTTTAGTAGGTATAAAACACGATAATAATTCCAGTTGCTTTTTCTTGGTCACAATACAGCTGCATGACTGGCAGAATCGCACAAACATTGACCATTAATTTAATCAGGGCGTGTAGGTTTTATCTGAAATTTTCTATATTTGCTGGTGACGTGGGAATATAAATGACTTATTAGTGCAGTGAAAGTGTAATTACATTTTCACTCTTTAATTATTTTTTTTCATCAGTCTTCAGCCATTTTGGTCCCATTCTGCCCGTTGGAAGTGATAAAACCATGAGCGCTTTTAAAAATTGTGTCATTTTTCCTGTCATTGAGACAGACAGACATACGTAACGCTAAATAAGTCATTTGAAATTTATAATGAAGAATTAAGCCTACTTAGAATGAGGCATGTAGATGGACCTACTGATGTGACTGCGTGCATGAAGTAATGGTTTGAAGAAGACGCACTGTTAGCACGTAACTATAAAATGCATTTTTTATTTCTTTCAAGAAATGTTGAAATTAACTATTTTATTTCATTAATTTTTATTAAATTTTATAATAATATTTTTATTAAATTAATACTCTTTGTAGAAATATATTTTTGAAGTATCAGATCAGTAAGTGAAAATATTCTTTTAATATGCTGATCACCAATATACAGACAAATGATCAGCATATTGAAAGAATATTTACACTTACTGATCTGATAAATACTTCAAAATATATTTATACAAAGAGTATTAATTTAATAAAAATTTTTAAACTATTCTCAAGCTACTTCTTATTATGTAGCTTCAGATTACTCGATTTTTGAGTAAATTAATACTCTTTCTAGAAATATATTTTGAAGTATTTATCGGATCAGTAAGTGTAAATATTCTTTTAATATGCTGATCATTTGTCTGCATATTTGTGATCCAGGCAATGAGCCACCAGGCATTTCTTCCTTAGAACATTATGACCTCCGAAATGCCCGTTCCCCACCCCTAATCCTTATAAACCAAAATACATATTTTACAGAGAATAATCGCTTCACAATATTTTATACACACTCTAGATAACACAGAACATGGATTTTTGTTTTATATCACATATACTCTTCCCAGTCAACATTTAGTATAAAAGCCCTTATTTAATGGAGAGTACACACATGGTATAAGTGAGAAATGCATATAAAGCTTCAGTCGGAAGTTTTCTGGGAAGAGGTCACTTTGCATATCTATGATCTAGGTGCAGATGAGAGGATAACATTAAACACTGTGTTCAAGAAACAAGTTGTAAGAATGTGGATTTTCCTGGCTCACGGTGCTGTCTATTGGACCACTTTCATGAAGGCGCAGGTCCAACAATCCCTCCCACCCTCCCTCCTACCAGCCCCCAAAAATGGCGTGAAATAAATTGCATAGCTGAGAGACTTATAACTCTGTGGTTAATTCAGTGGAAGTGGAGTTTAACAATAAAAATTTTATATCTGTTCGTGACACAAGAAATTCTTTGATTTCGCCCCTTATATTTTTATTATAGACTACTAGAAGCTAAGAAGCTGAAGTAGCTCGTAATGTAATCAAAACATATCCTTATCGTATACGATGCATTATTTTTTGTCTCAAATACACATATGATTACTTTTCAAATTTTTCGACTTAAGCAAGCATGCATAAAGTCTGAATTTCGGTACAAATTTTATGTTCCTAATACGTCTGTGCGTTGAATATGAAAAGTGACGGAATGTGGATTTGATTGTAAGATATTTATGACATAGTTGGAAGTAGTGGTGAAGAAATGTGTGGTTTTGAGCAAATATTTTATTTTACGTAAAGTTTATTTTAGTATTAAGTGTAGTGTGCGTAAATTTGGAAAATAGAATATTCGGTGCTTGTGAAGATGTTCTGCAATAGTGAATCTTTACCTAATTGAATTAACCTTTACAATAAAATTAATATTATTTGATATAAGAAATCGACAAAGCGCAGAACTGCTTCAAAAATATATATTTTTTGCAGCGTTGCTGTGTGTGGTAAAGAGTTACATAAAATAAAGGATACACATTTACTCCTATCTCTCAAGTTTCATGTAAACTATGTAGAATTTTGTATGTAAAAGTAGTGAGGTCGAGCGTTTTATCAAAAGATGTGCAGGACTGAGTGATTCATAAATATAGCATTTTATTGTATTTTTGCCTTCTGATTTTTGACAGTGATTTTACTTTTGTAGAAAAATAAATGGAAATTATTTTATTCGTTTTAAGCTCTATTGTTTTGTTGATTCTGGAACTGTAATGCAGAAGCTGAAGAATTTCGTGATCCTGAACGCAATGTTTAACTCTGGCAACGTCTGTAATAGCGTAAATATGGAGACGTATTATTGTTTTGTCGGTATTAGAATTGTCGAATGTAGTGGTATTTTTAAACTCACATATGTGTGATTCTTACATACATATGTCGAAAATTTGTTTGCGTGCAATAAACATTTATTTTTATCTGCGGTTATTGGAATAGTGTAACGTAGCAGGAGGTTACACTATTTAATAATGTAGGTCTATAGAGAAATCTGCGGGCTTATTTAATTTAACAGAGATTTCATTGGGTATAAGGAAATCAGTTCACAATGTCTATTATGGTGCGCTTGTTTGAATTGTCCCGTCAAAACGCCTTTATCATTCTTAATCGATTTTAGCAATATTGGTCGTTTTCTGTATGGCTGAAAAAATTAATGGACGTTTCAATAATAGAAAGTACGGTGTATGTTGTTGGGATTATAAAGAGTAGTTATGCATAATATTATGGCCTCTCCTACCGTCTTCCTCACCTTCTCGTGGTTCACACTCTTTCTACAAACGAGGTAATAACTTTCGAGTCAGAGCGATAGAACCGTTTTCATCAGGAATGGAGGAAAATCCATCCAAAACATGCCTGTCCAGAGGCTAAAGTTAGCAATCCTACCACTGGACGTACTCTGCTATGGGTGTTTATCCCACTCAGGGGAAATTGTAGCTACTGGCCAGTCTCACAAGAAGAAACCGTAAGGATTATTCCCAAAAGGTGAGTCGGTAAAGATAATGCGATTTAAATATGCAGTTTGGAATGATATAGGGCTAAGAAAAAAAGAAGAAGTCCCGTAATAATTTACCAAGAATAACGAAAAACTACAGACCAAATGAAAGAAGAAACCAGGGGACAACTTTAAAGAGACTTCTAGATGTGGGTGACCGGAAGGGGTCAACAAGTGGCCCTACTCCATTTTAGTTCGATTATTATTATTATTATTATTATTATTATTGACTTACACGCAATACGGAGGCTCACAAAATATTTTTAAGTATGTTATCTGTTTTGAATTATTTGAACGTGCCAAATAAAGGCCTAGGTTTTGCAGAAGAAATTTATTAGAAATTGGCAGCATTTTTTCGAAATGCGACAGTTTTTTCATGTGTCCTTCTACTGTTTCTATACTGCAGAAGCATGTGTAGCAGGATATTTAAAATTAGCAATATAGGTCCACGTTTTAAATTATTTAGTCCAATTCTGTTATGATCAGTTTCGATTGCAGTGTAAAGAAGGTAGAATGTTATTTCGTTCTTCCCTTTTTACGTCGAAATTTATATGAGCAGATTTAAGTTCAGATAGTTGTTACAGAAGTATCGTGTAAATAACAGTAACTGAGTATTTGAAGTGATCGAGCTACATAAATATTTTAAGCGAGAATGTTCCATTTTGCTAAGCTAACCATATACAGAAGAGCGTGGTGTGAAGCGTGCAACAGATCTATAGCAAAATCACGCAACTTATTTACATAGAAATAAGTGGAATAATGTTTTTGAACAGGTCAAAATTTTCATGTTTATGGTCGGCATATTTTTCATAAAGCTGTGAACTGTAAAGTGGTGAAGTTGTACTCGTTCCCAGCTGGGTACTATAAATATATTTTACTTATACATGTAGCACATTTGTGTTGTCTGATTGTGTGTTTAGTTTTTTCATTTTGATTTACATATCCAGCAACAAATTGCACATTTTTATTCCTCTGGAAAAATAAGTGGAAATGTGGATGTTATTTTACCATAGTTGTAAGCACATGTAGGCAAAAATTATTATATATATATACATATATATATATGATATAGTCGTACACAACTTTATATTTATTAGATTATATAGGTTATGATTCGGCTAAATGTTTCGGCCTAATTACAAGGCCTTCTTCAGACTGATCTTTCAGTAGGTGTGGTGTGGTGAAAGATCAACCTGAAGGTGGCCTTGTAATTAGGCCGAAACATGTAGCTGAATTATAACCTATATAATATAATAAATGTAAAGTTGTGTACGACTATATCATATACGATGTTTATTGGACCGTGCATCGTTGTGATAACTGAAGAACAAAAAACCAACTAGATGCCACTTATTATTTTATTGTACTTCTTATAGGCTCAACATGTTTCGGGCATTACTGTGCCCATCATCAGGACCTCGCGAATATGATGTTGATTACCAAATTGGTCATTTCGTTCTTAGTTTGTTGTATGTTGGAGGTTAGGTGCGGTTAGGCTGGAGTAGTGTCCGGGCTGCAGATCTAGTGTTTTTTTATTCTTCTATATCATTTATATTTGTGCTATAATTTTAGCATTTCAACAAAACGAGGATGTCTCATTTGAACAATTCATGTAGGCAAATTATAAACAAAGTTATGGGCCAAATAAAATATTAGTATGTCCTACTATGTGGCGAAAAT
>Ga0123352_10005930_pt1 | contig 18570 bp, 11 predicted proteins | sample TergutLab28metaG_FD_89700 | JGI IMG/M metagenome (GOLD analysis project Ga0123352, IMG submission 89700) | Labiotermes labralis P1 segment gut microbial communities from Petit-Saut dam, French Guiana - Lab288 P1 | ecosystem: Host-associated > Arthropoda: Insects > Digestive system > Gut ... | reverse complement strand
CATTATCTCCATAACCGTTCAACTTTGGATATAGGTGTTTTGGGTTATATCGGTATACTTTAACATAAGGAACACCCTCCCGAAGTCTGGCACATTCCTTCTGGGACACCCTGTATAGTCAAACACAACTTTGTTTAAAGTTTTTCATTAATAAGATGTTCTTACATTGATTCTTTCAACGACATGTTTCGTCTGTAGCTATGAGCAATCTTCAGGTTGATCAATTTTTTCTTTGCCTTGCAAAGAAAAAGTGGTCAAATTGAAGATGGCTCGTAGCTAGAGCCGAAACATGCCGTTGAAAGAATCAATGTAAGAACATCTTATTAATGAAAAACTTTAAACAAGTTGTGTTTGACTACATTTTACATATACATATATATATTATTCAAAGAACGTTACAGACCACTCTACAGGCTAACACTGTTAATACAATTCTTTAACAATGACTTCTCGTGACTCAATATGTCCTGGCTATTTAGGGATATTCATATGCCTATTTCATGTTCTTTACCAACTAATTGGGCATATATGAGAACTTCTATTACTAATCACAAGAAGTTCTGTCTACACTATACATTTATTATGTAATATGTGAAGCTACATGTTTCAGTCTCAAAAGGCAATCACCAAGCTATGCTTGAAGATTTATACAAACAAGAGAATAAAATATAAAACCATATCTACTTCACGTGTGATCTCACATTTTCATTTTTCTTATTACAATTTACAAGTGCATAAATAATGTCTTTGTTAGTGCCTTTATTGCATATACAGGGTTTTGGTGGGGAAACCTGAGGGAAAGAGACCACTTGGGAGATCCAGCCATAGATGGGAGGATAGTATTAAGATGGCTCTTCAGGCAGTGGGATGTAGGGGTATAGACGGGATCAATCTGGCCGAGGAGAGGGACAGGTGGCGGGCACTTGTGAATGCGGTAATGAACTTTCGGGCTCCATAAAATGTGGGGAATTTCTTGAGTGGCTGAAATCCGGTTAGCTTCTCAAGAAGGACTCTACTCCATGGAGTAAGTAAGTAAGTAAATATTTGTGCCTTTATTATTTTTGGGTTTGTGTTCTTGGAAATTTACTACACTCAGTCTTTTTTGTTCAAACATTTTAAAATTCCCATTTAGTAAATAAAATAAAGCAGTCCCATTACAGGCCTGGAGTGACCCAGAGGGTTCCAGGAAGTTAAGGTTCCTAGATTACATGACAATGGCACAGGATGGTGGTAAGGTTGTCAGCCCTATGCACCGGCTGCCTTTACCCCCAGGAAATGCTCCTGGTACTCATTTCTGTTAGAGGCTGAGTTGAACCCACGGCCATAGTGTGATCGGAAGGATTATGTCAATGAAAAATCCACTGACATCAGCTGGGATCGAACCAGCCACCTTCCTATTTGTAGTACAGTACCTTAACCACTGTGCCACTGAAAATTCCCATTTACTATTGCTTATTTATCACCTGGGTATCAGATGATGTTGCAGTTAAATGTTTTTGAAGTCGTTCTTATGTGTTGAAATAGTAAGTCATTCTCCTGATTAAAGAAATGCTATAATGGTATTTTTGTGATCATAACTAAAATCATTACATCTCTCACGTGGAAGGGTTGGATTCTCCTTGGACCAAGTCACTTCTGCTCAAATCAGCCAGCCAGTGGAACTGATAAAGTTACAACACAATCACATTACCTGCACACAAAGATACACATATCCCCAACACTTCAGTGAAAGTTCATGGTTTAGCGTGTTTGAAGGCGTAGTGAGTTCTACATTAAATTATGGGATTTCCCATTCAGTTATATTTTCAGAAATTTGGCCCCGCATTTTAACCCTAGTTCAGTGTTGCTAGCATATCTAATGTTCAAAACGCCGCATTTTGCCCATACTGTGTAAGTTCGTGTTGTGTATGTTCCTTGTGATAAATGACTAATTCTGTGTCACAACGTACATCCACCAGTCTTTCCAATGGAAGCACACTCTGTTCTCTGTGAGGTGGGAACTGAATCCATACATAATTATACAAATTTAGTCTTTACAGAGGTCATACCTTGGCTTGGGAGGTTAGTCGTAGGTCTGTTCCTGTATGGACTCAGGATTGATGCTGGCCAAGTCCATGTGAGCTTTGTGGTAGACAGTGGCAATGTCACAGATTTTTCTCCAAGTATTTTGTTTTTTTCTTGTCAGTATCATTCTGCCAATGCCACATACTTACCTTCATCTTAGTATTGCTTTTATCAAAACAACAAATGGGCGAGGCCTGACAACCTTCAAATGAAGTAATGCTCTTTCAGATACTGGGGAGTACAGGGCAGAAAAAGCACTCTAACTTTCCAAAAAACTTTATAGGGTTAAAGAACTTTAAAATACATGTTATGTTATAAAAGGTGTCGCTTAGATGTCGGGCAACTTGTGTTTACCAATTCTAGCATTACTTAGAGCTTGAACTGCATAGTGGCTAAAATGAACTTGAAATACATAAAGATACTTTCAAAAATGATATTTATTTGAGTTTACAGAACATTTTAAAATAATTTAAAAAACTTGTGGAAGAGTTACAAAGAAATTGTCATGCATTACAAAGATTTAAAACCACAGTATACATTTCAGTTACAAAATACTTTCAAAATAATTTTAAAAACCTCTTGCATTCTTCAAATTACAAGCACTGCATACTTTATATTAGGCAACAACTTGCGGCTGAGCACAAACCAATTAGAGCTCAGATGGAACACAAGAAGCAGCTGTATGTGAAGTTCACGAATTGCAAAAATTTACCATTTGGAGTTGCTGTGCTTCAGTGTCTACAGAACATTAAAAAGGTAAAGCTCGTAACGAACATGCATGATGTATCAAGTGGGCATTCTGCAATATGAGAACTATTTTTATGTATTAATATTATGCAACTACTTGCTTCTTGTATTTCATCTGACAAGAAGAGTCATACATCAAACTTTCTGTCAAGAGTTATTATTATTATTATTATTATTATTATTATTATTATTATAATATACATAAACATAAAAACACTTCATATAATTTAAAATTCACATTTTGTACTTCAGGAGGCACTTGTGGTGTTACTGACTAGAGCAAGGACCCAAACAACCTAATGGGTCCAAAACACACAGAACAGAACAACTAGAATGATCAGTAGCAAATATCACATCCCGCACTGGCTGACACACAGCACAGTAAGGAAATACAACTACGATACAATGCAATTTTATTTTGAAGATATGTGCTTTCTTAATTTCAGTGTCAAATATATATAGAGCTTAAAAAGTTGTATTTAATATTGTAATTGAAAGACATGAAGGTATTCAACTTTCCACTCATTAGGAGCAAACACAGTAAGCATGCTTGGTAACAGTGCTACATACTGACAACAAGACATAATTTAACTCCACAAAACAGAAAGCACTGTAGGATATCACTTAGGTCACAACAATTACATAATTTAAGAAACAAAACTACTCAAATATAAAATAAAAACTTAAACATCAACACAATGAATAGTAATCTGCCTTACAGCAGCACAGGAATCAATTAAAATGGCACTTAGTATCACATTAGTGTTTAGATGAAGAATGACAGACAGGAGGATTGTTACAGAGCTTAAAATGTAGTCTGAAAATAGGATATTGGGTTTTCATTAAAACTAAGCTGCAGTCTAGAAGAAAGGAATGATTCCCAAGTTATTCAGGAATGCATATAAAATACTGAAATATGTATGTAAATTAATGAGCAAAAATTATTCCACAATGTCAGTAATACTGCTTCAACAAAATGGCAGCTGAATTCTGCTTTAAGCCATAAACAAAGAACACGTCAGCTGTATTTAATAGTAAGAGCAAGACTAGACAAAAGCATTCATTTCTACAATTTGTGTTGATGAATTACTGTTCCCTTCTTCTGGATGGCCATTGTTATTCACTTCAATCCTCTGCTGTATCATGCCAGCACACTGAGAGTACTGCACATCTATTAGCTGTACCATTTGGTTCATTCTCTGCCATCTCCTCATCCTCCTCAAATGGAACCTTAAAACACAAAGTATATTAAAAAAAATGATTGATTTGTGTTTATATTCTATATGAGAGGAGTGTTTAGAATTATAAAATTTTTGGAAATTTGATCCATTTCTGTCCTCAGGTGAAAACATGGGGAGGAACCTACTCAATCGCATCTGTCAGGAAGAGTTCATCGCATTCACATGACATAATTGTGTTCTGTTCATAAAACTAGATGATGAACAAATTACAGAAACCCAGTAACATAAGTACACTATAAAATTACAACCATTTAGAATTGACATATATTATATATATTCATATATATTTAGATTATTGTTCTGGTTAAGAAAACTGAGCACAGTGAACATACCAGATGGGCTCTTAATGTAAGCAGTGTGTCCTAACATTATTCCCATATATTTAATAATTCAGAATTTTATGTCTGATAATGGTGGCTTTTTTATTCCTTAATTTTATCAGGACTCTTTCTTACCCCTGTAAATTTGTCAATTTATTCTCCATTTATCCCTGCCATTGGCATATAGTATTTCATATTCAAAGCATTTCAAAATACTAGCAATGCTTGTGGATTATATTTGTGCTTGCCATCTTTCTACTAACTATTTAAGCACTTCAATATCTTACATAACATATTCAAATTCCAACCTGAATTGTAACCTGTCACAACGTCAAACCTTCACACAGCATTTCATATGCCTGACCCCTGTGTTTCATCAGTTATTCCCATCAAACAAACATCACATTCAGGTTTTACAGGCTATTATGTTAATATCTTATAATCTACAAACGATTAATTTACCAAAAGTTGCATATTTGAAGATTCAAGTCTTCTGAGATATGATGGCATATAGAGTGGTAAACTGTTACTGATGTTTTGGAAGAGCTTGCTGCCTCCATGTGCAGGGCAGTCCAAGGAAATAAATTTTAAATGTCCCATATCTGCAGGACTGATAACCAACTACACTTTACTTCAAGAAACAGTCTTAGTTAGGATGTCAAGGTCCTTCATGGGCCACAGTGCCAGGGAATGACAGTGAGTGAGAAGACTAACAGTATCCTTCTTTTGAAGTCCCTGGCATCCTCAGTTTTCAAGCATTTCCTTCGACAGTGTTTTTATTGTTAGATCCTGGTGGTTTTGTACATGTACCACCAGTTTTAATATTAAAATATTCTGCATTCTGCCCACACAGTTTATTTCTCTGTTTTGTACAGTTCACAGAACAAACAGTGATTATTTACCTATACAGGAATAACATAGTGATTTTTACATGCGGGATGGAGTGTGTTTACTGTGTGGTACAAAATAAATCTTTAAATATAATTCAGATTAGTTTTAATCTTTAAATGATTAATATATCTAATTTCCAGGATCTGTCTGATATCTTCTCAGACCAACCTGTGGAAACTCAGTTCTGCCATTTATATTATTCTTATTTGTTCTTCCATTAATATTGAAGCCCTTTTTCATCTTATTACAAATTAAAGTGTTGGTTTAGCAAAAAAATGTTTGGTGTAACTGTCATGGAGTATAGTATGGGATGACTAACCTTACAGTTATGGCAACCCACAGCAAAAATGTGGCAAATAGGAAGCAGCAAAGCATGGCAAGCCCCATTGCTTCCCAAGGTCCTTGCCTTATGTACATAGCAGATCCCATTCCGCACAGATATATGGATACTAGGCATGGGGGTGTTAGGATCAGAAGACACAGCACATCTCCGTAGAGCCCCTGATGACAATTTGATCCTTGATGACTTCGGAACCACTGCCACACAGACCTGGGGTGACGACTGGTATTAAACCGGTACTTGCAGATTTCACATTCAGTCTTGTTGGAAGCAGAAAGCCACTTCTCTAGACAGGTCTTGTGGACAAGACCAAGTGTTCCCGTACAATCACAAGGAGATATAAGATTTTCACTGCTGTCATCTGTGGACAAAAATGTAAAATACTCAGTGTAAACCCTTTTTCTGTAAGACTATGTAAGCCAAACAGCAATGAATATTGTTCATTGCTGTTAAAAACCCATTTTCAGCTTAGTTTCTTTCCTAAACTATGGAACAAAACAGGCTACTGATGCCATCATACTATAGCAAGTTTTAAGGTATTGTATAGGTTTCTGAAATTGTCTTATTCCTGCACTTTTTCCAACTAAAATTACATACGCTGTTATACTGTATCATCAGCTGAAATTTTCAAAAAGGCATGTTACTCCATTAGCATGCCTCATGTAGGTGTTCACTGTATCCTTGCTCTCTCTATCCTGCACATGCAGCCATCAGGTTCTTGTGATACATTGGTCTATCTGATAAACTACATGGTGTTACATAAATACATCACCTTCTGCAATTGTTCCAGTCACCAAGCAGGAAGGTAAAGACTTTGCATATGTGATAAAACTGTGTTAACGTAATTACACACGCGCGCACGCACATACACTTGTACGGATGCACACAACAACAACAATAATAATAATAATAATAATAAATGACAAGAACAACACTTATATACACAGAATTGTATTAAATTTGTTATTGTCACTACAAGTTACACGTTACCAGTGATTCAAATATGCACACTCCACATGTATTCATACTGGCATTATGAACACTTATTTGAGACTTGGCTTTGTGAAGAAGGATGTACTTAATTTAGAAGATGCATGTACTCCAAGTATGGAACATTTCTAAGGCTGACAAATCCCAAAATAATCCACAAAGTGGGTGATATGCACACAACAAAAAATAGGTTGATTGTACATGAATATAAGAGAAAATAACCAAGTTTTGCACCTTCATGACAGATTCTGCAGACTGACCCTGAGCTAGACAACCTGGAATGTGCAGGTTTACAATGCACTGGTGTGCTGGCAGATTCACTTGCTTGAATCATCATCATCATATGTTTTTGAAAAATCTGTAACAAAGAAAATACTGTGAACTAAGTCTGTTGTGGTGTACTTTGTTCTTGTGATGCTTCTCTGTAATTATTGTACTTCTGTATTTTCTTTGAATGTACTGTATTGTACAGTGACATGTTCACCTCCTCCTTTCTAGGATCAATGGAATGTGTACAAACAAACAAACATATACACATATGGACACACACACACACACCACATACAAAAAGGCCTTCACTCCAAAAGAAGCCCTTATATTCATTCACATAATACTTCTGAGATGCCATCTTCTAGCCCTACTTACACAGAACAAGTTGCTCACAAAATGTAACATTTTATACATGGTGATGTCACCTACTGCCTGACTCTTCTTACAGAAACCAAGGAAATATAAGGGTGGATCTTGCCCTTCATTTTTAAGATATTTATATAGATTATCAATAAATGAAAAGTGTTGTCAGCCTTATTATTATGCTTCTCATTAAGTAAATGGCCACATGAAATAAATATTAATTTTACACTTCCTGGACTCTTTACAATTTTTTAACTCATCAACTACTAAAATCTATTTCACAGGGTCAACTGTTAACCTTTGCATTCACAGCTGCTAAATGAAAGAGGATAGTGAAAAAATCATCTGCATAAAAAGGGCCTGATTGCCTTTATTTTCCACTGAATTATGGTGAAACACTGACTTCCTGAATCCTAACTGATGATGGCACTATGCGGCATCACACAGAATGGAACTATAAAATCCAAAGCTTACTGCTTTAATCTTGGTAACTACCAATGCCAAATGCCACGTGAAGACAGATCTCATTAAAACCACACTACTGAGGTGCCAGAGTACTTTATGGAGGAGGAAAGGAAGATGTTACGATTGTATATATTCTCATCTGTCCAGTGAAAACAGGTGACTGCAGTTTGAACTGTGGTTCTGTGATCATAAGACAGGTACTGAGATGTGAATTTATCAACCATTGTTTAGACAGTGAACATTTCTTGTATGAGATTTGAACAGTTACAACATAGCAATGTTGCCAGTTTAAAACAACATGGATACAGAAAAAACTATTACACACAGTAAATTAGTCTTACTATGGGATGTCTAACGTGTGGTAATGCCGCACTTAAAATTCAAAGTTCGTACCTCGATTATTCAAAAAGTGCACCACAATACTATGAACTCCCAAAAATGTTACATTAATACAAGACATACTCCTTACTTCTTTCTCCTGAATGTGGATGTTACCTCTGGTAGCAATTTCTGGATTATCACCTGTGGAATTACTAACTTGCTTTTGCCAGAGCATTGGAGCATTATTTTCTTGGTGGTCTCTGCACACTTCATTAGTTATTTCATTTTTTTCTGCCATAATTATGCTGAAATAATTTATTAAACGATTATTTTTACTACATAAACTGAAAGGCCTAAAAACAAATGCAGGCAATGCATTGCATTAACAAACTAAATATAATTCATTCACTCACTCATCACCTCCAGCCAAGCATTCACACAGTGATATGTAACAATCCGTTGCTTTCTGTGCCATGTTTCTGTACGCACCTCTATGAAATTGCGTGCGTTTGACAGCTCTTCAATGATACCACATTTTGTTCCATAATGATTCATTTCTGCTGGAGATGTGTTCTTGTATAAAACATGTTTCCCTACACTTTGAGTATGTAAAATTTATAAGAAATATTACGAATAGTAATAATATTCTTGTAATTGCATTTGGTGCATAGTTGTTATGGTTTTCCCTTTTATATTGAACCACTTCCGATAATTTGAAATAGCGGGGGAAATTTAATTTCCGTTGCCAAATTTGCCGGCAATGGAGAATTAAGTACAGTTGTATCAATAGATGGCAGGCGTAGTACGCAATGTAAAGGACTTAACCTGCAGGAGTAAGATGTAAATAGTGTGCTGGGCATTGGTGGAGAAACGTAGTCAAATTGAGATAGGAAAGATATTATTTTGATTTGTAGACACATCATTGGAATTTTAAGTACATTTTATTACGAAAATTTCTAAGTAATATTTCAATATTGCATTTTGTTCGAACGTAGAACAGAATGCAATTGCATCATTTTGATGATGTCTTTAACCGGAAGTTTACTTGTACACGTCAGGTTTTCGAAGCGTGTATTTTATCGTTAATTCTTGCTCCTATTACATCTTGGGACTAAATTTTCCTTGTCCGTTATTGACAAAAATGATTGTACGTAAGGATATAGTTTCAAGTTTAAAATGAAGCTTAATGTCTATTGTGTATATTGGGTACTGCTGTCCATTTCATTTATTTCAAGGTAATTTGCATAATTATTTTACGCGTGTTCAAAGTATTTGTGTGTAATTACTTGATGAAATTCTGTTTCAGCCACATGCACTTTTTATTATATATTATGCTTGCATCATATACATGCTACAGGTATCGACACGATCATGTTGTCTTCAGGTGTGTAGCCAAATGTGTTACAAAGCAAGGCATTATTGTTGCTCTTAAAAGTTATTTAATATTTTAAAACTGATTTGTTTGCGTGAAAATTATTAATCCTACGACATTTTCTAAAAAATACATGAAAGGAGCGTGAAAAAATCATTCTATTTTAAAACTTCGAAAGTGAATTTCCGAACTTCTTGAGGGCATGTGCACCGGTGGAGTAATTACACGGTAAACTTGATGCCTGTCTGCTAATGTTACGAATACACACTGCGCGGTCTGGTCGTTACACAGGGAAGTCTGCTGCTGGATATGAACTCTCTGACAAGTTTATAATTTAATTTGTTGAATGTAAAATAGAAGGATTTTTATACACTCCTTTCAAGTACATATTAGAAGAAGTTATAAAGTTAATAATTTTCCTCCTCACAAATAAATTTCACCATATATTTTTCAGGTAACCATTTTTATAAATAACATGAGTACATTGCAGTGGCAACAGTTTTCCCCACACACCTGAAGATAGTAGCATGTTGAAACACATTGAATGTGTATAATGCAGTTGTATTTAAATAGGTATCTTATGACTGCAACACACAGTATTAATCATAAGTATAACATGACACAGAAGTGTTTAATTCCATAGTTGATGAATATTTTATTCAATTTTATATCAGAAATTACTATGTTGTCAAACACATGCCTTCTGTGGTTAGTGAAGTACTTAATTTTGCATTTTCAGTTGTCTGCTCTTTATATTGGTGGCTACAGAAAGCAGTGTGATTGATTCCTCTGTAAAAACTCCTGGCTATAATGATACAGTTGATAGTGAAATTTTAGCAAAGAACCCCGAAACAGTAGAGAAGTACGGTGAACAACAAAGGCAGAATGTTCCTTTAAGTGGGAATGAGAAGGATCAAAGGGAAGAAGTGGTTGGAGACACACATCAGGTACGCATATGTGAAATATCTTATGTATTCCTGTTGCTAAATTTAAGGTTTATTTACAGTCAGGGAGTATAAAGTTAAACATCCCGTTGTCTTCTAGCGTTAACACATCTTCATTTTGGTAATTTTTATGGCAGCATGTTCTGATCCAAAAGGGTCATAATCAGGCTAATACTTGCTAAAACATGTAAAAAGATATACAATTGCAATTCATAAATTGAGACCTTGCAACAACATGCATAAAATATGAATGTAATGGTAAGTTCATCATAAAACAGGCCGTGAAGACCTGAAGGGGGAGTAGAGGTATGGCTCTACTCTTCCTTTAACCTCAGCGCTAGATGGCGGGGTGGGTGGTCAATGCCATGCCCTGGCTGCTTTAGCCTTGGGAAGGCTCCGGTACCCATTGTGTCAGAAACTGTGTGGGCCCCAGGGTCAGTCTGGACAGGTGTGGAAAATCTTGCTACCACCAGGGTTTGATACCCAGACCATCCAGCCCGTAGCCAGTCCCTATACTGACTGAGCTATCCCGGCCCACCATAAAAAATACTTCATAACATTATTGTAAAATGTGCGATCTCATTTCGGAAAATGCAGTTGTATAAGTTTTTAAGTGTTTTATCAAGTATTAGCCCAGTGAGACTCTTGAGAGTGGAAATTGTTGCTGTACAAATTACCAAAAATGAAACTGTGTTAATGGTTTTTATTTATTACTTATTACTTTTACTTGCTACTGCATGCTTCTCATGTATCCCTCCCAACTTAAATTTCTTAGATCCTTATTTCATATTTATGTACATGCATAATAACCACTGCCACCGGGTGACAGCCCATTTGCAGTCAAATATATTATTATTATTATTAACAAACAAACAAACTGTTTGTACACTCAGTCCCTGCAACGTGTCACTATATGCTGGTTTAATTTAAGAACCAGTACAGCTGGTGGTATTATTGTGAGTGGAGATACCTGCTTATGTTTTATTTATGGGATGTAGTAACTGGTTAGCAATTGTTATTGTTGCCTGTATGGGCTTGTTTCAAGCCTGCATGTCTCGTTTTGTTACCATTGATTTGTAAGGTACTGTTGCTGTATATTTGTCTGTGGGAACAATGTGTGTGTGTGTGTGTGTGTCACATAACTATATACAGTACATTAAAGTGCAGAAGGCATGTCAGTGAAGTTTTATATTTGACATACTGTAATAGGCTGCCTGCTACTGTTAACTGTGACCACATAAATATATGCATGTAGACATTTTCATTTACATTATTGGATTGTGAATTCCAGTGGTTGTTATTGGTGCTTGTATTTTGAATTGTAGGAGGGTGAGCGTGTAGCAGAAATCCATTCTAGTTTTGAAGATGTGGTGTCATTGAATAATGCCGAGATCTCACAGTCTGCTGATGCAGCATCACACATCATGCCACCAGAATCAGTACCAGATGTCAACACTGAGTAAGTCATACCCGTTCTTTTGTTTATTGTATTTTTTAATTCTTGGGCTTGTTCAGCACTAACAAATCTTTATACTCTGTCATGTTTAGTAAGTTCTGTTACCACACTGTGTTAGGTTATGTTTACTTGCAGTAGTTGATACCAGATATGTAGCAATGGTGTTAATTTCTCTGATGTCTGTCCTTGGAGAGTGGTACATATATGAACACATGTGAAGGTGCTGTTCCAAGTGCACTGTGCCAAATAAAATGGCTGCTGTTCCGCATCAGGATCAGGTTATTTGTTGGTTAAAACATTTGAAGTTAAATTCTGCTCCTTTGTTTTGTGTATACATGTGCTGAACTGCACCTTTAAATATAGTAGTTTTAGTACTGTTCTCACCCCTAGTGCTTATTCAGCATTGCCTTCAAAATGTGCTGCTATGTTCCTTATTGTATGTTAGTAATGTAATTATTTTGTTGTTTTTTTATGTTGTTGTATAACTTTGTACACCAGTGTTTATTAACCCTTGGAGGATTTTATTGTCTGTTAAGGGATGTGCAGCAATATGCTTGGAAAATGGAAGTGTGTGTAGTTGGCACATTTGAGGAGAGTTGTGTCAACCAATTTTCTTACTTGGAAGATACCTATGTAAAATTTTTACAGTGAATTTGAATATTGCTCCTAGTCCTTTCAATGTTAATTTGTGAGTCCATAACAGTTGGATGATGCATTTGTTGTAGAATAATGTGAACAGTTTTTATAACAGTAAGTAACTTTTAAACCAGGGGTGGGCAAACTTTGGCATGTAGGTAAGATGCAGGCAATTTAAAAAGTTGGCCTATGGGGTTTTTGACCTTTTGGGATGTTACGCAGTGTTGATTGTTAGTTAGTTACTGATGTTTCAGGGACAACCTGTTGGTCCTACCTTCAAGGGTCAAGCTAAAAGACCCAGAAGATGGGACTGATAGGTTGTCCCGAAATGTCAGTCCAACTACCGATCGGTGCTGTGTAACATTCCAGAAGAGCAAAGGTCTCATTTGCACTGTGGTGGAAGCCATGGCCTATATTGCAACCCCAAGGTAACTGAGTTTCTTGTACAGAAATGTACGTTTTGGCATTCTGTCGATGGTTCCTTTTATTGTTGTCCTTGCATGGCTACTGTAGGGTGAATATTGTACTGTGTGAGGTTTGAGGTTTTTATAGTGGCATTGTTGAAGATTCAAGCCTCCTGGATTGTTATGCTGTGTTAATTGGTAATAGTTACTAATGTTTTGATGGAACTGGAATGTTTGACCCTGAATCACTGATAGTCCTACAGAATGGTGGTGACTCTTTGCCAGTTGATGCAGCATAACATCCCAGAAGACTTGAACCTAATTAATGTGTTGTTTGTGCGTGATTTTCCGATATGTCTGTAACATGATGGACATTTGGTTACTCTGTGTGTGTGTATTCTACTGATGTTGCAGTATAATTCCATTGTCTACAGTGTGTTATTGATTTCACCATTGTAACTGTGTTTCAAGGCCATGTTCAGGAACCTTACTGTATGTGCTTGCTTTCTAGAGAAATGAGTATTGATTGCTAATATAGCAGGTTATGTCTGAAGTTTGAAACAAGTTTCTCTTGGAAACAGTTCAGCACTGAATAGTTTACTCCCCATGTATGGAGTTCAGTATATTTTTGAACGTATCCTAGCCGCAAACAGGTGTTTCCACTGACTGAGAAAGGATTTGAGGTCCCACTTGACCTCAAAAAACACTAAAATATTGATGTATAACGTACTCATTAGACCTGCTGTACTTACTTATTCATCCGAAACATGTATCTAAAACAAATGAGCGGTGGTCAAGTCTGTTCAAAAGAAAGGTGCTTCGATGTATCTTTGGAGCGAAACAAGAGAACGAAACATGGCGAAAAAGATACAACTATGAACTATATGAAGTATTTAATTAACCAAACATTGTTAATTGCATCAAAGTCAATAGACTAGCATGGGCTGGGCACTTGATGCATATGAATAATGATGGAATTCTTTAAAAAATATTCAACACCAAACTGGATGGAGTGAAGAGTTGGAAGACCGAAACTATGATGGGAAGATGGAGTTGATCAAGACATGAGAATATTAGATGTCAAGAATTAGAAGAAGGTCGCCCTCGACAGGGATGGATTGGCAAAGTTTCTGAAGAAGGCCAGGGCCCATCAGGGCTGTCAAGCCAATTATGATGATGATGATGATGAGTATATTTTTGAGTTAAATTTAGGCTGCATGTTAGGACATAGATTTTGGAGTATGAAGTCTTTAGAGCAGTGGTTTATTGAAATACCTGTACAATGTGTAAGCTTCTGTTTTTGTATGTATGGTTTTGTCATTTTATATCTCCCATAAATTGCATCAGTAGAAGCATAGTACCTGGGAACTAAATTCAACTGAAATGTACAGTTACAATACATCATACCTTTATCTGGATGAGTTCACTTTTTTTATTCTATGGTTTATAGTTCACATGTCTGTATGGGGTCAAGGTTGTGTATGATTCTGCTCTGTCTTCATTCACTGCTCTGTTGTACTTATAATATAGTACTGCATTTATCTGTGAAAGTAAATAGCCTTATTAGGTGATGTGGCTTCATTAATCAGTTGTGGTGTATTGTTTTTCAATGAGGAGTGCACAGAGTGCTGTCACAGACCTCATTTATGCTACTTCAACAATTGGAAGTGTTGTCTCTCATCTGGAATAATATGTTTTTTTTTTAACTACCAAATCTTGTCCTTTTTAAGTACACTTTAACAACTAAAGTTTGTTTATATTTCTATGAATTTTTTGCCTCTTCTTTTAATTTTGTGGTATTTCGTGATACTGGTCGTGTTGTGAGGTGGAGGACTCTTGTTTCTGGATGGTCATAGCACAAGTCAGATTGGATGGGCATAGATCTGACCAAGTTACTTGCTAGCTGAGCTCCTGAACGCTGTTCGTATATGCTGTCAGCAGTCAGTGTGGCATGTTTGCTTTTAGGCTTACCTCAGAAAGGCCAGCCAGCATTATTCCTCAGTCAGAAACATTAACCCTGTTGGGAATGTATATACAGGTTCACTGTGGACATTTTTGAAACAGGTAGAAAACATTCTGTGGCAAAAATAGAGTGCTCCCATTCTTAGCAGTTTGCCTCTTCACCACTGTTCCAACCACCAACATGTAATCCAGAGATAGCAGATGTGTGTTGACAGATTGAATTAATTGTATTCCCTTGTACATAACTTTAGTTTAAAATATTTAATTAACACAAGTAATTAATAGCATCCTGTTGATCCTGATACCCTCTAATGACGTTCATTATTACGTTGCAAATAAAGATATTCGTATGTGTATGTATATTTAGATTTTTCGGCTCGTACTTTGAGATGTAGGGTACTGGTTCAGTGGCTGTGTGACGTAATGAGCTGAAAAGTACATCTGTAGGGTCATAAGGACAAACATGGCTGCAGTCTTGGAATTGTTGGGGCATAACGAATTAGACACTTACTGTTTGTTTTGATTGAATAAATACTGTCCTTGGAGAATTATTTGAATGGTGCTATTTTTAATTTACTGAGTGTCATTACTGTATTTGTATGTATAAGCAAATGAAGTATTTTACAATGTTATGGTGCTTGTGTACAGTGTGATGAAATTGCTAGTGATGATGATGATCCTAAAAAATAAGGTAGTTGTGATGTAATGTTGTTAGAGGGGTACTTTCACATCAGTATATTACATCACTCAATCACAGATTGTTGTTTTGGAGTAGACAGTGATGGTCACATCAAGGTTAATGTCTTCACAGATAAAAGTTTGTATGAATGTGTTAGGAAACAGTCAGCCTTTATTGCTGTTGAGTAGGAAACATATATATGTGTATAATGAAAATGTTAGTAAATATAGGTCCTGAACTCTGAAGTAGGACAGAAATGTCTGAACTTTTGTACTTTACTCTTAACAAATATAGTCAGTTTTCCATGCTGCCCCTTCTCATGTGACCTGAGTTACCAAGCCCAGCAACAGGGCATTTTTGGAAGCATCTGTGGAAGTCCTGTGTTTGAACTTGACAGGTGTAGTTTTTTGTGATGACATGGTCGAATTTTCTCTCTCTGAGTACTAGGATTTTGGAAACAGAAAAGAGTTGTGTGGAACTAGATGTGCAGAATACAGAGGATGGGCATGTAGTTATGCAGTTCAAACTGTAGGATTCAATAAAAGGTGGAGAATTTTGTGACTGGTAGATTTTCAATAATAATTCTGCTCCATGGAGTTGGTTAGTTGTATGCACTCAGATACTGAGTTTTGTTTTCAAATCCACTTGAGTGAAGAAATCCTCTTTTGCATAATTCATTCATTGTAATGACTGTTAATTTCTCAAGGTGGTATACCAGGCGTTACACTTCAGATTGTTGTGTGCCAGGACTTTGTCCATTGTATTGTCCTGAACAAAGAACATGACGTTTTGGGATCCTGATCGTTCCGTTTCACTTGAGTATGGGATCATTTGTGTTTTGTTGTTGTCACACTGTTGTTTTTGTTCTTCAATCAAAGTGCACAAAGTACAGATACCGAGTGATGCTAAGTATAGTAGCTATCATAAAGCAGAGATAAAATACGGAACTGTTAAGATATGAAACCATTCACTTGTCTTAAGTTGTAGGCCATTGCAGCATACACGGGGGCATGGACGTGGGGTTAGCAATTGTGGTGGTATCAGATGGAGTCAGTTGATCAGATTCATGCTTCAGACTATTGAACCTAGGTTAGAGGATGGATAAAACATAACTTGAGAGAAAATAATCACCCATCCAAAGACTTATAAATTGTTTGAAAACTGTAGTGAGGTGGAACAGACTATAGCAGTGGTTCCCAAAGTGTGCTCTGCGGATCCTAAGGGATCCGCGAATAGTTCCTTGGGGCTACATGGATACATTTCTGTAATGGCCACTGTGAGGTTTATTTATTTTTCAATTAAAGGAATGACGTTTCGTTAAAAATAATCTAGGAACTTCTTTAAATGGCGACGTGTTTATTTCGTATAACCGTTAGAATATCAAATCAAGAAACTTCTTCTACCCACGAAGCGAACGACAGGCGGTTTAATTAGGTCAAATTGTGCAATGCATTTTACAGGCATGCTACTGGCATATATCTAAAATCAGTGCTGAGATATAAATTTTTAATTTTGCATTCTTGTCATCCGGACAGTTTATATTTCCGTGAGCAAGGATGTGAGGTTCCACGGTTATTTTTCGAAGCAAAAAGGGTTCCGCGAGCAAAAATGTTTGGGAAACGCGGGGCTTGAGGGCTGAGGAAGAAAAATAAAAATCCCCCCCCCCTCAAAAAAAAATTAGGATGGAAAAAAGGGGGGTGGATTCAGGCCGTGCCGTGCTTAACAGAAGGTGAAGGTGTGGGGTTCATGATAGGGATAAGCTGTCGTGACGTCATTGTTAAACTTCACCTATAGACGGAAGTCTGTCATTGTGTCGGGCCATATTTGTTAATGCTGTCTCACTACTCCATAGGCAGAAGTATGTACGTGTAAAACATGTAGGTTGTATACACCGTTCGATTGCCTTAGGGCTCGATCGAAACCCCAGTGAAGTGTATTACGCAGTGGGCGCAAGGTCGCCCTGAGTGACACAAGGTAAAGGAGCTGTCATGGTACAGTACGTGCAAGCGACCTGTGACTGTCGCCGTAGGTCGTTTGCGCAAATGCATGGCAAAACCGCGTCATTGTCCGGGGCTTGCACCTAGCTGTTGCAAAGGATTCCTTACTTTTTCCTATTACCTGGCGCAGGAAACAACCCGATTCCGAAATGTTGCTTTTTGAAAGGGACTAGTATGACGGGCAATGTATTAACATGTTAGTCAAATAATGGTTGTAAATCACCGTCAGAAACCTGCGGGTTAAGTAAGTTTTCTTACAGTAGTTGAGTGGTCTTCCATTTGTAGGTATTGTTACACCAGCGGCGCACAGATTTTAAAAACCTAGGAGTCCCCTCAAAATTCTAGGCGCCAGAAGGGTGACAAGAAGGAAGGTCCATAATGAGGGGCAACAGATTTAAGCGCCAACGTGCAAAAATTCCGTTCCCCGCGCGACCTGCCGCCCGTGATTTGTGCACCTCGGTGTCAGACTATCGTGAAAGTAACACAACAAACACGTGGAACTCTAAAAGTTCAGCTACTGTCCGGTCGGTCCGTACAAATGGTCCGACGTGTCTTGATTTCACAGGGTCATTTTGAAGGGCTTCACGTATTGCACAAGTATTGAAATTTACGTTAATAGTGTAGGCCTGTGTTAGAGTTGTGGAATGTGTGTCGCCCATGAAAATGATGTACAGTTTTGAAAAATTTCAAACAAGTACTGCAGACCGAACAATAAACGAACTTTAAGTCGTCTGTGATGCTTGTTTTAATTATCATCTAGCGGTGTGTGTGTGTGCGTGCGAAGGTATAAATGTTATATAATGATGGGTGATTGAATGGGATTAATGATCTGTCAGACATGTACAGGGTCCCTGTTTAACCTGCTTGTTGCACTAACATAATGACCGCAGTAACCATGATCCCCCTGATTTACAGCCGCTGGTCATGGACTTGACCAAGGAAGGCAAGCTGCATCGTTAATTCTGTTGCCTTATATAGGAGGACTTCTTGCAAGATTTATTTTAATAACTGGCCTTTGCCTTGTGCAGGGATCTAGTTGTTTCAAAACCAAAAACCGGGACGATTAATAACATTTACATGGTCCGGGGGGGGGGGGGAAAAAAAAACT
>Ga0123352_10005929_pt1 | contig 18571 bp, 11 predicted proteins | sample TergutLab28metaG_FD_89700 | JGI IMG/M metagenome (GOLD analysis project Ga0123352, IMG submission 89700) | Labiotermes labralis P1 segment gut microbial communities from Petit-Saut dam, French Guiana - Lab288 P1 | ecosystem: Host-associated > Arthropoda: Insects > Digestive system > Gut ... | reverse complement strand
TTCACATGAGGACGTGTATGGGAATTAAAAAACGGTCATAACTCCGTAACCGTCCAAAATCGGATACATGTTTATATGAACTTCTTTGATCACAAAGACCTAGGAAATCACCTCCTGCAGTTAAGCCCTAAAGTCGTGAAACACCCTGTATATATATATATATATATATATATATATATCACTGTACTGATACATTGTTGTGTATTGACGGAATATAATACATTATACAAATTTGCTATTACACAACGGGATGGCCTCTCTCAAAAAAGGCACAGTAGGTACCTCCTGTTGCGACATTAAGAATCCTTGAATTTTGATACATATTATATGTATATGTGTTTAGTACGATTTCAGACTATAAACACTATTTCCTCAAACATTATTTACTGATGTATGTTTATAGTAGTTACACATTATCTTCTCTATGTGGCAGGAAGTGAAATTTTATATATAGCTCATTGAGATGGACGTCAATTCATAATCGATTAATCACTGCAACACTTTAACTAGAGTGTTGTAGCCTATTAGATTATTTCTTAATGCATGTTGTGCAACCTTCATAAATAATATGACGTTCAGGTGACCGTGCATCATTATATATTCTTATAATAAAACCAACTAGATAGTCTTTCGTCCGGTCAACTTTAGGACAAGGAGAGTGGCTGGTCTATTCGAAAATGATTTGACGTTCAGGTGACCGTGCATCGTGATAAATTCTTATAATAAAACAAACGAGCTGAACTAATTTCTCAAATTTATTTTTGGGATAAAAGTCTGCATGTTACGGACAGTTACTCTGTCCATCATCAGAAGTTTTTCACTGTACACACAGCAATGGTATATGTCCTACAGATTTGCTGACAGCTTGCGAGCAGGCAGTCGGCAAACCTGTATGACATATACCATTGCTGTGTGTACGGTGAAAAACTCCTGATGATGGACAGAGTAACTGTCCGAAACATTCAGACTTTTATTCCCAAAATAAATTTGAGTATTAGAGCGTCTAGTTGGTTTTATTACAAGATTTCATACATAATGTTGTCTCTAATAGCACATTTTAACCTCTTGTCTGCACCACATTGTTCAGTCAGCACACCGTATCCTGACGCTGTTTTTATGTCCCAAACATGAAGAAGAGAGCGGTAGCACAGTGGTTAAGGTGCTGTGCTACAAATCGGAAGGTCGCTTTTTCGATCCCAGCTGGTGTCAGTGGATTTTTCATTTACACAAAATCCTTCCCATCACACTATGGCCCTGGGGTCGACTCAGCCTCTAACAGAAATGAGTACCAGGAATATATCTTGGGGGTAAAGGCGGCCGGTGCGTAAGGCTGACAACCTACCACCATCCTGCGCCATTGTCACGAAATCTGGGAGCCTTAACTTCCTAAGAACCCTCTGGGCCTGTCTAGGCCTGTAACGGAACTGCTTTACATGAAGAAGAGAAGGAGAGCTATTAAGGCCACTTAACACTATTTAAAATGGCTTCTTAAGATTGTACATACACTAACACACACACACACAAAAATTTCTTTTTTCTTCGTGTTTTCTTCCTTTCCGGTTTGCTTGTTATTCGCTAATTACGGTGTATAATATAAGTGTGGTATGTGCCTCACTGTTTCGACAATGTATGACTGTAAAAATGTGAAAGAGGTCAATTTGTACCTCAACACGCTCGGAAGAAATACAGGAATGATGGAGGTATGGCAGCGTTCATTCTTAAACCTTGAGACCAGGTGGAGGTGAATGGTCACCCTCTCCCGCCACCCTCTTTATTCGCGGGAAAGAGCCCCCAGTATTCATTGCAAACGAACTCTGGTGGGCCCTCGAGCTGTTATGGACGCTTTTAGAGAGATATATCTCTTAGCTGTGCCGGAATTCGAGCCCTGTACCTTTCAGCCCGTAACCTAGTTGCTATGCTGTCTTCACTAAGTAACTGTGTATTGTCTAATTCTCAGGGAAATTAGTATGGTGTATGTTTGTGCACCCTTGTACAGGCACCGAGGCTCTGTACAGGCCGTACGGCCCATAGGTGGAGTAGAAGTATAGCTCTACTCTTTCTTGACCACGGCACTAGAAAGGGGGTTAGTAGTCAGCAGCACGCCCCGGCCGCACTTTACCCCCGGGAAAGACCCGGTACCTATTTTACAGGAGGCTGGGTGGGCCCCAGGCCCGGTCTTGACAGGTGCGGAAAATCTCGCCTCCCCCGGGATTCGATCCCCTTACCGTCCAGCCCGTAGCTAGTCGCTATCCCGGTCCAATAGTATGGTATATGCAGTACGTAATATCTTGTGAATCAAAGCGTGTTTAATTATACAGATGGTACGTGATGTCACATTCGGTCTGAAAACGTCATTACAGTAGCAGCGATAGTTTAGTGGTTATTTGGTGCAGCGTAACTTTTATGTGTCGAAGTGCGTTGTGGGTTACATTATTTAAAATGTTAAGATTTAAAATTAAACAACTTATGCCAGCACGTAATTACAAACATTGGGCTTTGAAATTAATGTTAAACAAACATGAACAATTTCGCACGGGCTGTATGGATACGAGAGACTTTGATATCGATACCTAAATATGTTTTCGATCTTGATATTTATAAATTGCCGAGATACTTAATTAAATTCAGTCCTATACACTGCAACAGTTTATTGTGTTTATTTTCAAAGCAATTATTTTACTTACTAGTACATATGAAGCAGGTTATAATGACAAGTTATAATTGTAATTTAATTTTTTTAAATGTATTTAGTTTAAATAATAATGATGCCGGCCAGTCTGATAATTTTACTAGGGCCTTTATGTTCATTAATGACAAACATTTCTTTCTTACACAAGACCCACTGTAAACGTGAGTAATGTCGACAGGATTTACAAAGGCTTGTTCCGTTGTCAAAAGTCTGTATGTACAATTCAATTGAAAACGTATCATCAAAGTTTCTGCGTTAGTTACAGTTCCGGTTTATCCATTTCAAGACATTTTATTTTCAGTAAATTACGTAATATGCCTAATTGATAGGACTGTACATCGATATCGAATTCCATTATATGTAATGATACTTGAGTGATCCATTTTTACGATTTTAACCTTTAGACGACTAATGTCAACTATAGTGGTCGTACCGCACCGCTAACCTCTAAAGTTGCGTTTTATATATTTATTCAACAAATATAGGTACTGAATATTTTAAACATGGTATATACTGTCCGTTTTTTCTCTTCAAAATTCAGTTTGTTTTATAATTCTAACGTATTTGGTTCCCGTATTATTCACCTTTTACATACAGGTGTGCTAAAATTAAAAAAATAATTCCGGCGCCAAAAGATTAACAGCTATCCCTCTTGTTTCTGCCGTTAATATATTTCATGTGGACGGGAAAAGCCGAACCTAAAATTATCATCATCATCATCTTCTTCTTCTTCTTCCATCAAATGTTAGACCATGTGGTCTGTTACGACCTAAGATATTCTCTTTAATAATAAGCAACATGAAACGTTTTGCATTTACAATCAGACAGCGTTTCCTCCTGCCTCCTTTCCGTAATTATTCAATGCCGTCTTTGGTAAGTTTCTTTAAAAAGGCCAGCGAAACTTTATCAAGATGAACGCTGCAGCTGCCAGCAGTGATTAGTCACAAGTTTTTAATTTTTATATAGGTTTATTACACAATTATCGCCAGTTAATAGCTTTGTAGCATCATGCTTGAAGGTGTAACAACAATTTACATTATAAATTCTTTTATAATGAGACCGACGAATATATTTTTTGTATTCTGAGCAGTGAAACATTCCTTGAAGCTCGGAGATATGCAGAGTAACGTGCTCACCTTGGCTGTGCACTTTGCCACAAGTATTGGATACCCTGCTAAGTGGTGGGTGCAGGAGTGTCCAGAAATGGGTTTTAACATTTCCAATTCTTTAACCGATTAACCAGCCTTCACAAAATATTACTTGAGCGTTATGCCAATCAAGGCCATCAAAACTCCGTAATTTCTAATTTCCTACTCTTAGTGACATAAACATGGCTGACACGCGAAATTTGAAGCGAGAGAAGTGTTAACGTCAATGGCTTTACGATCCTAAAATGGTGCATTGCAATAGATCATGGGAAAACTTGCAACTTTTCAGAGAATAAAATATTATCATGGCAGCCTTAAAATATTCTTGCAGCTTACGTTACTGGGGGGTAATCAACGGATGTTTGTTGGTAGGCGTGTAATGTTTGTTGTACAGAAAAATCTTAAAATTGTGTAAAAACATAAATATTGACCGTGACGACGATGTGAGCTTTTGAGGTTATGTGCGAAACGTTGAAGATATGCATAGTCTGATTTAAGTAATAAGGTGAAGTTTTTTGTGCACATGTAATACAAGATTATGGGGAGTGGAGGCATTGATCTACTTTATCTTAACCTCGGCTATAGATGGAGGTGACTGGTCAGCTTCACGCTTAGACCGCCGGAACCCAGGGCAAGAGCCTACGGTACCCACTGAGTAGAAGGCTTGAAAATATTACATAAAAATAGAGCAGTTATGACATTAATTTTTAATGTCTCATGGAGCAGAATAAACCTATACACCAGAAGAACTTGACGTTCAGAGGACCGTGCATCGTGATATATTCTTATAATAAAATAAAAGAGATGCACTAATATTAAAATTTATTTTGGGAATAAAATTCAACAGGTTTCGGCAGTATCTCTGTCCATCATCAGGTTTGGTGAGTGCGTCACCAAACCTGTATGACATGTACCTATTGCTGCGTGTACAGTGCTAGACTCCTGATGATGGACAGAGATACTGTCCGAAACATGTAGAATTTTATTCCAAAGTAAACTTGAGAAATTAGTGCATCTCTTATTTTTATTATAAGAATACACCAGAAGAAAGTAGGTTACATGAGTCATATTCGGAACTTCTTGTTATCCTACACATGTGTGTGTGTGTGTGTGTGTGTGTGTGTGTGCGCACACTTGTGTTTGCCCTTTCATTGTTAAGAATCTTGACAATTGTGACGTAGTCAAAGGATTAATGTTAGTTCATTTTTCTTGACAAATGTCGGCATTACTCTAGCAGCAAGAATTACAAGAGTATGACTTACTGCTTTGACGCATGCCCAGAACAAATTGGAAGAAATTACCAACAGGACGTTGATAAATGGGCAAAAATCCAGACGTATATTAGATTTAGGTGCATCATAATGGACACGTGTGTCTGCGTAACTTGTTTCTTTAGAACTAAAAACAGAGTGACGGGGCTGTTTTAATGCCCGTTTATACCTACTCCTTCGTTGGTGACAGTAGGATAATGTCCAGTTATGGCCAGTCACTGCAGTTGCACTCATCTCCGATCTTCGCGAAGTTTATTCTTCCCATCGGTATACTCCAGTTTCTTTTTGTATCCACCATAGAGTTAGTTAGTTGACTGGTTGTTTGGTCTATTTGTTCGGTCCCTTCATTTGTTAGTTATTTAGTTAGTTTAGTTTGTTTTTTGGTTGTTGGTTTGTTTGTTGGTTGGTTGGTTGGTCGATTGATTGGTTGGTTACTTGGTAGGTTTTTCTGTTAGTTGACTTGTTGGTTGGTTAGTTGGTTAGTTGGTTAGTTGGTTAGTTGGTTGGTTGGTTGGTTAGTTGGTTGGTTGGTTGGTTAGTTAGTTAGTGAAATACTTCCCTTAAGAGTAATTACAACGAAAGAAATTCATTTTAATTTTTAACAACCCTCTTGTGAATTAGTGAAGTTGTTAAGGTCCACTTGTTTTCTAAATGTGTGAAAAAACCCATTTTCTTTCTCAGTAATTTTCCTACCGTACATTTAGTAAGGGTGTTAAAGTGTTCTAAAATGTATAGATACAAATTGGGGAGTAGCGAATTAAAAAAATATTTTTATACATCCATCTTAACATTTACTTCCCATTTACGCTAAAGTCTTCCAAGTTGACTCGTTCCATCAGGTTTCCTACCAAACAACTATATGGACTTCTTCTCTTCCCCACACGTGCCACATGCTCTGCCCATCTCATTGCTCTGAATTTGATAACCCGATCAAGTTTGTTCAAAAGTAAGAACATTGTCTTGTATTTAAGCTAGCAAATATCAGTGGCATACAATACGTGTTTGTGTGTTATGATCATAAAAATGGGGCCTTTCTCTGTCGGGGTGTTGATCTGTATGCTTCATGCTGCAAAAAGGTAACATAAGTAGCCTCTGTAAAATGCTGTATTGTCATCAATAACCACATCTTAGTCTCGACCTCCCAAGTAGTCGGAACAACAATAACTCTATGAACAGCGCCTCTCCATCAGTCGGTTTCTCTATTGCACAATTAAAACTTAGCAAACCCTGTTCGGAAGGAATTTCTTTACAATAAAAAAAATTACACACGTTATATGTTTAAATACTCATTATATTTGGGCGTGCCTTCCATCATGAAGGCCTGCTTTCGATTCTCGTAACTGTCAAGCATTTTGACGTTTTGTTGACCGTGCATCTCAGTATAATTATCTCAGTATTTAACCAACTTGATGCATAAAATTTGTTTCACATTAAGTTTTATTTCATGCCTCTACATGTTTCGAGCACATGTGCTCATCATCAGAAGGTCAAAATTGCATTACACAGCCTCTAGTATCATCACAGCTATAGGTGTGATGATACTCCAAATTTAATTCCGGCACCAAAGGTACAAATACAGCTTAATTTTTTATAGTTACATTCAACAAGTTACAACGACGGATTGTACCAGAATACCGAAATACTCCCTGTTCATGACCGTAAAACACCGGATGTCTACAGTGCGACACCGCTCTGAGCGAGGCAACCAGCCATTGAAACAATACTTGACATATATCTCAGTATTTAACCAACATGATGCACAAAATTTGTTTCATCACACCTATAGGTGTGATGATACCAGAGGCGGTGTAATGCAATTTTGACCTCCTGATGATGAGCACATGTGCTCGAAACATGTAGAGGCATGAAATAAAATTTATTGTGAAACAAATTTTGTGCATCAAGTTGGTTAAATACTGAGATAAATGTCAAGTATTTTTTCAATGGCTGATTGCCTCGCTCAGAGCGGTGTCGCACTGTAGACATCCGGTGTTTTACGGTCATGAACAGGGAGTATTTCGGTATTCTGGTACAATCCGTCGTTGTAACTTGTTGAATGTAACTATAACAAATTAAACTTTATTTGTACCTTTGGCGCCGGAATTATATTTGCAGTACCGTACGCAAAGGAACCCAAAGCTTCAACATGCAGCGACCATCGCACATACAGGGAAGATAGTAGCGAGGATACTTAGAAGGATCGAAATGAAAACTGAGTCTTTGCATGGATAATATTAGTTTGGACATAGAATAGGTAAAGGAGCTTGGGATGTAATTGGGATGCTGAGAATATCAGAACGAACTCTGGATACAGACGAGGAATTGTGTGCGTGCTTCATACACTGGCAGACGGCATTCGACCGTGTCTACTGGACCGAATTAATGCAGATCCAGAGGGAACTGGTATCGATTGGCAAGAAAGGAGACTGATCAGCAAATTGTACATGGATCAATGTGTTAAAATAAACTGGACCAGGGGAAGACAAGATGTGTGAAGACTGAAAGAAGAGTTACGAAACTAAGGTGATGAAAATCTCATGGCAACTGTCTCCGGTAGAGATTATGGTAGGCCACAAGCAGCCGGAGAATGTAGAGTATTTTAACTATTGTAATAGCATTATATTTGAATGAAGACAACACGAAGTGCTTGGATACGTATTGTAATACTAATTTGTACGTCAGCACAAATTTGTATTACAATATGATTGTAACAAATGATGCAAGATACGCACATGAAATTAAATCCAGGATTGCCATAACAAAAGCAGCACTCAACAAGAAGAATACTTCGCCACCAAATTGGACGTAAATTTAAGGAAGAAACTAGTGAAGTGCTACATGTAGAGCATAGCTATATGGTGCTGAAAATTGGACACTTGTGAAAGTAGATCAGAAATACCTGGAAAGTTCTAAAATGTGGTGCTGGAGAAGGTTGGAGAAGACCAGTTGGACCGATCGGTTGAGAAATGCAGTATGACATAGAGGCAAGCAGGATGGGAATATCCTACATTCAGTAAAAAGAAGGCAAAGTGGATTGGTCACATCTTGCGTACGAACTGCCTTCTTAAACACGTTATTAAAGGAAATAAAGAAGGGAGGATGGAAGCGACAGGAAGACAAGGAAGAAGACGTAAACAGCTAGTGGATGGCCTGACAGTAAAGAGAGGATACTGGAAATTGGAAGCGGAAGCACTTAGATCGCACGTTGTGGAAAACTCGCTTTGGAAGAGGTTATGAATCTGTCGTAAGGCAGCTGCAGAATGAAGAGATCTGAAAAGGCCCGGGATTTAAATTACAGGATTTAAGTTTTTGGGCAGAATGATAATTACTGAGGTTCGTGATGCATGGCTGTACGAGAAGAGTCATAATTGGCCAAAGCGTATCCTGCGCTGTAGGGATATTTGAATCTCATCCCTTGCGCCAAAGGGTTGTCTTAAAACAGATATAACAAATATAAATCAGGCTGGGAGATAAATTCCGGAGTGTAATCTAGTGCTAGACCTTTGTAGATGAAAGTATTACCGATCAACCAGTGATGCAGCTTTATGTTCAAGAAGAATTGAGTCCTGTTTAGCAGGGCATCTCATTCAAGGCGGATGCGATGACCAGGGCGACTGGCACACATTAGTAAAATATAAATACAAGTGCAGCTGTAAACGGATAATGTATAGTTATCAGGTAGGGCTAATAGGATGATTTGGGATGATATTTTTAGAATAGAACTTGAGGAGATGGACTGTAAGTATGTGAGATAATTCAGGTGGTTGAGGATAGAGTGTCGAGTTGTGTTTTGGGTTTCGTGAAAAATGTAGAAATTTTTGACCAGCGTAGGGATGTGGGCTTTTGAAAGAAGAATTCTAAGCGTGGAGTTAGTTATTTTTCTTGCTATTCGTGCGTTAAGATCTGTGTGACGGTAACGTAACTTCAGAATGCTTTTAAAATATCGTCAAATCCCTGTTGCCCTGCAAATACGGGCCTACGTACATTGCGCAGTCATGTTTTGAACCTTATTAAACCTGATGTAAAGTTTTTACGCTGACCAAAAGTTATCAGCATGACCACGATGTGATTGCATAAAGAAACATGTCTATAAACAAACAAGCAAGTTAATTAAAGTCAGCTGAAATTAGACTTGGCTCATCTAGCTGTTGAGCTGTAATTTGTTTCTGAGTAACACACCGCGTCCTTTCTATGATTAAACTGGACAGGTTCTTCATGCCCAGGACCGAAGTACTTCACATATGATAGCTTTTGTCTTGTGTAATTATACTTCATGTGTTCAGGTTGCCGTCTGCAAAGCTGACGAGGGTGGACACATTAAATCATAAGAAAGCTGGTCATTTGCCAATGACCAGAGATATATATCTTTGCACTGACGCATTAATAATACAAATAAAAGAACTCATACATGTGTTCGGCTACATAATATGGATAAGCCCTACAGCGTGTCTCATGTTTAGTGGAGGCCAGGTATTCAAGCAGGCGGGCTGTGCGTCTCTAGATCCGTGACTTCCGTGTGGGCGAGTTTATGATAAAAATTAGTAGAAACGATTTTTTTTCTTTCTGTAACCAGTGTCAGGGAATAGGAGATATGGGGGTTGTGTGTTCAGTAGGTCCATCAGACAATTGTTACCTGAGTTTAGTAGAGAAAGCTGTCGGCTTTTGTATTCTTTGCGAGTTAATGTCTGTCACTGTACCCTCCTACAGTTGGGACAGTGTCCTCTGTATAACAAATAGACTATAGGTTGTACAACTGAGGGGTCGCTATTTGATTCCCAACAGACACATTTATCTCTTCTCCAAAATATTAAAGCTGGTTCTGGTGCCCGTCTAGTCTTCTTTTCAGTGGCTATTGTGGCCTATTTTCCCGAGGTAATGCAGCCGGAGCGTGAAGCTGACCATTCATACCCAACTAGTTCCGGGGTAATAATGATTGCCGCTATATTCGTTCCTTCACATGCCTTCGTGAATTTCAGAGGGAAAATATTTTTCCATTTTTACTTCTATATGTGTGTATATTTTCACTTTCCTTGTTAACTGGAAATACAAATGACCTTTCAATCTAAAGGAGGTTTAATTCACCTGAGAACTCTTGTTTGTCACTTCCGTCACCACACAGCAGCGCGTGTGTGGGCAAAACTGATACAGGGTCTCAAATTAGTTCACCGACATATGGTAGATCTTTATGTCCAGAAGGTAGGAAAATTGTTCATATTTATGGAAAGAGAGTCAGGCAGCTCAGTTCTATGATTCGATGGTAAACTGGCAAGTGGGTGGAATAATACAGAGGATGGCAAAGGAGGGCGGTTGTGATGCATATTGTAAGCGGTCGTCGACTGTAATATGAGACAGGACCAAGAAATACATCGATGAGCGTATTTGGGACCAGTGAAAATTCAGGAATGATATAGTTTTGCTTATCTGAAGTAAGCTTTGAACATTAAACTAAAAGGTCAATATTGCTACAGATGCATTGAAACCCTTATTTTCTTATAACAAATCCAACGAGATGCACTAATATCTCAAATTTATTTTTGGAATGTTTCGGACAGTTTCTGTACACACTGCAATAGGTATATGACATACAATTTATGCTGACTGCTTGCTAGCAAGCAGTCAGCATAACCTGTTTGACATTGCTTGCACAAAAAGTAATTTGCATGTGTTTGGTGTGATTATGGGGAATTTTAAGTTATCATGTTAGAAAGTGTTGAGTGTTGCCGTCTTGTAGGAAGTAAAGCGTTGTAGGCTGATAGAATAGCAATTTACTGACATTTCAGAGGAGAGTGTGACCTTAATGTCGTCTACTTTGAAGATGGAAACAGCATGTTCCTTCTAAACGTAGGTATTTTATAAGACTACACGACGCAGCCCACAAGATGGTAATGTTTATCTTACTGTTATTTTCTGTCACTTTTCTAACAATATCATTGCCTTATTATTTTAATCCTTAAGTTAGTAATAAGATCGGATGTGTATTGCGAAATATTTTAATTGAAAGTAAGTGCCTAATGCCTATGATGTCCGAAATTTCACTGTAAAGGGAACAATTTTAGTTCCCGTGGAAATGCATTGTAGCTCGGCTTCTTTTATAGCTACCTACTTACTTACTTACTTACTTACTTTACTTACTTACTTACTTACCTAACTTACTTACTTACTCCACGGGCCAGAGTCCTTCTTGGGAAGCTAACCGGTTTGCATCTAGTCAAGAAATTTCCCGAAGGTTCATTACCGCATTCACAAATGCCCGCCACCTGTCCCTATCCTGAGCCAACTCGATCCAGTCCATACCCCCACATCCCACTTTCTGAATATCCATCTTAATATTATCCTCCCATCTGCGCCTGGGTCTCCCCAGTGGCCTCTGTCCCTCAGGTTTCCCCACCAAAATCCCTGTACACGCCTCTCCCTTCCCCTAAACGCGCCACATGCCCCGCCCATCTCATTTTTCCTGATTTGATCACTCGCACAATAGATACAGGGTGACTATTGCAAAACGCATATAAGTTTATGCAAATTTAAATTTAACAATACAAATCAATATATGAGCTGTGTTAAAGTTAATAAAGTTGGCAACATGTCTGTAAATACGGTAAAAGTGATTACATTATTCAACTTTTAATAGAACACGCAGAAATTTGCGGTGCTTTTTAAAATGTCTTTTAAAACTCACTCCTTTTCAAGAATGAGAGGTCGCGTATTTTCCTATGAACTCGTAACGTTTCCAAGTAACTACTTCTTTCATCTGCCCTTAAATGTAGACACCAGATTTCTTAAAAAATTGGTAAACTTGTAATTTACTGTATGGAGTAAAATTCCAGAACGCAGGATTATTCGCTCACCGCTCAGAGAACCTCGAATTTCATATTACTCCAAAGCCCTCTTCGATGTTCGGGTAAAAATATTGGACACCCCTACACGTTCCTGGTGCATCTGTAATTCTGCACATGCCCTTTGTATTGTGTGCAAAACACGTTGCACATTGCCGAACAGAGGTCACTCTGGAGCACATAAAACCTAACGCTGTCACGTACAGCTGTGTAAAAAATTCGTTAGGTCGTTTAGAATTTCTTGTGTTTGTCCGACGGATACAGCTTAACTGTTGTGTAATCGGCAGCCGAGAGACAAACATAGTGAGGTGTAATGTAGCAGGACACCCTGCTGGCGCCCAGAACATGCCAAGGACACGTCCATGTACGATGTTCGATATGTAAGATTCTCTTCAAGAGGGTGCGTCTTTTCCACTGAAATATCATTTTTCATCTTTATCCCCGATGACGTGTTGGTGGATGTATAGATATAAAAATCACTGAAACCGGTTTTGAACCCAGAATTGGCGTGCTCACAGCCTGCGTTTCCCTCCACGTCTGGTGTGCCGGATCTGACTCCAGGGCCAGTATTAGGTTATATCTATTGTAATCTTCAATCCCTAATGATTCACAACCGCCACACCCTCTGTCGGCGACCTTCAGAACCTCTCCCGCATTACTGCCGGTCGATTCGCCCGCGGGCTCAGCGCTGTGGAATCTTCTGTCATTCTGTGGCATGCGTAACACAGTGATTACAACCTCTCAGCAACTTCAGTGTCTGAAATTAAATATTAGACATTTTTATCTCCCTTGCAGATGCTGTAGTTGCGACAGGACAGGCATCCCTCAAGCATTCGTGGTCCATTACGTGTCTTGCTATAGGCTTTTTTATGTTTCTCATTTGCTCTTCTGCTCATGTTTATCTGTTCAGTCTGCCTATCCTGTATAATATGCACGTATATGAACGCTACTTAGAGCCGTTCTCAACTGAGACCTGTTTCATTTGCACCGAAATTTGTTGAAACATCTGAAGAATAAAAGACCAACTTGATGTCATTTGCTATTTTATTTCACTTCTTATGTACTCAACATGTTTCGGACATTAATATATCCATCATAAGGAGTTTGCAACTATGCTGTTGAATTACCATATCGGTCGATTTGTTCTTTGTTCGTTGTGTGTCGGAGATTTGGTGCGGCTCAGTTTGAGTGGTGACCGTGTTGCAGGGTTCAGCCTGCAACGCGGTCTTTTATTCTTCAGCTACTACAATGATGCACGGTCCAATAAACATTAGATTGTTGAAACATTTTCATTACATTCTTGTCCATTTAAACTGTCTGGTTTCGATCGCGTTACTCATTAACTTCACTTTCACAGTAAAAGTAACTCAAATGAAACCCCCATATCTTAACGAATTACTTATTTTATGTCACAGTCGCGCCATAATTTCCTTCTGCAACATTTCTAGGTGTGTTAATTTACAGTAGGAACCCTGTCAGCTAACAGGCATCTATTGCCCGTTGCTCTTTCCATCCTGGATAAGAAGGCACGTGTATTTATTACAACGTTAGAATGACGTCAAGCTATCCGAATCCGTGGAGCAGAGTCCGTCTTGAGAATCTACTGGTTATTAAGCTAGTCAATATTTTCCCTGCCATTTAACGACCCCGAAGGGTTTTTTTTTAGCTGTTTTACTGACAGTGCATCTTAGTATAATCTTAGTAATTAACCAACTTAATGCACAAATTCTTGTTCTATAATAAGTTTATTATATTCCTCTACATGATTCGAGCACCATGTGCTCATCATCATTAGGTCAAAATTGTATTATACAGCGTGCATCTAGCCAGAGCATACCACCGCTTATAGAAATTACATTAGTAATAAGGCCCGTATGTAGAGATCTCTGCACCACGTGCGCGCACAATGTATATAGTAGGACCTTAAATTCTCTTGAAGACAACCTGAAGATGGCCAGTAAAGGCCGAAACATGTAGTTGTCTAGTATAGTCATTAAAACATCTTAATTGACATAGTTGTGTTTGACTACATACCATTTTCAATTTTGTGTTATACAGCATCTGGTATCATCACACCTGTAGGTGGCCGTCCCGTGCATAATACAATTTTGACCTCCTGATGAGGAGCACATAGTGCTCGAAACATGTACAGGCATATAATAAACTTATTTCAAAACAAGAATTTGTGCGTTAAGTTGGTTAATTACTAAGACCCCGAAGGTATATTACGGTACTGACACATTCCCATCCATCGCATCTTCCTCCTTTTGTTGACATTGATAGTCTTCGGTAAAGTGGCTCTACGCTTTATGGCAGTTGCCCATGTCAAAACGCTGCCAGATCTGTTACTACTGAACGTGATGTTTGAACCCACAGCCAAATGCTTACTGATTGCGAGATTCCTGCATTATTGACTGACTGACAACGTATTTCTTCGCAAGTTAAACAACGCTGTCTTATCTGTAAATTTGATGGTATGTGTAATGTCCAACGCGATGGGAAATTAATCACGAATGAAGAACATCTGCGAATTTTGAAGTAGGCATTTAAAACTGCTTTACCGATATTTTCCTGAAAGAACAAGGAAAACATAACTTCATTCATAATAGTCGAGATATCGACTGTGCATGTCCTAAGTGCGGTGTGATTTGAGGTGACCGTGACTCTGTCTAGGCCTTTTGAGTGTTATCAGGTTACTGACGGACCTCTGCTTCCTGTTCTACTCTGAAGATGAAGGCAGTAGATTCCTTCGAAACGCCGGCAAAATTATATGAGCCCGCATAACGTAATATTCCGAAATACATGATTCTTACATTTGCTAAGTAACAGCCTAAAATGTTTTTGCGGTTTAGCTGACGTCAGATAGATACCACTGTTTCAACTGTTTGGTTAGCATGATAACAAATGATGCAAGATGTACACATAAAATTAAATCCAGGATTGTCACGGTAAAAGCAGCTTTCAGCAAGAAAAATACTCTTTTCACCAGCAAAGTCGACTTAAATTTAAGGAAGAAACTAGTAAAGTGCTACGGTTGGGGTATAGCTTTGTGTGGTGCTGAAACTTGGACACTTGGGAAAGTAGATCAGAAATACCTGGCAAGTTTTAAAATATGGTGCTGGAGAAGGTTGGATAAGATCAGTTGGACCCATCGTGTAGGAAATGAAGAAGTATTACTCAGAGACAAACAGGACAGGAATATCCTACATTCAGTAGAAATAAGGCTAACTGGATTGGTCACATGTTGCGTAGGAGCTGCCTTAAGCCCGTTACTGAAGGAAAGATAGAGGGAAGGGTAGGTGACGGGAAGATGAAGAAGAAGACGTAAGCAGCTAGTGGATGACCTTACAGAAAAGACAGGATACTGGAAATTGGAAGAGGAAGCACTAGATCGCACTCAGTGGAAAACTCGCTTTGGCCAAGACGCTATGGACCTGTCATAAGACATTACGTCATGAATGTATTGGCACTGCTTGAATTCTCCGGCATTACATTCGGCATTTCAGACTTAGAATACTTTCAGTATTTGAGGTTCTTAACGGTTATGTTGATAAATATTCGCGTTTTCTTTGATCTGACAACTTGTTGATCGGTAAATAGCTTGCGATATTTATGAGAGTTTGCTAGTTCCGTCTTCAGAACCTTGGACCGCAGAAAGGACTGGAGCTATCAAGTTTATCCCAAACGTCTGTTAACTATTACTAGTCGATAGGACGGCTACCCCAAAGGCAATGATCTGCATTTTAGCGTATTTATTGGGGTGTTACCATTTCTGTACTGACGTAAGGTTAATCACAACTTCATCGATTCTTCATCCGAATGATCCGTTATAAGACGCTGGCAGTATTACATAATAGGTAAATACAGCGTCGCGAGGTAAAATTATTCGTGACTGGTGAGTTGTTTTGGGTGTGGAAGTGTGCGGGCATGTACTGCGTCAGGTAATCTGGCATGCGGGTGGAAGGACGGAGAAAACAGCTACGAAAAACAACATTCAGGATTGCCTGTGTCTAGACTTGAATGAGGTGCCTTCAGAAGATATCTGTAAGGTAACCACTACACCAGCCTGCTTGATAATGTTTAAAGCTTTGCATGTACACACGGTTAATGCTGAGTTGATAGAATTTGCGTTATATATGCGCAACTGATGTTAGAAATTGAAGTGAAATGTTGAATGATCAGGAATCTTAACATCGAATTACCAGCTGCATTATTGATTGAATCGTTACAGTAGAGACTGTCGCCTAATGCGACTCGCACAACCGCATTCCAGCGTTCGCGTGTCCTTGAGAAACAGTAGAGAAGAAATCCCCCTCGCCATGAAATCCCGGCTGCCAGCGCTATCCCTCTCACCTGGCCGTAAGGTGTTGCTCCTTACCAGGATGCGGAACTAAGCACTTCCGAGAAGTGGTCCGAGAATGTAGGACTGCACACTATTATATTTACGGATTATATTACTCATCTACACAAGTGGAGCTATCCACATATCTGTCGCTCTGTTTGTCCGTAGGTGTGTGTTTTTACTGAACGTGTACTCTCTATCCATTAGGTGTGTTTGTTTGTCGTGAGGATTCTTCAGACCTCGTACGTCTATAAAGCAATGCTTATGCTACCTTTCAAGCATAATTGCGCTTGCGGACAAAATATTCAATATTCCTGAGACCCCCTTTCTAGCCTTTCCGATCTTCTTCTTCTTCAGGCGCTACAACTTCAGTCTTTGAATGTTTTGGTCTTCTCAACATACGATTTCCGCTTATTATGATCCTGGATGCAGCTAACCCAATTCTTTATTTCCAATTTCTTCGTATCATTTCTTACGTCATCTTCCCATCCGTCCATTGGTCTCCCTTATGGTCGTATTGACATCGGTTTCCACTTATATACTTGTTTTTACCATTCTCTCTTCCGGCATTCAATGTTAATAGCCAAAGCAGCTTAATCGTTGTGCTTTTGTGTGATTTATTGTACTCTTATGTCTTATTAATTCATCTAATTCATCGTTTGTTTTGATTCTCCATGTACCATCTCTTTCTTTTGTTAGCCTTCCCGATGCTTTCAAAAAAATTTCCGTGCAGTTCCGCTTCTGAACTTTCTCCTGTTTCGAAATTGGCGCTTCTGTCGACGGCGTTTGTAAAGATGGAGAGAGTATCTTTACCGAAACGTCGGCGAATTTATACCAGATTGTACGGCGTCATATTCTAGATCTTATGTGTGTGCATATGCGTGTATATTACATATATCAGTGCCGATCTGAGATGTACCTGCGTCCAACGCAAAAATATATTTGCAGTATTGCAGCTCCGCTTTTGCTGCGGCCTCACGAAGGTTGTCGTTAGTGACGTCGTGGTGTGTGACGTTTCCCTCACGGGCCGTAATGTCTGATTGGCTCAGCGGAAGGTCTAGCTGTTGAAGCCGTAGCTTGACAACGGCACTTTCAGAATTTACCTTCGAACATCGAACAAGCCTAGTGCTGCTGTCTAGCACAAAACTGTCTGCAAATAACTTCAGTCCGTCATGTATTTAAATGAAGACAGAAATAATGAAGAGTTAGAACGTCTAGTGGCTGAAGTAAGGAGGCTTGCGTGTCCACTTATGTCCCTCTAGTACCCTGTAATAATGTCACGTGACCTCCATTCTCACTGTGTTTAAACAAACCTCTTCAGCTCGCAACGTTTAACTCAAGGTTGGGACAAGTGCAGGGCAGATGTGTTCGTACTTCTTGGCAGTAATTTAACTAAAGAGTGGTGTATAGGACATGATCTTGAAAATAGGTGATGGAATTGTACTGTAAGAAGAGAGAGTTCCTAAAATTGTGTCAGAATTCAAAGTTAAAAAAAAAAAGAACCGAATGGCGTTTGAGACGCCGACGTCAAACGATTAAGAATAAAGACCCTGCGGCCACAGTGGATCCCCTTAAACACTCTGCTTATGCAAACAGCGCCATTCATGCAGCCCATTAGCGACTTCAGCCAGCAAGGCAGGGACTTCCAAGAGCTTGGCCTTTTGTCGAGGAAAAACGTTTCATCTCTTGTAAAAAATGTCGCTTTGCCGATTTTAGAAATGAGCTTAACATCACTTTGAGGTTTATTTCTAAAATTAGACCATAATAACAACAAAACAAACAAGGTACGTATGACGTAATATGGAGGCGCGTTCGTGCAACCATTGTTGCAGTGGGAAAGCAATAGGTATCAAATATTCTGTGTGTGTGTTTGTAGCCTTAGTTACACAGCATGAATTGCGCGTGCGCCATATTATACTGGCATTGTGTCCTGTTCGCCTGTACAGTATTTTTCCACATTATCTCATAAACGGAAAGATAAAAAAAAAAGACATTTATGGAACATAAAATGTGCGTTTTTATTTTCTCTATCCCATGTGTCTGAAACATTTTTCATTCCAAGAAGAATTGAGCAAGATATAAATTTGTGAATCTTATGTTTATTGGACCGTGCATCATCTTGATAGTTGAATAAAGAGAGACCAATTTGATGTCACTTGCTTTTTTTATTTCATTATTTAATGCTCAACATGTTTCGGATGTTAATACATCCATCCTCAGGATCTTGCGACTTATTTGTTGAGTTATTTCATGGGTTGTATTGCTCTGGTTCGATGTGTGTTGGTGTT
>Ga0123352_10005927_pt1 | contig 18574 bp, 14 predicted proteins | sample TergutLab28metaG_FD_89700 | JGI IMG/M metagenome (GOLD analysis project Ga0123352, IMG submission 89700) | Labiotermes labralis P1 segment gut microbial communities from Petit-Saut dam, French Guiana - Lab288 P1 | ecosystem: Host-associated > Arthropoda: Insects > Digestive system > Gut ... | reverse complement strand
TTTAGCGAAGGCGTGAAACCTATAGAGATTCATCGTCGGATGAGAATTCAGTACGGTGACAGGTGTATGAGTCGTACACAAGTGTATGAATGGACTGAGAAGTTCAAGAACGGCGTCTCTATTTTGGAGACGAGACGAGACGACGATGAGGTTCGGTCGGCGCTGCATGAGTGGCTGCGCGCGCGTCCGAAAGAATTTTTTTCCCGCGGAATCTACGCGCTTGTCAAGCGCTGGCGTAAGTGCGTTGAACTAGAAGGGGACTATGTTGAACAGTAATAATATAATTATTTAAGTGTTTGCAATAAATGCTCTGTAAACAAATAATTACGGTTTTCCATTGAACCATCTGGTATCAGCTTATATCGATGATATGCTGTGTTCTTTATATCCTATTCTCAATTGGGAATGCATTTCTTGGTTTCGTTTCACTAACGAATTGCATCAACTTCGTGGCTGTTATCGTGTATGAATTTTCTACCTGCACGGTTTCCCCTGTTCGTTGTGTCCAGCTGAATTGAAAGTATCCTAATTTTGTGTGCGTGTTTGGTATGAACACGAAATGAGCAGTGGATTGTGTTGTGACCCCGCATAACGGTATAGGGTCCGTAACAGATATTCTGATATTGACTGTGCTGTTAATCTGCTGTTTATCAAAGACGGTCTTTATGACAGACAGCCGGTTATTGTACCTGCACCTTGTTCGGAAGTACATCAGGCCTAACCGGAGCTGCTCATTTTGCCAGCCATGAGGGTTCGTACTTTGCTGTCGAATTATTCCACCCGCAAATTCTGCGTACCGTGACGAAGGTGTTACGAAGGTAATCATTAACTTCAGGCGGACGAGGAAATGGACACATCAGTTATCCCAGCAATTTCGTGTAAGGCCTGAGGAAAACTTCGAACACCTCAGTCACGATATGAGGTCGAAAGTCGAATCGGATATCTCCGTATATGCTACAGTTCAACATTACTGCAGTCTATCATATCTTGAGCGAGGTGTTCGCAGCGTACACACTTTTTCTTTAATGTCCATTTTAATATCATCTCCACATGTGCGCTTTCTGAAGTGGCATGTTTCTCTGTGAGTCACCAGTGTAACGCATCACTTTGATGTATTAACGTTCTTGGACCAGTGTTGTACCGTTGCTGACCGTACGGCGATAGCGTCGGCTGTTTTGAATGCGGTAACGAACGCTGCTGAACCATAAAATTTCAACGGAGAAAGTGTGTAGCTGCTTAAGAAGGGCTGTGCTGGCCAGGTCACATTCACTAACTCTTTCATTTTTGAAGGGAAAGGGAAGCTGATTACTGGATTCGCAGTTCATGCAGCCTGTCACGAACCTGCGACCTTCTTCAGTGAAAGGCATCGTCGCGACATCCATGTTTGTGCCAGAACTTTCTTCGCATTATGAGGCTTAGAACTGAGATGTCACTGAATGAACCGTTTTCATTTTGATGCTTGTAAAATTCAAGGAATTCGAATTTCATGTTAAGTTAGTGACGGATGTGCTTGCGCGCATGTGTTTGGTGCACAATACAAACTGTGCTTGTGCCTGGTTGCCCCCGTTTTGTTAAACTTGTCTATTTGTGCGTGTTTGTGCTGTCGCTTGCCATCTCCTTCGTTCGTCAATCCAGTGACGTGGGTGTAATTTCCTGTGTTGTCGCGGACGTGTCGGCTGTCAGTAGGACTGATCAGGGTGAATGTAGACTGCCCCTCCCGGTCTCGGAGGTGCTGCAGGCTCCACGAGTAAATTCTTTGCACAGGAATGTAGAGCACTCGATGCCGATAATTGAATTAACAAACCAATTAGCTGCCTACACACGTTATTGACTGTGTTGCTTGTTTTGTAGCTGCGTCTCTTACCTAACGCCTTCCCACGTCCATTTTAGCGTCCATAAAGGTCACCACCAGTATTGCACAGTTATATGATATGCCAGCCTTTTGAGTGGTGCTTAGCCAAAGTACATAAAACGCAAGCGAAGACTCGATTTACTTTATTAGTTTCTTTAAGGTGTTCACGTCAGACTGTCACCACCTGCCTCCTGGGTGAGGCGACTCCATTCCACATCCTTTGAGAGAGAACTGTACGTCTGACGTAGCAGCCAGTGAGCGACACTGGCTAATTTAGGAATAAACCGAATGGAATCTATTTTACACGTGTAGTAAAAGATAAAGAAGGACACGTGGGAAGTGTTTGTTGTAGCCGTTATTAGGCCTGTGGGGGAGTCAGACAGGAGCTTTTTCCGAGTGATTTATTTGAACAGCCGACACAACACAAATTGTCAGTAGCAACAACAGCAGCAACATTCATTAGCCCCTCCCCTCGGCTAATGTCGGTATGTAGCTACCACCTAATATCCGGGACAGCGTAAAAGACCGCAGATTCACAAACTAAGAAGAATAAGGCAATAAGAAATCAAATCACAGCCAAAAATGTACCCCAAGCCGCCCCCCCCCCCAAAATAAACAAAATAAATAAAGACTAATAAAAAATGAAGACTACGTGTGCAGGAACAGCTGTTGTTGATTGTAAGTGGCACTTATTCTGTTTCAGAAGTTGGACAAAACAGTTTGTAGCTCAGAATGGCCAGAGCAGAAAGTTTTATGCGTAGCGTATTGACCTTGGAAGTGTTCACGTTTCTGTTGCCAGTACACGTCGTTCGTACTGCAGACATCGCAGTGCGCAGAGCTGCTTTCATCTCTGGACTTCGGTAAATGTCGTATGTCATGCAAGAAGGCGTCTGCTTGTGTGTATGCCTTTCTGTGGCAGCCATAACTTGTCAGAAAATAAAAGCTAGGAGCTAGGAAGTTTTTCATTGCTTTTAGTATAACAAGAATATCGAGCGAGCCCGACAGTAACGACTAAGAGCTTTTGTTATTAATATGTTCAGGTTCCTTTGGGCCGAAACATGTTGTGGAAAGTCTCCCACCTTATACTAATCATACAAACCCTTAGTTTTTATTTGCGGATTCTTTGTGATAGCTTTGTCGTTATTGTCACAACGGTATGAACCGATTTGAGACTTGCAGGATGATTATGAGATACGCCGTGCCAAATTTAGTGGAAATTGGTCCCCTGGGAGCTGGTAGCTCGTCAGAAAATATTGGAACTTGGAATTTCGATAGTGGTTTGTGATGACGTGATGAGTGTCGTTCCAAATGTAAGCTAAACATTCTCACGGGTGTCATACCGTGGGGTGATGGGATACATTAAAGTTCAGCAAAACATGTAATGATTTGCATCGTTTTGGTCGATACCGCTGCAGAACATATAAGGCGTTAAAAATTCGTGCACATCTGTTCTTAGTGCGATTTCTTGTCAGGAATTAACTCGAGGTACGAAACACAGTAATGTCCCGAGGCGTTTAGCTGTCGAGGCATACGTCACGCCGAATGACGCACGGTATCAGGTGATCAGACCAGGGTCAGTTCGAAGCGGCCAACGGTCATTCTCTCGAACGAGCCTTAAAACGTTGGCATCGGTCATTGTCACAGACGCTTGTCTTGCCACGAGGTCTTCGATTTCCTGGGAGGAACTGCTTAAACGTTTCCTCCCATCGGAATTTCTTTCGGCAGTGGAGATCATGTAATCGGCCCCCTACGTCAAATCCGCCTTCCTGGATGTGTCACCTTCATCCACTGCCGGACATATCTTCATACTGTGGCGAATTCCTTTGTGCTGAAACCACAGCCTCTGCCTGACAGCTGTAGGAAAATGTTAAGGCAGCCCCTGTAGAACAGCTTTAAAAAAAAACGGTAGCAATGAGCGGTTAGCCTGTCTGGAAGGCCCATGACAATGTCCCCGTTGGTATTCATGCGAAACATTGGCGCTGAACGGACCTGATACACACGTTTGCGGGTTACATGTGTGTCATCACGTCTCCATGTGAGCGCAAAGAATAAATAGGCGGTCCATATTTTTATCATTTGTCCTGCTGCCAGGATACTGTTTTGTGTGTTTTAAATCGCCCGTACACCAAACATACTTAGTGTTTGTTAACACGAACTGGATGATACAGAGAAGTAGCCATTATGGGTTGCTACGTAGTAGATGATGTAGTCCGCTCTAGGGCGCGTAGTCTCGTCTTAACATGGGACAAAGATCTGCTGGGCGGGGTTTGCGTCAATCTCTGAGCAGCACTGCAGCTGTGAAGGGACTGGCGTTGAACTGTACTCTCTGTATTAATTGAGCCCCGTGTGCCGGCACTGTTTCGTTGTCATTATAATCCGTACAAAATCCGGTGCATGTTCGCCCTAAACGCGCGTGCCCTAACCCCAATGAGGCCACTTAAGTTACGGTTACTCGCTTGGAGAGCGCGTCTGCCAATCGACGGAACTAGTTGGCTTCTCGGCACGGGGTGTGTCTCCGAAGACGTTAGGGTGCTGCTGACAGCTTGACCTATGACAGCCTGTTCTGCTTTTATTATCGCCCGCATCGTATCAGAAAAGGAATCCGAAGTAAGTTCTGGCCAGTTCAGCGTCGGTCTGACAGTACAGTTATGCTGTGTAGCGCAGTCTACCCATGTGTCTTTGTGAAGGGGTAAGGCCACTTATTCCTAAATGTAAGGCCCATTGATATTTCCGTGTCGTGCACGGTGTTACGTAAGGCTGTCTTCATTCGTGCTCTCATAACTTTTGCTTCACGCAGGAAGAATTTCATGTCTTGTGTTTTCTCTCAGGTTAGCTACTTGGTGAGCGACATGTTACATTATTTTAATGCATGTACCGTCTGAGTACACTCCAGACCAGCACACTAACAACATGAGCAAGGGATTGTATCTGCAGCCACAAACACACACTGTTTGCACAAGATATTGTAACGTCGAACTGATTTTATTGTATCATTCAACGGCAATCAAATAATATTTTAATATACTTTTATCTAAAACTTTTATGGAATTGTAATTTTAACCATTTTATTTTTAAGAATTTATGTAATTTAGCGAGGCACAAATGTAAAACTCTATGTGGATGACATAGAAATGTCGAACCATGTAGGAGTATGCATTATATAAAGAGATACTGTTGTGATATATATATTTGTGCGTTAGTTGGTTGAAATAAAAACAATATTACGACATGTTACAACGTGTGACGGACGACATGTTACATTTTACGACACGCTTTACAAGAGAGGCTTGTGATGCATTTGTGCCTCCTAAAGTCACTGCGTGTTTCGGAAACGCGAAAACTTATTTATGGAGAATCAATTTTAGTTATTCCTTGCGAGTTACTTGCGAGGTTACGTACCTACTGGACGTTTCAAAAAGTACATAACGACTAATTACGACGTGCTTGTGTAGGTGATCTGGTGTTGTTACGATCGTGAAAACGGGCGTGTTATGTTGAGTGGGATCGGCAGCTGTGTAGACCAGAGAAACAATGAATGTGTACACAACGTTGGTGATGAAACCTCTTGAAAATTGACATTTTGAAGGAGATAGAAATGGGAGGGTAGCGTTTGGATGAAGGATGTTATGAATGGAATGTGGATAGAACTGGCTCGATTTCGTGTCGTGTAGCGAACGTTAGTGTCAGCGGCCTACAGGTTTTGGTGACTTTGCGTGAACCAGCTGTTTACGCAGTTTTATCAGCGCTCTGTTTCCCTCACAGTACCAGACACCAGCAGGTCGAATTTGTACGCCTGTAAATTTTATTATTTTTGTGTTCAGATATCCGTACCCTATTTCTGAACCGCGCTGTGGTAGATCGAGTTTTGTCGTCAGTGTCATTTATGGTTGCGTTTCACAATCCTGAGAAGAACAAGATTCTTGAATATGAGTTTTTAATGTATTTTAGTGCCGAGATGTGAATAAGAAGTATAGATACTGAGGCTTCCCGAATAATGAACGTATTTTTATTGTTATTATTATGGAACCGGGATAGCTCAGTCGGTATAGAGACTGAGCTACGGGCTGGACGGTCCGAGGTTCGAATCTCGTTAGGGGTTAGATTTTCCGTAACCGTCCAGACCGACCCTGGGGCCCACCCAGCCTCCTACACAGTAGGTGCCGTGTCTTTCCCAGGGGTAAAGCGGTCGGGGCGTGGCATTGACCACCCACCACCATCTAGCGCGAGGTCAAAGAAAGAGTAGAGCTATACCTGTACTCCCCCTCTGGCCCTTCGTGGCCTGTTCTAGGGTGAACTTTTAACTATTATTGTTATTGTTATAATTAGGTCTCGCAAAAGACCTCACCGATGTGTTTGATATTTCTGCTCGGAAAATTCATTACAAATGCGATGCTATTTTAAATTGTTTCCGAGGGGGACTTGTGTAAATTGTGAAATGGTGCCCTGTGGCTGTCTGCAGCAGCCAGTAGCGTGTATTTTTATTTCTTTCTGCATTTGAACTTGTCCCTGAGAGTTTGAAAGAACTTTTCAATATAATATCAGCTGCTGGATGTATGAGGAATTGAAACGTCTTCCCATCCCAGCTTCGTCCTCGGACGGACAATGGCCGTATAAATTACGGCGAGCCTGTAGTTCGGAAACTTCCGTCGGGATTTAGAAGTTTCTGATGGGAGATTGCCATGTCTGCCAACATGAACGCGTCGCACAAGGTTCGATTTTCTGCTGCAGTGCGACGCTTCAAGACCTTTACACTGATTGGTGACGCCACAACAAGTAAGTGGGCACGGTACTGTTTGGTGAGAATTACGCTTGCTACTGGATTCTAATGGATGGTCCAGGGATCGAATGTCGGTGGGGGGCGAGATTTCCCTCTCTCGTCCAGGCCTGCCCTGAGGCCCATCCATCCTCCTGTGTGATGGGTACCGGATCCCTCTCCTGGGGGTTAAAGCGACGGGGGCGTGGTGTTGACCACCCACCCCCGTCTAGCCCCGAGGTTAAAGAAAGAGTAGAACTATACCTATACTCCCCCTCTGGGCCTTCGTGACCTTTACATTTTACATTTTTACTGGTTTATAAACTGTGTCGGCTATGATTGACTTGCTGCTGCTGGGAGTGCCGTAATGGTACCCATGTGCAGTATTGAAGGAACAGCATCACTTTGTCACATCAGGATACAGCTTGCTTACAGTTTCATTGGAAAAAGCTGAACTTACTGTATTTCAGTACGAAATCTTTGTTTTATAGTGCCAATCTCCCTGACGATAATGTACCTAAATAGCGGGCGCGTTATGTCACGACGGTCGGTAACGTACCGACTGCGTGGTAGTCTGACTGCCATCACCGTGCCACCCCTCGCGAAGCGAAGGATATTGACAAAATTTCTCCTTCTTTCAATCTCACCGTTAATTGGCATCTTTTGAAGCGCCGTTTCGGTGCAGTTTCTGCTGACACTTCACCACATCGCCGTCCAGCAGTAACTTCTGCAACTGCCGTCCGCTGTAACAGAGAGACAGACAGACTGACTGACTAGAAGCATCGGCCGTGATGGACTGCATGACGAGATGAAACGTTACAGTGGCGACGCTGAGTGTGATCGTGATGGGCTGGTCGTTGTGCAGGTTTACACAAAATCCTATACTTAAGATGCTTCAGTCTGACGTCACTCAAAACAGTGCGCGATCTTTTTAAAGTTTTTTTTTGAGGTACCGGAATACTGTCTGTAATAGTGGACGGAAAATGGAGCCACAGTATACTTGAGCGATGTCGGCACTTTTATTCTTACATTTTGACAGTATTTTCCACGATTACAAAAACGCTGCTGGTCCCTGGTGTAACATATTGGTCGGGCCTGTTATTGTTTATAAATTTCAAGTCTGTGAGGTAACTCGAAATGGTCAGAAGAAATGTTTATGTAAAATCTGTTTTTTGCAGTCTGAGAACAAGAGCGTAGTGGATGCATAGAGGAGCTCTGGCTGTGTAACCTCACACAGCACATGGACTCTCCTGTGAGTCGTAACACTTCCCAGAGCAAAGAATATTTTGGCTGATGTTCCGTGAGAAAGGGATACAAGACGCGACGGAATTACGTGGATGTGGGGCGGAAGACATCAAATTGACGTTGCATGTATTGCCGTCATTTGCGCGGAAAGAGTGGAAGCTGATGGCTTCCAAACTGTACAATTTGTATTCGTTTTTTGCGCGAAGTACATAAAATGAACGCGTGGTGGTATGTCGTTACCAATGGTATATTCAATGTGCTGAAGTAGATGTCAGATTTCGATGTGGTGAAGTCATCGGACGAATTCATTTGGTTTGACGTCAGTCCTTTAAAGCTCCGACGTCATAGTCGTCGTTTTAGACAGCCTATTCGTGAGGCGTGCGTGAGCGTCCTTGCTAGGTTAGGCCTTTCGATAGGAGCGTCCCGCTCTGTGCTGGTGCCTCACGTTGGGCAGAGCAACTGCAGTGCCAACCGCGCCCATTGTTCGACCAGACTGCACGGTGTTTCCCTCTGCCTGCAATTTGGTTTAGTTGCATGGCTGTACGTAGCTGACGGGATTGAACTGTTGATCTTGCGTTCTTGTTACACAGGACACGCGCTTTAGTCTGGAATATTAACCACACTTGTCATATTGTTTGCCGTCACAATGCAAACTGTCCAGAACTGTGCTGTATCTTTCACAGCAGGGAACAGTAATACAGTTTCTGCCTGCTATAAGGGGGTGGGTTGCCATAGGGTAGCACACTTAGAATTCAGTGTGGCAAGTGAAATCTCATTTTCTGTGTTGAGCTTCAAACTAAATCGATTGGCATAACGTACAGCGTGTTCCTTTCCACCGCCGAACTGTCGGAATCTACAGTAAGTTCTGGGAAGATCTGTCACTTCTCTGTACCTTTGAATCATTTCTCATGATTCAGCGAGTTAAGGAAAAATTGATAATGTATGATGAACTGACTTGTTTGTTCGTGTGAGCCAGTTAATAAATGTTCGTAAAACCTGATATCACTGTCTCGGCCGCGGGCGGTCGCAGAACGGTCGAGGCCCACCTTCGGGTCGTCTGTGTACATCTTTTCTGCGCTGTTTCGTCTTGAGGTGGGCCGATGATTTAACGTATTTTGCAACATGAAGTGAGAATCGGAAGCAAGAGGCCACTGATAGGCAAAGTTAGTGTTAGGGTGGTGGTGAAGGTTAGGGTACACAACTGGAGTTATTCGTCCAACTGACTGTTTTGTATGCACGTGCAGCTTGGTCGTTGAGATTAAGGGAAGGCAGGCTGCGGGTATTTGAAGGTATGGCACCGATGGGAATATCGGGGCACGCGGGTGGAAGCAACAGGAGCCTCGAGAAATTTGAATAATAAAGAGCGTCATGATTGGTTCCCTTTAGTTATTATTAAGGCGATCAATTTAAGGCGAATGAGATTGGTGGAACATGCAAGGAAGAGAGGGGAACAGCGGAACCGAGGGCAGAGGGCTGCAGACACTGTCAGGTGGCCAGATTCTGCTTTGTGACAGCAACACATTTTGGTGTTGAAGTTGTGTCTGTGATATAAACCAAGCGACTGAAGGTTTGTGTGAGAGCACCAGAGTGGCGTTGAGCGTGGCCAGAATTGCGCGTGGATTGTTCTTTTCGTTGTGCCATTGTGCTGTGCATTGCTCTGCTTGGAAGAAGACGTCCGCAAGGCTCACATTTGTGAGGCCAGCACCACGTTTGACTCATTATTACTGGATGGCTGGAAAGTGTTGCAATGTACGACGGCCATATCTAGCACGGTTGCCAACAGCCATAGCGACTGTAACTTTAGTAAGGAAAAAGTCCAGAGTCTACGGCTGCCGAACGGCAATCCTGTCGAGGTAGTTCGGCCACGTGACTGACGTGAGTGTGTGTGTCACTGGAATGACGCTGACCTTTCCGCTGTACCTTGAACTTGTATCATTGCCACTAAACCTCGACAGCTTAAGTTTGTGTCACGAAAATTAAAAAATTATCTACTTGTTTTATATGTTCCACGTTACGTCCATTCATCACATGTACATTTTTTTCTACAAAAGACCAACAGATGCACTTGGATGTATGAATGTAATTTTAGTTCACAGTAATAAACGACATGTTTCGGCCATTTATGTAGCCATCTTTAGGGTGGTGAGAACGAGTACGCAAATTCGATTTAGACACATTGTGATTACATTTGTGTTCTTGTTGTCACCAACCTGAGCATGGCTACATGAATGGCCGAAACATGTCGTTGATTACTGTGTAATAAAATGACATTCATACATCCCCGTGCATTTGTGTCTGTCTTTTTCAAACGTTGTATCTACATTGTTATATCGTTTAACGTAGTCAGTATAATAATAAGAGCAGGTATGTATGTATGAATGTGTATATATATATATATATATGTGTGTGTGTGTGTGTGTGTGTGTGTGTATTTATGTATGTATGTACTGATGCTGAACAACTGTTCCAACTGACATTCGGTCATGTTCAGGCTGTGTACGTTTGATAGAACCAAGTAGTGCATACAACATCATCGCTTTGTTCCATTTCTAACCATAATTTTATTAATTTTACTGATCAGTTATTAATGAAATGTTGTTAATCGATACGATTTTTTTTCCTGTGATACATTTTTCAAATTCTACAAGACAGCATGTTATACACACACTTCTTTTACAGTCGGCACGCATTACTGATCATGTAGAAGGCATATTTGGAGACTTTATCTACTTAATATTCACTTCCTTGAATACGATTTTAAGTCATTTGTGTTTATATGCCTGTACTCCTCACCTAATATTGTTCGGGTGATCAAATCGAGAATGAGATGGTTGGGGAGAGGAGAGGCGTATACAGGATTTTGGTGGGGAAACCTGAGGGAAAGAATCACTTGGAAGACCCGGGCATAGATGGGAGGATAATATTAAGATGGATCTGCAGGAAGTGGGATGTGAGTGCATGGACTGGATCGAGCTGGCTCAGGATAGGGACAGGTGGCGGGCACTTGTGAATGCGGTAATGAACCTTCGGGTTCCATAAAGTACTAGGAATTTCTTGACCAGCTGAGAACCGGCAAACTTCTCAAAAAGGACTCTGCTCCATGGAGTTAGTAAGTATTTGTATGCATTCATATAAAGATCGCGATGTGAGTCTTCAAAATACGAATATATATATATATATATATATATAATCTACTGTCTCATAAACGTGTTCAGCCTGAAATGATCGCATGTCGGTCGAAACATGTAGCTGTTCAGTGTTAATAGATACGTACCATACGTGTTTTGTGGACTGATATGAATTACTTTAGACCACTGAACTCCAAACACAACTGGACGCACAGCATCAGAAATATCTACGTCTGATTTTAGGCCAGTGGTAATTCCTTACCACTGCTGCCTGCGTAATAGCTCAGAAGAGCGCAGTTCTTATCTACTTTTTGGTACCTTAAAGCCAAAGATGTGTGCATTTAATGTTTAGGATTTTTGGAGCACGATAAGAAAGGTAGCTGTAACCATAACCTTACTGCTGTATAGGGCGTGTGTCTGTCTGTCTGTCTATCTTCGTTTACCTTAACTATGTGTCAAAGTGACAAAATAATTGTGAATTTCTCTCAATAAGTGAAAACTCGTTACCTAAGGTACTTTTGTTACCTCATTTTAGGTTGATGCATTAAATGTTCTTTCACAAATATGGAAAATCAGAACCTGGCTCATGTGCATGTACTTTCTGTGACATGACTGTACGTTTTGTGACTTTTTCATGTTGGCAGCCCTGTTGTACACTGTCTCTTAACGTATATCCATTAGACCTAAGACTGCAGATAGGAACACCACTGAATATTAGACGTTCTCCGCCACTTCTGCGATAGCCTATTCATTTCTCAAACGAATAATAGTATTTCTATCAGCTGGTGAACAAGTACTTGCCAAATGGTGTGTGGCGAGGAATACTGTTGTGTGTGGCGGGTTGCCGCCATTGTGACCACACTACACACAAAGCGCGTGTACTGGTCGCTGCGTCGGCTGGTCCTGGACTGACGCATGTATCTGACTTGTGTTGCTATTGATACACTTTGTATTTCTGGCTGTTGTGACGTACTGTTCAGTTGCTTGATAGCTTACACTCATACTGCACCATGGCAGGACTTTGTGGATGTGTGCAACATTCAGCAAATGGAGACTAGCTACTAGAGCGGTGTACCCCTCTCTTGTTTGCGTCCCATTTCTACGGGCCAGCGACGTATTTGAAGCAGCTCAAATGCGAACGTACATTAGGTACAGTGACCGCTCGTATAGTCACTGTGCAAGTGTTGTCCATGTGAAGAGCCATTTTGAATGGATGCAAACGTTTTGGTATCAGTGACTAGTACTGTGAAGTGACTGCTTTTCGAAGTGATTCGCCTGTAGTTAATATGTGACATGTATTAACGTGAATTGGTACAGTGATTTATTAGTTGCCTGTCACTTGTTCTAATATATCTTAAGAATAAATATAAACATGCTTTTACGTTGGAAGATGCATTTACTGTGAGCGTGAGATTTTGCCGGATTACGAACCGTGTTTACGTTGTTACAGGAAGATTCACAGCCCACCAGACCTTGTTACACGCCATAGTTGCGTTACGGAAAAAGTGGGCCATGAAGGTCGTAAATAAGAAGATATATTTCCGTAACAAATGACTAGTTTAAACGATTGCAGATAAACGAACTAGAGGCTTTTTATGTTTTGTGTACCGTGCATCGTGATACAATTATGTAACGTAAACCAACAAATGCGCATTATTCATATTAATGTCTTAATTAAATTCTTGGCGTCTTCTACTTGTTTCGGTCATCATGTGTTCGTGCAGTTTTGTATGGTATGTTTTGCTTACATTAATGTATGAAAAACATACCATACAAAACTGCATGTACAAATGGTCTTCCTGATGTTCGAAACCGAAAATGAGGGAGTGCAAATCAGTGAGTGTAAATTTGCAAGGCGGGTTAAAGCCAAAATGCAGAAGTGTGCGTGATGAAGAGCGTAAAACACATTGCATGTCATTATAGTATGAGGGTCAGGATCGTTATTTTATCTGACCAATATAGTTTTTCGCTTCTTGCCGTTGTTCCAGTATGCCGTGAGCCGGGGTGGGTCCACGTTTCTTAGGTCGGTGTATTGCATCGGAAGTTGTGTTTCAGGGAATGTGCCCTGAATCACCTGGCCCACTGTCGTCAGCTGCTTCGCCCATTGCATGTGGTGAAACTGGAGACACTGGAACCTAAATCCATAATCCTGCATATTTAGTGCCATGATTCTTGCTCTGCTGTTTATCCTTCAATGTGCCCCACCATTAAAAATCGCACTGGTTCGTCTGACGAACGAGGAAGCCACAATTCCCGGCTTGTTATTGTCACCAGCAGCACTCAGCAAACAGCGAACAGAATTGTTTGGTGTGCGAATGTAGCATGTAGGTGCGAATATATGGTCACAGAAAAACGATCGGCTCTCTAAATCCTGCGGACACACCATACAGCACACCGCAACAACATCATCAGGTAATGACAGTTCGTGCATTAACATGGGATTCTGCAGAGCGGTGTGTGTTATTGTGCAGCCACCGGGCTGAAACCAAATGCAACGGAGTGGCTTCTGCTGTTATACCGCACATCCCTAGAAGGTAACAATGCCAGTTCGTATGTAGCAGCTGTCTTTATCATTTACTCTGCGCTGCAGTGGTTCATTCAGTGTGACTGGTGATGTATCTGGGCCTAACAAACGCCGTATTGTACGTCGCGGCTGGTCGTTAGAGAGCCGAAAGGAAGTAGCCAACGATATTCGATGTTTGTCAGATAAAATGTTACTTTAAGTCAAGAGGCTGAAAATAGACAGTCATGCGATCCGGAAAATCGTCAGTGCGTAGGAAATTTGTTGGAATTCCATTGAACTTATCTAAGCAGGAAATTAAGGTTAATATCTCAGTTAAAACGTGTCTTAGGTGTTTACGACCCGAAGATGTGAACCAAATTCATTTGCCAAGGATGCATTTTTAAGCACGTTCGCAAAATTGCGAAAAGCGACGGATAGCTTCGTCATGTCCGTCCGTCCGCATGGAACACTTCGAATCCCACTGGACGTATTTTAATGAAAATTGATATTTGAGTATTTGTCGTAAATATTTCGGGAAAATGAAAGTTAGATTAAAATCTTACAAGAATAACGGATACATTACGCGAAGACATATGTACGTTTATGGTAATATGTTGCTGAATTCTTGTTAGAGTGAGAAATGTTTCAGACAAAAGTTACAGAGAAAATCAAAACACACATTTTGTGTTCAGTGAATATTTTCCGAAAATCTTGCCGTTTATGAGAGAATGTGGAAAAAATACAAAATACATTGTTGTTTTCTGCTGCAACAGTGGTTGCAGGAACGTACATTGCCTATCTTGTTTATAACGACGGTGAACCACAGGGATTCGATAACAACAGGGAAGTACTTACGAAATGCGTGTCAGGAAATTTGAAGCTGTGAAGTGCGGTTTTATTTAAAAGTGAATTTACTTTCGTGTATATCATTGTATAGCATTGTGCTCTAAATCACGTATCCATGTATTGCATCGTCGTTAAATAAGACACGAATAGGTAATGAGTTTAATGGGAGATAAAATCTGACCGTCTTCCTTCCATTGACTGCGGACTGGCAGCCACATGGTTGTTGAACGACGCTAGAAATTGTATTTGGTCGTGGGAACGCAACGGTCTGTGTGGCAGGGTTGTCGACCTTTGCTTTTGAGACCACACATTGTGTCAGCCGGGGATAGAGTCTAACCAGGTCCTCTAGAATGGAAGTTCCTGCCCCCTACAGACTGTGCTCACACCTCCACATTTCGTATGGCGCAGTCGCCGTCAAAGATTGCGACTGCTGCTCGTGTTGGGGCTGGCGGCACGTAGGTTCGTGGAAAACATGTTTGTCGCTGTAATAACTCTGCCCTTAGAAAATCCTGGTGTTATTCTGGTTCATTCAGCCCGTCCTACATTGAAAACGGGAACCTCCGCTTGTTCAGTTGTGTTCCCCCCCCCTTTCTACCGCATTGAGTGAACACAACGATCTCCTGATAGCTTTCATTACTTCGTGTTTACAGGAGTGTAAAGGTGCAGTCATGTTTGCAGCTCACTTGCATGCAGCATGTTCTGTCTATTACATTCCCCATTGTTGGTCCGCAGCCTCAGTGACTATCAGCTGAACAGTACCTTCTCTCTAAACATAAAGTACTTCAATCCCAGGTCAGTCCCTCTGGTAAGCAAAGTGGCCGTGGGAGGAAATTTGTTTTCTCAAAGGACTTTTTCCCCCCTTTCCCCCCCCCCCCAGTAGGCTCCTCATTTCAACGTGTTCTTCGTACTCTAATTTCATATATCCACAACTGACGTCATTAGTAGCAACTGAAGCACTTCTTTCCAAGTGAGGCATCTCCGTGTGTGTTCAGTGAATTATATAAATGTGTAAATTTTTATAGTCTAACACAGCTTTTAATACATAAAATATAATTAAAGAAATTTCTTTAATTGTATTTTATGTAATAAAGTTGTAGACTATAAAAAATTATATATCTCTATTAAATACCTCAAGCACTGCTCTGTCTTGAAAAATGTTAGAGACGAACGTTAGAGTCACTGGTTCGCATATTAGTTCATACCGTACGCATTTGATGGGTGAAGCGCAATATTTTCAAACCGACGAACACCAAATGCGAATGTGACCATTCTGAACCGAGCGCATTTTTGTATGTCCGTCTCTTTTCATCTGTAAGTACACTTATTAGGTGCCCTCTGCAGTGCACCACCCTTTAAGAACCGGACTTGGTCGCTGGTTATGTAGGTGTGATTGCCGCGAACCTGCCTCGGAATGTGCGATTTGTTTATTGGTCACTGTGCAAGCTGCTGCCGTCACAACACTGTACCATCGCCCGCCAAGCGGAGAACGCATTCCGACCGTCTGCAGACAGCTATCTGTCAGTGTTTGGTGAAATGCTTTGTCTTCACGTAGAGTGAGCTCTTACAGTGGAGCGTTTCATGTTAAGAAAAGCAAGGATGAGGCTGGATCTAGAGGCTGGCTCGTGACAGGTGTTCTGTAAGAAATTACGGGCTTTTACATGAAATACATTGATTGCCCACTGCTTCCTACCTTGTTAGTTGTAATTCTGATCCAGAAACCACCCTGGCTTAGAGAGTTCAAGTAATTTCATGAGCTAAACCCTGAATATATCAATCAATCCGTACTACAGCCTACTTTTACGGTCTTGTAGTGTTTAGCTTGTGACCGCAATCCATGCCGGGTGTATGTAACTTTCTCGACGGCCGCAAATCGCATTGTGATTATCACCGTAGCTTGTGGAGTCAACACAGACCGCGAAAACACTGACGCTATGACGGGTGCAAAAGTGCCACACGGCTTGCTGTTTGCCGTACAGTTTATCCGAATATCGTGTCCCCATCTTTTGCACTTACAAGGTGACAGTTTTTCAAGACAGTTTCTCTTAGTTCTTGGTCTGAACATCCTAATAATGTGTCCAGATTGCCGTATGCCAACCACTAAAATTTCTGTTGTTGTTATTCCGATGGTATCTGGTCCGAATCGTTGCTGGTTACGCCAAGATGTTTCTCAGGGCTGTCTGTCGCTGGTCCGATATCTTGCAGTGTGGTGTGACTACGTCCAAATCGATGCATGTTCGCGAATTGTGTGTATAATCTTAGTATGTGTCGTGCTTTCTTGGTTTGTTGGACGATGTTTTTCTTAAGCTGCATATGTTGGCCTGTGTCATGCAGTCATTGCTACCTGTTTGTCCGTGATAGTTGCAGCACAACTGGCTACTATGCGGACGTATGAACGCCGGACTTGCTCGGTACAGATGTTCCACACTTGATTGTCACTGTCTTGTCCCCATCTACACCATAACGTGTTGCATCTCAAAAGAAGTAATTATCTGCCTTTCATCATCTCATCAGCCTCACCTTCTGTAACAATTGCACTGTTGGTAATGAAACTTCTCTCTCACAAAGGGACTGGACCGTCTGCGTGTCCGGCAGAGAGGCAGTCCAGAAACGTGTAATGACTGTCCTCACAGGTCACTTCATATTTCTAGTGCCGTTTGATCACGAATTATAAGTTGGGCGAGGCATTTTGGTATGTGCATGTGGAAACAGGCACTTGACTGTTTGTAAAGTCTGAAGGGGCAGGTTATATTAGGGATTTTAGATCAGTAAGCTTGGTGGGAAATAGAGTTTTAAGATTGACACTGGGTAAAATAGTTGGGAAGCAGTAATGTGGCTTGATTTAGAAGACAGTTCCATCCTGCTCTACCGCGAACAAGAAACAGAACCCTCGGGTATGTATTAGCAAACAGCCAGAGATGTCTCCATCACCTGAAGGAAGGAAGGGCGCGAACCAGAGAGTGTAGCCTCAGGTACGCAGTTGGCTGTCCGCCCCAGGGCTCGCGATTGCTTTTTTGTAGTTCCTGTGTCACTGCATCCATACGGCGGTCCACTGGTCACGGAGCGACAGTTTTGACGCCCGTCTCGGTTCGCGGTCTCATCCAGGGGAGCTGGAAGTTGGGGGACGGCATCTCAATTTCAGCTGTCTCTTCCGTCCGCGTGTCTTGCAGCCTTACCCCACTGTCGGTATACGTGTTGGTGGTTTGGTCCTTGGGTACAGTGACAACCTGCCCATGGCATAGGCCCGTAGTTTCATTTGGATGCCAAAAGTATTGAGGTGATATGAGTGTTGAGAGTTTTGTGTTTGTAGTGACGAGATTTCGGCTCTTGTTCCAGACTGGTGAGTCAGTAAGTTTGTTAGTCTGTTAGGTATGTTGAGTTCAAATTTGTCCTGAGGCCTTGCTTTGCAGCCTGGGAATATTTTTCTGAATTTAGCTTCGTGCTTGCGTTCCAACATAATGCGTTGTAAGGGAAACAAAACATCATGGTCGATTAGATAGTGCCGCTGCTGCGGACTTGGTAGGTTCCGGCCTCCAATCTCAGCCTGGAGATCCGGATATCCTGACAGGCGTTTCTTGTGGTGACAGGTGTTCCGTATCGTGTCAGGTGTTCGTGTCCTGATAGGTGTTCCGTATCGTGACAGGTGTTTCATGTCCTGACAGGTGTTCCGTGTCCCTAGAAGTGTTCCATGTCCAGACAGGTGTTCCGTATCGTGTCAGGTGTTCCGTGTCCTGAGAGGTGTTTCGTGTCCTGACAGCTGTTCCATATCGTTACAGGTGTTTCGGGTCCTGACAGGTGTTCCGTGTCCAAACGGGTGTTCCGTATCGTGACAGGTGTTCCGTGTCCCTAGAAGTGTTCCATGTCCAGACAGGTGTTCCGTATCGTGTCAGGTGTTCCGTGTCCTGAGAGGTGTTTCGTGTCCTGACGGCTGTTCCATATCGTTACAGGTGTTTCGGGTCCTGACAGGTGTTCCGTGTCCAAACGGGTGTTCCGTATATTCACCACGGTTCCATAATTTTTCACAGTCCCTGTGCTCATATTCCGTGATAATCTTTCTTCCTGGGCCTGTGTAATGCATTGTTCGGTAAAAAGTAAATAAGCACGTGCCTTAGAGCTGACTTGACGTAGCAGTGACAGCTGGTGGGGGGGGGGGGGGGGGGGGGGGGGGAAACCCCAGGGGGGGAAAGGGGAAGGTTTTAATTTCAAAGGTTCGTTTGACCCACTTAAAAATTTTTTTTTTTTTGTTTTAG
>Ga0123352_10005926_pt1 | contig 18575 bp, 11 predicted proteins | sample TergutLab28metaG_FD_89700 | JGI IMG/M metagenome (GOLD analysis project Ga0123352, IMG submission 89700) | Labiotermes labralis P1 segment gut microbial communities from Petit-Saut dam, French Guiana - Lab288 P1 | ecosystem: Host-associated > Arthropoda: Insects > Digestive system > Gut ... | reverse complement strand
TAAGAGTATTATTGGTAGTAGGTAGCAGCAATAGTAGTAGTAATAATAGTAGGAACAGTAGTAGTAGTAGTAGTAGTAGTAGTAGTGTTGGTGGTAGTAGTAGTAGTAGTAGTAGTAGTAGTAGTAGTGTTGGTGGTAGTAGTAGTAGTAGTACTAGTAGTAGTAGCAATAATAACATTTTAATAACAATTTTTAATTTTGGGGGTTGGGACAAAGGGAAATCTGCCTGTCAAATCCAACAAAACTTGACGAACAGGAACAATAAATTCATACATTTTTTTTGCGCCAGTCTCGTTTACTTTTTAATGGAAACTTAGTCTAACCTACCACGTTGCATAATCTTGTGCAGATGTTGATTCCTTTGTTGAAATCTGAAGTTAGTGTTAGTGTACGGAATTTACGCAGTGCTACAAAATGTGCAGCAGCCAATTATCATTACGAATTTATTTTACTATCACTCTGCAATTTGGAAAGAGTATATTTATACTGTATACGGAACAGTAAAAACTATATTTAATGTACACCCATCAATTTTCGGATCATTGATCTAGCTAAATCTTTAACATTGTGTTTATGACAGTGAAACAGAAAAAAATGGCAGTGACTGGAAGAGTCTTGAACGAGCGTGACAGCCTTCTGTAGACCAAAAATTCTTTTATTGCCCTGTAAAAACATGTCAAGTACAGTAGGGCTTCTAGGTGCGTCCTGTCAGTAAATAAAGTGGAGAAGCAAAAGGACAGTTGTCAAATCCAAATTTATTATTATTATTAAATTAAAAGTTTACTTTTTGTAATAACCGTCCCTTAAATGGGAAGTTTTATAAGTGATATACTGTAGAAAGGTCATTAGAAGGGAACTAATTCAGCCACTGTCGGACAAAATCCGCGTGAGAAACAGTACACGTGGCGTTGCTGCGTCATCATTTCTGTCCCTGTACACCAAACCTCTGTCCCTGTGAAAGCTGTGGACATGGGTACATAAATATATCTCCCCGTCTCCATGAAGGCTGTGTAACATTGATATAAAAGTGTACCGAGCTGTCCCGATGAACACTGTGTGATTAAGTATATAATCACACCACTTCGTCACTGTCAAGTTCGGGCAATATTCTTACTTACTCCATGAGACAGAGCCCTTCTTGAGAAACTAACCGGTTCTCAACTAGTCAAGAAATTCCCCGCATTTTATGAAACTCGAACGTTCAATACCGCATTTACAAGAACCCGACACCTGTTCCAATCCTGAGCCATACAAATTCAGCACATGACCCCCCTTCGCGTTTCCTGAAGATCTATGTCTGGGTCTTCCAAGTTGTCTCTTTCCCTTACGTTTCCCCACCAACATCCTGTATGTACCTGTACCTCATATGTGTTAAATGTCCTGTCCAGCTCATTCTTCAAGGCTGTATATTACAGGTATAAAAATGTACCACTCCGTCTTGATGAAGACTGTATGTTTGTAGGTCCATAAAAATGAAGCCATATTCCTCTGAAAGCCGTACGATGTAGATCACCAGTGAAGCCGCTCAGTCCCTACGAACCTGCGTGATGTGCATCTATGTAGCACATTGCCTTAATATTCAAAGAAACGCCATTAAAGTAGTGTAACTGGGTTTGAATTTTTTTTGTTACACATTCTACAGTATACCGACATTGTTATTAAAAAAAATACACAAATTAATACGTCTTGGTCTTTTCTGGACATTTCAATGGAATTACGACTAGGCGCGGGCCTTTCACCGCAGAGGCTTGGGTTCATTCCCAGGCCCTCTATGTAGGATTTCTGGCAGACAAACTGACGCGTGAAAGTAGTTACTTTCTAAGTACGTCATTTTTCCTGTCAGAATCATTCAGCGGATTATTCGTACTCTTTCACTCACCTGTAACTGATGCTACATAATATTAGCAATGGACTACACTCAAACAAAAATATCTATGGGACGACTGAAAATTGATTAAGGAAATGAGGTGCAGAGTGCCTCGTTCTCGTACCCTGTAGAAGGAAGTGATGTGAAACTCATTACAATCTGTAAAACTCACCACTTCATGTATCTATATCTGGGCAATTCGCTCTAGCGTTTCAATACCACAAGGAATGCGCAACTATATGTCTCTGTGTTCAATAGAGTGCCACCGCAGTTCACGGAGGCCCATTTATCTACAGCTTCTCTCTCACTCTGTTGCACGTGGAGCCCCCTGTCACGCCAATTGCCATACGTTTGTGTAAGGCGCCACATAACAAGTGCAATTCTGGCAGTTTTCCCAAAGCGGACAAATAAAATATATAGATATTCAGTCGTGAAGCATTCGTCCTTCCATCAGCACATTCATTCGATTATTTCTGTATTCAGCGGATCCCTTTAAAAGGGGTTACATTTAGAAAAATTAAAATGTTGGTACTCTAACAGAGGGGCTATCAGAAAATAGGTTTATACAGTGTGTAATCAACAACTGAAACAGCTGATCCATTTGTGGTTAGTCTCCTCCCAGAGGAACTGGCCGAGCGTTTATCGTTCGTTTCCAGCGCTGGAGGAAATTCCTGGCAGTCACGGTTTGGAAACAGGTATAAAACCATGGATAATAATGGAAGACGGACAATTATATGAACGGGACGAGAGAAGATTTTCGAAGGTTAGATGACACGCCTGAATTTTGGTGGGGACTGTGTTAAAAATAGTGGAAGAGCTGTATTATATTTGAACTGTTTTTTTGTGGACATGCACAAGAATAAACGGATGTTTAGGCCAATATTTGGTAAAATTATTTTCTGACCAAAGTTCATTATGCTCTTCTACGCCCTTTCTCCCGCTATTGCTATTGGCTGTGTACAATTTCGAAGAATGTTTACCCTTCTCTTTATTTTTTTCCTGTTTTGTCTACGCCTCTCGATTACGTCTTTTGATTAATTTCGGGAAATATTATCTATTACTTCTCAAATTATTTCTGCTTCTAAGAGCAGAGTTTTTTATATTGTACTTGTGACATCCGAAATATCTCTTAATCGCCTATAAAATAACACTCCATAACAAGTTAAACTAACAGAAAGAACGGAGTTTTTGTTGCTTTGGACCGATGTTGTCTAATAAATTTTCATAGTTTCAGGTTTATATTTGTTCTACCCGTCATCCCCACTCCTTTCTTCTTAATCACGTGCCTAATAATCATCTTATTTTAATCGTAACTGAGTGAGAGTGTTTGAGATTTCCTCTGCTAATCCATTCACTAGCCGTCTTTAATGGACCCAGACATTAACCGTAATGTTCACAAGTTTCCAGCACGGGTAAGTATTATAAACCATGAAACAGATGCATCCAGTGACCCTCTCGCATTTTATCACTTTAGGTTTCTTATTAATATTATCTTCATTGCGAATTTAGGTCTCCAAGAATGTCCCTTTTTCATATTTTTAAATTAAAATGTTGTGCACTCGTATATTCCTCTTTCCGCCAATACACCCGACATGTCCCATCCATTTCATCCTCTTTGAATTGTATAAGAGGTGGTCTAATAAAATCTAGTAAAGAATCTTAATTACGAAAGTCTGAATGTCATTACAGTATGACACTTTTGACTGTAGGCTTTTCTGTGTAAAGAGTTTAAGTTTTTTCAAGAAAAGTATTTCCATAACAATTTTATATGACTTTAAGATAAAAGGATAATTATCTTCACTATAACAATTCCATTGGATAATGTTGGTATTAACTCTGTCATACTTCACTTCCAATAACTGTACTGAAATTGCTCAAAGAGTTAATAAGGCTGTATTTTATTCTCAATATCACGTGCTCGATTCTATATCAGGTCGCTGGCATTGAAACTGCGGTATATGATGTTTTTTATTCTGTCTGCTCTGGAGAATATTTGAATACTTCCTTCGACATACCACAATTCATTATTCGCAGTTATCTTCTGCCTCAGATTGATACAAACTGCGCATTTTGATGAGAGTGTTTCAACAAAGTAAGAGGGGAGAATTAAAAAAATATATTTTTATTTCTACTGGTTTGCGAACGATAAGTGTGATTGTGCATAAGTGTAAGTATGAGTATGTTGCGTCTTATGATGCTGAGTGGCTTAGGAAATAAACCATAATAAACTGGGTTAAATACAACGATTATGAATTGTAACGTAATTTATACTTCATTTCTGAATGTTTGTTTAATATAAACCAAGTTACAATACCATTCTCTCTGTGTTTCTACAAGTCAGTCTTTTCACGAATCATCTTCTCCTGTTTTTAAGGACAGCTAACAGAAACTTTTAGTTCATAAAGACACAGATGACTGGTTTAACGGACAGTTGGCACTAGTGACAGCTAGAAATGTCATGTGTCACGAAATGACGCTTTTAAAAGAAGTAAGTTAGCTTCGACTTCGATTTCACTAAATAAAAAAGCTCACTTTACACTTTCTCTACGGCTTGCAATTTTGTTCTGAAGCTGGGTGGGTTGCTAGTCCTCCCCCTAGTATTATAGTTCGAAGCAGAAACGATGGGGCACTTAGTTTATGAACTGTTCCTCCGGTTTTAGGATTAAGGTCTTTGCCTAGGAAGAGGTTCCTAACAACAAACACTAAAATCAATCAAGGGTGAAACGCCATCACCTCGTCAGAATGTTCCCAATATTTGCCCGCTCGTCCTTCTGATGGGAATATTACGTAGCGCGCTTTATTTCTTATATTTCCGTTTATACTTAAATATCAAATAGTTGTAATTATGCACGAAATAGAAATGAAGTGTAATTATTTCTCATCTCCACAATTTGATCTTCCAATTATATTTGGTTAAGAGGGGTTCATGATTTTATTCCTTGCCAATAAGGCTTACAAGTGTAAATGATAAGGAAAGTAATTATAAGGTCATTTATTTTCAGTAGAAGTAAGATAAAATTGCAACATAAAGAGAACTAACTGATCCTTTTAAACGGCGGCAAAGTTCAGTTATTTAGAAAGAGCACTAAAAATGAAAATTTCATACACACAGACATTAAAAGCAGGAAATTCTGCTGTTGCTTAACTGGAGAATATTATATAAAGAGCAGCTGTGTTTATGTCTTACATTCGTCGTCCAGTATTATTGGGGTGATGAATTCAAGGAGGATGAGTTTGTTGGGGCAAGCGGCAAATTTGGGGATAAATAGAAATGGAAACGTGAACAAAAGAGATCACGTGTAATAACCAGGTTTAAATATGTGGCGAAAATTATGTATGTGTTAAAGAAGTTTAAGGGGGGGGGGGGAATGGACTGGATTTATCTGGCTAAGTATATGAGTAGGGATAATTTGCCGGCTGTTTTTTTACACGGCAATGAATTTTCATTTCCTTAAAGTGCTCTAAATTTCTTCACTTTCTGACAATTTAAAATCTGTCAAGGTTCGCTCCGCTACATGCAGTTAATACTGTGAGCTTTATGAAGCTCCGCTTCTTTAATAGTGCAACATTTCAGTTACACATGCAGGGTTATTCGAAATGATTGTCAGAGTTTTAACAACTTGTCATACACAATAACCTTGAGATGGGGGTGTATATATTTTTTATTTAGTAGAACAAAACTCCAAGTTTTTGTTACATACCTTACAGATGCCCTATATGTGCACCCTTTGTGCAGGTACGAATCAGAACCACCAGTGAAACCATCACCGCTGACATGCTACAAACAATTTGGAACGAACTCGATTATCGTGTTGATGTTTGTAGAATCACAAAGGGTGCACATATAGAGCACATGTAAGGTATGTAACAAAAACTTGAGGCGTTGTTCTATTAAATAAAAAACACATATACTCCTATCTCAAGTGTACTGTGTATGACAAGTTGTTAAAACCCTAACAATCATTTCAAATAACCCTGCATTTAAGTCCAAACTTTTTTCGGCTTCCTGTTCTCATACAACTTTATCTAGCTTACTATTTAGATTCGCAGCTTATAAAACAAGAGCTGTAAACTTGAAATTTTAAATTTTTTGTTTTTAAACTTAAATTTTGTAGGAAGGAGAATAAAAAGCGAAATAATTCCTAGTAAAGTGTTTTTCGTCTTTGCCATATGCAATATATTTCCGTTTGTTTTTGAGGGATATTTTTATTCATTTCTGCATTTTACCAGGTTATGAGGGATATCAAGTTGCAAAATAAGAAGCTGTAATTGTAAGAACTTTCACATTCTCCCTGTGATTTTACGTTGGGGTAATTAATCCATGGATATAGGAAACCTGCTACCACTCTGTCGCAAAATATATTATTTAAGAGAGAAAAATATGTTTACTCAGACTGCATTTTAGAAAGGGTAGCTAAGAACCCCCAAGTTGCGCCCTCCTAACTATTTTTCGAGCCCTTTTTTTGTGCAATATATAGTGTAGAAACGCGACACTTAATGAGCACATTTATCAAATTTAGTGTTTTATCCCGCCTTGCGACTTGGAAGACAAACGATATTGTTGGTCTAAATTTGACAACAGTTTCTACAGTCAGAAGTTAATTACGGGCCCTACATGTGTACGGATAAATATTTATCTCACAGGACATTAGTTACAAACATTTTGTAAGGTTTCATAATTCGAAGAGTTTATATTTGACAAAGGACACTTAAATGATAGATTCATTTCATAAATATACACAATCTAAACTCTGTTACTTACCTTACCGTCTTTAATACACCTTAGAAGTGCATTTTAAAGCAGAGTAAAAACTCGTGGCATGTCGTGTGAAACGTCGAAAAGTGAGCTTCATATACACGCATCTTCGGTGTACTCTTCGAGAAAGCACGAGTTTAAATTCTAAGAAAAAACAAAAGGACTAAACCACCAGAATTATAGCACACTACAGACTCTTGTAACTTGTTCAGATTATATGTGCATGTAGTAGGGATTTGGTTTTGAATATGCGCCGTAATTTATGCATATCACATGGAAACAAACCGAACGATGTAACGTAATGTAAATATATGCTGAAAGTAATTTGACATAACTTAATTGCTTATATAACTTCGAACAATACCAGAAAATAGAAAATATTTTATTGACGTCATTACACAAATCTGATAAATTTCATAATTTAGTTCGAAAACTGTTGTCTGGAAAATGTTGAGATCCGGCATAACCACAATATTATTTCTCAGTCATTGTACGTAAGCTGTGTCAGTTTATCGGAAGGTGGTTTAACACAAAGTTGTGAGGGAGGTATTTGGGCAAAAGAGATAAGAAATTAGCAAATAACGTAGGAGATCAAATTTTGAAAAATTTCGCAACAATACAGGTCAGCACCAAGCCTCAGACGACTTTCATCCAGGAAAAGAATCCTGGTACCAATTTTATAGTCTGGGCGATTCCAGCAAGGGCGGGCGTAGGGATCAGAAAGGTTCTTCTTTTCACAGGGGTTCGAAACCCGAACCATTCAGCCCGTGGCAATACATATATAAATATACAATGATGTATCAAACAAAACAAAACTTTATTATGTTAATTATTAGGGCAACATGTTTCGATTCTTATACAATCATCTTCAGTCCCTTCTAAGATACAGATCCTTACTTAGCGATGTTTAAAATGCCCTGTGGGATCCCAAAAGCTTACATTCTTAGGTTAGCGTATGTAGGGATCACTTTTTTAAACTAGGCATTTTTTATTAAAATAGATGTTCGCACAACATTTTAGTAACTTGGATCTGACATTCTTATAGAGATTGATGGTTTTATCTTGACTAGCTACAAATTTAATGTTTGCCATCCTGAAGTGTCTGACACATATAAAACCGTGGCGATACTCTGTACCGACTATGTCATTCCGGCCACTGGATTTGAGACATGAAACGTTTTAAATATTTCTGGCGATTAACTGAATTATACGGCTCAGTATCGTGCAAACCACTGCCTATGGTATAAATGGTGTTGTTGCTTTAGTGTAGTGTTTGCATTTTACAGAAGAGCTCTCATGAAATGTGTTAATGTAGTTGGCAGAGGAGATTGGATTCCTTTCGTAGCCTGTCTCAAACAGGAGGATCAGTGATAATACCACTTTTTCACAGAGCCTCGGGCAAATGAAATGCGTACTGTAGAATGCTTTGTGCAAGCAAGCCCTTTTGTTGCACAAGGCAACGTGCGGGGATGTTTCTCTGTTATTGTGATGAACAGTTGTTTGTAATCGGCGGAAGTGTTTCCCATACATTTTCTGCTTGCGGATCGCATGGACGTCACACGTAGTAATTGCCTGTTCGGAAAGCTATAACTACATCCATGGAGCAGAGTCCTTCTTGAGAAGCTAGCATGTCTTCAGCTAGTCAATAATTTCCCTGCATTTTGTGGAAGTTAGAAGTTCATTACCGCATTCACAAGAGCACGCTATCTGTCCCTAACCTGAGCCTGATCAATCCAGTCAATGCCTTCCCAAACCCACTTCTTAAATGTCCGTCCTCCCATCTACGCCTGGTTGTTCCAAGAAGTCTCTTAACTCAGATATCCCTACCAAAACAAAAATGCATCTGTCCTATCCCACATACGTGCTACATGCCCGCCCGTTTCATTCTTCTTGGTTTTAACCACCCGAATAATATTAGGTAGGAAAACCACGGACATTTTAATCCATATATAATCAATGTAACTGTGAACAATATTATTAGTGACAAATGTGATAATTTACACTATTTTGTGATCTGTGTATTGCAACATAAAGTGGCAGGTAATGTAAAGGGCCTGTGTAACACAATAAGTCCGTTTTAACGCGTGAGTTTTGGTTACAAAAAATCAGTACAGTCCTTTCGCGAACTGAGAAAAGGCCGACATTGATCGAACTGCAGTTCAGTGCTGGAACACAAGTGTTTTGTGTGCCATGAAATATGAATTCTTGCTGAGATTTGTGACGTCAGCAGAGAATGTACGTAACATGTGAGAGAGACGAGACATGTCTGCAGACTTTTAGTTGGAACACGTGAAGGTAAAGCTGCAATTGGAAGAAACAGGCCTAGAAAAGAAGATATTATTAAAATGAACCTATTCAAATTGCAGGTTTAAGCGCAAATCACTACAGAATACTTGAACCAAGAGTAAGTAGAATACAAGATTCTCGGCTGAGATAAAAGATTCAGAATTGGGAATATTTATGAGTTTTTCTGATAAATGAAGGGAAATTTTACAATATGAACTGTTGACTCGTGAAAAGGGAACTTACTCACGGATTCAGTTTGTAGCACAATCGTATATATTTATTGCAGCCCACTGATATTCACATCACGTTATTTTGCTCAGAAGAAATTTTATGTGATTGAAATTGTGAATTAAAATAATTTGAGAAATTTTTTTTGTCATATATGTGTCAAATGCTCACTTTAACCATGTATTCTTCGCATAAATAATGTCACACAGATACGTACTTTAGTACATGACTTAAAGGAATAGGTACTTCATGTCACGTCTCATGCATTTTAAAGACATGCATCTCAAATATTTGAAGGCAAACAGAATTTGTTTTTATTCCCTTATTTAAAGATGCCATTACTGTAGTGTACATAAATTTTAAACCCGGTAAAACTACACATGTATAAAGTCATAACAATTTGTTAATTGTCATTTTGAAGCTTTAGGGATAGGCTTTGAGGATTAGACCCCACTTCAAGTTGATCCTCTTTATGGTAATGTCCACCCTAGGCATGCATGATACGGATTTGGGTACTATGCTTTCGTATAACGAGATTCAGTGTTTGCAAATTCCAAATCGATAAACAGGATGTTGATATAAACTTAGATAAAAGCTTGAAGTATTTATCCGGAAATAATGAGGTGTGCTTCTGATGGAACGGGCAATAAATGCATTTATGTATGATTAATTAATTGGCTGATCGGCTGTAAAAAAAACTTTATTATTAGTCTAACAACAGACGCGCATCCTCATGGCCTTTAATGACCTTTTGGACAACACGGATCTAAAATCTTAATCTGCTTCTCGACGCGGAGGTCCGCCTTCGATTTCAGCGCAACCAGTTTGGGAACCATTATAAATAAATTGGTACTGGAACAGGTTTCTCATCTAGTGCAGTGCTTTATTCACTTTCAATTTTCATTCCACCGATGTTTCTGGCTTCTGTTTTCCTCAGAAGATGTACAGTTAAAAAAACGTTTTACTCCACACAAGTAAGTTAAAAATGACACTGAAACAGGTTATTGTTTTTCTAATGTTAAAAGGGCTCTTCTAGCCATTAAGCATAGGTGTTCTTCGTGCCAATAACCCACACTTGAACCCCTTTAATGTAAAATAAAGCCATACCTCCTTCTTCAAACACAACTGTATATATAACCCTTTGACGCCTAACGAACCCTATAGGGGTCGTACCGCACCGCTAACCTCTAATGTTACATTTTATATATTTATTCAACAAATATAGGTATTGAATATTTTAAACATTGTATATACTCTCCGTTTTTTCCTCTTCAAAATGCAGTTTGTTTCATAATTCTAACTTATTTGGTTCCTGTATTATTCACATTTTTATATACAGGTGTGCTAAAATTAAAAAAATAATTCCGGCGCCAAACGATTAATAGTCTATAAATCAGCTACATGCACACGTTTCGGGTTGTGATCAAGCCGTCATCAGTGTGTATGGTAGACAATTTACGTATAACGCACCACTGAGGTGCGTTCCTGCAACCGTTTTACAAGGGAAAAGCAATGAATATTATGTAATCTGATGGTGTATTTGTAACCCTAGGTATCTAACAAGCAATGCACATGCGCTTATTTTATTGTTATCTGTGGTCTGTCCGTCTGCACCTTATTTTTCCACATTATCTCATAAACAACACATTTTTTCGAAAAAAGTTACTGAATATAAAATGTGTGTTTCGATTTTCTCTACAAAGTTCGTCTGAAACATTTTTATACTAGGAAGAATTGAGCTAGTTTAGATTAAAAACTTCACACAAAATGTGTATTGCACTTCACACAAAATGTGTATTGCACTTCACACAAAATGTATATTGCACTTCACGCAATATGTGTATTGCACTTCACACAAAATGTGTATTGCACTACACACAAAATGTGTATTGCACTTCACACAATATGTGTATTGCACATCACAAAATATGTGTATTGCACTTCACACAAAATGTGTATTGCACTTCACACAAAATGTGTTTTGCACTTCACACAAAATGTGTATTGCACTTCACGCAATATGTGTATTGCACTTCACACAAAATGTGTATTGCACTTCACACAAAATGTGTGTAGCACTTCACACAAAATGTATATTGCACTTCACGCAATATGTATATTGCACTTCACACAAAATGTGTATTGCACTTCACACAAAATACCCGCTATTCTTGTCCGATTTAACTAAAACTTCAATTTTCTCTACAGATTTTGAAACATCATCGAATATGAGATTTTATGAAAATGCATTCAGTGAGAGCCGAGTTGTTCCATGCGTACAGACGGACGAAGAGACATGACGGAGAAAATAGTCGCTTTTCTAATTCTGCGAAACAGCCTAATGAGAATTAAAAGGTATAATTTACAACTGTAACTACTGATATCGTATTATAATCTAATAGTTCCCTTCTTACGAAGCATAAATAATTTCGAAGAAATGAGATTAGATATTCACAAACACACACACACACACACACATACACAGACTTATAATGTTGAATTCCATGTATGCTGTTTGTCAAGGCCTACGTTTGCTAATGAGACTCATAAATCAAGAAACTGGGAAGCCTGAACAACGTTGTCCTGTTGCTCCATAAGAATAATGGCAACAACTAATTGCATACTTCATTGAAATTAATACAACTTTAACAAACATTTTAAAACATACATTCGAATTTTATCTCCCACTGATAAAAGCAGTAGCTTAAAATTTTATTTATGGGCTGCTGGTCACTGTTTATATACATTGTTGAGTGCAACCAGCAGATTTGTGCTTTTAACGGTAACCTCCAGTGTGCATGGTTGGCTAGTCTGGATTAGGCGAATTGCTGACGGGGGGTGGGTTGGTCAAGTGGTAAATGTGACAGCGGTGCTGTGTAGTGTCATGCTTATTTAAAAAGCATTACAGCTGGGGGGAGGGGTTTGTACCCGAATATAGAACTAGACTATTTTATGATCAGCTCTGATATTTGGACTCCAAACTATATAGAATGGGAAGGAGGGGAGGGGGGGGGTCACACGGTGGCGCAGTTGGTTGAGGCACTGTGCTGTAAGCCGGAAGGTCGCGGGTTCGATTCCCTATGTTGTCATTAGAAATTTTCATTGACATAATCCCTCCGTCCGCACTATGGCCCTGGAGTCGATTCAGCCTCTAACAGCGATGAATACTAGGAATATTTCCTGATTGTAAAAGTGGCCGGTGAGTAGGACTGACAACTTTACCACCTTCATGTGTCGATTGTCTTCAAGTGTTGGAGCCTCAACCTCCGGGAACTCTCAGGCCTGCAATGGGATTTCTTTACCTTTAGAGCGCTCCCTGTTTTGAAAGCACATTGATATCCTGCGCCGGTTACGCGCCTGCCTCCTGGCAGCAGGGACTACATGCTTCTGCTTCATGTACATACAATGATGCCGTTAAGAACATCGGGAGTATATGAAGCGGGGTTTTCGCAAAGGAAACTCTAAATTACCTATAAGATTTTAATAGGTGCTTCTTGTTTCTCACAATAATGAGAAGGAAATTCTTTCTTGCGAACACACACCAAACACATTGTTACTATTAATACTATTACTACTACTACTACTACTAATAATAATAATAATAATAATAAATATTAATAATAATGCAAGAACATTTTATTATTGCTTTGGCCTCAAATTTCGGTAAGCTCAAACACAAGCATTAATTAATTAATGCCGTAGTCCATAGCCGCTTCCAAAACGAATTTTCCACAGGGTGCAATCTAATGCTTTCCGTTTCAATCTCCGCTATCCCTACTTTTCCTTAAGGCCATCCAGTAGCTTCCTACTTCTTCTTCCTCATCTTCCCTTCACTTCCATCATTTCTTCTGTCTTTCCAACTGTAACGTGCTGTAGAAGACAGTTTCTATGCAAGAAGTGACCTATCCAGTTATCCTTCCTTCTTTCTCTGTTTGTACTTGTATGATGTGTATCTCATTCTTGATTCTTTCAAATGCCTCGTCATTTCTCACATGATCGGTGCAACTGATCGCTTCGTCAGCTACAGAACTTTCCACGCTGTCTGATCTACTTTCCGAAGTGTCCAAGTTTCAGCACCATACGCAGCTAGGCTGCAGTTGTAGCACGCTGATAGTTTCTTCCTCAAATTTAAGTCCATTTTGCTAGTGGAAACAGTCTTCTTGTCCAATGCTGCTTTTGCCATAGCAATCCAGGATTTAATTTCATGTGTATATTTGTATAATTTGGTATCATGCTACCGAATTTTGGTCGAAATGTTCCACTTTCCCCTTTTGGTTTTTATCTACCATAATCTATATTGGGGACATTTACCTTCAGATTCTTATTTCCTTAGTTTTTCACGTTCATTTCTATGAAACATCATTATCCGTTTATAAAATATGAAATATACATATAACCTTGAATATTTATTTTATGCAATTTCTTGGAAATGAGATGGGCTGGGCATGTGGCGCGTATGGGTGAGGAGAGAGGGGTGTATAGGGTCTTGGTGGGGAAACCAGATGGAAGGAGACCACTGGGGAGACCTAGGTTTAAATGAGTGGATAATATTAGGCTGGATCTCCAGGAGGTGGGATGTGGGTATATGGACTGGATGGAGCTGGCCCAGGATACAGACAGGTGGCGGACGCTTGTGAGTGCGGTAATGAACCTTCGGGTTCCGTGCAATGCGGGGAATTTCTTGACTAGCTGCAAACCAGTTAGCTTCTCAAGAAGGAATGCACCGTGGAGTAAGTAAGCAAGTAAGTAAGTAAGTAAGTATGCATTTTCTTAGATAATTCTTACTTAGTTGAGATCTGCTCCATTTTTGCTTACTCATTGTATGAATAGTTTTCTATAATCCAAAAATTTTTTTTACCTTTTGCTGACCGTGTATCTCAGTATATTTATCTCAGTATTTAACCAACTTGATGCACAAAACTTTTGTGCATCAAGTTGGTTAATTACTGAGATAAAAAAAATATGATCTAGAAGTTACATAATAAAATATCAGCTTTAGATTACTGATTTTAATATTTTGAATAATTTTGAAGAACATGACAAATTTAAAATGATGCAAGATGATATACCTAGAAATCTAAATCCTGCAGTTGTTTGCTGGGATACACCATTGGGTTATGTATGATACCACATATAGCACGGAATCCTGTAATCAGCCTACAGTAAAGTATCATATTCCTTATTAAAAACCTTGCGTGGAATGGAAGTTTTTTCTACAGATTAATTATGCTTAATGAGTCGACCGATCTCAGGCATAGCATAGCGAGTGTTGAATACTATTGCTACTAAGAGGTTCCCAGGCAGAGATATAACCCTGCTTTATGTTGTAGATTGTAAAATATAGTAGCTGGAATTTTAGTGTGTCTTAGCACCTAACATAAAATCTGGAGGAGTGACATTTTAGGCGGGAGATGCTGGATAGGAAAACAGTGATTTTAATTGGAATGATTATACTTAAATTTTGGAAAAGAGACGATTTCAATTGTCTACCATGTTTTCTCATTTAGCTGTCACTTTTTATATTGTTTGAAGTTCAGGCTATAATCTTCTGATCTGTAAAACATTGTAGTGTATACCAAGGTTTCGAAGGAATATGCTGACATTCTCTGTCTAGAGTCGACATTTATAAGATAATCATAAGTTTTCTAAGAAATATTAAGGATATTGAGAAGTATGTGTTGGTACATTTTTCCATATGTTATATTACTAAATATTTCTTCACATTTCACTGACTACAGCAGAAAGACAAAAAAGCGAAATTTTACAACATGCACTGTAGGGCGTGGGCTGTTTCGTTGATTTATTATGTACACGCAACAGCACCACTTCAGAGGTGGAACTCTAGGATGTCACGGGTCGTTAGCCGGGCCAGGTGTTTTAATAATGCAGGTGATGTAACTAATTACACTTAGATTGACTATTAAACACACTTCTTTATTCACCAGGCATTTCGTATCACAAATTAAATGGCCACATTTTAACTGGTTCTGACTTGTGAATTTGCGTTGGTTGCCGACAGTTGTTAGGCCTCATACTTTAATTTATATAAATACATAGTTAATTTACTCGGATGTCGAAAGTTCCTTCCCCCTTCTCATCTCTCTTAATATCCGTAACTTTCCGCCGGCTGTTCAAAATAAATTTCTGCTCTTCGAATTTAACTTGTCATTGACGACGGGATCGAAATCCGTAAACTAAATTTACATTAAAATCCAGAATCGCTGCTGACTTATTTTAGATAGGTTGCAAAATGGCATTCTGTAAACCATATGATATCCCACTGGCCATACAATTACGTCATTTCCGACTTACATAAGCCAAAAGTTACCATTATTTGACGCATAAACATCAACACTGTAAATGTTAATCCTGCAAATTAACGTTCAGAGCGCTTCTTCAGGTGTTTCACTCAAAGAAAATAACGTTTATTATTCTACGTTGTATATTCTAATGCAATGTCTAAATATGAGTGGTAAAAATTATATTAAATCCTTTTATGACCGTAGAGTATCAGCTTGGACTTGGATTTTAAACCCTCTTGTTACATCATTTTCTACCTATTTTTGCTTTAAAAGCAATTTCAGTTACGAGGCTAATATAATATCGAACAATAATATGATTTATAATTTATTAATTAGCACCGTATGGGATGAAGTAACCGTCACCCAATCTAAAGCTTTATTCCAATACTTTGACATCTTGGTCTACAGTGCGTAATAGACACCGTGTGAAGAATGTTCTTTTCTGAGATATGACACCTTGAAGACTGTCAGTAGTGTATCGACCTTCTAGAGGAATCTGCTGCCTTTGTCATGGCTATGGAATCCCGGAAGGTAGTTTTCTTTTGTCACCACCGGAAGTACCTCAGCTGTCAAAAGTACTGTCTTAGCCGGGGGTTAGGAAGTTCTCAGAGCTACCCTTATTCAAGGTAAATACTTATGGGTGAAGAAGCGTGCCACAGCGATGAAAATTTCTTCTTTCGTATCTCTATTTCGCTTGAAAATATAGGCAGATTTTATTAATTTACTAACAATGACACAATTGCTAAAAACTCTTTCTCTCTACGTATTTTTTTTTATTTTTCTTTATAAGAAAGGGAGTTCTTTATTAAGAATGTATTAAATTTCCTTCCACAACGTTATAGTCTCTCCAATCACGTGAACGTCAAAATGAAAAATCAGGTATATTTATACTGTGTTTTTCTTTGAGTTTATTATAGAGTCTGTATTGATAACGAAACATCGTTCAACAGCTCTGGAATCAACCATCTAGATCCAGTGAACTGTGATTTAGAATAGAGGAAGCAGTTAGTTCAGGAAGTTTCCCCAAAAATCAGACACACGGAAAATGCCGACAAAAGCAGTAAGAGCTACGGACACAATAAGGAAGGGATATTCCTTCCAAGCGAGAGAGCTGTAAAATGTTCACCCCTTGGTCGCTTCCTGTGAATTGAAAGTCTGTTAGTGCGTTAGCTGGCAAGTTTGTTGAAGAACATCACAAAGACGCAGTACGTATCTAATTCATCTTCGTAACCAAAAATCTGTGTTATTTTGTTTCCTGCTTTGTGCATTCCTTTAGATCAAAATGGTTCTCTATGTGTGATTCACTGAACTTCCGTTGAAGATAAATTCGATTGAAATTTCGAAGAATATAATTTTCTTCACCTAATTCTGAAATATTACAGTGGCAAATGAATCAATACAGAGACTAGATACAGACAAGGGACTGAAGAATCGTGTTTAGATTCCTGGCAGGGTAAATGGTTATGTACAGGTGACGACATCCAGACCGACTAGGGAGCTCACCCATTCTCATATTAATTTGTTTCTGTTTCTGCATATGAAAGTGACAGAGACCTGCAGGTGGCTTCTCACTTCCATCTAGTAGTACGTGGAGTGATACCTCCACTTTCCCATACACCTCAATGGCATATTGCTTAACTAAACGTAGGAACAATTTTGTCTGTATCCTACACAAGGGTTTCCTTCCAGATCTTTAAAACACTAGAACTTCTAGTTTATGAACATCATTCTATCCTGTGTGGCACTATAAAGCGCTTAGTGCAAATTCCTAGTGCGAGTAGAGAAGTAACTCAACCATGTAACGCACAGCCGATTGTGACTGATGGTGAAGGAACTGTATAGAAAGGGAATTCTTAACAATTTCCTCCATAAATAGACGGACAAGCTGTGTTATTGCATTTCTGCGCCCTGTGAGGTACGCTGCAGGAAGCAAAGTCAAGCCTGGATCGAGCGTTTGCTGTGTTTACAGGAGAGTCCGGTCAGTCCAGAGTTGAGACACAGCTTCCCCGTCACACTTACTGCATAATGCAATCAAGTCAAGTGACCTTAATGAAGCTTTTACTGACTAGGCACCGCCACGGGACGGAAGTGGAATGAATGTTGCTGGGCAACGCCCTGTTTTCTCTCTCGGCACTGTCTACTGTCTGCTGGTTTGTTTGTCCTCTTGAATATTAATAATTGAAACCACGAGCTTGGTGGCTGCAGTTGTTCTATTGCCACGCCCATTCTTCCGCTTCAAAGTAGGATATGTCAAATCTGTGAGAACTGCTGCGAATAAAGGTGGTTTTATTTTAACTTATTAGATGTGTTAATTGAGGAACAGTTTTTTTTCCTGTGGTGTTGCTGCCCAACGAGGGCCATGGCCTCCTCATTCATGAGGTTTCTAGATCACACACAACGGCGCATCACAGCCGGTAGGACTCCTCTGGAAGAGTGATGACATCGTCGCAGAGACCTCAACCTTACAACACACAACACTCACAACAGACAGACATCCATGCCCCCGGCGGGATTCGAACCCACAATCTCAGCAGGCGAGCAGCCGCAGACCTACGCCTTCGACCGCGCGGCCACTGGGACCGGCAATTGAGGAACAATTACTCCTAAATATGGAAAAGATGACTAACACCATCTTCAGAGTTCCGTCTAATCCTACACTATGGAAGATTTGAATGTGATACTGTGTTCTTAAATGACAAGCATCTGTCAGATTATCAGTGCATAAGATTGCGTCACAATAATAAGCAATTTGATGAAAACTCACTTCAAACTTCATTTATTTTTCTTTACTTCATCTAAAATTGCAAGCAGTTTCAGAAGCAGGCTTAATGTAAATTTAAGGCACATTTTGAAAGTGTGTTATTTTATTGGACGGTGCTTTCTTACATAAAATTACATTAGGCAAAACAGGGGTTTTTGTTGCAAAACTAACGGGATGAAATTAAAGAAAGTTTGTTTAAAATTCTAAGCTAAGTAGAAGCAGCCAAAAGTATATAATACGCTATTTCCACCGCTCTCTCTCTCTCTCTCTATGTATATATATATATATATACATATATATGTGTGTGTGTGTATGTGTGTGTGTGTATATATATATATATATATATATATATATATATACGTACATACATATAAG
>Ga0123352_10005925_pt1 | contig 18575 bp, 12 predicted proteins | sample TergutLab28metaG_FD_89700 | JGI IMG/M metagenome (GOLD analysis project Ga0123352, IMG submission 89700) | Labiotermes labralis P1 segment gut microbial communities from Petit-Saut dam, French Guiana - Lab288 P1 | ecosystem: Host-associated > Arthropoda: Insects > Digestive system > Gut ... | reverse complement strand
TATGTGTGTATTGCTGTTTTTTACTTTAGATGCCGGACTGCTGGCTAGAAGTCAGTATTCGGAAGGTCCTGCGACCGGCCACCTCGACACAGGTTTTTCTTGGTTTCCCTGTGTCTATAAGCATACGCTGAGATGGTTCCCAAGATTCTAAGTTGCCACTACATGCTTCTCATGTAACCCTCCCGACTTAAGTTTATTAGTAACCAATTTCATATTTTGTATACATGTAAAATAACCACTGCCACCGGGTAACAACCCAACAGCAGTAAATAAATATTGTTATACATTTTAAATCACGGCAAGCGGATTTAGATACATGCAGAAACACATTTGGGTCTTTCTGTAGTATCCACTAATCTATGATTGAAACCATAACAGGAGTACGTCGACATATCATGGTAATCCTTAGCTCTGTCACATATGATGAAACTCTGTTCAGCGCTCTGAGACACGCTACATGCTGACACGGACGTCGGGAGAAGAATAGGTTCGTTTTTGCAATTTTTCATTGCTATCTCGGATGGAGCAAGATTCCAAACATGGAGCAAATATGATTTCTCTTGTCTGGTGTTCCTGCTGTGATACGGATCTCCGGTTGTATAAGTCTGCTGCGAGGACATGGTGAAGTTGTCATATCATTAATAAGACAACGCCCACAAACACTTTGGAGTTCTTATCAACACACGATTTTGAACTTCTTGCATGATACGTGATTTTTTTCTTTAAATTAAATGGGCGGACTCCAGATGTTGGTGGTATTTAATTGGGTTTTATATCGTTAATTGTGGAGAAGTATCAAATGTAGTAATCATGTGTGTGAACAGTTGGTTTTATCAAATGTGTTCCTCTTTATTATAAAACTTGAAATCCATTATCTGTAATGGGGTTTTTAAAAACAGACTGTTATGCACTGTTATGAATGTATAATCTGTTAACATGCGCTATTAATCGATATTATTGTAATAAATTTTTTCCATTAAAACTGTTCATCTAAATATTAGTTTATCGCTAGAATTGTTTTTAATTTTTGTAGTCACGCTCTTTCGAACAATGATCTCTTATGGTTGATCAGCGAAACTGTGCAAGGTCAGCCAGTGACAGAGAGCTCAGAAATTTATCACATTATTGCTGTGGTCAACAATGCACGCTAATATCCATGCCATGTTTGTGATTATAACAAGCGACCGTGTGATTAGTTATACCAAACGGTAAAAAAAAAATTATATGTATAATTTCTTCTACACGCCGTTAACAATTGTACTTTCTGGTGATGGCTAAGGAGAAGCTGCATTTCAAAATAGAAATGTGAGACAAATCGGACGGCCCTGATCGTTTTGTCAAGTAGGGGTAGTGAACTTGGCCATTGCAACATTCTGATCACGTATGTTTTGAGTCTGAATCTCTCGCAACTTGCGGGAGGGTTGAGAGATCGGATCCCGTGATACCAATACGAAACAGTGCAAGTGGCTGCTGCAGGCTTGTCCGCAGGCTTAGCGACTCGCGGGTTTTACTGTTTTACTACACGATTTCTTAACCGTTTAGACCACAATGGTTATTGCTCGTATTTGTGCCGTGTGATTGAACGTTACATAACTCTGCAGTATGCTCAGTGAAGTTCTCTTTATGGGCTTTTTAATTCTCAGAGTGAAGGGTAGCAGTTTCTCAGCATTAAGCTCTTTGTCTGTATAATGGAGGCGCAGTGCGGACTCAGCCTTCTGGGATATGACACCGTGTACATTGGCCGTACTTTGAACGCGGTTTCAGAGGAGCTTGTTCCCGCCTGGACTACCCTGAAGATGGTCAGCATTCTCCTCCGAAACACCGGTAACTATGCATGATCGTACACGGCATCATATCCCAGCTTGTAGTGCCGCCACTGTGGGGCTCAAATCTCTCAGACAGCAATGTTTCTGTGAATGCGCGCATGCTTGTTGTGCGGATACGCGGCTTTAATGCTCATCAGTTTGGAAGGCTGTTTGCGCCTGTTTGACGTATCGGTGATGTATTGATCGAATTTTAATTTATTATTTACACTGATTTAGTGCTTCAAATTGTATAATCTTAACCATGCATGTTGGTGTCCAAGTAACGCTTTACGTTCGTATTTGGATGGTCCCGTCTTCGGAACGCAGGTCACTGACTGTCCTGCAATTTTTCGGGTTATTCTTTGGTCTTTCTGTGTCAGTGATAGTAGAGGATGTTTATCTTAAAATACCTCATGATCTCGTTCCATGTCATTTCTTCGAAGCCCATTGAACGCCATGTAACGCTTTATTAAGTGATGACGAAATGGCCAGATAGGTATAGGGAGTATCACGATGTGCCAGCTGTCTTGCGTTATGCGATGCTGCTGAAGACAGTGGGAATTTTTAAAGACGAAAAAGTGAAAGTTCTTTTGGACGCCATGTTCCTCGATTTTCGAAAGAGCATTGACGTAAACGTTCTTGCGCTCGCGTTCTCTATTTTTCTTTTTTCTTTCTTTTTTAATTTTGTCAATAGATTCGAATTATAATTTTTGACTAAGTAGTGGTTATAGTTGAATTATGTCTAAATTATATACAGCCGAACTCGGTTATAGTGTCATAACAGGAACTGCATAATTTGTCTTGTTATAAACGAGTGTCTTGTGACCGAGGAGTAAGATATTGTTAGGAATTAACTGATACGACGTAATATTTGACTCTCTGTACGAGATATGGCATAAGCCGATGTCATTGTAAGCGGACTGGACTGTACCTTATTTATGTAGATGCATATTGTAAATTTAGGTGTGAAGGATCACTGATAACAATGAGAGACTTGGAGATCATCTTATGTGTTCAGCACTCGTATGCTTTAATTATTGTGAAAATTCGTAAATATTCGCGAAAGGCATAAGATTTCCTGGGAAAAATGATAGACTGTAAGTGTACGTGTTTTATTGTTTTCCGCAACTTTTATCCGGAATATTTTCCTCTCCGATAAGTATTGAGCGAGTTTTGCTTCTGACGCGCCTGCATACGCGCGTAAGTCTTCCTGTGCAGTGCCTGTCAACATGGCCAGAAATTATAACTGAAGCAGTTCGATAAATGTCGGTGGAATCCTGTAGAAACAGTTCAGCAGTTCTCGTTTTTTTTTTAATCTGATGAGTGGAAGGGGCAATTTTAATGGGCACTTCTTAGGACGAAGAGGGCGTCAGAGTTACCAATTTTTATAGGAACCCTGTGTTTGTATGGAACTGTCACGCAGCGAAGAATTCAAGTAAAGGTACTGCTTGTTTTGTTTGTCATAAATTGCTCTTTAAGTTATCTCAGTTGTTGCAAAGAATGAACACTTAAAGTGAGATCATTTCTTTTAGTCCGCATGTTTCTTCTTCGAACTTACCGATTTCCATTGAAACGTGGCTCTCGGAGCTGTTCGGTATTTGTCGGGAGAGTTTGATTTTCATATGTATTGGTTCTAAATAATCTCATATAAATAAAAGTAGATTAACAACCATAAAAAACACAACTTTATAAAAATACCTTAACTACATGTTTCGACTCTCTAGGGTCATCTTCAGGCTGATATTTGGAACATATTATAAAGTATATGGTCTCACTCCAAAGTATAAATATTGTATACTTCCTTGTATGTTTCAAATATCGGCCTGAAGATGAACCTAGAGGGTCGAAACATGTAGTTAAGGTGGAGGGTCGTAACATGTAGCTGATTAAGTTATTATTTTTATAAAGTTGTGTTTATGACGGACGTTTATCTACGTTTATTTACATCTCCAACACAACGGGATGCATAAAGTTAAGTGATCTCACAATTACACAAAGCTGGGGCTTTGTCACTTTTCTCACAAAGCGGCTTACAATACAAAAGTTGATGCATTCTGTGAGCAGAACATGTAGAAATGATCGACAGCTTCTATTTAATACATTTGTCGGTGTGGATAATAGTTAACGAAATGCAAGGAAACATTATTTCTGACACTGCGCATGTAATGTCTGCACTTAGCTGTGCAACAGGAGATGCAGAGGCTGCAGTAAGTGAACATTAGACCCAATGGGATTTTCACTATTGTATGGAAAATATTTTTATTTACTTATAATACCGTCCACTATTTTTAGTATTATCTGATACAAATACAATTGTAGCTTACTGTAGGGCCTGGTAGCCGGTACATTTGTAAACAAAGTTGAAGAACTGAAGGAATTGTCCTTTATACGTATTTTCTGGAGGTAGTAATGTGGCTTAAAATGTTTGTTATGAGCGCGGTTTAACATGTACATATTCTGTGGGTTACTGTTTCAAGTCGCAGTCAGTGCCTGCGTTCATTCTTGACTAGTTATTAGCAAGCAGTGATGTATCACGATACATGCAGCTGAGTGCACGCTTGTAACCTTTGATCTTTATGTTAATTTCATCGAAAAGAAAAAGACACGCAGTGTAAGTTTTCCCACACACACCTTCCTCTGGCGTAGATGATATTCTAATTCGTGCTTTTTTTTTGACTTCGCAGTATTTTATTTTTTATCTCCCCTATTTTATGATTTGATTTTTGGATCATACTTGTAAATAATCACGCCACATTTTATGGTTTTAAACAAGAATTTAATTAATTGATAATGTGTACCCGTTCGTTTTATTTTACATTTTATTGCCCAAAGTTGTCTTCAATAAGAGCATTTTTTTTACTGCCGCTTGTTCTGTAGTTCTTAAAAATTCCATTATTTCCTTGCTGCAGTCACTACATCCATCCATTAATTTCTTTTTGCCTCCCTATTCTTCTTCAGAATGTGTCCTACCTGATGGTATTCATGTACGTATCCGTCACGAGTAATCTTTGTTGTCATTAGTTTGATATGCCCATACATTTGTAATATTTTGCGCTTAAAGTCTTATTGTGTCCACAATTTCATTCCATTTTTATACTCGTGTTTTCTAATTCTATCTAGTCTAGGCATTTGACAGTTTTCCAATTACCCATTTCTTTCTTTGTAATAATTCATGTTTCACTTTTGTATGTGCGAGCTCTTGTGAACACGGTAATGAAACTTTGGGTTCCATAAAAGGTGAGGAATTTCTTGACTGTCTGCGCCCCTATTATCTTCTGAAGGCGAGATACGCTCCATGGATTTAGTTTCGTTTTTATAAATAGTAGGCGTAAAGCTCGAGTATAGAACCAAACATTTTGTCGTCTTTGTGTGTTCTTTCCACGAAGCGCCAGTGATGAATATTTAATGTACAGATGGTTCTGTTCATTCTCCCCGATTTGCATCTCCGAAAGTACTTCTTGGACGTCGATTCAATTTGGTAATTAGTTGAACTGTACGAAAAGACGTTGAGCAAATTTATTTTTTGTCTGTATCTTTCCTGCGAATTCCTTCTTAACCACAGTTTACAATAAAAGCTATTATTTTGGAAATTGCCTACCGTTTTAGAGTTTCTTTTCTAACCCAATCTGTCGGAAACTGAATTGCTTCACTGGTTTCTGTGATAGAAACTAGTTCTCTGTAAGGGACCCAAATGATGTACCATGTGACGGGAACTGTCAGTGTTCAAAATAATACTCTTGTTTTCCTTGCAGCACGCAGTTGTCAGAAGCGTTTAGGCTTACGTTTGAATTTGCAGTAATGTTTATCAGTCACTGTTCACTATTACGTACGACAAAATGTGTATGAGCAAGTTTTGCAAATTTTGAGATTTTTTCGATTTCGTGTATGTAATGTAGTTAACCACACACACACACACACACACACACAATCTCTTTCTCTCTCTCTCACACTCTCTCTCTCTTTCACACACACACACACACACACTGTCTTTCACACTCGCACACACTCTCTCTCTTACACTCACTCTCTCACACACTCTCTGTCTCACGCACATATACACACACACACACACTCTCTTTCTCTCACACTCTCTCTCACACACATACTCTCTCACACACTCACACACACACACACTCTTTCACTCTCTCTCATACACACACACACACACACACACATATCGCCGCTATATGAGTGTTGCTAAACCTGTACATAGGTTTCATATGTTGAGATATGCAAATCAATAAATTTGGGCTGGCATTTTAAATAGGTCTATGCGACACTGAAATCTTCAAGACACGCATTTCAAAATGTAGACTAGCATTTTACTATGAACTTAACCCATTAGTTGATTCTGTGACATCGAATTGGAGGACAAACAAACGAGAGCAGTGTCATCGCACTTTTGTCTGTCCTCGCAAGGACATCAAGTGGCAAGTGCAGTCCGCTTTTGCTCAAGGCACGTCACGCTCGTGGCGCTCCGTGACGACGGAGGCCATCACTTATATTACACATACACATCTGGTCGTATCCTTCGAAGCGTGTCACTCTTATGAACTGTAAGACGTTACCGCAAGATGAAAGACAAGACACAAAGCAGGAATTCCCAGTCCTGCTGCGACTCCTGCAGCCGGCACTATCTTTCTGTCTTGTTTCTTGTCGGTGTAGGGTTTGGAGAACTCAGAGGTGACCTTCAAGTGTTTTTTTTTTCAGATGCAGATGTGAAGAATTTGCCATATCGATATGGTGGGGTCACTTTCTGTATGAAGATTGTGTCCGAAAATCAGACGTTTGTATTTGAAGAGAATAGTATACTTTGCAATTGAACGATTTCTGTGTAAAGTGTAAAATTGTTCATAGTTACCTAAAGTCAGACAGGCAACGACAAGGAAAGCGCGTGGCCTCAGATAGTTAAAAAACTATGTCTGCTTTCATTATAGGCAAAGTACTATGGCGATTTTGGAAGGGGGTTGTAGGTGCGGTCCGAAACTGTACTTCGAAGAGCGGAAACTGTTTCATGTTTTTCCCACCGTCCGTCTGTTAGCAATACACTCACTTTCCCGATTTAGATCAGTCGGTATTGCAGACCTGTGCTACTGCTTAAACGCCTTGGTTTTAAATAGACGTTTTGAAGCCGGGTTAGCACAGTCGGTACAGTGATTAGGCTATGGGCTACAGGACTGGTTCGGTTACAGCTGAGGAGAGAGGTTTTCCACTTTTCCAGAAGCGTTCTGACCGGCTCTGGGGTCTATCCAGCCTCCTATTCCATGTGTATCGGGTTAAAGCGGCCGAGACATGAAGCTGACTACTCACCTCCATTTAGTGCCGACCTATAATTTCACTTCCCGTATGACTTCATTTCTTGCACAAGCACGTTTTAACAGACATGTCAAGAATGTAACTTAATTTTATAAATATCTTTTGAGTTCTTTGACAGGTGTTAATTAAACTTGACTTACTGGGCATCTGTGTTACAGTATGCTGCCAGAGTACCATCAGGCAGTCCGCAAATTTCATTGTCATTATCCTGTTTCAAAGAATACTTTATTTATGGTTGTAAATCGACTTTTTGTATATTCACCATCCTTGTTAGTTCCTTGACACGCTTGTAGATGCTACCCCATGGTGCATTTACCTGTTTGTGTATTTTATAATGTAAAGTATAAGCCGAAATTACTTATTTCACGGGACAGACATTTTATTTTGAAATTAATATTAACCTTTTGATCCCCTTTTATGCTTCGTTCAGGTCGAGTGCTTCTCTTTCCTTACACCTGTCTCGTCTGTGTTGGGCCCTAAGAAAGACGAGCTGCTGAAGAAAGGGTACTGTGGAATCGCTTTATATACACTTTACTATGAGTGATTTGCACAGTCAAAACAATATTAACATTCAAAATTGTGCTGGGGAAATTTCATGGTTGATTTTCTATGTATACAGCTTGCTAGCATTGTCTTATCAGGTGTTTCATTCATGTGACGAGAAGAGATGGATTTGATTTATGAAAAACGGATCCAGTCGAGGATATTTGGTTTTGGAGTGACCCGTTTGGGCTTATTCTGCTCGATACAGATAGTTAACGGGAAGTTTCATCCCATGCTGTCGGAAACCTTCGTTATCAGTACACTTCTGGTGTGTTTTAAGCAAATTAGACTAGTATAAAACATGACAATATTTGTAAGATAATAAATCCACTATAAACCTCACAAACGTCATAATGACCGTTAGAAAACGGAGCGTTCTTCTAACATAAAAGTGGGGGCAACAGATTCATCCTAGTGTTGGTAAATATTTGCTTTGCTGCAGGGTGCCACAACCCATGAGATAGAAATTTTTGATGTCACCGCTGTGATAACTTCAAATTTCACAAGTCGAGGAAATGTGTACTGGCACCGGAAAGTGCCATAGTTTCTAAATCTTCATTTTAAAACTTTCTTGTGATTATATTTAGTATGTGCCTTGCATCGTGTACAGTTCTCATCATCACGCGCATACAGGAAACACCAACATATAGATTACACCTATAAGACTGTCCAGATTGTATATACGTTTGTACAGTCACCAAGCGAACAACTTCCACATACGGTAATTGTTATAACAGTTGACACATATCACAACGTTTTGTAGATTGTATTTCATCATCAACTATAACGATCACATATGTAAATATTTTAATCTACCGATTTTATTCAGTTTGTAAACTTAGTGATTTTTGTTATTTTGGCAAAATAGAAGGATAAGACTCCCTGAAGATGATGCGTGTACATCGAAACATGTAGTAGGGCTAACAATATAAAATGTAGTTAATATATTTATGTTGTGCATTTGTTGGTCTGGATAGTAAATTTCGTGTGATTATTTTGTAGTTTACGCCACAAACTAAAGAGTTGAAATTTATGACGAACGATGGTTGGAAAATTACTACGGCATTAGTTTTATGATGCCGTTAACCGGTTCAGAAGTTTTTTGACAGTAATTTTCAAACTCATGGGAATTACCTTCTTTCGAAATGACCGATATTATTCTTAAGTTTGGGTTCTTCACGGTAGTGTGAATCTTAGAGTTAATTGGAAACCTATTATACGTAGCTTATAGCATCGTGTACCAGGAAAATTATGTATGTGTTAAATTGGTTTATTTTAGGAAGTTTTCAGTATCTCACACAATAAGTATGGCGTCGGTTGGAAACAGTGGTTGTTGAGTGATGAATTTGAAACGGCCTTAGTCAAAATAATACAGGCTACTCTTGATTTCAAACTTTCGCCGTGTTTTGAATGTTGTATGCTTTCTTCTGGGTAATTCCCCAGTGTCTGAATTTTGTATGCCGACATTTCGGAACAGTCTGTTCCATCTTCATAGGCAGGTAGGTATGAAGATGGAACAGAGTGTTCCGAAACGTCTGCATATAAAATTCAGACGCCTGGGAATTACCCAGAAGAAAGCATACAACATGTAGGCTACTGTTACAGGCACGGAGTCAGCAATACCACGAGATACTCTCTCAGTCAGTAGGCTTCTTGGCCCAATTCAAATGGGGCATCTCTCAGATGCAATTCGGGAGTGTTCCTGCTTGACTGAATCAGAAGCACTTTTCATTCTATCAACACAAGTTTATGAGCAAGCACCCCTTCTTTTCGGCTTTACTAAGAAGCCGAAACAAGTAGCTGGTAATGTAAACAAGAAGGATTTGTTCAGGAATAAATTTGTGTTGACGGAGTGGAAAGTACTTTTCGTTCATTTTATTTTGATGCTTTTCATTCAGTTTAGGGAGCAGAACGGGGTGACACCAAGCTTGTTACTGCGTCAGTAAGCTGGTTCTTTTGAATTTTGTAAATGTAACGTATTTACCCTGATGATTAGGATGTTCACAGTTGTTTTTGAATTAGTTCACTTTTGAGGCAGTCTGACAGTTCTGTATTACAGTAGCCACGTCAGATGTTTTGGATATTGTCCATCCCCTGAAGCTAAAATCCCACAATGTTTCGGAGAATGGAGTTTTCACCGGCTTCACGTGTAACGAGGCACAAGGAACCCACTTTGATGGTCCCTTTAGTAACAGTTAACCTATCTCTCTGATGCAGTCACGTCTGTCTTTGAATCAGGTCGGTGTCTGGATATCTCGGAATAACATTACCGATGCATCACTTCCTTACATCAGTTTATATTGCGGTTACATATAAGGCAAAACATGTGCTGAGCATGGAGCGGAAGAACACAAGTAGACGTTAATTGTCCTCCCTGAAATATTACGAAATATTTCAGCCGCCGTGATTAATGGATGCAGCGCTTCCTGAGTTAGCACCATCAGCATTCCTGAACCTCGAGAAGTGTGGACGAGTTCCTGGACCTACTCAGCATGCCATTAATCTTCATTGGTGACATCTGAAGATGCTTTGAAATGATGTGTGTGAAGGTCCCGTCACGGCTTACAATTTATGTTTTGTTTACATTACATGACTTTTTGTTTTAGAACCTAGGAAGTTTTGCAGTAGCTTTATCTGACTGTACGTACTTATGAACATATATCTATCGAGGCATTGCACTTCTTATTCATGTTCGCAAGTATTTTGTTTGTCAAAGAAATTCATATTTTGTCACGAACGTAGCGGACGTTGGAGATATCCGCATGAATGCTGTACCTTAATCCTCTTATAAATGACGTACCATCTTTATCATGTGCTTTGACGCTGGTTATATCGCAGTAAGAAAATATGTAAGCTTGTTCAGTCAGTGAATTAGAAGTAACTTGCTCAGAATACCATCTTCTGTTGTAAGAACAAACCGGATTGCACGGGCTTCGAGTAGGCGTGTGTCTGCAGGCTTCGATACTTCTGCATCACATATTCGGTGTATTTATCTCAGTAGAGTCTGAGCAGTCGGTTTCTGTGAAGTTTGTCCTTTTGCTTAATTAAGCACAGCACCAAGAAAGCACATGGGGCACTGAAAGCTTATCTTCAGACGTTCTTAACAGCGACACTAGATGAAGATGTGTGGGCAGCTTCACGCCCCGGCTTCTTTTCCCCGAGGATATATCCTTCAGCATCCTCTCAGTAGGATGCTGAGTTAATGGCTGCCGATGTTTCTAAAGAACGTGGTACCTTTATCTCTACATGTCATCCTAGAAGGCCTGATCCTGAAGGTATTGTTTCTTGCGCAATCGTACTTGGTGTTTCATATATATATAGCCTATTCTAATAATTTGTCTCGGTAATTATAGTCGAATCTGACGCGTGGGGCGTTTTTCGTCGCGTAATATCTCTGAGAGAATGCAATTATACAGCCGTCAGAGTTTCTCATTACATGATTCAACAGTGTGTGACTTGTATTTATAGAAGGCGTTGCGTAATGTCATCGACGCGATTAATAATTGATGAGCAACATCTTTTTCTTTCCCCTAGATAACGGCAGTCTTCATTTGAAAAGGAGCGTGACGCAGCAAGTAATAAAATTGGTTTCAATTGCTCAAGTATCGTGTGGATATTAACCTTTTAAAGACAAAACGCAAACTGCTTTATTTAAAGACCCAGGTCGAACCGCGCAGTAAACACTTTTCAACTCGGTTATAAAAACCAGTTAGTTTATGATGTAAGTGGAACAAGTCGCTGTTTGTTCTCAGATAAATACAAAACACATGAATGCAGTGTGGGTAGAGTGTACGATTGTTGAATGTTAAACTTGTTGGTTCACCACGTAACCAGTAGGCTGTAAAAGGTTAAGAGGATCGTTCTGTGGTCTCCGTAACCTACTCTCCTTTGATAACCTCCAACATATACGTTCGTACCTTGAACATTTAACGTTTCAAACTTCGAAGAACTTGACATTATAACACTGGAAAGTGCAGTTGTATGCTGAGGAAGCGGAACACTGACAGCAGTTCGCTGTGGAAGAGTGGTTAGAGACTCAGTTCTAACGAAGGCGGAACTTCGGGAGTTTGAGAGTGAAGTAGAAAGGCATAAAATGGGGGCAGAGAGGTAGAGCTTATCAGTAACTTCATTACCCTCTCGTTGCCTGTTCTCGCTACTAGCGCACCCAGAATCTATGGAAATTACAGTGTTAAATATATTGCTGTTTCGATTATTTGAAATAATTTTGGACCAGCAATTTTTAGTTTGTTTCGCTTATAACGAAGACGACTAAACCAGAACATTGTATGAATTCGGTGTACAGTCATGACTGGATTTTATAGTGCACATGTATTAAATCGAGGAATGCCATGGCAAAAGCTGCATTTAACAAGAAGAGGGCCGTTTTTACTAGCACACTGGATTTTAAACTGAGGAAGAAACTTGTAAAATGCCACATTTGGAGCATAGCTTTATATGGTGCTGAAACTTGGACGATTTGGGCAGTAGATCAGAAACACCTGGAAAGTTTTGAAATGTGGTGTTGGAGAAGGATGAAAAAGATCAGTTGGACCGCTCATGTGAGAAATGAAGAAGTATTACTTAGAGTCAAGGAGCAGAGGAATATCCTACATGAAATAAGTAAACAGAAGGCTAACTGGATTGGTCGCCTTTTGCGTAGAAACTGCCTTCCACAACAGGTTATAGAAGGAAAGGTAAAAGGAGGGATAGAAGTGACAGGAAGGCGAGGAAGAAGACGTAGGAAGCTACTGGATGACCTTAAGGAAAGGAGAGGATACTCTCATTTGAAGGAGGAAGCTCTAGAGCGCACTATGTGGAGAGCTCGCTTTGGAAGAGGCTGTCGGCTTGTCGTAAGACAGACTACTAAATGAATGATATGTATTTATGACATCATAGGCTTTACAGTAAATAAGTCAGGAACTAGCCTGTGTGTAACCGTCAAATACCACAGGATCTACTTTTATGGAGTTATTTCAGGCTGACTTGTTTCGGCCCTAGGACCATTCTGAAAGGGCGCAGTATAACACACCAGCTTACTGCTGAAGTTTGCATTGTAAAAGGTAAAGGTGAAGTTGCCGCTGTGCAGGTCATGAAGGCACACAGGGAAGTAGATATACTGGTTATATAGCTCGGCTCATTCGTACACTCGGCATTAAATGGAGGTGGGTGATTAGCTTTACTCCCCGGCCGCTTTACTCTCGGAAAAACACCACTCCGTACTAATTGCTTATAAGGATGGGTGGGTCCCAAAGCCGGTCTGGGCGTTTGGGGGAAGAGTTCTTGGTCCAGCCGGGAACCGAACCCCGGATCGTCCAGGCCACAACCTAGTCCCTAATTCGACTACACTGTATGTAATACGTGAACGGAAATTTGGCTTATTTTGTCGGTTCATGTTCGCTGGGTGTTTCCATTTTCACACTGCGGACCAAATATAAAGTGTAAAAATTTGCTGCATACTTTTACGAATATTTTCTTAAACAATGGCTATCAAAGGGATATTAAAGCAGATTTTTTAAAATGGAATTTGAATCCCCATTTGAAATTGTTTTGGCACGTGAATGTGCTCTAATAACCTCGATTTGAATGTTATTCCTTATTTAAAGTTGTAGCTGGTATATACTGTGATACTGAAAACGAAATCGAATATACGCGAGATTTCTGGTTTCTGCCGCGGCGTAGGTTGGTGGTTGGTTACGACGTTTTCAGGTCAGCCTATCGGTAGCGTCTTTGCAAGGGTCACGCGGTGTTTTGACTCTTGCAAATGAGACCGGTATGTTTACCCGAAACGTCGGTAACCGACTACTACTGTACTACGGGCAACGTACCTGAAGAGTGAAAAACCCCGAGTGAAACGTATCTTGTATGAAGTACGGGTTTGTGATATGCTTATTATTCAGAAAAGGAGATTATAATGTTGTTGGGTACCTTATGTACAGTTCAAGGATATCTTGTAATAGGTAGTTTTAGTGAGAAACTTGTTAACGCATCAATTATCGGTTGATTGATTAGCGTGCATGCAAGTGACAATTGTGAAGCACATTTAGGACTGGTTGACCACGTGCAGAATAGAACAGAACAGCTCGTACGTTAACAACTGTACCAAGTGTGATCGTTCGTGAAAGGCATGACGCTGGACGTTTTCGTACTGTGCCATATTACACCGGTTTCAGGGACGCTTCTAGTGAAGCTAGCCGTGAGGCATGTAAGAAACAAGCGGAGATCTACATTTGATGCTACTGGAATTACCATCGTCTGGCACTTGGGCAGCGCTGACGACGTAGCCTGCAGTTCTCTTTATTTTCATTACGTGCTTGGAGCACGTAGGTGCCATTAAAGGGACGTGTCGTGTTTCGTGTGGTACCTGGATGTTGGTTTCACGAGGAATTAAGGCCCGCTGGAACATTTCTGCGTGTCATCGTGTTCGGCGACTGAGTCCAAGAGATCTTGATATGGAAATAAATGTTTTTCAGCACTACTGTGAGAGTGCACTATTACTCTTTTAAGTAACCTTTATTTTGTACCCTCTACCATAGTATGCAAGGAAGAGGCGTTACCTGGCAACTGCAGTGTAGACCCGAGTGAATGTTTGGGGTACAAATTAATGTCTGGTGTTAAAATGGTATACGAAACAATTTTGCCTTATAAGTACAGCACGTCCTTCGATAACGCAACACTTTATTTATATACAAAAATAGTATATTTTGTCAGGGCGACATGTTTCGATCCAACTCTTGTATCTGTCTTCTTGGAGGGCCTGAGGGTGACCTTATAAGGTCGAAACATGTCGCCCTGACAAAATATACTACTTTTGTAAATAAATAAAGTATTGTGTTATCGACTGACGTGTTGTATTTATATGTTATAACAGTTCGGGATGGAAAACATAAAATTTATAGTTGGTCAGACTAGTTCCATCAAGCGGTACAAGAACACAAGATCCAAGTTTTTAAAATGTTGTGCATCTCTTGGATCTGTCTTCTTGGAGGGCCTGAGGATGACCTTATAAGTTCGAAACATGTCGCCCTGACAAAATATACTGTTTTTGTATATAAATAAAGTGTTGTTTTATCGACTGACGTGTTATATTTATATGTTATAACACTTCGGGATGGAAAACATAAAAAAAAAAGTTTTGCCTAAGTTTATGCTTTGGAAATGTCCTCCATGAGGTAAGAATACGTAAGTGCAAGTAATTAATGTAAAACGTGCAGAACGGTCTAAAGGGAAGTGCAGTGAGGGTGGAGGTTTACATGTTCATATCCACATATGTGAAGGGTATTGCGTACGTAAATTTGTAACATGTATGTATAGTATTAGAGTGGTCGTATTAAACACTTCGCCGCGAAAGACCTCATAACAGTCCAGTGGGTAACTTTTGGCAGAAGCTTTAAGGAGTGACACACGCCGCTTTGCGCGTTTACGTGCGTGAGTGTCCTGGGTACAAGTTTCATTTTGAAAGCTCATCGCATATGTATGAAACTGATATTGGAGATTTGCATTATATTTATTGGGTGAGTTTAATTGCTGCCCCTACCTTTCATAAAGTCTTCTTTATGTGGAGAAAATAAGGCTCATCTTTTTAACTACCCGTCTTAAGTGTCATGTTGTGTTGATCACTGTATTCCTGGGGATGCAAAGCTGTGTACATCTGACCGTCATCAGGCGTGCATGTGACGTGTACTTACAACAATTGTCGTTCATTCTTTTGACAACGCCACTGATCAAAATTGAAATTAGAATTACAGTAAGTAAATTTGACAATGATGCCTGATGTACGTACACGAACGCGTAACGGATTGAGGCGAGGACAAGATTCCTTCGAGTGAAATACAGTGAAATGTAATCATCTTAATATACCTAGTTATTTGACGTTCAGGTGACCGTGCACCGTGATAAATTCTTATAATAAAAGGAACTAGATGCACTAATTTCTCAAATTTATTTTTGGAATGAAACTCTACGTGTTTCGAACAGTTTCTCTGTCCATCATCAGGAGATTTTCACTGTACACACAACAGTGGTGTATGTCATACAGGTTGCTGACAGCTTGCGAGCAGCCTGTATGACATACACCATTGTTGTGTGTACAGTGAAAATCTCCTGATGATGGACAGAGAAACTGTTCGAAACACGTAGAGTTTTATTCCAAAAATAAATTTGAGAAATCAGTGCATCAAGTTGCTTTTATTATAAGAATAGCTAGTTATGTTATGAAAATAAGAGTATATTAATTTTTTATGTGTTTTGTTCAAACACGGGATAAATGATGTGTGGTGTGGTGACCGTAATTTATAGGTTGAATAACTCTATATAATTTATCTTTCTCCAGCGCATGTGCGCGCATATATATATATATTAAATGAACACGAAAGCGTTTGAGGGATGGAAGGTCGCACATAAAGCATATTGCAATTGTGTTTACTTCGTGTATAATGGATTACTAATTTTTGAGTGGACCAAAAACAAGAAAAGGCGGATACTGTTGTATTCCATTCGTTGTTATATTCTTCATTTCTGTATGATTCTGGTTTTATTAGAATAGTGTTTAAATCTATAAGTGAACCTCCTTTTCCGCGACTTGCGTTTCATAATAAGTGCTGATTAGTGTAATGACAATTGCATCATGGTTATGCATTAGACCGCAGTTTCGAGTTCCGGTTAATACTGTACGTAAGTCATAATTGGAAGCTAACTCGACGAATCCACGCTAATCAGTCGCGGTGCCGCAGCAGCTCTTTTTGTGTAGAGGAGTAAATTTTCCTCCTGCTTGATGGTAATGTATTATTTTCTGGTATATTCTGTTCGGACCAATCTGTGTATGCGTGACCTCTTTGCGCTAGTACTGATGTACCTGGTAACGTTGTGACTTATTCAAGTTAATTTGTACAGAGAATGTCCCCTTTTTTTTTTTCGAACTGAAAGAAATACAGGCAGTTTCTGGTTTCCGTGCAACACAACACTGTATATTTTAATTTAATGTGACAACATGTTGCGGTCACATGACCATCATCAGGCCACCTTCACAAAATTCAGAATCAGGTGCAATGCAGTGCAATTAAGAGGTGCAGTGCAGTGAAAATAATATTATTATTGGCACTGCACTGCACCTGATTCTGAATTTTGTTGGGATGGTGCCTGATAATGGTCATGTGACCGAAACATGTTGTCACATTACATTGTTTTGTGCGACGGAAATCAGAAACTGTCTGTATTTCTTTTATTCAGATTAAGGTAAGTCGCTAGGTTAACATCAGGTATGTCTTCCTGTAAGCCGTGTGAGATTCTTTGCTAATGTATTAAGTGCAGCAGGATATTTTATCCGTCGGTGTTTGATATGTTGAACTGCGATAAAGCGGAGGCTGGCTATTGGCTTGTGATACAGATTTCTCTGGTATGCTACATTTACAAAGGTAGCATGCACTGCGACTAGCGATGTATAACCGGACCCCAAGGTTAGGTTCTTTTATTTCCCCCTTTCAAGCGAAGGTGGAGGCAGATCCGGCCTCCTGTCGTTTTTTTTTTGGGGGGGGGGGGGTGGAGGGTGGTGTGGGGAGGCTGGGACGATGGCCTCTCTCCAAAAATACAGTCGCACTATTGTCGTATACCTTTGTTGTAATCCTTGAAAGCTGAACCTCTACTGGAGTGTACTGATTTTGACAGGTAGTTTATATGTACCTCAGGGGCTGATCACGGTGAGAATAAAGATCGCAAAACAAAAGAGAGAATATGAAGCGTTTTAACTTTTTAAGGGATTAGAGCTCGATAGTTGATGCATTTTTTTTGGTATGTGTGTTTCAATTGAATATTTTGCGGTATTCGGTGGTCATCGAATTGAGTGGACTTTTATAAGTAATTTATTTTTTAGTATTGCATGTTATGTGCCCAAAATTCTGTGATGTCAGCGTTTAACGGTGGAATATGTTCAATTTTCTATGTATTGAATGTGCGAATTTGCATAGAAACATGTCTTCGTATCTGTTTATGAAAATACACCTAATAGGCCTGCATTCGAATGGCTGTGCACCCCGACAAACAGATTATTGCAGTAACATTTGGTCTGTGTGTTTACGCATGCCAATTCTGCTCTCACGGCTAGTCTTCTTTCTCAACACTATAAAGTTAACTTCGGTGGCAGACGTGCTCTTCTGATTTCCTTAATTTTTTATAACGAGCTTAATCATAGGTGTGGTAACTGAATCAAATCTGCGTTTATGTTTTCTTTAAGCCGGCCGTTGTGTTGGAGTGGTTTACATGTTCTTTACTTTTTTAAGCTCTTTAGTTGTATCAAATCCATGAAGACGTGGTTGATAATTTCGTGGTTTTTCTTTGAAAAACTTCAGTTTATGTATTTAAATATGGAATTTTTCTAACAATGCAAGTATTACCGATAAACTGATATTATAATGGGGAAAATATTCGATATCAGTATGAATTCGGCGTATCGATGTGTTGACTATTTTTGTGGTAACATACACGTTACTCGTATTTGTTCAGAAATATCGAGAAGCTTATCGCTGTCTATTTCAGGGAATGTAAAATGACGGTTTATATGATTACCAAGAAGGCTCAAAAGTATGGTTAGCCGTAGTAGTTTTGTGGTGACGGTAGATGCAGAAGATTGTAATGTTCATGAGCAACGCTATGAGATCAATAGATCACAGAAAAATAGAGGTATTGTACACACTTTTGTTAGAACACTTTAAACAGCCTACACCCTTAGGACGATTTGATAACGTTACGAAATCCTCTAAGTTTTAAACTCATGGTTCCGTGCATCACGATTCATTTTTAATAAAAATCCAACCAGATGCAACAGTATGCAGATATTTATTCACTGCAAAGTCACTCTACATGTTTCGGGTGTCACAGCACCCATCATCAGGAGTACTAAAAACTGTAACCGCAACCTCC
>Ga0123352_10005924_pt1 | contig 18576 bp, 11 predicted proteins | sample TergutLab28metaG_FD_89700 | JGI IMG/M metagenome (GOLD analysis project Ga0123352, IMG submission 89700) | Labiotermes labralis P1 segment gut microbial communities from Petit-Saut dam, French Guiana - Lab288 P1 | ecosystem: Host-associated > Arthropoda: Insects > Digestive system > Gut ... | reverse complement strand
TGAAACGGGCCGGGGGTGACTTTTAACCCCCAACCCCCCCCAGCGCCGAGGGTAAAGAAAGGGGAAAGGTTACCCCCCCCGGCCCTCATTGGCTTTTTAAAGGGGAAATTTTTTCCCCCCCCCCCCCGTTTACTTTTACATGGAACCCCGAATGTTTCAGATCGTGGTCACAAAAGCCCACCACTGAACCGTATGTTGAGCCACTGTACACTTCCGCGACTTTTATTTTCGGATCCATTTTAACTCTAAACGGCAGAGTGGCAGTTATATTTACTGCCTGCTGTAGGCTTTAAGAAAATGCTAAACGTGCTGTAACGCAATGCTCTGGCGCATTCGTGTCTCTGCATCCTGGAGCCTGCTCAGTGGTCACACCATTTAATCCACTGGGGTGTCACACTTCCTGCTGCTGTTCGTAACTGTGCATATTACATAATATTACATAATATTACTCTTATTACGATCCGTTACTACATTTTTTGAGGAACTTATTTTTTGTAGGTGTACGTTGATTTTGTATTTGTTAAGTTTGTCGATCACACATAAGCCCAAACTTCCCACCCGTCGAAATATTTTGTAACTTCTGACGTACAAACATTATTTCGTACACCAGTTATAAGCATATTCACAATCTACGTACATACGAAATTGAATATTCATACACGTAATAAATAAGTACTAAATATTGCACTTTTTATTTTCATTAATTTTACATCATGTAAACGTAATAAAGAAAAAGTCGATAACTGCATAAGAACGTGACGTAACAACACGAAGTTTCTTCTTCTTCTATTGACTCTACAACCCTGGGTGGGTCTTGGTCTGTTCGACAATTCTATTCCACACTTGTCTATCCTCAATCTTCAACATCCAGCCAGTAATTTTCATCCTCCTTAGACCTTCTCCCACCTGGTCCATCCACCTTAACCTGGGTCTCTCTACTGGTCTTGTTTTATATGGCTTCCATTCCGTTATTTTTTTTAGTAGTTCTCGTGTTCTCCATTCTCATTACATGGGCTACCCATCTCAGTCTTTGTGATTTTATAAATTTTATTATATCATCTTGTTTCATCCTCTGTCTCATCTCATCATTTGTTTTAATTCTCCATGTTACATCTGGATTTTGCGTTGGTCCATAGATCTTTCTTAATATTTTCCTTTCAAAAAACAACACGAAGTATACGTTACTGATTATTGCGTCACACCACACCAAATTTGTCTACCATATGAGGCGCCCTATAATGGTTTAATTATAATCACGTATAAAGTAATAAGTATTTTGAATATGTATTTTTTCTTAATTATCCGCCAAGCAAAGTTAATTTTTAATCTCAAAGTTTCACATAATCTACAGCAATAAGCACGGAATATTGTGACCCATTATCTGAATTTTTCTCTTAACTATCCATTACTCAAATGCATCGTGCTGTGCCATATTATATTACGTACATCATCTACGGCCTCTTTGGCTCTGCCGTGTTCTTCGTAATTATCTTGTACACGGTAGGATTATCGGAATAAAAATAATTTGCGTGATACGAAATGTGTGTTTTGTTCTACTTGTATATCTGAAACTTTTCTCACTCCCGGATGAATTAAGCAAGATATTATTATAAATGTGCTTATATCTTCATGGAAGCATCTGATATTTTTGTCCGATTTTAACTAAAGTTGAATTTTCTGGATAGACTTAATAAAAGTCTCCGGCATTGCATTTTACGACAAACCTTCCAATGGTAGACAGTTGTTCCATGCGGACGGATAACATGACGAATGTAACAGTCACTTTTCGCCATTCTGCGAATACGCTTAAGATTCTTTGCATTTTGCCAGCTGAGTTAATTTCTGATTATTTCTACAAATGGCATTAATCAGCTGGACATTCTAATGCATGCGCATGCTTTCTGAGCCGTAGGATGTGAATTTTTAAAGGTCATTTAAGTCGTACGACAGAGGGTTAAACTTGGCCTATGATGTACGCCTTGGGAGATATTCATTTGATACTGGATTATCCATCAGACCGTTGCAAACCAACAGATCAGAAACACGGTTTCGATTAATGACTTTTAAAGAGAAGTACAATCACAGGTTTTTGTACACACGTAAATTTCATTAAGTTCGAAGGCTCTAGGGGCACTGTGGATCATCATAATAAAGCAAACCGTCGTTTAAGATGGGGTTACGATCCTGAAAATCGCCACGTCATGCGAAATAACTTTCTGTATTTTTTCCCCGTCAGCAAAAAGCAACGTTAATCCGAGTCTTCGTCCAGTCTGGACAAGAAAACTACATGACTCCGACCGCATCTTCTTTGTCAGCATATCTCTATATGGCAGATTTTATTTCATAGGCCTGATTACGAGCGTATATAGGGGGAAGGTGGAATTGTTTCTTTTATTAAACCCCTACGTGTATACGCAGTTTATTGAACAATTATGTGAGGCGGGTGGTGTGGTGTAACGGCAAGCCATAAGCTCTGACGTCACGATCGTGACAGCAGCCGAATTACCACGAAGCAGAACGAAGCTTATGGTAGAGGCGTGGGTCGCGGCCAATCACGATTCAGTACGTCTTTGTCCATCGGAGAGAGAAGAGAAGTTGAGGTAGAAGTGCCACTTACCCAGCTCGCAGCAACTTGCCTTAATGATTTCTATAGTCATTTCAAGACTTATCGGTATGAATAAAAGTGGCTTTTGTTAAAAAATATGTTTTGTATTATTCTTGTTTTGAGCATATTTTATGAAGTATTTCAGGATGTGTTTATATAAAATGCTGAAGTTTGAGAGTGGGAATGAAACAGTGTGTACTTCATAGTATTCGCGGTTGAAACTTGCGCGTGGTCATGAAGTTTCCAACGTATAATTTTCTTTGCAAATTTCGAAAACATTCGAAGTGATAGTGTGTGTTGTGTTTGTATGTAAAGGGATGTTACAAACGATGGTATCACTTCATCAAACGTAGACTAGTATGAGATTTGTTGCCATTTTCTGAACAGGATGTGGGAATAACAGAATATTAGGATAGGCTGTGTGCATTAGTTCCTATACTTATTTTATGTTTTTATTTGTCTTGACTTCCAGCAGATTACCCCAAGAGAAGCACAAAGAATTGTGATCAGATTTCGACAGTTGGCTAAGTACCTTGGATGCGAGAATTGTAACGTTGAACGGGAAGCTTTGATAGACCATACGATTACCTTTTGTAGTATGTTAAAGCATACAAAAGGAGTCGAAAGCACATTTTACGTAACTTGGAAGGGCATAACCATATTCCAAATTTGAAACAGTTATATTTATGTGACAACCGTGTACTGAAGATGGAATACGTGATGATAAAAGACATCAGACCAGGTCTGAAAAATCTCAACGTGGTGTTCATTGTATTAGAGGTTGGTCATCCTACAGTGACTAAGGAAAGCCGTGAGGTACGGACTTGCAAGGTTGCAGATTCATCTGCCTGTATTAATGTTTCGATTTGGGACGAACCAGGGCAACTTTTGGTTCCAGGTGATATAGTCCGCCTAACAAAAGGTTATGCATCGATTTGGCGTAATTGTCTCACCTTATATTCTGGTAAAAATGGTGATATACAAAAGATTGGTGAATTCTGCATGGTATTCAACGAGCAATTGAATATGAGTGAACCCAATCCTGCTCTAGCTGCACAGATTAATCAAACCTCAGGAACTCCTAACAGCAATAATATCAGTGGCAATAGCAATGGAAATGGCAATAACGGTGGCTCAATCGGTCGCCATTCGGGTATACAAAGTTCTCAGACCGCATCTACAGTTCAGAATTCTGTGGGTTCAGGTAAAGGGAACGGTAGTGGTACTCGTTTCAGTGGTGAACAAGTGGGGGGAGGGAAACATCAGGTTAAAGGAAGCCAAAGAGGAAAGGGTGGTCATAGGAATGGTGCACGTGGAGAAAGACGGTAAGGGATGTATTTGTATTTGTTTCATTGTTCAATTGATCCATACAGCATGGGGTCATCACCCAACAACATATAGAACATGTCAAAAGTTGCATAACATAAAGTAATACAGAAAACAAGCATTAAAATAGTATAAAGTAACGAGATAAGTTAAGGCAAAAATAACGAATAAGCAGTCGGAATATTTACATTTAAAGTGTGTTACAAGTTCTGTGACTGGGAATATGTTAGCAGAGAATAATTTAATTTCACGTTATACAGTGTGATGTAAACCGATGCACCAACTTCTCAGCAAAATTGTTACAAAGTGCATTGTAGGTATTGTATTTGCTATAAATTTACAAAAGTACGATTAAAGCAATTGTTTCACCAGATTTCCACGTGTATCTTGTAAAATTTAAATACTGAGATGCTGCCTTTATTATTGTCCCCATTGCTGTGGGGGACTACAGATCACGCTTTCCTGTTCCTTGTCCTTGATTTTGTTTGATCTGCATGATAACTGATTAGTGAAATAACTCAGTATCTTAGTTTTGTGTGGCCTAAATTAAAACTACTTGACATCCAAAAACGCCATTATTCACGCGAAATTATGCGTGTTGATAGGTACACAGAAATCACGAAATCAGTAGACTTCCTGAAAGAACCTACACAAAGACGGCAATACTGACAAACAAGCCCGAATAAGAAGTGTGCCTTAACCTACGCAGAAGTCTGTGTAAGATTACAATATGCCAATTGTGCAATGTGAATCTTGGTGTGTGTGGTTGGCGATAACATCGTCATCAGTCAAACATGAATGATTTTTGAGTTCGCCATATTGCATGAAAAGTACAGTGTAGAACATCCCCCATCCCACCAAAAAAAGATAAAATGCAGTTTGTGTTTGTCGTTGTTGTTACCTCGCTTACGAATGCTGTCGTGGGCTAGTAAATAAACTTGACGTAGGCAATGGTACTTAACAAACATGGCGTACGGAAGCATTTTGGCGTAGATAGTGTGTACGGTCTGTTTGTGATACCTTGTTTCGTGCGAAGTGGACATCTTTCCTGTGGGGGATATCACAATCTACGTGTACAGACAACTGACGAGTGAGGTGCTATTCAAGGATTCTACGTCCAGCATCAAGAGTTCCAGATGTGAAGAGGTTAGAATGTATAATACAAGAGTATGGCACTGTCATTTTGTTGGTGACATGGTGTCGAAGGTACTGTGATCTTTTAATCAATAATAAAATTTGAGGCAGTAATACATTCTGAATAGTGAGGTCTCTTGTACCGCTAGTAGTTAAATAATTCGTAGATTGGGGTAAGATTTTCTAAATAACATGCATGCAGTGAATGTTGACCGATTAAACGCAAGCATTACTTTACCATAATGATACCCGATGTTCAATCATACATAAGCGATTGTAGTTCCATTATTGCCCAGTATGACCTTATTAGCAACTATTTGAACAAAAATATGTTGCATTCTCATTAGTCATAGTTTAACAGAACTCACAGATTGTGTACATAATTTGGCTGGCCAAGAACCAAAAACTAATGTGTATTCCTGGTAAATAAACACACTGGACCGTGAAATAAATGTAATGCGAAATTATAAACGGTCACAGCAGGAAGCTCCAGTACAAGGCAACCTTTAGAACGTACCCACATAGTCCTACAACATGTCAAGTAAAGTATGAGATGACTGCTTACAGCCAATCTGTCTCCCAACTGATGCATTCACTTCACTTTTAAATGTATATATGTGAGGTAGAAAACTGAATCACTACATTAAATCTTATCATGAAGTTCTTAACTTGCATTCCATATGCTATAATACTGTTGTACAGTGAGGAGCTGTTATGCTAAAAATCAGTTTGGTGGGTGACAAGTGGACAGTGGCATTCATTGCCATGTAGTGCAAGTTATGTGACTGTCCTTTAAGGCTTTGCTGTCAGTACTGTTCACTTCCTATCTTAAGTGCAGCTACTTCTGTGCCACACTGTTACAGCATTTAGTGTTGTACATGGGCCATTGACTTGTATATATGAAGAGAACTAACTTGACTAAAGGAACATCAATAAAGGCAGGACACCATTAAAAAAAGTCTTTGTCAACTGCTAATGCAGTTCATTGTCAGTAACTACATCAATAAAATGCACCACAAATTCAAGTGGAAAAAGTATGTGTAATAGCACTGTCTCTTTGCTAGAAATTGTTACTCGCCTGTCTTCTTATTTGACACTGGTTTTGGAACATACTTTGAATGAATTAGTTTTTATGAATTAGTTTTTCTATGAGAAGCATATTTTTAAAGATCACATAGCTGCAAATGAATGCCATTTTATTTAATGAAGGTAAAATGACTTAACAGTGGAACCATACATCATGCACTAGACATTTGATACGCATACACTGCTACTTGGGGAAGATACTCTATCATTTTCATTATTTTCAGCACAGATTTCACACTGAATTTATCACATTCAAGACTGGTGTGTGCACATATTCCAGAATAAAGTTGGATTGTCATGCTTGATCAAGGTCCAGTAGTGACTAACAATTGCAGTGTTTAACCTTAGGGAGGAGTATGGGCTGAGGCTGTTCAAGAATACTGTGCTGAGGAAGATATTTGGCCATAAGACAGAGGGAACAGTAAGAGACATAACAAAATTGCATAGTGAGGAATTCATATGATTTGTACTCCTCAATTAGTGTCAACTTGGTTGACCACATCACAGAGAATAGGATGGGTGGGGCATGTGACACATACAGGGCAGAGGAGAAATGCAGTCATTGTTTTGCTGAGGAAAACTGCAGAAAAGAGCCCACTTGGAAGACCTGAACACAGATGGGATAATAATATCATAGATATTAATGGTGTATTATGGGAGAGGGTGTGGACTGGATTGATCTGGTTAATCTGACTTATGATAGGGATGTGTGGCAAACTCATGTGAACACAATGATGAACCTTCAGGCTCCATATACCGCAGGGTATTTCTTGACCATCTGAGGAACTCTTAAACTTCTCAAGCACGTCGCTGCTCAGTGTAGTTAATGTTTAAACTCAGATTTGAGTACCAGAAAATTAGCTGGTGTTTATGTCACATTAATCACTCAGCATAAAGTTTAGGTTACTAACATGGCCTAGTATGTGGGGATTTGCTGACAGGCCTGAATTATTAACAACTCTTCAAGCAAAGGCATGCGCCCCGGGGTTTTGCTGTTGGAAAACCAACAGAATATCAATAAGAAATAATAATAATAATAAAAAAATATAGGACTTTTTAAGCTGTAAGAAGGTGCATGACGGTGTTCTATCAAGAAGAATTTGTACAACTGAGGAAGAAGGAATTTACAAAGGCAGGCAGATATTGGAAGTCAAATAAGAGGAACGTGTGAAGAAAGCTGACACTGCATAAAAAGTAATATTTTATGGAATTATGAAATGGGGTTTCATACCACGGGTAAAGTAAGATGAGGGAATGCTTGTTTTCATTAATTTTTGAGCCTCCTTTCCTTTTTCAAGGAAATAAATTATACTTACGAAATTACCATTTGTTCAGCATATATGTGTTGCATCCTTCTTTGACCTTCTGTACTAGTACACCAATTTTCACAAAACTTGGCAAGGTCATTCTGCCACTGGACACCACATCAAATGGTACTTTTTGGTTTCCAACAATTATTGCAGTTAGCAATGTGGCAGACATGTGAACTTGTGGAGTGGAGGGACAGTAGTGCTACCTGATATGTGGTCTCTGTGATGTTAACATCTTTCAAGAATATGGAAATGCTCTTCTTTTATGGTATTTTTAAAATCACAGTGTGGTGGCCCCGCAAACATTTCCGGTTTGTTGGCTGTAATAAGTGAACTGCTAGAGCTAGGCAGTGAAATTTGGTACAGGAAATAGGGGGTTACACATTATATTAAATATTGTTTATATAAGTAAACAATTTAAAAAATTGTGATGATGCTGAACTTGAGGTTATATTCAATAAATTTCAACGTAGAACTTCTCCTTAAATAATTAGTTCCTCACAATACAAAAAACCAGGGGGAGGTTCTTATCAGTAGCACTATAAATATGTGGAATATGAATTTAGGCTTTGTGAGTTCTACTGATAGTTGAAACATGGAACAAAAGGTGTCCAAATGCCCAAGCACCAGGGCCTGAAAGCTTGTAAGGCGGCTTGAAGATACAGTAAGTTGTGACTGGTCAGCTTCATGCTTTGGCTGCCATAACTCTGGGGAACAGGTACTGGAGGCAAGTTGGGGTACCACAGCCAATCAGCACTTGGTGGCAGAGCAGAAACTTCTGAGTCTGGTGGAAACTGAGCCCTAGCTTCCCAAATCATTACCCATTTCTCTACTAACATATACTGGCATCTGCTGATGGGAGGTGAAACTGAGAAACATTCTGTTATTGGGTATCCCAGATTTAAAGCATGGACTGAAAATGGAGATGGGAGAGCTGACTGTCATCCAGGCGGCATGGAGACAGCAATAAAATTATACTGAGAAATCCTGCAGACTGTAGATAATTGTGTAAGTTCCAGGAGCACAACATAAGAAATTGGAAAATTCAAAATTAAATTATTTTGTAAGACAGTTCAAACAGCACTTTTGAACATTTTTACAAAATTTAAGTATCATGGAACAAGAGTAACCATTTTGAGGTAAACCTTCAGATACTTGGTATGCCTTACCCTTAGACCATCGAGTCCTATTAGAGAATTAGTATTGATCATGTTCCATAAATATTATTTCTGAGTAAAATTCGTCACCCAAGAAAAAAAAAATCGCCTTCAGGGGCAGCAGCATGTCAGTGGAACATAAAATCTTCCTTAACCATTTGGAGACAGATCATCGAAATTACATATAAAAATGTGGTTCCTACCTTGCAAGAAATAGACTGTGTCTACTTTATAATGACCAATTAAAGCTGAATAAGGACATAACGAGCGTTGACTGTGAGAATCATATGAAAAAACCAATACATTACATGAGCAAAATTCAGTATCCAGTGTTATAGTGGGTGGAATATACAACAACCACTGCAATTTAAGGGGTTTATCAACAACCAAGGCATAACAACAAATGTTACCACTTTTGGATAATGTGTTTTTAGTCTGTACAATATGTGTTTCTATTAATAAAGAAAATGCAATTTGTGACAGGAGGGAGGATGACATGAAATTTTTGTACACACATACACTTAAATAAAAGATAATAAATTGATTGAAAGTATTTCCTCATTAGATCTTGTGTTAGACACTTTTTGGACAAACTGTAATTTTAAAATTGTGTTTTACAATAAAGGTAATGGTATGTCATACCAGTACATACCACCAGAAAGCCTGTAACATACTGTCTCAGCATCTTGCTACTGGGTGTATGAGCTTGTAAAGATGACAGACCAGAGAAAAAATTCTACAGTCAATTTAAAGCAGTGTGATAATGTGTGCATATAAGGTACATAGCAGTTTCAGCCCAGCCTCAAACATGTTACATGCATGATTAGTGGACAACATTGATAGTGACTCTAGAAGTAAGTTGAAATGTAGACTGAGTATACCTGTGTTTATCTTAGTACTGTGTTGCATTTATTACTGTAATGTAACTGGCACTGTAATAACCTGGAATCTTCCTAAGACAGAGAAGTGGTCTACCCATATGAGTATGTCATATTGTTTAGCAAGGTCAAAGAAGTTATTTCCTTGCAAAAATTGATTATGCTGCTATTTTGATATTGGGTTGGGGAGGGGGGGTGCTGTAAAATGTTTTATCTAGGCAGGAAGTGGGTAAGATAAATGTGAGGCAACAAGGAACAGAATCCACTAAGAACAGTATGTTATAAAAACTGTCAGGTTTGCACCTTTGTAAGTGTGGAGTGGATATCAAGCAGCACAGAAGGGAGAACTGAAAAGATGCATTGCATGTACAGGTACATTGAGGTTGGAAGATTACAGGCTTGTGATGCATTTAAAACTGAACAGCTTTTGTTAGCCAAGACAGAGACCATTGACAGATCTGTGAACATGGTAATGAACCTTTGGTTTCCATAAAAGGTAACAATGTTTCTTGGGATGTTAAGCAAAGTTGCTTATTAAGAATTCTGTCCAACAAGTTGGCTGACTGGATTGTTATATATCTGCACACATTCTCATACACACATTCTCACCCTCACCATATTTCCTGCTTCATAAAATGAATTTTTTTCCTGAAAAATGACTAAAAATCACCTTGCATTGTAACACTGGATGGTCAAATTGTAAACCACAAAAATACTTTGCTAATTATAGGGAGTGTTTTATCACATCACCCCTGAGTTATGTGGCAGGTTTTTGTCTAGAAAACACCACCCAACAAAAACTTGCAAATGAATTACTTTTTGGCATGTTTGTAATGGAAAGGTGGAAGAAATGCACACAAAATTTCATTCAAACTACTGCACAAAGCTGGTTTTTTTTACACTCCTACATGTTTCAGCTACCTATTGTAGCCATTGGTAGGGAGCTATAATACTTTAAAGATGAAAGCAGCATACTGTATATCAGTAAATGATAAACATAAATACATTAGCTTTATATAATAGTCAATTGATGTATAGTATTACAAAAATTATTCAGATTAAAATGAAAACATAAGTGAGGTATTAAAATATAAAATGTAAGAATGTAAAAAGTTGTCTTCAAACATCTTGCAGTATTAGATATCCCTTGATTTTGATGGAGTGGAGACCCGTAAATATTGTGCAGATTTTGGATAAGCTGGTAATATTCAAAATTAAGATTTTTTAAAAATTTTTGATATTAATAGCTTATCAGAAAGATGTGCAATATTTACAGGTCCTCCACTCCATCAAAAACAGTGAGGTACCTAATACTGCAAGATGTTTGGAGACAGCTTTTGCATTCTTACATTTTATGTTTTAATACTTCGCTTATATTTTAATTTTCATCTGAATAATTTTAGTAATACTGTACATCATTTGATCTTACAGGGGGTAAAGTCAGCCATTGCATAGGACTGACATCCTTGCCACCTTCATGCACCAAATGTCTAGAACTTCTGGGTGCGTCAACCTCCTGGAGCCCTGAGGGCTTTTCCAGGCCTGTAATGGGATAGCTTTACCTCTTTTTTATACATAAGTTGACTTACATAAAGCCAATTTAGATATTTTTACCATTGACTGACATATGATATGCTGTTTGTGTCTTTATAATATTCTAGCTCCTGATGATGGCTACAATAGGTAGCTAAAACATTGAGGAGCATAAAAACTAGCTTTGTGCAGTAGTTGGGAATAAAATGTGCATGTGGAAGACAACTGCACGGAATGTGTATAACATTATGTATATTGGAAGATATGCCTCTACTAGTTCTGCCATGTCCATCTGCATGCAGTAACTGTAGAACCGCTGAATTGGTTCTCCTGTAATCTGATAATGGGGAGTTGCACTAGAATTTGTTGACACACGTGTTAAAACAAACAACAGTATTAGACACTTTATGTGGAGACATACATGCACTTCTGTGCATGTCTCACTAAATATTTGTCTTGGCAAAAACTGTTCAGAACAGATTTGCAGGGTACAAAAAACATTTTATGAATTAAACACGTAGGTATGAACCTCATGACTTTCAGGTGCATATGTGGCAGACTTGTTACACTATGCAGACATATGTTAATATGTTTTCCCTTGGACTTGATATAAGACATGAATTAGATTTCTGACCAATGTTTTTCATGACAATGGTGACTATGTTGCTCCTGGTTATTTAAAGGTGATATGACACTGTAATGACCATAAGTTGGAAAAGTAAATTCAATTGGTATATAATGAGACAGACTGCACCAGTAGGACAGCATCATGTCACAAATGATTTCAGATTTAATTCCAGTAACAATGATTGCTCAATAATCTACACATCAAACAAACAGGCTAAACCACGTACACAACAACTTGGTCTGAGATGATGGAAATAAAAAGTATTGAAATCTGCAAGATGAAACCAGTTGGTGAAACCAAAGTGAAAGAGCTATGTCATGTATTGTTGTGAAAACTTGCTATGTTTGCAGAGGGGATCTACGCTTCTCATTGGCTACCAACTTTTTAATCTTAGGCACATTGCTGAACTAAAATTGTAAGTTTGAAATGATTTTAACATTGTATGTATTGCTTTCAACTATAAGTATTGTTTTAATATAAAACAACAGTTCCTGTCGATGTGTATGGAGCCCTAGAAGATGATCAAATAATTTACATGTCTGCTAAGTACCCCCCTAAATGCTGAGTAAAGCAGTTATGAGTTTATTGATTATAAGATGATAGTACATAATAAGTATAAATTGTATGATATTATTTATCTGCTACAAAGGGGCAGACAGCTTTACATTTTAGCTTAATAGTGCAGGAATGTCATAAAAATGCTGGCAGTCACTTAACTGGATTACAGTAAGGAGACTGGAGATTGTGGATGACAGGAGCAGAGTGAGAAAGGTCATCAACAAAACCCTCTGGTCCAATTTTCTTCTTATAATTTAGCGGCCCTGTCATTTTTGGTCTGTGTATTCTTATAAATATATGACATAAATAGGGGATATTCATAGAGTGAAAATCCATGAACCGAGGACATGTAAATATAAATATACCTGCGTGATTTAAGGCTTCCCCCATGATGTAGATGAGAACTGCGCTCTTCTTGATTATAACACGGTGAGTAGAGGTAATTTCTTACCAACGTTTGGGGACCGATACGTTGTCCCAAAATGTCAGTAAGAAATTGCCACTATTCACTCTAGAAATAACCCAGAAGAGCGCATTTCTCATAAATATACCTGTATATACACATGTAAATAAGACCCAATCCCAGAATGAATGTTCTGTGTACAAAAAATCCACGGAATAAAGTAGCACTATATAATTTTTTATGCTTGATTTTGTGTACTTTTTAAGCAAGTGGCAATTTTACCATACATTATAGTCCAATTAGACTTTTGACCTCATCAAGATTTTCATATAGGTACACAGCCTCCAGTGCTGACAGCCCTGAGGCTAACTGTCTGACTGGAAACATTCATGGATTTTTCATTTGCTCTGGGCAGATTGCTGGATAGTACCTTCAATGTATCAACATCTCATCCAGCTAATCGCTCACTGATCATCCAGTCATTCATAATACCTAATTTGGGCTGTTCAAAGCATCATTAAGTGAATTGTAAATATATAAATAAATAAAAATTATATTAACAAAGAAGTGAAATCAGATTAAGTTTGTGGATATTTACGGCAAATTGTTTAGTTCAGAAGGGTTTATTGTGTCATTCATCTAAACTCAAAGTTCAAAATACACATACCTCATAATTTTACCTGTTGTGTTGTATGGGTGTGAAACTGATCTGACATAAGAAGGGACACAGTCTGAAGATGTATGTGAACAAAGAGCTGTGAATATATGAATTAGGAGAGAGAAATAACAGGAAGGTGAAGAAAAATGCATAATCAGGAGCTACAAATTTTCCACTCATTGCTGATGTTACTAGAGTTACCAAATCAAGTTGGCTCAAATGAGAAGGCAAGTAGTTTTGAGTGGGAATTCTATGAAATGCATACAGTTTTTTGGGTGGGAAAATCCAAGTAGAAGAAACCACTTGTGACACTAAGGTTAATATTAAAATGAGTGCTAAGGAGAGAGGGTATGACAGTGAAAACTGGATTCAGCTAGCTCAGTTCAATAGCACAGTCTTGTGAATATGGTTATGAATCTTAGAATGTTGCATATCTACCATGCACTTCCAAGAAACGGTTTGTGTCGTTATGAATCTCCCACATTCAATAAAAGGTAAGGCACTTCTTGACTAACTGAGGAACGTCATCTTCTCCGCAAAGGACTCTGTTTTATAAAAATTAGTTCTGGGCTTTTGACCATTGAAATATCAAAGGGAAAGTTTGACAGTTTCCATCTTTTGTTACAGTTTTCATCATCTTTCCATCAGTTCACTGCAGATTCATATTATGAACTTTGAATATTCTGAAAATAAATCTTTACAGAATAAGCCATTCCGCTATGTAGAGGCACATAAATCGTGTTTAAATTTCAATGGGAAAATGTAACACTTCTCAACTCTCACTCTCTCCACAGATAACCCTTCCATTGATCCACTCTTTTTGTATTATAGTCAGTGAGGGACTCAAGAAATATGACTTCAGTATGCATAATATGAACTGGAACGTTCTAGTAACAGCTTGAAGGCATCAGCTACCTAGAGATAATTCTAAAGGTCAAACTGCAATACTGACAGAAGAATAGGTACCAGATCATAGTGAAATTAAAAAAAAAAATGACAATTCCTCTCTAGCCAAGGTTTCTACATTTAACCATTCCAATGATTCACAGGTATGTATCACATTCTGAAGTCGTGATTTCACTGAATGTGCACAATGTGATTTTAGTTCCAGAAAGAGAGCTTGTTAGACTGGGTTCTACTGCTAGATACAGTTATCTTTCTTCAACAGATTGTGACTGCAGTATTGACCAAAGATTGAGTGCCTCTTTCTCACTGCTGTTCATTACTGCCATCTCACAGTATATGTGTATCTATTAAAAACTGCCACATAAAGACAGAATAGTAAAACTTAGTCTTAGTATTTATAAGTTATGTGCACAAACACATACACACATGTATAAGTGTTGGGTATACTGCACGAGTGTCTACCTCCAGATGAGGAAGCATATTAAGTATAAGAAGAAAAATAGGACAGTTACAGATCAGCCCTCATTGGCTGATAACACCTAAACCAAAATGTTGTCATTATGTTTCAGCAAGGGTTTCCTGTTTAAAGTAACTACCCCACGGTACAGCATATTTCATGAGAAGCTGTCCCCTGCTTCTTGCGGAATCTGAAGGTTCATTACTGTGCTTACGGTAGTTTGCCACTGGCTACTATCCTCAATCAACTGAATCCAGTTCACACCTTCTTAAAAGCACTTTAAATGTTACCCTCCCATGTCAGCCCATGTCTCCTACATGATTTCCTGTAAGTTTTCAAATTAACAGGACCTCATCATTTTTAATCACCCTGTTTTATACTACATGTCTCTCCCATTTCATCCTCCATAATTTAATTGTATAAATATGGTGAAGAGTTGGATCACTTTATTTTGGTATTTTCTTTATTATATTGTTACCTTCTCTGTCTTGAGATCAGATATTCTCTGAACACTTAGTTTTTGAATTGTCAGTGTATGCTCTTTTTTCTCTTTGGTGAGACACCAAGTTTCACACACAGATAAAACAGCAGGTATTCTGTACTGAATTTAATCACAATCCAAGAAAGAGGTCAGGAGCTGAAACACAGTGAGTAATGAATATGGTGTGCTTCCATTGTTCCAAGTGTACAGGAGTTTTGTTGTCTACATCAGATTTGGATATCCTGCCACAGAAGTCACAGGGTTAAAGACTTCTAGTTTTGAAACAGATAATAAGTGCCATTTCTCTTGCCAGATGAGGGAACCTGGATAACCCATTAGTGATGGCACAAGTAGTGGTAATGCATGAGCTAGCCAAGAAGGTGACCTGCACTGGTCCATGTGTCCAACTAGCAGTCAAGACTGTTTTACTTATCTTAGTGTACTATGTACTCTCTGTGGGACTCACCTTCTATCAACACAGACTTCTTCAGGTAGGTATCTTCAGCAGTTGAACATTTTCATAGCAGCATTTGTGTTGTATGAATACTGAAGGTATACAGGATAGGCCCAAGGAATTCCTCTGTCACAAGGTGGACAACTGCTATGCCTTTTCTTCTTTGTCATCATCGTGTTTGAAGTGTGGACTAACAGGAAGCTCCACCGTCTATATAAAGTATAAAGTATGTACAACTGAATTTGGCTGTTCTGCCCTGCAGAAGAAGGGTGACATATTGTATCATGCACTCTTCATGTACACATTCATGAGTCTATTTTAATACGTCTTGAATGGCCAAAGCTGGCAGTTGTGAATAGTTAAAATTCAAAGTGACTGTCGGTAAGGTTCAGGTATGTATCCATTTTAAGGACCAAATTTCCCCTGTCTAGTTCTTTAAAATTTCTGAAAAGCAGCTTGTATCATTTTACTGCAGACAGTGAAAATGTGCAAATAATAATCATATAAAAAATCATCCACTGCCACAAACATTTGAGAATCATCACGTAAGGAATGTGATAATGTACAGTCTTTACATGTGACATTGTAATGAATATTTCATGATTGTACACCATTGTAAACAAAGAATAAACACTGTTCGGAGACTGGGTCATATATCACTAGCTCTAAGATCACTGATTCCACGCAAACTTGCTACTGAAGAATGTATAGCCACATGTAACAGTTTTAAAATGCTGTATCTTAAATTTCAGGAATTAAACTTCCCCCTGTCTATTGTGGTGTGTCACTTGACACTAAAGTTTGTTATTGCATCCATGTGCCGCGCTGTGTGGGAATGCTGTACATCAAAGCAAAGAGTTATCCTAAATTGGGGAAACTTTGTGAAAAAAATGGCACCTACAGGAATTGCAAGTGGACTTGACATTGGATTGTCTAACTGGGGACTGGAACTTATTACTGTGTCCTTGTGAGTGTATCTATTTTTTATATTTGATTCAGGAATTGAATATTTTAGTAATCTTAAGGTGAACTATGGTAATCATACTGTTTCAATATTGCAACTTTTTGTGTAATTATTTAGAACTTAATTACTCTGAATTGGCAAGCCCATCCCCTTTAATAAGAGCATGAATATAGAGTGAATTCTGTGGCTGTGGACCTGAATTGCAGGAGAGCCATCAGTGTTTGTTTTTGGTCAACTCTAAACATTCTTGTCATTATGTTAAAGTACATTTCAACTCAATCTCATGTCATTCAATAGAACTTTCATATATGCTCTTTGAGTGATGTGAAACAATGACAATACAAAAGCAGAATATGGGCATAAGATTCTCATTATATAACCTAAAATGTGATCAGCCATCTTGATAGAATCTGTATGGCATAAGGTATTTGTTTAGTCCAACTCTAATTAAGACAAAAACACTTGTAAGTCACTGTAAGTTCCATATAAAAACCGCAAGAAAATCACGACAAGATCTCAAGTAAAATTAACTCTAATGCAGACGACATGAAAAAGGTTAGCAAGAAGTTCTATGAACTTCGTATAGCAATTATTTAAATGCAATAAGAAATTTCATGTTCCAAAGGATACTTTATTGAGGTTTACAAATTTACCGCAAATATAGACAGCGAAAATGAGGTTAAGGCAAATTTTAAAACATTTGCCGGTATGGGTTATTCAGTACAAGAGTGAATATCACATACCAACGAAAGAGCCTTCAGCAAACTAACAGAAAATAGCAGCACGTTATTATATTTGATGTGAACTTTCAATAAGAAGTTGCTTACCGGAGTTTATTTCTATTTCCAATACAACAGATCTCTGTCGACAGTTTCCTCTTTCTGTTTCCATCCAGACTCGTAAACTCTTCCACATGACATCTAGTTGACAGTTCTGGCTCTCGGTTACGTGCGTTTGTTTTGCTATCACGATTTTTGACGTTCCAGTACAAGTGCCATATTTATGATACAAGGACAGATCAGTAACAATTTACTGGTATTTAGACAAGTTTTATATTTCTTTGGCATTTATATGAATTGGCGACATACTCGTGTAGTTACATGTAGTTTGCGTTACGAAAGTGATGAACACAAGCAAATGAAGCATAGAGGCAGAAAAGTAAAGTACTAAACAGGCTTAAGCACGTTTATTTGACACAATTTTATATTTGTTTGATATATGTACGAAATGGTGAAACGGAGCTGGCTAGTGACCTTGTTTTGTGCTGTCGTGTGGATTTGAACTACAAAAAATTGGCGGAAAACGTGAAGTTGGTATGTGCTAAAAGGGCTTACGTTCGTAGTCACGGTATGGCGTGCGGTATCATGATTGCTGATTTCTGTCATTCCAAATTAACACATATATTGTAAATATTTGTACTGAGTAGGTGGCTTGTATTTTGGAAGTGCCTAGTTCGACTCTCGGCCAGGACACTAACTAACCTGAGGTTTGCCGTGATTTTCCTTATTCCCTTTGGATAAGTTCTGGGATGGCTACCTCCAGTTGGAACACAACTATTTCCTTCCACAGTCTCCCACTTAACTCAACTTATATTCAGTACTATACAGCATGAAGTACCGATGGCATAGTGAAAGAAATAACAAGCGCGCGAGCGAAGACGCACGCACACACACGCGCACGCGCGCGCGCACACACACACACATTCACCTTCGGAACTATTTGTCTAGTTGCATAAAATCTAGACTTTAGAAGCAGAAGGATGAAAGTCCAATTTTATGTTTGAGATACCTCGTTTTTCTTAGGCAACTATGTGACTTGCCGCTGTTTTCTTGGTCCAACAACACTGGAACAGTATTTGGACTTACACATACATACGTACATACATAATTCACATTTCACAGGTTAGTTATTTGAACGAGTCAAACTGAACATGGAATTGGTCAGTATAATACAACACAATACAAAAATTCGATTGCACAATACAATCTTGTCATATTCCAATAACTATGTACAGTTTACAATATAAGTATTACAAATT
>Ga0123352_10005923_pt1 | contig 18577 bp, 7 predicted proteins | sample TergutLab28metaG_FD_89700 | JGI IMG/M metagenome (GOLD analysis project Ga0123352, IMG submission 89700) | Labiotermes labralis P1 segment gut microbial communities from Petit-Saut dam, French Guiana - Lab288 P1 | ecosystem: Host-associated > Arthropoda: Insects > Digestive system > Gut ... | reverse complement strand
ATACCATGTTTAAAATATTCAGTACCTATATTTGTTGAATAAATATATAAAATGCAACTTTAGAGGTTAGCGGTGCGGTACGACCACTATAGTTGACATTAGGCGTCAAAAGGTTAAAGTCTCTATAAACGTAATTTGATTTAACAAGCTACTTCTCATTCCATCATTTAAATGTTTGTGAACAACTTTAACAAAACAAAATTCTATTCCGCAAGAAATTAAGAGCAGATTGAGGTCAGGAAGTGCTTGCTATCATTCGGTGCAAAATCTTTTGTCTTTTAGGTTGCTATCCAAAAACTTAAAGATTAAGATACACAGAACTATAATTTTGCCTGTTGTTTTTTATGGGTATGAAACTTGGTCGCTGACCTTGAGGGAGGAAAGGAAGCTGAGGGTGTTTGAGAATATGGTGTTCAGGAGAATATTTGGACCTAGGACGGACGAGGTAACGGGGGAATGGAGCAGACTGCATAACGAGGAGCTAAATGATCTGTACTCCTCACCCAATATTGTGCGGGTGATAAAATCGAAAAGAATGAAATGGGCTGGGCATGTGGCGCGTATGGAGGAGGAGAGCGGGGTGTATAGGGTCTTGGTGGGGAAACCGGAGGGAAAGAGATCACTGGAGAGACCTTGGCGTAGATGGGTGGATAATATTAGGATGGATCTCCGGGAGGTGGGATGTGGGTATGTGGACTGAATTGGGCTGGCCCAGGATAGAGACAGGTGGCGGAGGCTTGTGAATGCGGTAATGAACCTTCGGGTTCCGTGAAATGCGGGGAATTTCTTGACTAGCTGCAAACCAGTTAGCTGCTCAAGAAGGAATCTGCACCATGGAGTAAGTAAATAATTCCCATTCCATCGATCTTTAAAGCTCGTCACCGACATTTAATTTTCTTCAGTCTGTTTAACAATTATCCCTGAATTGAGTATGTTATCTTTCATTCTATCGGGGGCTGAGTCTGCATGACGGATAGCAAGTACGTAGGTGAAGGAATCGTTGCCTGTTATAAGACTACAACAATTTTGGTCTCGAGGGAAACTGAGACATTTACACAGAGAACTTCGTTCAGACAACCGACCTTAGGTTCAAGACTTTGCAAATACGAAGTGTTAACGCTTTAGTCACCACTTCCATTATGAAAGTGAAGTTCAGCGCCTCTGATTTTCCTTCAGTATAAATTTCTAGATATTGTTGCTCATAAGTTATGTACACACACTGCATCAAACACCGCTACGAAATTCTCGTCTAGTAATATGCACAAATTCGCGCGTTTCGGATCTCATTGTGTGATGCGGCAGTGACCAAGACGAGGCGGTGACCGAAACTGCCCGAGGGCATATAGGAGACCGACCTGATCAAAACTGGACTGTAGTGGACTTGACACAGTTTCTACAAGGTCTGCAGTCAACTGGAGTGGCCACTTCTCCAACACTCGACCCATCAACATCGCCGAATATTGCGTGGTCTAGATCATCAAGAGTGGAGAATGTAGTGCAGCATCTGCTTGTTCAGGCCCTGTTTATGTTACCGTCACAGTTTCTCGTCAACAGCGCCGCGCTGTAGACAAAAACAGGTACAGTATTTTTTTTTAACTTAATGCCATTATTCCCTTCTCGTCATCAACCTCCTTCTTTTCTCTTTCTCTTTCACCTCTCCATCTCAAACGCTTCACTCCACCTTCCTCTTGTTTCCTTCACTTCTCTCCATCTTTCACCCCTCATTTTTCTTTGACCCTTTTTTGTCCTTCCGTTAGTCGTTTTTCACCTCCCGGCCTTCATCTTCAATGCTTTCATTTTCCCATTCTTTTCATTCTTCTAGGTATATTTTCTTCCTCATCCACCATTTCCGCCTCCTCTTTCTTCTTCATTTTTTTTATATCACCAGACCCGGGGCCAGAGGGGTGCAGTGAGTGCAGTACACCCACTAGGAATTTGCAAAATATCAAGGACCAACATGCTGATACGCCTGCTAAATGAAACCTGCGACACTCTACCACATTCACATGTTACGTCTGATGAACCGCTGCGGTTGGAAACAACTCATTGCCAAATATGTATGCACATGCATGATGTTTTTTGCAATGCTATTGAGCCAATTATACGAGTATAGTTAGAGTGCTGATTTGAGGTCCTGATCAAAGGGCCTTTTACGCTTATGCACACATAAAATATGTATACAGTATACGTGTAACAAGAGCATTATAGATGTACATGAACGTCAGTACATATATGTACCCGCAATGGAAGCCGTTAAACCCACAGTGTTCATGGTCTGGCTACGGAGCTGCATATCATGGACAATCTGTATGCTATGTACAGTACAATAAAGAAGTTAGTAGCAGTAGCAACAAATGTAATTTAATATTCATAATTTGAACAGCTGTTGCAGTGCCTCACGAAGTGCGAGTAGTTCTGTTAAGTGAATTCACAAGCTGGAAAATTCTTTTAAAGATGGCTACTTAATAAAACGTGGGCCGGGATAAAGTAGTCCGCATAGCAATTCGCTACGGGTTGGAAGGTCCGGGGATCGAATGCCAGTGGGGGGCGAGATTTTCCGCGCCCTTCCAGACCGGCCCTGGGGCCCACAAGCCTCCTGTACAATAGGTTAATCTCCTGGGGGTAAAGCGATCGGGGCGTGGCGTTGACCATGCACCCCACATAACACTTAAGTTAAAGAAAGAGTAGAGCTATACCTCTCCCCTTCTGGGACTTCATGGCCCATTCTAGGGTGAACTCTACTTAGTAACGCAGTATTCACTTTCAGATTAATTTCACAGAGTGAGGATGAATCGGCCGTGGGTTCCTTCGGACAATATTCCGACATTCACTTGGAATCACATAGGAAACACACAACTAGAAGAGAGGATGAGACACTCTTAGAATAGAATAAGATAACTGGAAGTGTATTTGTAGTGATAAGTAGGAACATCCGGGGTGGTTTCAGCGGCCCATAAGGTTGAGGCGAGAGATCCTAGCCAGAGCAGATACTCAAATTAGTGATTGAAATCCGACCCAGAGAACGTGTGTTTTCCATCGCCACCCTAATCTGCACATGGTCTTCCGTGAGCAGCACTTCCGATCTTGACAGAAAACTTAGGCGAGCTGTCTGCAGGAGGCGGAAGTACTAAAACATCCTTTATAAGTAACAGCAAATTCGGAGCCATCGCACTAAATAAAAAGTGACATATCTATGAACTACATGGATGCTGACTTGCTCGTGTAAACTTTATGAGAACATGTGTACTGTAAAAGCGGAACATGTGCGAATTGTTGGTAGATCGAGTAGTCATGCAGAAAGCCCTCAATTGCCGTGGGATAAAAGAGACGTCGTTTAACAAGGCGTCTCAAAGAAGTAAAATTATTCTCCAGTCGCTTTCTGAGTCACAGAAATAGGCTTGATTTTTATATATAGTCAAAATTGTACCTGACTTCGGCTCTTCAGTTAAAGATCTTGACCTGTCTTAAAAGTGTCCAAACACTACGCAGTAATAAAACAGAACGCATCCTCAGGGCTAATGTGAGTCACAAACCTACGATAGAGCTGTAGATGTTTTCATTGCTTTGCCATGATCGCTTCTCCCTTTACTTTGTAAGAGAAAGAAACATTTTGTGATAGTAATTATCCCAAGACGGTTCACATTCAAAAATTGCCACCAAAAGAGAACATCACAGCATGCGATAAAGAAAGTGGATCGACCCGGGGGCGCGAAACACCCAGGTTGTCAAGAGTAGGACACAAAGAAGAGCCGGATGCATGAACCATCTGCGCGCTCTGCTGTCGGCCATACGGCCAGTTCATTGCAGGCTTTACTGGTTGCGGACAAGCTGTGTTATTAGAAGGTTCTCTACTTGGCAGCCAAATAGTTTTGCACATTATAAACCTGGGCACTAAATGTAGTAGATGTGAGTTTCACGCTCTGCTTGCTAGCCTCTGGCAACCATTGGATGTGGGGCTGTGTGGGGATCCGAAGCCAAATAGGCGAGATGATGACGAAGTTGACACCGTCCATACCATGACAGCGTATAGGGAGAGAAGTACAGCTCCAATCAGTTTTAACCTCGATACCAGATGTCGGCAAGTAGTCAACTTCACACCCCAGCCACTTTACACTCTGGAAAAAGCCCAGGTACCCAGTGAACTGAGGCTGGCTGGGCCCCAGGGCCGATCTGGACACAGAGAACAAAAGAAAATCTTGCTTTGTTAGGAGTCGAACCCCGATCTTCCAGCCCGTAGCTCAGCCACAATAACTACACGATCCCAAAAACAGAAAATATTTCATTGCCAGGAATCAAACTTGGGTCGTCTGGTCAGCAGCATAGACAATTTACTGATGTTTGTACACATTCATAAATCTCCGTGGCCACAATTAATTTTAAGCCACATCTGCAGAACACATTAAGTGAACACATAAAGAACACATCTTCTCTGATCACTCGTGTGTTAGGTCTCATGTTGCATCACCGGAAGTACTAAATGTTTTGTTATTAAGTACAAGGGTTGTGATGTCAAAATTGTCTGGAAAATTTCATTTTGGTTTACATCCGTGGAATACAAGGCCTTTTGCACGATAAGATCACTTTTCTCGCAAAACAACGTGTCAGGGGAAGTTATATTACATTCAAATATAAGACATCCTCATGGTAAACACTTCATGAAATACTAATTCCATGTAGCTAGCCAGTCTTGGGAAGCTAACAGTTCATCATCTAGTCCAGAAGCTTCACTGACAGAGGACACACGAGAGTGTAGAGGTGGTAATTCGGATGACTAACTTCCTTGGTGTCATGGATGAAAACAATTTAACGCATTTTTATAATCAGAACTGTGTATTCATCTCACGCTCCATGCACATCACCGCGCATTATGAAATCTCACCATCCCACTTTATAATACTTCAGAGCAGTGGAAGTAACGAGGAGCTACATCTCAGCTTATCACTTGGACACAGTGTCCAAACTTCAGAAAACTCTGTGGTGCTACGGCGCATAAAATTAGAATCAAACAGCATTCACCAGAAAATTACACGGTGTTATACAAGTCAGAAAAATTCTGCCCTTGAACAAATTTCGTGGTGTTCCTATCCACTTTTCAAGAAATTCATTTTATACAGTAATAATAAATGTATAACAGTATAAAATTATACAGTCTAATGTAACTATTTGTTAGTAATTAGTATTAAAAGATATTTATATCACATTTCAATGTGAAATATATAATTAAAGATATCTGTATCGTATTTCAATGTGAAACATATTCTTAAAATACATTTATATCATATTTCAATGTGAAATATATTATTAGAAGCTATTTATATTATATTCCAATGTGAAATATATTATTGAAAGATATTTATATCATATTTCAATGTGAAATATATTATTAAAAGATATTTATATAATATTTCAATGTGAAATATATTATTAGAAGCAATTTGTATCATATTTCAACGTGAAATATATTATTAAAACATATTTACACAATATTTCAATGTGAACTATATTATTAAAAGATATTTATATCAAATTTCAATGTGAAATATATTCTTAAAAGACGTTTATATCATATTTAACATTGAAATATGATATAAATATCCTTTAATAATAATTACTAAACAATGAGTTGTGTTAGACTGTATATTCCTCTATTGTTATTTATTTATATATTACTCTTCATTGAACACAACAGGGATGTCTCACCTGAAAATCCATGTTATACCACAACGGTTATCAGAGCCGCCACCAAGAAAACTCTTCACACGTCTAACCGAGTAATATAATGGAATAAAAGAAACGCTCTAGAAGAGTTGTTTTGTGCACCAATGCTTCTACCTTGTGTGCGGGCAGGCGTAGGGGTTCGAATCACAGCCAAGACACCGGCTATCCTGAAATGGGGTTTCTGTCACTCACTTCAGTTCTTCCAGGCAAATGCCAGGCTAGTACCCCAGATTTTATGCCTTCTTCCCTCTACGACCTTTGTAAATCATTCTTATCTGATCTTGCCATTCGACGCAACACACAGCATGTAACGGGAAACTCAGCTACATTACCGCCTTTTCTCACTAGGACTTCCTCAGCGCCCACGGAAGGACACACATCTTTATTCAATTCCTTGGCGTTTCATTATTACGCACCTGCTGCACGCGTTGTATTCTCATATATTCTGACCATCTCGATTTAATTACTATAAGAATGCCCTGTGGAGTGTTAGAATAATTAAACACTTATACAAATTATACAGATACAAGGGCTCTACAGAATTTTCCAGTGCTCAGTGGATTAAAGCGCTGTTCATTGCAAGAACTTTCTTTCCTTCTAAACAGAAGAATATAAAAGAACTTAAATTAAAATGTATTTACCAAGCTTTAGGTTTCTGTGACCGTGCATCGTGAGCAAATTGTGAAGTGAGAGAGAAAAACCAACAAGATGCAACAGTTAGATGTTTATTATCAATACTTTCTCAACATGTTTCGGGCATCATTATGCCCATCTTCAGGAGAACAAGACGTGTGTTAATGCACGCGGTGTGCTGCGCTGGTTCTGCTGGATGTGGTTGGTAGCGGTTGTGGGGCGCTGCGTTGCAGGGTGCGAGCACTGTGAAGGTTAATGTTCGACTTACCAAATTTATTGGGTCCTTGCATTTGTGATATTAACCACTTTGTTACTGGTGAAACACGAAACGAGCTCAGTTCGATTCTACACAAGTTTAGCCATCCAGTCAGATTATTCGCCGAATGCACAACGGTAAAAAAAAAAGTTCTGTCATTACAGAAAATAAATTCAAGGAAACCGCGTTTATAAATTAGCCGCCCCTCTGAAGAATAAAATAAATCTATACTTTTTTAAATCAAGGTTCAGTTCACACCTCACAGAAAACAAAGCATGCTTCATTTAGGAAAAGCCTATTCGGCTAATGGCTAATGCTACACCAGTACGGAAATAATGGTTATTTAATATAATTATCATACGACGCATATAGATACACTGTGTTAGAAAAAGTACACAGTTTTAAAGGCTAAATCTGGCATTAGATGCAACACACAATAGACTGTAAAAAGGTTAAAACAGGAAAGAATCAGGTAGCTTCTTTTAAGGGCGTTGCAATTCCAGCCACTGACCTTTCACCTCCGTGTCAGTGAAATTTGACAGGGCTTAATGTTGAGAACACAGACTATGACAAGCAGAGCTGCCTCTTACCGTAACATATTTTGTATCAAGGCCAAGAGTGATGGTAATACTCGATAATTTAATGCATTGATAAATTGATTGTCTGTCTGTATTGAATACCGAAAGAAGCGGTTGTGAAAGGAACGTAAAAATGTGTCGCAATCTAAATACCAGGTAATAACAATAAAAACGAAACTTAGACCCGCCGTTAAATTAACTTCCTCTAAAGTCATTTATGTTCCAAGACACATAGGATGGAAAGATGCACGGGCAGATGTGGCAAAATTCAAGCGACTTTCGAGTTTTTTAGTGCGCTTAAAAGCTTCGGTGTTATCGGCCTTTTTCGTCCTCAAAAATGGCTGTCGTCGGTCAAGAATCAGCTGGATTTCGTCACGATTAATAAGCAACTGAAAATCTTAATTTGCTGATCGACTGGAAATATACATGAAGAATAGAAAACCTTAGCCTGTATTGTTTGAAGTATGCATAGACCATGGCAGCTAGGTGTAGAAAGTTTTTATGTAAATGCTTACAATTTTCAGCAAATTTTAGCATGCTAAAAATTAGAAAAACCGGTGCAGACATTGTATGTTAGGTTTGAAGATTTTTGATAGTTGTAGAGTCTAGCATAGTGGAAATGCAAAAAGATAAGTGTAGATAATTACTGCATGTCTGTCGGTGTGTGATTCCTGCTTGTCTGCTCGTATATAGATAAATTATAACCATTAAAAAAGGAGAGCTTCATAATCTCTTGCCAGTAATTGACATTTGACAAAGTACAAATAATACGTGGGCAATCTTAGCAATTGACCAACTTAATGCACAAATTCTTGTTTTATAATAAGTTTACTATATTCCTCTACATGTTTCCAGCACTATTGTGCTCATCATCACGAGGTCAAATTGTGTTAAACAGCATCTGGTACCGTCACACTTTGTAGGTGGCCGTCCGGTGCGCACCGCTGATGAACTGCTGTGTCACAGGCTGCACACAGTAGGGTTTCGATTTTTTCGAACTTAAATAATTTTAATTTTATCGACACTCAATTTCCTTTTATAAGGTGAAAAAGTAATGTTACCGAAGGGTGTATGGAGGTAAACAGTCATATATTCTTAACATCGGGTTGAATGTGAGTAAAAAGCGTGACGCCGCTGTAGCACTGACCTCAGGAAAGGAACTACCGCTAACCTCTCAGGAGAAGGCTAGGTGAGGCTAACCTAAGGCTGGATGTGGTGGCGGGGAGAGAAATGCAGCACATGCCAAGAATCGAACTCTCGAATTTCATCCCATAACAGTCAAAATACTGACAAATGTTGGATCATAGTTTTCTTGTAAAAATCACCTCGGTGCGGGAGTTGAATTTCTCTCAGTGGGCTTGTAGAAGATTCCTGTCTTTTGGTACAAGACACAGAGTAGCTAGTGTCGTTTCGGGAGAGCTTAGTGCCTCCATCTTCAGAGGAGCTCAAGAAGAGGCAACACGCTCCTACCGAACGATAGTGTCTGTACATCAGCCTGTACAGTGTCCAATCTCCAAAGCCAAGAAGGTTGAATAAGACTTCTGTCTTACGTGTCTAAACACTTTACCCATAAAGATAAAATACGTATCAGAAATGTGCCTCAGCAGTATGCGAAAAAAATTCAGGAATGAAATAAGGCAAATTACAGGGCAGTAAGGTGGCCCCTGAAGTTCCCTTAAAGCCAATTTTAATTTATATACGATTACAGCAATCAGGCGATGATGGAAAGCCATCCCACAACCAGTGTTTATTTTGTTTTTTTGGTAGCTAGTAGTACCCTCCTGTCTAATTTCATTCTTTAATCATGATTAAAGTCATGATTGCGCATGTGCGAGATTAACTCTCCACTACGAAAGCGCATGAAATTTCTAATAAAGAGGCGCCTTGATCACAGAAGCTTTCATGATCAATTTTGAAAGGTTAAGCCCCTTAATACTAAACGGTACTTTTTCAGGTAATACTCTTACCAGCCAGTAATCACTATTCATCCCAAGAATTCCGCAACCAGTAAAGGTTGTATTATTATAAGCAAAAACATCATGAGCACGTTGGATTTGTCTATCTTTGCTCAGGATAGTGCTAATAATAATTCATAGAAACGCTAGAGGCTGTCATGCTGTGTTCAGTTACTTCTAGTCGGACAAAATCTGCAACCTTGCAGATACTCTTAGTAATTAACCAACTTAATGCACAAAATCTTGTTTTATAATTGTGCACCGGACGGCCACCTACAGGCGTGATGATACCAGATGCTGTATAATACAATTCTGACCTCCTGATGGTGAGCACAACAGTGCTGGAAACATGTAGAGGCGTATTATAAATTTATTACAAAACAAGATTTTGTGAATTAATTAGGTTAATTAGTAGGATTATACTGAGATGCACTGTCAGCAAAACACCAAAAACTTGCAGATACATTAACGTAGGGGTATGCGATGAGGCAGTGCTGCAGAATTCAATGGACCTAATCCCCGCGCCAATATATCCCTCTTTATTTTGCACTAGTAAAAAGGCTGCGTCTGGCAGAAAATGCAAAGACGAAAACAGTTTGATTTCAGAAGCTTCTCCTCCCCCTCCATTCGAAGAAACAAATTATCGAATTTTCACAGTTTCTACAATGTATACATAATCTTAGTTTGACCAGTCTGGGTTCGAATCCCAAAAAGCCTTCCAACCAAACTTGTTAATTGTGTTGTTCTATGTATTGTTTTTGTGTAAATGTGTACTGTACTACTACCACCGGGTGTCAACCCAATTGCAGTTAACAAATATATCAATGTCAATATGAATACTTAAAATTTATATAGATCATTTTATTTTCTAAATTATAATTCGGGAAACAGGGTACTTAGACTCCTTACGATAAGAATGGAACAAATGCAGCCACAACACTGGCCACACAGCGCCTGCGAAAGCACTGACAATAGCAGTCGGATAATCAGAAAACAAGAAGGCAGTATGGAAACTAAGGCATAGGTTCTCCTCCTGCTAACTCAGCAACAGGAAACACGACAGGAAGTCTCGTTCTGAGGCTAACAAAAGTAGTTCCGTAGATACTTCAGTATTTAAATTCATGTTAAACAAATGGGGTCTTATAACGTGTAGCAGAAGAAAATGCCTCCGAATAGAAATCAGAGAGGACATTCATAATATTCTCCTTCTGTAAGAGGAAGAGAATTTTTGGCCAGCTGAGCAACTAAGAGTTCTTCAAGCAGGAATTGTGGCCGTGCCATGGCTCAGGCGGTTATCTGACTCTCACCGCGGAAAGTGAGGTTACATCTTAGGCTAGGGCATGTGGCATTTGTGTTGCACAAAGTGGCTCTGGGCCAGGTTTTTCTCTGAAGATTTCAGTTTCACCCTTTCAAAATCATTTCACCGAATCTCAATATCCATTTACTCATCTATATAATTTTTTTCTTTCTTCTGGCGCCAACAGCCTCCGGTGGGCCAGTGCCTCCTCATTCACGAGGTTTCTAGATCACACTCAACGACGCACCACAGTCGGTAGGATCCCTGGACGAATGATCGGCCCGCCACAGAGACCTCGACCTGACAAAACACAACAATCACAACAGAGAAACATCAATGTCCCCGGTGGGATTCAAACCCACCATCTCAGCAGGCGAGCGGCCGTAGACCTACGCCTTAGACCGCGAGGCCACTGGGATCGGCCATCTATCGCCATTGTTACAACATTAACAGTGTCGTTAAACAACAAGTTTAAATATCCATGGGAGCGTGAAAATTACGGTTATGGTTTGTGCGCATTTAAATATTTTCATGCACAGGGGCGGATTTAGGCTTTGTGGAGCCTGAAGCTTATACAGTTTTGGGGCCCTCTTTGTGAAAAAGAATGCAAAATTACGAACACAAAATTAGATACCAAAGTGAATATTTATAGGGCCCCTCCGAGGGCCTAGGAAGGGGGCCGTGCAAGTGAAGGACCCTGAACCTTAAGTTTCATTAGCATCACGGTAAATCCTTCCCTGCTCATGCATGCTACATACCCATCACACATCAATGTTCAAAGTTGAGACATCCTCCGAGTAACTCCTTATAAGACGAACATAAATCAAGGAACATTAGAAAGTGATCACCGAACATCTTCAGTAAAATGGCCTTTCCATGTTAATAACGACAAATAACGGCCAGTGTGATGAACGAACGAGTTGGAGGCTGTTGGACATGCTTAGTTCTCGTGATATTAAAGCCTCTAAATCAAGCATCATCATCGCAGACAGCCGCTATACGTGATCCCATAGGAGTGCAATAAATATGGTGAAGGACAGGGTCACAGCCACTTCCTTGTGGAGAGTAGGCCGGTCTGCAGTGACCAGGAATGTGGAGCGCAACGGACAACGCCCCAACGTGTTCAGAAAAAAAAAGAAAGCAAGTACCAAGTTGCAGGTTCAAGAGAAAGGATGCTGCTGATGCTGCTGCTGGGTAATTTAGCGTCCGTGTTAGCTGACCAAGCGAGGAGATACCGTGCAGCACGCTGAGAGCGACAGGGCGTTCACAAAACAACTACCTGATTCAATAAGCATTCACCTTTTCTAATCACCCGGTACCGAGTCTAAGTAATTGAATGGCCAAGCAAAATAAACAACAATTTAAATAAGCGAAATTTTAAGTAATCACAACGATGCTGATGAGGAGCTCTGTTTTTGGGACACGACACCTTGGAGACTGGTATATAAGTTCCAACTTTTCGAAGCAGCTCGCTACCTACACTTTTCTTGACCTCTGCAGCTTATCAGACCATTCAAACCATCGTGATATTTCCCGTTGTTGTAGAAGTACAGCATTTGTTACAGGCACCTTGGATCTTAGCCTGAGTCAGTTACGTCCCATGCACATGTACACTACATAATAATAATAATAATAATAATAATAATAATAATAATTATTATTATTATTATTATTTAATTATTATTTATATTTATCATCATCGTCATTATCTGGCTGTTGACTAAGCACGTTAATAATCAAGAATTTAAATGAACTATTGTTGTATCGTTTATGCCTGAAAATAACACCCAAAATTTTCCTGGTGAATAAACACTAATGTTAGATTTTTCGGTTATTAAACGAAGCCTTTCAACCACGTAATGATTGTTAACAGTGAATGAGTAAAGAATTCTAGGGACGTTGCATACTTAGGAGAAGTAGCAAGGAGGGTCTGAGAAAAACCACGACAACTTTCAGTCATGACAGGCGGTAATTGGCAGGGGTTCATAAGATACACTTGTGGAACACGCGTAAGTTATACACAGTTGTGTCTAATCCCTACTGCTTGTCACCAAGAAAGATAAAGAGAAGTGAAAAATTGGAAAGTGAAACAGAAAGGGAGATGGAAGTTTTAGGACAAGAAAAAAAAGAGATAAACGTGGAAAGGAAGTGAACAAAATGGGAAAGGATAAAAATGAGGTAAAAATAAGGAGAGGAGGACTGGGTGCTGTCTGAATCTCTGCCTCTCCACCATCCTGCAACGTGCCTTTCTGCGTCACTGATAGAGCAGCAAGACAGACATGTCGCCCCCATTCCAGATTTTATCTCGACAAAGCAACGTGTTTTGATAATCTAAATAACACTTTGAGAGCGACAGACCCTTGCCACGTAATCCGAAAGGAGCCCCATAATCAGATGATAAATGAGCATTTGGCAAAATACAGCTATGATCCGAATGAGGTCACACGATGAGAGGCACTGAACTTAACCTCCTGTTACGGCGTCTTTCCTGGTGAACACGTTTCTGTCACAAGAGGGGTATGGCCCAGACACAATACCACCTTCTGCGGAGAGCAGGCAGTATTCCTGACCAGATACTGTCACCCTGTCATGCCTTGCGCCCTACCGGTTGTATGTATATATGTATATATCGGTTTCAAAACGTCGTTCTACATTGTCCGACACCTTGCCTCCACTGCTTCCTATCTTCCCACTGGCCTTCATTTAGGTTTATTTCGTTCATGGCCTTACTTATACCTTCCATCCAGTCTCTCTTCGGTCTTCCTCGCGCCCTACCGGTTACTTTTGTTAAAGAAATAGCTGCATTCCCAACGCAGTAAAACAAAGCTTCACTTTCTTCCAGTCGCGAAAAGGGACTGTCTGTCCATCCGCATGGAAGAACTCGGCTCCCACCGGACGGATTTCCATTAAATTTTATATCTGAAGATTATTCTAAAATATGTCGAGAAAATTTAACGCTCATTACATTCTTACAATAATAATGGGTACTTTACATGAAGACACATGTACATTTTCGATTATACAGGGTTACTATAAAAGAAATAGACACTTTCAATGTTGTATTGAAAAGAAATTATTAATGACTTAGCCAAAATACTACTTACATGGTTTTGTAGTACACGTCTTTAAGTTTATATTACGAAGTTACAAATGTTCTGTGTGTGAGCCTTTTGTCACACGACAGATATCAATACGATAGTCTAATTCTGTCCAAACAGACCTGAGCATATACCACAGCAGCAGCCATTTTGCTTCAGTGATGTCAAGGGCGCTGACGTGTGCTGACGTCACGAAAGAATGCCTGGAAAAAAAAAATTCGTCTTTCCTCTACGCCACTACGCAAATTGTGTGTCCACTACGCTAACGGTTTTAATACTACATAACGTTGAAAGTGTTTATTACTTTTATAGTAACCCTGTATTTCGCCAAATTCTTCATAAAATGAAAACCTTTTGAGACAAAAAAGAAAATCAAAACATATACTTTTGTTCAATTGTTTTTTAACGAAAAATCATGATGTTTATGAGACAACGCAGAAAAATACGGTAGAGTCAGAGGGGCAACAGATGACATACTACAGCGCGTGCGCATTGCATGATGGATGGCTGAGATTATAGACACACTCCAAGAATACTTAATACTTATTGCTTTTCCACGGCAACAATGGTTACGTGAACGCGCCTCATTGTCACGTTTATATGTACATTGCTTATTTTTGTACAGTTTAGTGCCCATTATAGCACTCAACTACGGAAGTGCTTGTTTTCGACACCTCTCGTTATGCCATGCAAACAACCGGCTATCAGTCTGATGTTTATTGGACCGTGCATCATTGTGATAACTGAAGAATAAAAAACCAAATAGATATCACTTATTATTTTATTGTACTTCTTATAGGCTCAACATGTTTCGGGCATTACTATGCCCATCATCAGGAGCTCGCGACTATGATATTACCACATTGGTCGTTTCGTTCTTGGTTTGCTGTAGGTTGGAGGTTAGGTGCAGTTAGGCTGGAGTAGTGTCCGGGGTGCAGCACAATATAACCTGCCTCTAACGGAACCGCAAGGGACAGAAAATTGTTTTCCGCTTCATTCAGGTTGCGTTCAGTACAGGTACTTGAAGCGTGGATCCTTCGGATTGTAAAAGTTTTCCGCTAATAACGGTTTCCGTCACGCCCAGGTTCCGTTTAAGACAGCTTGATTGCAATAATTTCACGAACTTTCGGAATGTCTCCCATGTACGTCGTTTCGCGCAGTTTTCATTGACACGTGATGTGAAGTGTGAGGAAAGAAGATGAAGTAAAAATAAATGCGATATGAGAAAACTGTTAGAGTTGTGGGTGTTACTCAACGAAGGAATAAAATCATGGGAGATTCTATAGTGTCAATCGTTTTTGCCTTTCAGAGTGGAAAATACGCATGATTATATCTCTATCGGTTGGTCGCTTGCATCTCACCGCGGTAGCTTGGGTTCAATCCAAGGTCAGTCCCTGTGCGATTTTTGGTAGGCAAATTGGCACTCGAACAAATTTCCTGAGAGGACTTCGGTTTTCCCCTTCTGCACAATTCCACTATTGCTCCCTACTCATGCTCTCACCTAACATTGACGACTTACAATTTTAAAAACTGACAGCGTCATCAAATAGCAAACTTTGAAGGTGCCATGCGTAACAGGATTCGTGGAAAACTGACAAGATAATCGCGGGAATACGGTAGAAAAGAGAGAGAGAAAAAAACAAGGAAATGACAAAAGGAGGGAGAAGTAAAATTTCAATAAACAAATAAAAATGAAGAAGTGGAGGAAGCCGTGCACAAAGAACATAATAAAAGTGCTGCAAAAGTAGAGGCCTGTAACTAATTTGAAGTATTCTATGAAAAAAGGGAAATTGAGTACATTATTGCAAAAAAATGCCTGAATACTGGGAAATAAAAGCGAATAAAATATACTGGTCATGGGAGAAATAAAAAATGTTTACAAAATTTTGGCAGAAAACCCTGAAGACACCATACGAAAGATAAATATTTACAACAATTATTCGTGACGGTGTGGATAACATTAATTTGGATCAGGATATCTCCGGGTAAGGACGGGAGGTAGATATAAGCGCCGTTCTCCTGACACTATCACACACACACCACACACACACATACAGAGTTGAAAGCCGGTGAAACGTAACACACGTTCTGTAACTAACTATAGACCAGTAGGTACCTCACAATCGTGTTAGCATTTTTCCACGTATTTTAATGGTTTCACACATGTAACCTTATGCCCCTTGAGAAGAATAAATTTACCTCTACTTTTTATCATCACAATCATCAAGACAACAGCGTGAGCACGTCTATAGAGGTCTGACCCTGGTTAATGTTTCAGGTTCGACACTAGAACCTGAGCACATTAAGAATTCATCATCAGACTTAATAAATGACGTCCATTACCAGCCAGCAACAAGGCTGCAGTGGGAACCGGAGTGGAGCTGCAGATGATGGATCGTGTAAACCACAACAGACTCAACATTCAACAAGGTCAGGGCATGTAGATGGCAGTTCCAGACAATAATTTAGTGAAATAAAGTGAAATGCCAACTTGACACAACTAGGTATTTTTTTTTATCGGTGTATTCTTAGCTCGACATGTTTCGGGCACATACGCCCATCATCAGGAGCATTAGATGTTGAGTTGCAGCATATGGTTTTTTGCACCGAGTTTTTGGATGGGTGGTGGTCTTGAGAGCCGCAGCGTAGGTCGTGTGTACGGTGCCGTGCGTCACGGCACCATCCGCACCGTAAACACGACCTACGTAGCGGCTCTCAAGACCACCACCCATCTAAAAACTCGGTGCAGAAAACCATATGCTGCAACTCAACATCTAATGCTCCTGATGATGGGCGTATGTACACGAAACATGTCGAGATAAGAATACATCAATAAAATTACCTAGTTGCATGAAGTTGGCATTTCACTTTATTTCATAAAGAAGATGCACGGTCAAACAACCCTAAAATAATTTAGTGGTTCTAGCAATACTGGGATATTTGGTCTGGCCATTGTCTTTGTCAGGAAATAAAAGTAATTGGCGCTTCCGCTTCCTTCTGGTAAAGCAATCCCATTAAAGGCCTGGACAGGCCTTTAGAGCTCCAAGATTTTGCGGCTACCAGAATTTCTACACAATCGGCATATGAAAGCGGTAAGGTTGTCAGCCCTACGCACCGACCGCCTTTACCTCACAGAAGATAGCCGTGGTACTCATGTCTGTTAAAGGCTGAGTCGAACCCAGGGCCTTAGTGCGGCCGAAATGATTAAGTCAATGAAAAATCCCAATGATTCCATCGGGAATTGAACTCGTTACCTCCTGACGTGTAGCGCAGTGCCTCAACGAACTGCGCCTCTGCGTACTCCGGTTTTTTATGGAGCGTTTTTAACTGTTTAAAGGCCAGTATTTAATATGCCTCCAGGTTTTAGATTAAAACACTCCGTGTGGTCCACACAGCGGATATACTGTATTTGTGCCGTACAAACAAAGAGCATTTCTCTACGCAGCATTCATCGGTCTTTCTGCTGAATGTGCATTGTATTCTCTGTGAGATACAAACTAAACCTTCCTAAAAATGTACAGTAATTTTAATCCTCACGGAGTCCAAATCGTTCCGTCCGTCATTACGTACGTCTGTAAGAACCAAACACCTCTAACACCTCCGAGCGCACTTTCATACAACGCGACACTAACGATTATAATTCACCTACATCTACACATACAAACTCGGTTACAACCGGATAAATACAAGAATAATTTACAATAAATAAGGGCGTTTATGCGCCAACTCAGAGGATAACAAGTTTTGATAATTATCAAATTGAAAAATGTTTCGAACAGAAGTTCCAGATTTATGCGAAACACGTGTTTTATTTATCTCAGTATTTAACCAACTTGATGCACTAAATTTGTTTCACAATAAGTTTTATTTCATGCCTCTACATGTTTCGAGCACATGTGCCCATCATCAGGAGGTCAAAATTTCATTACACAGACTCTGGTATCATCACACCTATAGGTGGCCGTCTTGTGCACGAGTCGGCCACCTATAGGTGTGATAATACCAGAGGCTGTGTAATGAATTTTGACCTCCTGATGATGAGCAAATAGTGCTCGAAACATGTAGAGGCATGAAATAAAAACTTATTTAAAACAACTTTTGTGCATCAAGTTGGTTAAATACTGAGATAAATGTACTGAGATGCACGGTCAGCAAAACATTTAAAAAACGTGTTTTATGTCCAGTAAAATTTTTCGATAGCTTTAGAGTTTTTCAGAAAATTAAGCGGACAGTGTTCTAAGTTGACGCTGGCACAAGCCACAAGTAAATATGAAAACAGGGCAACCTAAATAGTAGTCTGCTTGCCAAAACGAGACGTAAAAAACAAGTTGCGAGCGGAAACTCACGAAAACAATAAACAATGAAAATTCAATGCAAATAAATACTCATCCATAATGCCATCACTTCACAGGTGGGAAACAGAAAGAATACACGGAAGGTTAATATTACTAACGCGCCATAAATAATATAGATAATTACAAAACTTAGAACAATTTAATCAGTTTTACCATAACAAATTAAGCCTACTATTTTAAGTTTCATTGGGAATTTTACAAAATCTAACATATTCGGAAAAGAAAATTGTGTTACACCCTAAAAGACACAATAATAACTACATTTTAGCTACATTAAAGAAACGATTTGAATAATGACTAATCATGTACAGGTGAGAACTATATTTGTAATAACGAATTGTGTATCATTTTATATTTATATATATGGTCTCATGGTGAAACATTTGGACTAAAACAACGTAGTTTATTGTTAGCAGGATATTTTTAGACAATAAATATAAATGTTAATAAAAATCCAACTAGATTCAACAGAATGCAGATATTTATTTACTGCAAAGTCACTCTACATGTTTCGGCCTGATCAGGCAACGTTGGAGAGAAGTAGTTGTACCGATATTATCACCTGTACCGGAGGCTGCGGTTACAGTTTTTAGTACTCCTGATGACGGGTGCTGTGACACCCGAAACATGTAGAGTGACTTTGCAGTAAATAAATATCTGCATACTGTTGCATCTATTTGGATATTT
>Ga0123352_10005921_pt1 | contig 18580 bp, 15 predicted proteins | sample TergutLab28metaG_FD_89700 | JGI IMG/M metagenome (GOLD analysis project Ga0123352, IMG submission 89700) | Labiotermes labralis P1 segment gut microbial communities from Petit-Saut dam, French Guiana - Lab288 P1 | ecosystem: Host-associated > Arthropoda: Insects > Digestive system > Gut ... | reverse complement strand
TAGAATTGTAAATGTTTTAAAAAAAATTTTAAAGAAAAAAGAAAAAAAATTTCAAAAAAGTGGGGGAGGGGGGGGGGGGGGGGAGGAATCAAGCTGGTTTTGAGATTATGTGGAAAAATTTTGTAGAGCCAGGCAGACCACAGTTGACAGTATGGTGCGTGTGCATTGCATGCTGGATACAGACTTGGAATATGTAGTACTTATTTAATACTGCTACAGTGTTTGCACAAACATGCCTCAGTTTTATGTTATATGTACATTTCCTGTCTTATTAATTTGGGGAAGAGGGAAAATTCACATGGGGCCATGTGTGGGGACTTCATATGTGTGGAATGTGTGTCTAAGAATTGTTGTACAAGTTGGTTGAATGTACCAGTGCATTGTCATGATGAATTTACTGTGCAGCAGACTGCCATTTTCTTGGTCAATTATGGCAAACTGCATCACAGAGACATCTTAGTACTTCAAAATAAAATTTATGGTTTGTAGTTTGGCCTCGTGGAGTGTATTTATGGTGCACAACACCACCTTCTTGATCAGAAAAAAGCAATAAGCATCACCTTTGTCTTCCACAGAAGAGGTTGGGCTTTCTTTCGTGGTGGTGAAGATGCTTTTTATTGTGAGATTTCAGGCTTTCACCGGCACGGTGCTAGAAATTTCTCATTACCTCAAAAAACTAGCAACCAACTACTTCCACAAGACTTTACAGATGCATAAAGATTCTTAATGAGGAATTTTTTCTGAGGCCCATTGTTAACACACTTTGAGGCCCAACCTATCAGTTACCTGAGCATTTGGCAGGCACCACACTTGCACCCCTTGCTGGTCGCTCAAAACACCACATAGAACACTTGACTGTTTTTTTCAACCTTGGACTTCCTGTGAATCAGACTGCAGGATTTAATAATGTGTTCCATAGTGGTGTCCCTATCAAGGAGACTATGATGATCTGAGTCAGCATTTTGAGGATAAGATCCTGGGACTTTTTCAACATATTTCAGATTGGATGGACAGTTTAATAAACAGACCAATATAGTAGCTACGGGATCACCATTAGATCCTCTTATAGCTAACATTTTCATGGAAGGCTTCAAGGGAAGAGCATTACAACAGTCTGCCTACAAGTTTCTTTGTTGGTTCCGCTATGTAGATGGTACGTTTTTTGCACAATGTATTGTAATATAATTATACAATATAAGCCAATGAAATGCACATTTTCTAAATGAGTATTTTAATTTTTAATTTTTGATATCTTCTACATGTTTTGAACCCAAGGGTTCATCTTCTGGAAGATGGTTGTATATGCAGTTATGGTGTGGTACGTTTCCATACCATAACTGCAGATACAGCTGTTTTCCTGAAGATGAACTCTCGGATTCAAAACATGTAGAAGACATCAAAATTAAAAATTAAGATATTAAACTATCAGATATGCTTCTCGTTGGTTTATATTGTATAATTAGATGGTACCTTCATCATACTGTCACATGGACCAAAGAAACTGCAAAGGTTCCTTGAACATCTGAATAGTCTTCATGAGAGCACACAGTTCACTATGAAGACTGAGAAAGACAACCACCTTCCTTTTCTCTACACTAATATCTACAGGAGACCTGATGGATGTCTTAGCACCTAAGGTCTATTGGAAACCAACCCATACCATTCTTTACTTAAATTCTGGATCACATCACCATCTGTCAAACAAACAAAAAGTTCTCATGGCTTAGTACAGAGCCATATATAACAGGAAGAATCTTGAGAGTGACTTGGAGTTAGTTGGGCACATTTTAAGGAGGGTGGATACAGCAAGGAGTGGATAAAAGGTGCAGGAACATATCCGGACACAGAGAAAAGTCCTTTGGCAGTGTGATGTAAGGTACTACACAAACAAACTCAGTTTGGATACTTATTGATCAAGACACGTAGCCTCATAGTTTTGTGTGTGCAGTCTCTCTTGCTTTATTGACTGTCATGGTGAGCTGATAATGGGACCCAACTTTACCTTGTCATAGACAAGGTATGCCCAAAGAAGTTAATGTTTTTGGTACTAGTATGATGATACCTTGTCATTTGGCTGGGGGCCTAGCAGTGGCTGGACCATGCTGTCTGCAGCTATATGCAGTGTTAGGGGCTTAGGTATCAAGAAAACTGGATCTGCTAATACATCTTGCTCTGTTCTCTGAGTCAGTTTCTTCTAAAACATATTCCTTTTAAAATTATAGAAACACTTTGTCTTTCACAAATGTTACATGCCTCTCCTCATGTTACCATTTTGATTTATGTAGTATTTGATTTTCTCTTTAAAAGTTCACTTATGCTGTATACTGCTGTCATCTCAACTAAATTCCGATCCATGGAAGGTGTAATTATGTGTGCGCGTGTGTGTGTGTGTGCACGCGCGTGTGTGTCTGCATGTGTGCATGTGCACACGTGCATACTAGTCAGGAAATATCCTTCAATTTATGGATTCACTGTGTTCACAAGGGTTTTCTCCTTGTCCCTGTTCTGAGTAAGATGAATCAAATTCATCCCTTGCCTTTCTGTTTCTTTAAGATCCTTTTTAATATCTCCATCTGTGCTTAGGTGGTCACAGTGATCTCTTTCCTTCAGGTTTCTGCACCAAACCCTATACATGTTTCTCTTCTCATTTTAGATATGAAGTGACTTTAAAAGCATCTGGTGGTGACGGGAACTTCATTTGGAGCAGCTACAACACAACAGTTGCAATGGTGACACAGACTGGTTCTGTGACAACACAGGCACTGGGCCAGGCAGAGATTTCTGCTGCAATGACTCGCAATCAATACAATCGAGATCTAGCCAGTGTGTATGTCTTACGAGCCAGCCATCTACAAATAGTAGAGTATATGTTGGAAGCTGAAATAGGAACCCCAATATACCTATATGTGGCTGTGTTTGCGGATTGGCCTGATGGGCAGCCACACTCTGCCAGTGCCAGGATTGCATTCACACACTGTGATGACCTTCCTTTCATAATCAAAACCTCAAATGATAATTTTGAACATTTGTCTTTGAAAGGTATACCTGTTGGTATTTCTTGCACCACATTTGCTATCACTGGGCATACTGTGGGAACTTCAAAAGTGTCTGTTTCCTACACTTACAATGGACACACAATGGTAGACCATGCTCTCATTGGTGCATACAGATCACTCACAGTCATGTATCCTGTCTCAGGAGAAACTGTCCTGGCAGTTGGAACCTCAAGAGAAGTAGTGTTTTCTGGAGGTCCTCTTCCTTGGATTGGCCGGGTCTCTGAACACACGCATCAGATAACGACTGAGGGAGACAAACAGGTTATTGAAATAGAAGAGTTACATGTCAAGACATCTGACCACCCTGATGTCTACATATACAGGGTTTTGTGTAGAGAGCTAGGTGAGGTGGATGTGACGTTGCATGTTACCAATAAACCACCAGCAGCCCACTGCAAGAAATCAGTAGCCACTGCCACCCTCAAGGTTCGATGTGCTAAGCCACGTTACATCAGTTTGACCTCTGAACTCAAGACACCTGACATATCTTCCTGTCCCTTGAGTCTGAATTCAGAAAAAGTGGTGACACAGAGCTACAAACTGGTGGAGCTTCTTGTGACAGTGAAGGATGAGGGTGGGCGTGTGTTTGATAACATAACAAGCTTGCTGTTTGACTGGAAACTGTCCCATCCTTCCCTTGGAACTATACAGGAAAAAGGGAAAGTTCTTGCAGAAAATATTAAAGAGAAAGACATTACTCTTCCTTACAAATATTATCAAGTGCTGAAACCAAAAGCCAGAACTGGAGTGCTGGAAGTCATGGTAGTAGCTGTGGCATATCAGACACACATGTTGGCACTCATGGATATTGTCCCTGAAGATCCGCCTTTTGGAATTACCAATGAGAAGGGTTCTGTTGTTACACCAGAAATTATGGCTACACTGAGTCTGATACTTGTGAATGACACCAATATAACTCCAAACCGTACATCGGTTTTTAATCATCCACGGAACACAGTTAATCTTCAAGTGAATCAGGGCTCAGGCTATTATGAATTTGTGCTCAGTTCAGAGGAAATAGCAGATGTGAACTACATGGAGAGTACAAGAGTTCTGGAAGTGATTCCAAAGCTTGATGGTCTATTGAAGGTTGCAGTAATTGACTTGTGTCTGGTATCCAAACCTGCTATTGTTGAAATACAAGTTTTGGGTGTTGGTAGTATAAAAGTGGACATTCCAGAAAGAGTAGAGCAAGGGCAGTATATTTCTGCCATAGTTCATCTGTATGATACCATGGACAACCTGCTCCCTGTTCCAAGCACAGAATACTTAGATCTGAGACCTGTGCCAGACTCTGGGATAATAAGTGTGAAATTGCAGCCACATGACAAAAAGGCACCATTTGCCTTGGGAGAGATACGATACACTGTGACAGGAGTTGAACTTGGTGAGACGGCTCTGAAGTTTGTTTGTGGTAGAGGAAAGAGAGAGATCCAGAGTCATCGTGCATTCGTTCAAGTTTTTCCGCCTCTACGACTGTTCCCACGCAACATGACATTGATTATGGGCTCTAAGTTTCAGATCACAAGTCGTGGTGGGCCTCAGGCAGATGCAAATGTTGAATACACTGTCACATCTGCTAATATAGCAAGTGTTGATGCTTCAGGAGTGGTGACAGGCAATAAACTGGGTGCTTCATTGATAACTGGCAAAGCTGTGGGTGTCAACAAGGTCACGGGACAGAGAGTTGTGTATTCCCAGGACTCAATTGATGTACATGTGATTCAGGTGCAGGGAATAAAGATTCGTACTCCTTTGACAAGAATGAAGTCTGGTACTGTCATGCCAGTGTGGGCAGAAGGCATACCTGATGTGTTGTCTCCAGTTATCATTGGATCTGTGCATCCAGCCTTAAGGTTTTCTTGGAGTGTGTCAGCAAGGGAGGTTGGCATGGTGAAGCATGTATTTGAAGATTTTGGTCTGATTATAGCTGAGGAAGATATGGTGTCAATGCGGTTCTTCGCTTTGTCTCCTGGTCGCACCTTTCTTCGAATGGATGTGTACCTTCCTCCAGAGATGGGTGGTAAAGTTGATGTACCAAACTTTCATGATTCACTGGAGATTGAAGTGTTTGAGGAGCTTCTCCTGGTACATCCACCATACTCACTAACTCAGCGGTCTCCACTTCTTCTCTTGGCTCCTAACTCAGAAGTGCAGTTAAAAACCAACCGAGATGGTTTGGCCAAAGAAGTTACATACATTTTAGGCAGAAAACTTTTGCCAGTAGAAAATATTTCTGACAATCAGACTGTGAGTCAAGCATTAACAGATATTGACCATTTCTTGATAGTGGAACCGTCTGGGCTTGTGAGGTCTCACAGTCAACTGGGAAGATCTGTGATTATGGTGACAGCAAGAGAAGACTTTGGAATTAAGCAGATACTCAGTGTCGGTGTGGAGGTGAGTTGTGTTTTTCCAAATGCAGTGGATGGAAACCCTGAACACTGATTTCAGATGATTCGGGGAGGACCTTTAAGCAAAGACTTTGTGGAGATTCTGTTTATCACCTCTTTTTTCGGAAAGTAGTATAACACAAGATTCCCATGTGGGAGTCTTGTGTTATGTACATAAGTGGAAGGTGATTCCAGATCTAAGATATCCACCACTAATAGCATATGTGCATGTGGGTGATCTTATTTCTGTTTTCACCATTTCCATCTTCATCTCCACTGTATATATCTCACTTGATTTAAGAATTATCTCTCATTTTTACACCCCAGGAAAAAGGAAAAGCCTCCTCTTCCTCTTGGCTAAAGGTGAGCCTTGGGATGACCCTGTTAAAGGCAGGCATTTTTGTGTATTATATGCATGACATGAATGCAGATGGGGAGGTCAAGTCTGGCTATGTTTTTCTGAAAATTTCATTTCTGAACCTCCAGAATGGATGGTAGTGAAATTTGGTGTTGTGAGTTCACACTTGTAGTTGACATGTATAAGTCCAAGTCCATGATTTACCAGAATCTTAAACTGAACATTATCAGTTTCTTCTCTTAAACTACTGATTGCTTAGAAAATGGTACATGGCACAATATATAGCTCTCATTAATATCCACAACTTTTATTTGAATTGGTTTTATAATGGTGAATATGAAATGAAAACACTGGTCCCATTCTAGCACCTTCACTTAGTTCACCTTCACCCACCAAGGTAAAGAGGTTATACATATATTGTAGTATGACCCATATATACTGTAACATGCATGAAAGAAACTTGAAGTAATATTGAAGGGACATGCTAGAAGATACTAGGATGTGTTGAAACATAACAAGAACAGGATGCCTACATGCCAAAGTAATTGAAAGCTACATTCACAGTGCTATCATAAAAGCCTGTATTCAAATAGGGAGCTTTGCTCTTTGTAAGTAGAAAGGGGAATAGCCATCATGTTTGTTACATTGTCACAGGGCATCATGTTTATGATGTAATTTAACACATTATGAGTTAAACACAACTTCTTAAGTTTCTCTGGAGATGGCAGTGGCACATTGTGGGCAGTGAGTGGCACAAGGCAGCTCTTTATAGCAGCACTGACATAGTATTTTGCACTGCTAAGTAGTGTTAACAGCACTGTGGTTGAGAGTGATGGAAATATGGGAGAAATTATGTAATGGGGAATGTTTAATGGCCATGTACTTTGCCATGGCAGATGTATGTGGCATAAGTTTATTCTCTGTGTTTATAATGAAGTGTTTGCTGTTCACTGAAGAAGTTCTAAGTCAGTATTAAATTATGTTTGACATAATATAGGAACAGAACTAACCACATTCAACAGAGGGTTCTGAATCTTATGCAAAGCTGATATGTGTAATGTTCATGTTTTGGACAGGTGAAGGAAGTATTGTATATAATGCTGACAGCCCAGAAAAAGGTGCATGTGGGGGATGTGGAGTCACTGGACTATATACCGCAAGGCTTTGAAATAGAGTTCACTGTGAGTTACCATGACAACTGTGGCTCACCGTTCACTGCAACAAAATCCAATATCAAACTGAGGACAAACAGGTTTGATCTTGCCCAGCTGAGGAGTGGGGAAGTGAACAGCTCATTCATAGTGAACCTTATGAGTGAAGGACAGACCATGCTGAAGGTTTGGGATGACCTCACCCCACAGCATGCAGCAGACTACGTGAAACTGACTGTCAGAAACATCATATTTCCTGAACATGCAAAGCAGTTGCTACATTCTGTGAGTGGTAGTCCTCTGTTGTTTTGAATTTTTGGGGACTCTTAGAGACTGAAGTGACTAATGAAATTTGAAATTCTTACAATGGTGAATATTAATATAATGGCTTTGTGGGATGTGACACCATGTAGTTTGGCAGATGGGTGTCTTTGTTTTGGAGATCGTGCTGCCTCAACCCTGAGGGTATGATGGAGGCAGCAGGTTTCTGAGAAACAGTACACATTTACACAATGTAAGGCATCGTATCTCATAAGACTGTACTCATGGTCCAGAAAAGATAGGTTACTGAAGTGCTAGTTCAGTCAAGCATTTTTCTGGTGTTAGGTAATAATTTGGCATACTGACAGTTTTGCATAAATAATCTTAATATTCTCATAAATGAGGGAACAGGTGAGATTGCATAAGGTTAAGTGTTTTATTTAATGCAGGAATCTAATTTTGGTTATTCTTTGTCAAAAGACCATAGCATTGTCCTGTGTGCTTGTGAGATACAAGTGTGGGCACACTCTGTCCTAGGAAACAAACACTCTTTTATGCACTCCTTACACTCAACATTTTGAATTTTTATTTAAAACCAAAGCACAGGAAATCATCATTGCTAATCAATCTCATGAGTGGATGCAGCTTTCGTAGTCTGTGAAACACTGAGCTGATTAATTTTATGATTTCTGTCACAAAACATTTGTTTGATACAGTGAATGTTCGTCTACTGGACACAGAGATTCATACAAACTAGCCTTTGCATGTGTGTGTGTGAATGAGTGAGTGAGTGAGTGTGTGTGACTGTGTATGTATATATGTCTACACACACACATTAATAATAATAGCCAATTCCTGTCATGCCTGGGGATGTACTATCACAAGGGTACAGGGAGAATTAATCTTCTTCAACATCTGACATACAGAAAGAGGAATGAGGAACAGGGAGGTTAACTCTGGCATTTGTTGAAACACTAGGGTTCTGTGGTTAGTGTTTAGTGAACCTGTAGGTTCTTATAAGGCAGGGAATTTCCTGTGCAGGCCAGTGACTGTTGACTTTTAAAAGCAAGAATTTTCACTGTGCAACAAGAAAATTCATAAGACTGTGCTATAACACAGGAAATTAGATGCAAGCTTCTCAAACAGGATATGGATTCAGCCCTTTTGTAGTTTGTGGGTGAAAAATGATGCCACAGCAGGTCATTCTATAAGAATTTCGGTGTTTGTAGCTACCCACCCACCATTGCTGTATACTTTGCTATCATCAAGGACAGGTACACTCATTGTAATAAAAATCAGATGCTTGAAGCTTTCTAAACATCAGATGCTTTAACTTTTCTAAGTCCCAACCCAGAAGTGTTGTAGCCATACAGTTGCTGTTGTAATTCCAGTCATTCAGAATTTATGCTTTCTATCCAGGGATGAAGGTGCACATGCTGGCATGGTTGAGGAACTGTGCTACAAGCTGGAAGGTTATGGGTTCTTTTCCTGATGGTGTCATTGGAATTTTTTATTGACTTAATCCTTCTGGCCTCACTATGGCCCTGGGGTCACCTCAGCCTCAAACAGAAATGAGTACCAAGAATATTTCTTGGGAGGTAAAGGCAGCTGGTGTATAGGGCTGACAACCTTACCACCTTCATGTGTTGACTGTCTGGAAGTCTGGGAACCTCACCGTCCTGGAACCCCGTAGGGCCTCTCTAGACCTGTACAGGGATTGCTTTACCTTAGTTTTCCATGATTTACTTGCTGGAATTCTTATGTATAGGGTCCTTGTGTGAATGTGAGTGTAGATGAACAACTTTATGTGCAAAGTATACCTATTTTACAAGCATATTGATTCTTGGAAGTATATGACACAAGGTATTAATTAGTACATTAGCCCTTTAAAAAGCTGTTTTCAAAGCCTGCCATCTGTAATGTGTCTAAAGTCTTTGAGCTGCAAACACGGATTCCATCGTCTTGGTATGGACTCAGTTTAATTTCACACTTGTTGTGTATGCACTGGGTATCATAGGCATGATGGTTATCCTGAATACGGCTCCTCTTTTTTGTTTATGTTGGAAAGTGCAGCAGTAACTTATTCCCCATAATATGGAGCATGGTATTAACACGTGGCTATGTATGTGCTCTGGTACACATGTTATATGAAGCACATACAGTTCCTTCTTCATTCTTGTTACTGCATGCTTATGATGGCTCTATTCATGAGTATGTCTTCACTCTTATTGAAGGCAGTAGATTAATTACAAGTGCTGTGGGTGATTGGTATGGTTTGGTATCCAAAAGTCCATACAAGAGTATGGCAATGGAAATATGATAGGAATGTGCAAGTTGGAAGATGCTGAGTAACTGGGTTATGGTGCAAATCCATTCAAGCTCATGATGTTGCTGTAGTAGTTGAAGTTCAAAGGAACCCTTTCATCAGTGCAAGGCTGCTTCTAATTTTCCTGGGTAGAAACATGTACAGCTGTTTTGAGATTTAAAGAACCTGGTCTCAGGCTATGACATGCCATGAAGAAGGACCTGATTACCTTCTTCTTCTTCCATTGTTACTACATCCCTATGTGGAACATGACCTCCTAAATGAGTTTTGACATAAGATGCGTCATTAAGCCAAAGTAGCATTTTTTCACTGCACCTTTTCTTGCTTGTATCTTTATCATAACACCACCATCAGAGTTCACCATTGTCCCCAAATAGACAAAACTTTCCATTTTCTGGACGTTAAAATACTCTATAGAAATTGTGCAAGATGAGATTGTATTCTTCCCAGTGACCATATATTTGGTCTTATCCAGAGCCCATATCGTCTCCCACCTGAACCAGGGATAGGAAAGCTTCTTTAAGATCCACTACTGTCTTCAATAGCAAGTCCAAATCATTGGCATGTGCCATGAGTTTTACCAGTTTCTAAAAGGTGGTTCCTCTTCTTTGAATTCCTGAATCCCCTGTAACTTTTCATCTGCCACATTAAATATCAAACGTGCTAATGCATCACCCAGTCTCAACCCTTTCATTGTTCCAAATCATGCAGAAAGACTCAATTGGACTATTATAAAGCATGTTGAGTTTTTCATTTTAAGTTGTGCTATTTTTATAAATTTTCTGGAGAATCCAACATCTTTTGTAGCAACATACAGTTTTTCTCTTTTTAAAATGTCATAAGCAGCTTAAAAATCAATAAAGAGATGTAAACTAATTTTACATTCTTTTATGTTCTCCAAAATCTACCTAATTGTAAAAATTTTGCTTACTGTGGATCTGTCAGGCCAAAATCTACACTGGTAGTTCCCTCTTATCTTTTCTGTATATAGGAAAAGATAATTAAACAAAATATTTTACAATACTTTATAGACAATATTAAGCAGCATTACCCCACTATAATTGTTATATACCAATAGGTAACCCTTTTTATGTAACAAACACACTACTTCTTATTACTTTATATCTAGCTTATTATTTGATAAATCCTTTCACTCATTTCAGCTCCTTCAAACTTTAATAACTTTACTGGAATACTGTAACTTCCTGGAGCTTTATTATTTTTTAGCTTTGCAATATCAGTATTTATTTCCAGCTGAATAGGATTATCCATATCCATCTCTTCAGTACTCACTATGAACCCTTCACTTCTGGTATCTGTCTCATATATCATGAAACCATCCAAAAATCCTGTAAAATGCTCAAAATTTTCTCTTATATAACTTAAGTCTTTCTCTTCTTTTGACATTTCTTCACTGCATTTCAAGTGTGACTTTTTGGTGCATTCATTTATATGCTGTATTTTTTTCTGCTGTTACCCTTTAGCAGTCTTCTTCAAACACAGTCTTCCTTGGCTCCAGGATTGTAGGACCTCATCTACTGCATGGTTAATTGCTCCTCTTCAATTTTCCCATTCATTCACAGTACCCTTATGAGAATAGGTATCTGGTGGAGACACTCAGTGCTTTTGAGAGCAGCAATCAGCCATCTGAGGCACCCGTAATTAGATATATCGTATTTCTTCTGGCATTCTGTAGCCTTTTTTTTTTTAATAGATATTTGCATTCTTAATCTTGCTATTACAAAATAATGATCAGAATCAGTTTTGGCTCCTCTGTATGTAACATCCACTAAATTTGACATATGTCAAGTAGCAATCAGCACGTGATCAATTTGATTTCATGAAAGCCTATCAGTTGTTGACCAGGTCCCTTTATGAATATTCTCATGCTTGAATATTGTGCTGCCTACTATCATACTAAAAGACAGTGCAACATGAATCAAGCCATTTCCATTATCATTAGTCACTTCACAGAGGCTATTTTTCCCTGTAGGAGGGGAGTAAAACTCCACTACCTAATTTGGCCTTCAGATCACCTAATATGAGTTTAATGTCATAAGGTGGACTTTCAACATCTGTCAATGAGTGAGCCTTAATAGAATTGTGATTAAAGAATGTGCCTTTCAACCTGAGTGTGGAGATATGAGGAGTTAATCCTTGGTATCCTACAATAAGATGTTTAATGTGCTTTTTAACAGCAAAGCATGTGCCCAATATATGCTGACTTTTATGACCATTATAAAAGAATGTTCATTCCCTTTTCTCTAAAATTCCTACTCTGGTCCAGTGTATGTCTTGCAGTGCTATAATCCCCACTTTCTACTTATCCAACTGCTCTAATAGGAGTTTAAATACTCCTGTTTTCTGCAAGGATAATATATTCCAAGTGTTTACAAACAAATCTTCTGACTGTTATAATTTATTTACCTTGTGTTTGTCCAAATAATTGCCCAGCTTAATCTGTTTGAGATTGAATGACAACGTTTTTAGGAGGTGGGGTCACCAGCCCCATGCCCAACCCCCAACCTGGCGGACCAGGGTATCCCTTTTAATCTGGGTCATCACTTTTGTCCTGTCCCAAATGGGATGGATTACCAATAGGTGTGTTACCTTCAGCATAGCTGTCAGGTTTCCTTGACCACACAAACCGCACCACTACATCAAACAAGGAATTTCTTCGGTGGGGGAGAATCTTATTTCCATTAAACATAAAATATACTGCTTAGAATTTGGTCAGAGCAGTGTGGATCATCATATGATCTAACCAATATACATTTAGCTCAACAAAACAATCACAATTCTCATGTGGTCCAAAAATTGCAATTGCTGCATGTCAGGTGATTTCATTGAGTGGCCAGCAAGAGTGCTAAATAGGATGGAGGATATGTGGAATGGGGTGAAGAAAACCATGGGAAACCTGAACTGTCATCCATCTAAAAAATTGTGATGCTCTTCTTGACCCTTGTGTCGAACACTTGGGATGAAGTTGCTTCGTTTTATTGGTATGTTCATTTCATAATTGAATTCACAGAAAGTTTAATCTGATCTGTGGTTGAAGCTCAGGGATTTGGACATCATTTTAAAGATTACAGGCCTTAACAGCAGCCCTTTTAAGGTCTAATGTACTAACTCATATTTTGAACAATAAGAGATAGGCCTATACTTGAAGAAATAAAATGTTTTTATAGTTCGTATATTCTGCAAATATTGGTGTTTGTTTACTGTCACATTTCAATCACAGACTCTAATTCAGAATAGCAATTAAAAAAAACAGAAATATCTGCTTCATTCACATTTCTAACCTTGCCAGTGCAGCACAAATGACTTTTGAAATGTATTGTTAAACAATGGAATTGAACAGTTTAAATTTGAATTTGTGTTAATACAAATGTGAAAAGAAAAAACCTATGCTGATATCAAGCTCAAACTAGAGTATTTGATCTCCAAGGGGTACTACTTCCCTGCCTTATCCAGTTAGCTATGAGTGAATGTGGAAGTTTTAGTCATTTTTGCTGTGTTGCTGAATGAAGTCACAAGTTTTAATAAAGTAATGGAGTTTATGTATCCATCATTTCTCCCTTCTTCATGTTGCTTTCCTTGATTGAGTACTTGTTTTTAGATTTGCCTTTTGCAGTTTGGTGGTTTGCTGGTTGGTTAAACATTTGGTGGTTTATTTAAATATCTACACAGACTGAATGTAAGAGTTTCAGTACTGATAAATTTAATTTGATCAGTTTACAAAATTTCTCTTTATCCTTACTCCGTAACCATCAGTGGTGTTAGCTGTAATTCAGCAGTGTTCACTCATTATTAATTCACAGTGATCTCTAACCAACTTTAGAATTATCAGAATAATTTTTACCTCTTGTGTATAAATGTATGTTTACAACCAACACACATCTAAGATGCTTGTAGTCAAAGTCAGCGTGACTTTCACAAAAATCAGACTTATTTCGATTGGTCATCCAGAACTTATGGGGACATCCCAGTTTTGGCAAAATTGTTATGAATGAGTGGGGGTAGACACATCTCACATGTGTTGTTGGACATGTTCAGGGCTTTGTGGTTGCTGGGCAGACAGTTTACCCTACCTATGGCATGGACTTCCACAGTGGACAGAGAATTGAATCTTCTGCTTTAAAAAATATACAGACACTGCAACTTGTCAAAATCAATTTTCAAAATGTGCCAATTGTGACCACTAATCACTGCAGCTACCCAGCTTTGGCTGTCAGACCCTCAAAAACTGGAAAAGCACCTAAATCTTTAGGGGGGTCAGCACTCTTGTCCTGTCAGAACAGTTTCCCTTGCCACCTAAAATCTTACAGGTAGATTTGAAACACAGCTGAAGTATGCCTTATCTTAATGTAAGTTATCTCTTCTTACAGCATTAGCATGCCTGGATTTGAACCATACTTGCTACAGAAATTTATTTTTAGCCCATGTTTGTCTTCAAATTAAGGAGGCATATTGTTGTCTTTGGTTAATAGCTATGGAATGCAAATAAAATGTAATGAGTGGATGGCAGAGAAGAGCCACGGAGAGACAAATTCAGGTAAATTATGAATAGCTGGAATTATGATGGCATCTGTGTGCTTACGTCAATCCTGGTTTTTGACTTACAAAATTTTGTTGCACAGAGTGTACAGTAGGCCCATATGAGACTGGAGTACCAAGGTATTCATTATGGCCCAACACCTGAAACTGAACAACCAAGTGCATACTTTTGCTTTTGACACAGATATGAAATTTATGTTGTCTAATTGCAGACTTTCTTGTTTGTGTGACAGCAAAGCTTGACAGTTGGTGATGTTGTTTGCTTCACCGTGCCTTTATCTTCTCTTGATGGAGTACGTGGGACATGGGAAACAGATAATGAAAGGGTCCTGATTCTGGATCCAGTTTTGGGCATTGGTAAAGTACAAGCAGTTGGAAATGTGGTGGTGAAACACCATGTGGCATCTGTTAACACTTTTGTTGACTTGGAGGCCCTTGCGGTGGACGTGGTAAGTTAAAACACCTCTTGTATTTTTAATATTTGCTTGTGGAATTGGTTTATTGATGATTTATGTATACAGTACGATCACACAGTCTACCGACCAACTGTGAGATGACACTACTGCTGCTGCTATAAATTAATACCACGAGATATAAAGTAGTGTCTGCTCAGTCAATTGCTGCATGGAATAAGACTGCACCACCTGTTGTTATTGAGTAATGTCTGGCTAAGTACAACTGCATGTGGTTACATTTGCACTTAGGCATACCTAGAAAATGGCAGACTTGAAAGAACAGGATGTCAGCATGAAATTTAAAAGTGGGGAAAGATGGAATGGAAGCTTTTGGAATGTTGAAAGTAGCTTTTGGAGTGCAGACAGTGGCAAAAACACCAATCGGATGGTTCATCGAGTTCAGAATTCATGTGACCACTGTTGAAGATGATAATATTGTCCATTGGGAGTATAACATTATTCTTGTCTCACATGAGATAAAACTTTTCATTGTGTCTCCCCTTACATTACACTCCTTATTGACATTACACTAGCTGGCTGTTTGGAACTGAAGTAATTTTAGATCAAATAATTACAGTGAAACCCAATTGAAATGTTCACACCCACAAGAAGTCAGAACAATTTAGTCCCAAGATTTTTCTCATATGATTAATATATATATGTTGCCCTTTAATATGTTCCATCCTTGAAGGGACATGTTGCCCAAGAAGCATGAGAATGTTATGACATGACATGAAAAATTTTTCACCCATTTGAATATTTTTGCATCAAAGTCTTTGACAATTTCCTGTTCAATTTTTTCATAATATATAGTGGTGAAATAATTCTCTTAGTTCCTAAACTTGGTCTCCAACGTCGTTTCCCCCACCAATCAGAAGTACTGGTTTAGGGACGAAATATTAATCTCTGGGCACTTATGGCAGGAAATGGCATCACATGCTGACAGGGCTGCCATCAGTTTCCACACGAGCATTTCACACATCGTGATGCAATGTCATGGGGTGTACTGTATTGTGTAACTACATCATGTGTTAGCTTGGGTCTTTAATGGAGGATGGCATGAAAGCATTTCCTCCATACTAAAAAGAAGCCATGGAATTAAACAGGAGGTGCAAGTCACCCTAATGAGCACATATAAGTGAGTAAAAAATAACAAGCGTATAATGAATAATAATAAAACTGGAAGGTAGTATGGAAATACAGCAGTGAATTATTTACAGTACAAATAGTGACCACTCAGTGGCTCACTGCCCTTTGTTAACACAGTAAATCACTACAAAGTAAAACCTGTTTGGCAGTGTCTGTAGATCAAACACAAAACCTAATTTCTTTCTAATATCGCAAGAGCAGGGATTCCTTTGGGACCTCCTTCTGGTCAAAAACAAGCTTAGTAATGCAGCCCAAGCCAGGTTCCAGGTTGAAGGATCAAGTAAGTGTAAATTTTGAAAGTTCAGAGGAAAGATAGCAAGGTTGGAAGGGAGAGAGGAGAGGGGAGGAAAGGAAGTATACTGCACCAGTCTGTCTCTCTCTCTCTCTCTTTCTATCTGTGTTGGGCTACATGGCATGCCAGAAATAATATACACAGCACATTGCGGTAACTGGTTTGCTTTAATTTTTTTTAATTTGAAATATTCTGTTTTCAAAATATTTATACCTTTAGTGTTAACTTGAAATTGCATATTTGTGTAGTTTTTGTCATGTAGAGCCATTTATTATTGAACACATGATCAGCATGGCTAGTACATTAAAAACAGTCTCAGAAAATATACTGCACTAATTTCATGAAAATCTGGATGTTGTAAACAAAGTGAATACCACTTTAAATTTTCCTTCCATAAAATTATTTAAGAACTTTGGATTTCTGTGTTGACTTGAAATAAAAGACACATTACTCAGTCTGTAAGTGAATGGCTTGGCCAAAAAAGGGTAAAAATAGCAAATTACAGTATTTAGAATCAGTTCCTTATCTACTAAGTGTGGTTGTGAAAAAATCATGTCTTTGCTTCAAGAGTGTGTTATAATCACCAAAGCAGATTAAACTTTAAAATGTTGTTTGATGGTGGAAATGAATTATTTAATGCAGAATTTGTATAGTATAGCGTTCTTGTAAAAAGAGTATCAGTTTCAGCAGGAACTACAAAATAGTATTTTTTACTGGCGTACACTTTTGAGGATTCTCTCTTAATAAGCCTAATTTATTGAATTTTTTGCAGAAGCATTTTAAGTGGGCTTTACTTTAGTTAGAAATCAATTAAAATTGAACGCCAGACTGAAAATCACACATTGTGTCACATGTGACAGTAACAACATGAAGAGACCCGTGTTTGAATGTAATTTCTGAGGCATGAGGTCCTAATCCCTTGAGGAAACAATCACTTGTACATATAGCTTTTACATTTATAATTTTAAATTTTATACTTGGAAAACTGAAGCTTTTCTGTGTGTTCTTTGATACATTAATGACCTGATGACAGCACATATGTAAGGCCAGAACATGTTATGTCATCATTCTTAATTGTATAGTATGTGCTGTAGTAAGTTGTTATGTTTATGGTGAAGTCTCTGTTTTACCAACTAGTGTGAATTTTTTCAATTTCAATAAAAGGCAAGGAATTTTATATGCATTTGAGTGCCTGTAAACTTTACCATGATGACCCTGCACAGTAGAGTTTGTTATTTGGCTGATTGGGAAGTCCTGTGCATGTCTTGCCATCATTGATTCATAGTTTCATGAATTAATAACATCTGTTGATTGTACTGATGGAGCCACCTAACTATTCCATTTATATGTGTGACTAGAATTTTTTAAACGTTAAATGCAAATAGTCACAAATTTAATTTGTGCTGCAAAGTATGCAGTGTAATTTATTGTCAGTATTATTATGAGGCAAAGGTTTTCAAAATTAGTGTGAACAATCTTTTCACGTCTGGTTCTGTGCATTATACTTGTTATTGCTTTGCTTATAGATAAGAATTGTGGAGCCCTCAGACAACACCCTGATCAATTCTGATAAGAAACCCAAGTTCAGAGTGTCAATTATTCTTGGAAATGCAAAGGACAAGGGCAAGACTGGCAACCTGATAACCAGAAATGGAACTTGTCCTGTTGAATACCACACTGCATCATTTCCTTTTACATGTGAATTGCGCTTTGACAGTCCAGTGGCAGATATTGCAGTCCAAGATGTTTTTACTGTTTACCCAGACTTTGATATGCATTCTGGTTAGTATATTTTGTTGAGAGACATTATCACATTGTTTGTCTGGTGTCTTCAGTTATGGCCTGTGTTGATCGATGTAGCCTGTGCTCACCAATAGAATCATTTTTGGGTGTGGGGGCACTCATAGGATAGCAAAGGGGTCTTACAGCTTAGCATTGCTCTGACCTGTTGGTTGAGGGGTGGGTTTTACTTGTATCTTCTATGTTATAAAAGTATTATCGTAAGTGCAGATGAAATGTTCGGTATGTAATTAGATAACGTGCTGAGACATGTGAGAGAGGACTGAACTCAGAACCTTCTGAGTGAGGATCTGGTGGTGTTTCTTGAGACCACCTAATCACTTTCATCAGATTTTTAACCAGCCTGATGTTGAGTTATTTATTCTTCTGGGACATGACACTGCAGTACTGGGTAATCAGTTACTGACATTTCAAGGCAAGAAAATGGTCTCATCTTCAGGAGTTGAAATGTCGAAGAAGAAGAACACCATAGAACAGGTGGATGCATGAATGTATTGGGATAATGTAATTAGTGATTGGCTGACTCCCCCTCCCCCGCCCACTACCTTACTGGCTGCATCATAGTACCTACCAGTGGCACTGCCCTTGCCCTTCACACTTCACCTTACCTCATGGGATGATTCCAGTCCGAGCCCATTTTAGCATTTTAGGTGTCCGTGTATATATACAGGTTGTCCCAGGAGGAATGTGCCAGACTTCGGGAGAGTGTTCCTTATGTTAAAGTATACCGATATAACCCAAAACACCTATATCCAAAGTTGAACGGTTACGGAGATAATGGC
>Ga0123352_10005920_pt1 | contig 18580 bp, 21 predicted proteins | sample TergutLab28metaG_FD_89700 | JGI IMG/M metagenome (GOLD analysis project Ga0123352, IMG submission 89700) | Labiotermes labralis P1 segment gut microbial communities from Petit-Saut dam, French Guiana - Lab288 P1 | ecosystem: Host-associated > Arthropoda: Insects > Digestive system > Gut ... | reverse complement strand
ATCTGTTTTATTTATATTTCTCGGGGGTGGGGGGGGGGGGGGAAGGGCAGAGGGGGGGGGGGGGGGGGGTGAAATGTGTTAGTGTCCTGCATAAGTTGTACAACTGCCAATAGCTCAACAAGTGCACTGGCAGAAATGAAAATGTGTGTGTATTTGAGACAGAGAGAACTTAGCTCTTATGTGAAGTAAAAACATATGCTTATTTCACTCTTAAGACACACCCTGACCATGAACGGAAGGGTACAACCATTTCAATACCAGGCCCTGAAAAATGAAGTTCCTATTTCATTCATTCCATTGGCATGTGTAGAATACGATGATTCCATGCCGTTCTCAGGAGCTTCTTCCATTCCTCTCTGTTATGTACTTTATCCTGCCACCCTTCTCCACCAAATATTCTTCCATCCTCTCTCACTTCATCTTGCCAATTATTTCAAAGTCTACCTCTCAATCTTGTTGTTCCCAAATTCATATATTATACCCTTTTGGGAATTCTATTTTCTTCCATTCTCTGTACATGCCTGAACCAACATAATCTATTTAACCATATTGTCTCTATCATAGTAAGGTTTTTAACACTTGCATAAATTTCTTTATTGGCTAATATCCTCCAGTTTTCTTTTTCATTGTCATATACTGGGCCTAAAATTCTTCTATACACATTCGTTTCATAAATGTTCAATTACTTTCTATCTCTGTTTGTTAGTGTCAAGTTTCTGATGCATATGTTAACATTTTGTCTATTGTTGTGTTCTTTAGTCTTAATTTTAGTTTCTTTGATATGTTTTTATTTAAAAAAAAATCTGTAGCATAAAATATGTTTTGCTAGCATTTTTATCCTTTCTTTCAAGTCAATTTGGTTATTATCTTCATTAAGTATAACTCCTAAATATTTAAAATTTTCCAATCTTTCAAATTTGTAACTTTTTATTTTCAATGTCCTATTTTATTTTTCTTTAAACTGTTTTTCCTTCCCACTATCTGTAGTCCTAACTTTCTGGCAATGTTTTCCATTTCTACAAAAAGTTTTCTTATTCCTATTTCATTTTTCCCAATTAATAAAATGCCATCTGCATATGCTAATATATTCAATTGTTCTTTACCAATCTTTACACCACTGGGAACCAGTTTTATACTTTGTATCATTTTTTAATGCCAAATTAAATAATATTGGTGATAAGCCTGTTATAAGCCTGATTTTGATTTAGTCTACCTCCCTCCCTCCCCCCTCTTTGTCTCGCACGCGCGCACGCACACACACACGCGCGTTCGCACGCACACACACACACACACACAAAAATCGACAATGTTCATTCTATTCCAACCACATTTCTTGTCTTTTGTACACATTTTTTAAACATATTTATTAATTTAGTAGGAATTTTAAATTCATACATTCCCATAGTTTATCTCTTTGTATTGAGTCATATGCCTTTTGAAAATTAATAAATAAATATTGTACACTCTGATTATACTTCCAAATTTTCTTGTTTATTATTTTCAATGCAAATATGTTGTCAATTACATATCTTCCATCTCTAAAGCCATTCTGATAGTTCCCCCTAACTTTTTCAACATATGGTTTAATTTTTCCCAATATTATATTTGACAAAATTTTGTAAGCTGAATTTCCCAGTGCTATTCCTTTGTACTTCTCACACCTATCTCTGTCTCCTCTTTTGTGTATAGGAACTATTATTGTTTCTTTCCATTCTTCATATATCATTTCCTCCTCCCAGATTCGTCTTAATAGTTCATACATTCTGTTCAGTAGTTTATTTCCTCCGTATTTTATTATTTCCGGATGTATTCCGTCAGTTGCAGCTGCCTTGTTATTTTTGAAGTTTATTATTCCTCTTTTACATCTTCTATAGTGAGTTCTCTACTTCAACTTAAACTTTGCTAATTTCTTTATTTCCTTTTTTAATTAATTCCCTTGGCTCTTCTGTGTTCAGTGATTTGTCAAAGTACTTTCCATATTTCTGCTTTCTCCTTTGTATTCATTGCCAGTTCTCCTTATTTGTTCCTAATTAGGCTAAATTTATGTTTATATCCTTTCTTAAATTGGTTTACTGTTTGATACATTTTCCTTGTGTTATTATGCTTTTGATCTTCTTCTAGTGATTCTATTACACTTTTCATGTATGTCTTTTTCTTATTCATAATTATTCTGTGAGCTTCTTTTCTTTTATGGTGATGCTCCTGCTCTTCTTCTATTGCAAATTTGCATCCCTCATTGTACCATTTATTTTTAAATGTATCTGTACCTTCACCATTTTCTATAAGCTGCTGTTTAGTTTCCTTGATTATTGCTTTAATGTTTTCCCATTTTTTATTCATATTATTGTGAAAACTATCTTCATCGTCCAAATTTTCCAGTATTTCAAACTTAATATTAATTTCTATAGCATATTCTTGTTTCCATTTTGGATTTTGAAAAATATTCACCATTTTTCATTTCTCATCGTACTTCCAGGTTTTACTCTTAATTTCACTTTGAAATTTATCTTCAGTAAGTTGTGATCTGATCCAATGTCTGGTCCCCTTAGTGCTCTGATGTCTGTTATTGCACTCCTGAATATATTACTAATGAATATTCGATGTATTTGGATCATTGTCCTGCTGTCTGCTAAATAACATGTCTCTTTGTGAATATCTTTATGTGGAAACGTTGTGCTTCTTACATTTAAACCATTAAATATCGCGAAATGAATCATTTTATTCCGTTGTTGTTAGTTTCATTATGTAAACTTTCATTGCCAATGGTAGGTTTGTATATGCTTTCTTTACCAACTTTTGCATTAAAATCGCCAACTAATTTTTTAATGTCTGACCAAGCTATTTGATTTATATTTTTCTCTAATAAACTGTAAAATTCTTCTTTTATCTCTTCTGTTTTTTCATTTGTTGGTGCATGGACATTTATCAGACTACCTGAAAACCATGTAGCTTTTAATCTCAAACAGCATATTCTTTCAATTATAATTTTGAAATCTTTAACGCATTTTAAAAATTCTCCACTTATATAAAAACTGCAATGAAGTTCATGTTTTTTACTTTCTAATCCACTAGTGAATAAAGAAAAGTTATCAAATTTTTGAATACCATTTTCCAACCGAGGCTCCTGAAGCGCTACTACGTTGAAGTCTAAATCTGACTATGGAGCAGCTTTAGTGCTCCTGACCAAAATAGGCTTCTTACATTCCACGTTCCAATTTTCATATTCCTTTTCCAAATCCAATCGTCATCATTTATCCCTTTCTTCCGAGGCTCCTTCGAGAAATTCATAACCGTATATTTTTACTTAGCTGGGGGGTTAGCCCGTTGTAAAACCCTCAACCTGAAGGACCAGGATCTTTGATCAAGGTTTACTCCCTTATACGACTTGCTTTCACCACAGCTTCCAGAGTGTCATCTACCCTTGGTTTGGTTTTGGAGTGTCTTTCTCCTAGGTGGGTTGCAACCAAGCTCAAGGGTCCCTCCTACCCTATCTGATAGACCCTTATGATTGGGTCCATCAGACCCCTTTGTTCTTTCTGCTTGGTGACCCATGCTGCTAAAGGGGTTGGTTACCTCAACCGTAGCATGGACTACTCACCTTAGCAAGACACAAGAGTGGGATAGGAATGGAGAGGTTTGCAGACTTTCATCTCCATGTTGAAAATCTTATTAGGTATCATGTACCTCCACATCACACTCCCATATGGGAAAAATAAAAAATGGTTAAGATTTAACTTTGTTCTTATGGGTCTTCTGTCAGGATAAAACAAAACATGTGTAAAAAGTAGATGTAAAATATAAAATCCAAAAGTGAAAATTAAAAGTTAGATTGTAAAAGCAATGGCAGTGCAATATGGTGATGTGTAAACATGGTGGTGGTGGTAATGCACAGATAATGATGGTGGTGGTGGTGATATAGTGGGTTGGGGTGGTTAAGTGTAAAGGCAAGGTTGGGATGGGGCAATAAGGTGTGGTTGCAAGAGAAGTGATGCTGTGATGAAGTGATGGTGATGTAAAAGAAGTGCATGACAGAGCAGCAACAGATGGTAAAGCCTACACTGGTGATAATCATTAGCAAGAGAAACAAACTGACGTTCAGCTGCTTTGCAATACCAGTGCATAGGTTCTGCAACTTGGATAGAAGCAGCAGCTGATGTTGACCACCTACAAGAAGAAAAGCCAAAGTGATAAACTTCAACATGAAACTGACACTTACTATTCTCTGTCAGTACCCAGGCGTACTGCAATGTCTTGGTATTCTTGTCGGGTGCGAGCAACCAGTTCAGGACAACCAAGTGTTGCCAACTGTGAAGCAGCTACACGAGATGCCAGTGTTTCTCCTGCAGCAAGATTTTTCCATAAAATGACATGTTATGACTCAAAAACAACCAGTGCACATGCCAGTATTACTAAACCAACTTCATCAACATTCCCACAAAAGCCCTTTCCTGTACCTACTGTAAGCTACCATCACAACAGTCAGTGCAGAAATTTCTATCACTGGGAGCGTAGATTCTGGGATGTGGTGCTGTGTAGTCTGGTACAAAAGTACCAACATTTCAAGCAACTGGTTGTCTTCACGACAGAGGAGCAAGCAATGCCGTAAAGTAATGTTCAAATATGTGAAAGTGGGGACAGAATGTGGGGTTATGAGCAAACCAAGGGTAGATGGCACACCTTAAAAGGGACAAAAAATATTTGAAATTACAAGTACAAAAAATGCTCAGAATTAAAGGAGGCAAAAAGACAAAGATCAATGATACATGGATGTGTCTGTGGCACCCACCTCTGTAAGGGCCTAAAATAAAGTGGTCAGAACAGGAATGTCAGTATCACCACACACTCGTATCTCTTGTAGCTGTGTTTTAGTTCTATGCTGAATTACAGTGAAGGGATAATCACCTAAACAAAACATTTTCATCTGTCTTTTACATTTCTTAAACAACATCATACATGCATGGTATTCAACATTTTTGCATAAGTCAACTGAAGCATCTTTAATTATATACAATTCTATTCTTGTTGTGAGATGACAATTCAAGAAAATCCAGTGTTCACAAAAGAATTATTTTGTCAGAATTTATTTTTAGTGTGTTAGATTCTTATGCAACTAGGTTGCTGCAATTATACTTCAGTAATCGATACTGTGCATGTTTACAACTTTACACAAGTCTATGATTTAAAGGAACTTTCAGGTGAGACATCCCCACTGTGTTGTATAGAATTATAAAACACAAGTAAAATACAGTCAAACACAATTAATGATTTTATTATGGTGTATTCTTACAGAAAAATCACTGCAGAGATGTACTAATAAGGGAGGGAATCTGCATCTATATCTGTATTGATACACAAAAAAGTGCCTGTTCATATGTTCTAACCCTTCCTCCAAAAAGGAGAGCTGTAGAGATGGTGGCAACAAAAACCTGTTCCTCTTGGACAGGTAATTTCAGCAATTTCTTCAATCTTTTTCCCTTTCAAAATCTAGGCACTGTATGCCCAAATAACAAAACTCTAGCATCAACTATGGGGAACTCAAATTACAGCCATTCCTAGAATATGGGGAAAACTGCCTGTTTTCTGTTCATTACAAGCTTGTTGCTCATAGGAAGCTCAGAGGGAGGATTTTCTGCGTGGTAGGAAGCCAATGTAGTTCCTGGAGAGGAAACCCCATGAAATTTTATCACTTCTTACCATTTCAACAACTTCATAAATTGTAGCATTGTTGTAAGGATATGGTAAATGCACATAACACATAAAGTGAATCTGATGATAACAAGAAAATGAGATGTTACACAGCCCAGGGCAAACGATGAACATGACAGGCCTGTCAGTAAAACCCCGCTGCCCAGATTACACGTAATGCACGATTATGGTACCATTGCCAGAGAAAAGCGAAAAGCACTGCTAGTATAATACTAAACTGGAATTTTGAGAGAAGAAGGACTGAAGATGTGCCACTGATTGTGCTGACAATGAACAGGAGCCACTCATATGCTTGTATCAATTCAATGACAAACCTTCAGATTCAACATTAAAAAACAAAGAATTTACTTACTGACCAGTTGCATTAACACAAACTGCACAAGATGACCCAGTATTGTGGGTTTAGTATGATATAAATAACAAAAATATTTTTTGAAGCTGTCTGTAACAAAGAGTTCAGAGAAAAGGTCTTACGTGTATTAAAAGCTGTGGACTTCAGGATAGTGAATTTCAGTACAGAGCCTTGAGTGTTCCTTAGATCAACAGAATTTGCAGCTTCCATGTACCCTGCTCCTGCATTTGGGCCCTACAACTAATCAGGAAGAGTATTCCATTTGCATATCTCTTTCTGCTGTTGGTTCACAAGCATCAGGACCCCTTTCCACATTTTGTGGAGTCTCTTCAGTTTCTACCAGGGATGCTGAAGCAGTCTGTGAATCAGTGGGCTTCACAGCTGAAGAAGTTAATGGAGCAGGACACAAGGGGTCAGTACAAATAACACAAGATAATATCATGGGATCACTAGGCATACTGGATGTTACTGATGCTAAACCTTCTGGTCTTGGGACTATTTTCTTCAACTGTCAGAGTATCAGAATTTTTGGAGTAGTTGCTTCTAGAGTATAAGTGTTCTCCCAATACTTCCTTGTACAATATCCACTAGAAGAGATTCCATCAACTAAGATAAAATCTGCAGAATTTGTATGTGTATTTATGTTATAACCCCAAACTAATTTCACTTTTATATATGAAATGATTTACCAGTTATCATGATGCACGTAGAAGTTATTAACAGATTTTGTGTTCCAGTGAAGCTATTTTGTGATCAGTTGTAAAGCATATATAAAATTCCAAACCCTTGATAGTGGCAATGGGGGCTATACATACATTGGTACATGAAATCTCTGCGTGGGTGCCAAGTTTGTATTAGTGATGGTAGAAAATTAAAATATAAGGTGGGATAGTCTTCAGTACATTGCATGAAAATATCACCAGTTGTTCATTCCAAAGCTAACAATGGAGGATACATGAAGAATTACTCAGAATTATATTTAAATATTCAGTTCCTACCTCACAGAGAACACTATCTCCACTAGAAAGACAAACTGGATAATGATGTTAGAGAAGTAATGGGTGTCTAATGTGGGCATCATACAAAAATGCATAAATACACTCGCATGCAAAATTATAATGTTAAATTTGGATAATAGCAAAAGAATTAAGGGACAAGTCAAATTCAAATGCAGCCTGCAGGCCAACATATGGCACAATTCCTTTAATCTGTTATCTGATAATATGGAAATGTGGTGTAGTAATCCAAAGATTGAAGTTTTCCATTTCAACAGGAACAAGCTTCGATCAATGAATGAGAAAAGTCTCTGGGATACGTTCAAAACGGCCTTCAAGAGGGTCTGAACATCAACTGTTGTGGTATTTACTGACCCCTTTTCTCCCATTCCACCAAATTCTGCTCTACATGGACTCCAGAAGGCACAGAAGAGGACCCTGAACCAACAGATAAAGGAGATATCCACGTGGAATATCCCTCTCATTGATTGCGCAGCCCAAGTACAGAATCAATAACAAAAATTACCGGGAAGAACTCAGGTCAGCACAGGGACTGGCCAATAATCCAGAGTTTCTAATTATCCAGAATGTCTGATAATCAAGCACCTGTCCAGTCCAATGGGTGCCAGAATTTTACTGTACCTGGAAGGGTAACCACAGGTGTGCCAGTCCACAGAACATCCATACTCGTGGTATGTCCATTGCACAAGGGTGTGTCCAGACACACATCTGCTAACTGTCCTCGCCTAACGTGTTCTTCTTTGGCTGCCACATTGCTGAAGAGGATCCTGCCTGGTGGGAGGCCCAACTGTTGAGCTGCTGCCTGCAGGTTGGGTTCACCAACTGCTGGGAAGCGCAGCAGCCACAGCACAGAGTTGGGAACATGCTTCAGTATCTATTGAGAAAGTGTTTTGTGAAAGTTTGCTAGTTCCTGTAAAGCATTTTATTTCTCAGTACAATCAGTTGCATGATAATACTGGGTGTTAAGGTTACAATACAATATCACAGTGCTGGGTCTTTGTTGCAACACTGTCAACTATTCATGCTCAAGAACAAACTGCCTGCTAATGTGGAATTCTATGGTTCCAACACCATGTTCACAAAAGCCTGATAATGGACCACATCATGAGCCAGGTGAAATCAGCACCAACTTTCATATCCTATTTCTCTCTGACCCATTTTAATATTATCCTCCTACCTACACCCAGGAATCCTACAAAGTTATTTCTCTGGAGGTGCAACTTGCTCATATATTTTATGCATGTTACATGTCTTGCCCACCTAATCTCTCATTTCATTTCTCACAGTATCAAGCAAAGAGGACATACTGTTTCATTACTTAATTTTATGAATCCTCCCTCGATTCTCAATGTGCCCCCTCCCCAAACACCTCACCAAAGACTAAGTTGTCCCACACCAATACAAATCAACAGGCAGAACTACAACTCAAAACATGACCCTTTTTATACAAACACTCTGGTTCTGGACTCATACAGAAGATCACACAAGAAATGGAAAGGAATACACTTACGTGGACCCACATCTGTAGGGTGAGGGGATCAATTTTGTACAGCTGATTAAAATTACAGTAGACAACAGCTTCATCAGGTAGGCCATATTGTTGGCGAGTTGTGATCACAATGCTCTGTGGGACCTCTTCACCTGTTGCAGCTTTGTTATTGGTTTGATTTGTTGCTAGTCCATTCTGCAGCACCACACCATTCACCGAAGTTTGGATCTGTCCAGATGCAATCATTGTCTGCAAAAATAACATTCACATGGGAGTGTGGCTCCATTCCTTCTGCAGTACGGCCCATTCATGTCTCTCTTCACCATCAGGTCCAGGCTGGCTCTGGGACCTAAGAAATCCAGTGCACAGGAGGAGGAGGAGGAGAATTGGCTACAACTCCACCCATTCTTCATGATTTTCACTTGTTTCACTTAATGCACTCTAATAACTAATTTTCCAGTGTGGCACAGTCTGGGCCAGTCTGAAGGCTATGGCAATCTATGTGACTGAATTATGTGCCAATTTAACAGTCCCACATAATGGTTAAGTCAGTGATACTGGATTACAGATGCATGAAAATACTGCTTCATGGCATGTTAAAAGAATTAGAATTTCTGGCATATCCTGAGCATGTCTCAGCTACCTCAGTGAGTGCACTTACTTGTAGCTACTAGCAAAGAAAATTTGCAGACCATAAATTTGGAGTTTTTCTTTACTGCACAAAACTTCTACCACTGAAATCACTTTGGCCATAGTTCTGTTTCAGTATTACCAGAACAGCAGACTGGATATGGCCTGACTCCTATGAAGGAATAAATGGAGGCAGATGCAGTATGTTCCTCCCAGGTGCTGGTGACCACTTACCAGGTGAACTAGGCGACATAAGCCAAAAATTAATCATGTGAATGTCATAAGCATAACCGAATCTTGATAGTACAACTTGATTCTTTTGAAACTGAGCATATTTTGTTTGAATTTTTCTGGCAGTGTGTGGGAGTCTGCCATACTGTCCCATTTTGAACATGTATGCATGTATACAATGAAGATGGGGAGAGGGGCTTTTACTTAACCCCATAGATATTTGAAGCAGTCACTGAATATGCTATCATGGTAGGACGCATGAGGTGTTGGTGATTAAAAACTAAATTCAGACTTCATAAGTAAAAGGGTAAAGCAGTCCTATTACAGGCCTGGAGTGGCCCAGAGGGTTCCAGGAAGTTAAGGTTCCAAGATTTCGTGACAACAGCACAGGATGGTGGTAAGGTTGTCAGCTTTATGCAATGACTGCCTTAACCCCCAGGAAATGTTCCTGGTACTCATTTCTGTTAGAGGCTGAGTCGATCTTAGGGCCATAGTGCGATTGGAAGGATTTTATGTCAATGAAAAATTCCCATGACACCAGATGGGATCGAACCAGTGACCTTCCAATTTGTAGCACAGCACCTTAATCACTGTGCCACCGCAGTCCCCCAGACTTCATTAAGTACATAACATATAATGTTGCCATGCCTAAATATTAATATGGACACTGTCAGCACCCTGAACTGCAATAGTCATCAGTCAGTATGTATGAAAAGATGCTAAATGTGCACAGCGTAGATTGATAGCCCAAATATGTGCCCTTTTCAAGGCATACACCTGGGGACAGGCTTGCAAAGCGATAGAGGATAGACTTCTAAAACCATGCTATCTGAGTAGGGACAATCATAATCAGAAAATCAGGACTAGGAAACAAAGAAGAGATGTCGGTGAATATTCCTTCATAAATAGGACCATTAAAAGCTGGAACCTGCAAGCTTACTAGCGTCTTTCCCCTGTAAACTAAACGTGTTTGGAAAGAGGGTTAAGAATGTAGTTACAGGCGGGGAATTCAAGTGGGAATTGAGTGTATATACGTGAAGTGAACTGATGTGATTTAGGTGAAGTGATTGTATTTTTGAAGTGAAGGAGAGTAGAGTTACAGTGAAGTGCTTGGGGGATAAAAGTGCCATGTACATAAGGGTGACCTTATACTGAGGGTACTTTTTATATTGTGACTATTTCATTTGGGTATATCATGTACTGTGTTTGTTTTAACATGTACTGTGGTTGTTTTAACTTATTTTGTAATGTGTGGGTGTTTTGGTAATATGTATACTTGTATTTACTGTGTTTTGTAGTGTCTGTGCCATGTTTTTTGCATTGTTTTGTTTATGTATATTTATTATTATTTGTTTTGTCTGTACTAGTGTAAGGACTACTGCCACCGAATGACAACTCCACTGCAAGTAGTAGTAGTAGTAACAACAACAGCAACAACAACAACAACATCTAAGCCAACTACACTTGAGGAGTATGGCCAAACATTTTCTGTGTCTGCTAAACCAGGGCAATTAAATAAATCTTTACACAAACAAAAGCACACAGACTTCACTGTACTGGTTGATGTTCCATTTCTTGTGTTTACCTCTATGGGTGTGGTGGTAGGAAGTTCTGCTACTTTCAGAGAAATCTCAACAGGTCGGGTACTGATCTTGTTGTCAGGAGCAACAAGCTCTCTGATCTCCTTCACTTGGGTGTGCTCCATGATAGGAGACAGGTCAGTTGCATTGATCACAGCCACATTGTCAGGAACTTCCTTCTTGGCACCAGACTACAAAACCATAAACAGAATGTCTTACAACATTATTTATAACCACTTGTTATTGTGCACACTAAGCTGTCCAGCACTGGTTCTGGAAAAAATTAATTACACCACTATCACAAACAAACAAGGCAGAATATCAGAATATCCAGGAAGTACACAAACCTTAGCAGGGTACACTTGCACTGGAAAGTGTGAGAGGTGTTGAGGGTGGAGTTTATTAAATACAGCCATAAAATTCATGTGAGATGGGGAGGAGCTGGTTGGGTTCCACTCAATACTGTTTGGAGCAGGTGATGCTGCTATAGCTCTCTTCCTTTCTGGCTGAAGCTTGCTCATCAATATGCCAATTTTTATGCCAGACTAAAATAATTCCCAGATCACTGGATTCCAGACTATTCATGACTATTTTTATTTCAAATTACTCAAAGGGCTGTAATAGAGCTTCAATTACAATTAACTGTATTTTGAAATAGGTGCAATAAAAAGTACATAAAATCCTACATTTAAAGCCAGAGAATGTCACCTTCTAACCTTGTCTGTAAGAATGACTCTCTCCTTAAGATGAGGAAACATCTGTCGATGGTCGCCAATAAAGTAAGTGTGTGGCATGTATGCAAGTTTCTCACTATACTGGCTTGCTAGTTCAAGTGGAGAAGTCACCACATCAGTGATAAGGTAATCCATGAAGCTGGCTCCACTTGTACCAGGATATCCTAGCCACATGACTTGTACTGGTGCAGGTCTTAGGGCAAAGATTTCATTTCTGGCACCCTTTGTGTAGCCATTCATGTTCACCAGAACGTGAATTCCATCAGCATTGATGCGATCAGCTGCTTTGCCATTGCATGGAATCTACAACACAGACCAACTTGTATGACATACAAACACAGACACTGATAGTTCTCGGACAATTTCCAACCAATTGTGAACATTCACGGCAATGGTAAAGATCACCCACGCAAATAATGGAGATATGATTTTCTGGAATGTGACACCATGTTGTCTGACAGATGTGTGCCAACATTTTAGAGAAACCTGCTACTTCCATAATCACTGTTATCTGCCAGACTGCATGACCTAACATCCCAGCCCATTTTAATCTCTTTTATTTCACTACCATACCTGATCTAGTATTGTTTGGACAGCAAAAAGAAGGATGTGAGGACATTAAACATATCTTATACAGTTATGCTTTGGTAGAGAGTTCCTTAATAAAATGGGTTCAGATGTCAACAAAGACAAAATCTGTCATCAGAGGCAGCCAAAATATGAATTGGCACCAGTACTGTGCTATCCTTGCTGTAAATGAATATAGCCCTTCTGGCCCATTCATGTGGAGAATAATGTGTTCCCTCAGACATCAATGTATTTCGGAGGGTGGGGGAAATTCCACTTGTGTTTTTGGTAAGCATGTTTACCTGTGACAGATCCACAAAATGTTCGGTCTCCCTGGCAATCTTGGCTCGGAATGTGGTCCCATCATCTGGACTTAATGCATAGCAGAAAACTTCTACCATGGTTTTGTCATGCAAACCGGGGATCGACTGCATTAAGTGTGATGTTGGATGGTTTCCAAAGTCTGAAGAAACGTAGCCTATGCGCAGGCGATTACCAGCCAGTTCCTTTGGATACTTGTACGGAGGTTTATGCAGTACATGTATCTGTCAACATAGGGAATTACTGTACACAAAGCCAAAGACACTTAATACCTGCTATCAATTAACAATGCCCTTCAAGACAGGGTCCAAGAGGCATAACATGTCACCAAGACATTTTGAAATTCATGCTCTGATCGTGTGCAAACATATATTTCATACTGTTGTCAAAAGACGGCAGTCTTACATTCTTCTGGGTTTTTTGTTTAACCGGAGAATTATTTTTATTAACTGCAATAAACCTAAGAAAATACCAATATTACACTAACAACTTGTCGCCATATACATGTATGAAGGATTAATCAAAACAGCTGCTGTCACTAATTCACATTCCCATTTCTCCACACCCATCCTTCACACACAGACATGCGTGCATGTGCGCACGCACGCACATACATGCATTCACGCACCTACCTCAAAAACTAAAACAAAATTTCAAATATAAATTCCTTGACCATCACCTCAACAATATACCGGAATTACTATAATAAAGAAGAGAGAGATCTTTCTTTGTTGTATCACATTCATGTACGAGCTTAAAATTCTAGTGGAACAAATCAACTGTGTTTACAGACAGATATATTTAACCTCATAATTATTACTTTTCCCTTTCCTTCTGACTAGATTTTATGCAAACAGTGAATACCTTATGTCAAAACACTTCTAAAGAATGCCCTGCCCACCAATTTTGAAATATGCGACACTAAATTTCACATGAGTGGAAAAGGAGTTGATATTTTGATGCTACAGTGACATTTTATACCCTTTTATTGGGAGATGACACTGTATGATTACTAAGTTGTAATAATTTTTAACACTAATGTAGAGTACAATTGCACAGCTAGGCCAATTCTTTTAACCACTGCAGAACACTTACAAACTCGAGCAAGGGACTGAAAAATAAAGAAAAAGTAATGGCCATGAGTTGCATTCAACTGCATTCCATCAATAAAATAATGAAAAATTCAAGAATGAAATGGGCAAATGTAAAACCCTCACAAGTAGTACAATACAAACACCCATACTGTATTTCCTATTGTTTGTTTTGGGTCATTTATTACATTGAAATCCAAATATTTGGTCATTCTGTAGGAGAGCACTCCAACATAAGAAAAAACATTATAAATGATACATGCAGCAAAACTGGGCTGAAATCACATCACCACCTCAGATGTATTCTTAATTCTCTCCAGGTTTAATGGCTTGAAAATGTTTATATGCAAACTACTGTCACTAGCAGCCTTCCTTAGTGCTTAATAGCAGCTTTTTTCTCTTCCTGTCTCCTAGTGACATCCCTTGGAACGTGAATTACATATCATCATGTCTCAACAGACCAAAAGATACAGACTTCTTTAAGAAATGGCCTCCTCCATTTCAAATCAGTACAACCTTCCGTCTACAAATAAGTGAACTAAAATAATCCACATATGTGAAAGAATACTTGAGCAAAATACTCATTTCCATATACACTATTACAATCAGCAGCTTATCACAATTACAACATAACCTGTCTTCTCCTGGCTTGTAAACAGTCTTTTCTTAACTAAAATATTTTAACACTACTACCAATATGAACTAGAAACTCGACATCACCACAGTTATTTGCACGAAGATTTCTACAAACACTTCACAATTTGTTTTGACAAAAATAGCTCCCAACTAGGAGCCATCTTGGATTAACTAAATTTTAATTCAAATATTTCTGTTCTTATACACCACCCATTCAAACTACTGAGATTTAAGAGCTCAAGTGACAAATGCAGCTACTTTAAAAAGTGCACAAACTTGACACACATCAGGATGCACTTCTGTGTTGCTGATCTCTTGCATGTCAGCAACACAAAATAATGTTACAAGTTTTTTAGGCGTGGAACAACTGGCCAACATCTTAAGTTACAGACTGTTTCAGCAGTGGCAAAAAATGGTTAAAAGAGAGCTGCCTAGATTCTCCGTCTACCATAGGCAATATAGATACATCAAAATCACAGACTTTATGTTTATGATGGAAAAAGAGAATACACAAATACATACCTTTTCTAGACAGAGGTTGGCATGTCTGGCAGCAATGGCTTTTCTGAATTCATGGGAGAGTGGGTACAACATTGAGTGGTGTGGGTGCACTGAAGGCAAGCGATTTTTGTCCAGCTGCTCAGCCACAATGCTGACTAGTTTCTTCATGCGTGCCTCATAATCAGTCCAATCACATACAATCTGAAGGCAGTGGGCCAAGTTACAGTATGCATCTGGAAAGTCAGGCTTGAGTTTGAGTGCTGTGCGGTATGACTGGATTGCTTCTGGGATATTGCCAGAGTCCTGAAAAAGTGTCACACATTCTGCTCATGTTCTTTCAACTGGAACTAGGAAGCCTATAAAATGATTTCAGTCAATAACCAAGGAAACTTTAAATTAACCATAAAGCAGACATCTCACAAAGAAGTTGTAATCCTAAGAACACCTAGGCATGGTCTTACTTTGTAACTCCCATACCAGCCAGATGGGCAAAGAAAACTCTACTTTCAAAGTATAAAGAATGAAGTAGGTAGGGAAGCACAACATGTAATGGTAACAGCTTCTAACAGTTGTGTGTCTTTATAAAACCATAATATCCCAAAATGAGTTATCACTACTTTTAGGGTGAGGGTGAATAAAGGTGATATGAAAACCTTGTGTATTGAAGCCAAGTTGCTGTGAGCATCGGCGAAAGCAGGGTTGATTTGGATGGCTCTAGTGTAACACTGGAGAGCTCCCTGAATGTCTTGCATTTCTTTCAGTGTATTACCCATGTTGCTGTAAGCATCTGCAAAAGTTGGCTGAATCCTAAGAAGAACAAATGATACTGCTATTTAAAAAGACAAACAAGTACAACCTGTACCAGATATACCAAATATTAGCTAGAATAAACAGAAAATTTGGCAAAATAATATCATGTTTAAAATTATAAGTTACACCACTGACAAAATACAGTACTAATACACAAACATGAAGTGAAAGAAACAAAAGGAAATTACAAATCCTGAAATAGGTATGAAATTTGCAATCAACAAGGAGTGTTCAAGAGTGTTTCAAGCTCATTTGGTTGACAGAATTTGAGAGACAAATCAATATGTTTTTACAATTAAGAAGATGGGAACTTTCTTTTTCAGTAGACGTATACAAGTGAAACTGGAGAATTCCATTGTATTTCCATTGAACATCAACCTGGGAAACTTTTTACTCTACCTCACTAAGTATGCATGCTTCTTCAAGTTACAAACTAGCCAATTCAATAAGAGGATGATGGCACACTTCAGCAGTAGAAAGCCAAAACCAGGAATATTCTTGCATGTCCCTCAAACACAACATAAGTCCTTTCCATCAACACAGGTTATGTGGCGAAACTGCAACGCATCTAGATATTACCTTACGGGAAACATGGAGTTAGGGTACCAGAGACACATGAAAGATTATATAATTGGTGCTAGTGTTTCCTGGAATGATGTTGGTGTTCCTGGATGAATGTTGTCAGAGTTATCAAACATGTAGAGTACATGATGGAGGGGGAGACTGAACACTTTCTGCAGAGTTAATCTTTGACTGTTCTATCTTCTTCTGCATATCCTTATACAACTATTTGTATGATACTTCTGACCACGAAATGTTCGACTTCATAAGAATCATTAACTATGACATCTGCAATCTGGGGGCTTAGCTTTACAGCTCTGTCACCTATTCAAGGTCCTCCTCAGATAACTATGTAACATAAGAGTTGAGAACTTCCTGGATATCAGCCTCCTCCAAAAATGAGACTCTTTCTCTTGTTGGAACTTTACGAGTTCAGGCTAACGCAAGATTGTTTCTTATTTCGTCCTCCTGTTTGATGAATCATCAGAACTTTTCAGGCCACAGCAGCCATTCAGAGCCATGGAGTCCTTTATATTTAGAGTGCAGTCATCCTTGCATTATGACTTATAGCATCCAATGACACTAACAAAGTTTTTACTTGTCACTTGCATCCAAGGTATCATGGAAGATGCCGCAAGTGTAACAGATCCTAAATGTCGCACTGATTTCCTGGTTCAGTGGCTAAAAAGTAAGGTGGTATATTTGGCAGATCCTCAACCTGGACATCTGTACAAGTAAGGTAAAGACCCTGTGGATACCCTTGGGAGAAACAATGAGGACCTTGAAGGCTCAATGCTGGGACTTCAGATACAGCTTTCAAACTAGGCTTTACTGGCATGGCCCTGTCCCTCCCCACAGCACCACTAAACTGCAACCATTTCCAGGTCTCATCTTCCAGCCACCCTCTCAAGACTCTCTATCATACCGAGAAAGGGGTAAAACAACTAACCCAAGAAATTTTCGCACTTGATGCAGTACTGGCCTTTAATTCTTTCCCTGATACTGTCTTAATTTTCTGATGAAACAAATGATTCAATTACACCATAATGGCTTCTGATCCAAACAACAGAATTCCCTTGTTCATCTGATCGAATACCCCCGCTTGCTCTCAGAAACATAATTTGCCTTAGGCTCTTCAACAGCACACAGAACACACTCTCCAAACATAATTAAAACAAAAGGGCAAAAATTAGTTCTAAAAATCGTGAAAAGTACAACCAAAGTACATTATGTGCTGTGTGATATCTAGGTAGCTACTTTGTGGGACAGGCATGCAGATGTGTATCACTACAGAAGCATGATCATGGAAGACTGAGGGACCTACGCTACAATGTGTAAGGGTTGACACTACAATGCGTAATCCACAAATGAGGTGGGTATGCTGCACTGCAGAATCACAGATACTTGCCTGATGGCTTCTTTGTAGTGCATAAGGGCTTCATTAAGTTTGCCCTGCTGCTGGAGGACAGATGCCAAATTTGAATGTGCTGCTGCAAACTCTGGGAAAACTTCCAGGGCCTTGAGATAGAGACGAGTTGCTTCTTCAATGTAGCCTTGCTCCCGCTTGATGTTCGCAAGATTGTTGAGAGAATCTGCATGTGTAGGACACAGCCGCAGTGCAGTATTATAACACTCCTCTGCTTCAACCACCTGACCCTTTTCCTTGAGGGCATTTGCCAAATTGCAGTATGCATCAGGGAAGTTGGGCTGCAGTTCAATGGCACGGCGATACGTGTCAATAGCCAAGTCAATAAGCCTATAGAGACATACATAATTAGATCCGAATGAACAAAAACTTCTAATTCAGATTTAGTATTAATAGTAACATCAGCAAGTTAATGAACACTCAACTTATCCACATGTCTTGATTCTTAGAGAATATTAGATGAAGACAATGTACCTATCAATTAAAGACTATAATTCTGAGACACTAATGGCTATATGGACCACGACACACTTCATTTTCTGCCACAAAAGACAATGAAATCTGAGTTTGAATTCCACAGGAAATATGATTGTTATGTACACATTTCTTCTGTATCTCTGTTGTCCGGAGGCAGGTACAGACCTTGTGATAGGTAAGTCCTGCATCCAAGGAGTTCTACCAATTGTCTATACTTACTTACTCCATGGTGCAGAGTCCTTCTTGAGAAGCTAACTGGTTTGCAGCTAGTCAAGAAATTCCCTGCATATCACGGAACCCGAAGGTTCATTACCACACTCACAAGCGTCCGCCACCTATCTCTATCGTGGACCCGCCCAATCCAGTCCATATACCCACATCCCACCTCCTGGAGATCCATCCTAATATTATCCACCCATCTACGCCTAGGTCTTCCCAGTGGTCCCGCCAGT
>Ga0123352_10005919_pt1 | contig 18581 bp, 10 predicted proteins | sample TergutLab28metaG_FD_89700 | JGI IMG/M metagenome (GOLD analysis project Ga0123352, IMG submission 89700) | Labiotermes labralis P1 segment gut microbial communities from Petit-Saut dam, French Guiana - Lab288 P1 | ecosystem: Host-associated > Arthropoda: Insects > Digestive system > Gut ... | reverse complement strand
TCATGCCTCTACATGTTTCGAGCACATGTGCTCGAAACATGTAGAGGCATGAAATAAAACTTATTGCGAAACAAATTTTGTGCATCAAGTTGGTTAAATACTGAGATAAATTATTTGCTAGATTACTGAAAGTTATGAAACTTGATCAACGTCTGGCCTTTTCTTTCCGAACCCGTTTAAACTTATTTCTGGCTGTGAGGTTTAAAGTCACATGTGTCCGCAACGAACCAATTTAAGATTTACCCCTCGAATTTTTCAGCCTCACGTAACACTAACTAATGGTTTATATACTGGTAAAAAAAAAAATCCTTTCACGTTGAAAGCATAGAAAAAATTCAGTTACAAATATTTTGAATTCCATGAGTTAAATTCCATTAGGCGTACATCGAAAGTTTACAACCAATCAATGTCAGCTCACTCTGCACTATCGAACTCGGATTTGGGAATCTGTACTTTATTTACAAGTGTAAGCTTTTACAGCCAGTTTGAATACTAATACACTGTCAGTGCTTATTGTATAATGTAACAACAACAACGACAACAACAACAACAAACACCCAGGCTGCACCACGCCTTGTTTTATTTCGTAATTATTGCATTACTGCGACGTTTTGCCGTCATCTTTCATGGCCGTGTCTGGGCAGTACCAAGTGAAAATTGGTAATACCCTTTACAAATTTAATGACAGGTTCTCCATTTAAAGTAAATTTTATGGTGTCAGGGGGCAACTTTACATTTAGAATATTAATAATAAGTTACAGATTAAAAACTTGTGGTGTCATGTCGTTTACGGAGAATCTGTGCACCGGATGGTTTCCGGTGGGAAGCCATTGTGTTTAGGGGGTTATTCTGGACGTGATTGGTATTAGGTGGATATAAGGAGATTGACACAGCAAAGATAAACAACTGAGACACACACACACATACACACAAACACACACACTTACACATACACACACAAACACATACACGCACATACACACATATATACACATACACACATACACGCAAACACACACACATACGCTTACACATACACGCACACAAAAACATAAACGCGCGCCTTGTTTGAATTAAATATTCCAAGCACACTGCTAACTACACATACCACCCACTTGCTGCAACATACAAAATATATCACTTCGTCCACGAAATATAATTGCGCGTTTCTTGTGATCTCCACAACACGCGGTGATTATTTCTCTAAACGTAGACAGCTTTTCTTTGTAATGGAGATGCAGTATGTTTACTGCGCGATAGGATTTGAAACAAATTTCATGTGCTTGAACGTCAGGCCGTGCCGTGCCGTACCTCAGGCGGTTGGTCGCCGACTTCTCACCGCGTCGAGACGCTTTCGATTCCAGCTCATTCGGTATGAGATTTGTGGTGAACAAAGTGGCATGGGCATAAGATATTCTCCAAATACTCAGGTTTCCTCCTGTCAGCATCTTTCCACCAGCGCACCTTATCATCATCATCATCGACAACATGTCGTTCTTGCCAGGACATATGGGCGAATTCTAGGAGCCTTTCCAAATGCAATGATCTTTCGGCCCTCGGGAAGCATTCAATAGAAAAGTGATTTCATGTAGTCTTCAGACTTTAAAATGTCAGTGTCAGAAACATAACGAGTTACTGGTGCTACAGTGTAAATCTTCTGTACTTTTATTTCTTTGTGTTGTGTTACCTAGCAAGCTCCAGCAAAGAGTGACGACTTGCTGAAATTTGACGAAGAGTTTATTGGGATGAACCAACACACGGTCCATTTCGTCACAGTATCTTATACATGTCCTCAAACATTCTTGTATACGTCCTTGTAGAAGGTCTTCTAGAGCTCTGTTGAAGTCTCTGGACATATTCTGAAACCTCTGCTCTATCTTACTATAATTAAACTTCTTCTTGCAATTGAGGCAGGCGTTCAGTTTCGCTAAATTTGGTCCAGTGTTCACTGAACAATGGATACATTTGTAATGAGTTATTGCATCCTGCAGTTTGTCAACAGTCGGCCATTTCTCCGAACACCCCTCGCAAGTGCATTTGAAGCAGTACTGAGTTTTCAAATACTTCTGTCTGTCCTCTAAATTATTTGACAAAAAATGGGGTCCATAATTATCTAGAATCTCTTCTCCCTTTCTGATTGTCCTTACTGCTCTCACGATGCAGGTTCTTCCTTTTGAATGGCGCGCCACATTTGGATTGCAACTGTGGTTACAGAGACTAACCGTTGGATACACGCCACCACCTATTTCGTTCTCTATTGCATTACGTACATCCCCACCAATTACCAGTTGTTCAGTGACCTGGTATGCATTACATGAGCAACTCTGGAGATGTCGAAGTAAAATCGTTGTCATTTCTACTTCGTCGACTGTTTCCGTTGAAACATGTCGAAAGCATCGCATCAGGAAAAGAGCAGTCGTTGCACGTTTCAGGAGATCTGCCGGAGTCCGGAAAGATGAATTTGTCACCTGACCGTAAACTGATGCATAGTCGTTTGATAAAAATGGTAAATGAACTGACGTATTAACACCGTTCGACAAATTGTGAACTTTGTCTTCTGATTTCGCTGAATTTGAATCCAAGAGCCGAGCCGAAGAATTCTTTGAAAGTGTTCTGTCCATTACAGGTGCACTGCTGTGTTCGGGTTTTGTAGAATCTACCGAGCTGTAAGCTCTGACGGCAATACGGTATACGAGCAAGGCCATTTTGCTTAGATCCTTAGCGCTGAAGAAGTGATTCAGTACATGGCACTCGAAACGATGGTAATCTTGCCATCCCGTGTCCCTGCATTCTTCACTGCAATACGAAACCTAGAAGCAAACGAAACAAAGGCTTGTAAACGGCAGAGAGTAACACAAACAAGTTTTATTGTACATGCTATAAATCACATTGCAGTCCGTTATTACGCTAGGAGGAACGTATTTGCATATTTGCACCCACTAAACTTTGGTGTAGGATATTAGTGGGTGTATTCTTGATTATATTGTGCGTTTATAGATGTTACTTCATTGCCTGTACTGTATGCTGCCCAGCATTGGAGTTTAGACGTTAAAGAGGGTGCGAATGGTGTAATGACATACAGTTGAACTCGGTTTGTGCAACAACTCGACTGTAATGTTCTACATTCCGTGGTACCAACTAACTCGGCATAAAGCACGTGTTTTTCTGCCTTCCTTATTGCGAAATACATGAGAGCATCTACCTCGGGTATGACGACATTGCCAGTAATCGGTTCCAGTATCGTGTTCCAAGAAGTTTGTTATTTCGAGATTTCAACCATCTCCTCGTCCTTGAGAAGACAAGCCCCCTTCTCTTTCAGGATAGGTATAAAATTTCGGGCCTAGAAAATGGCCATAGTGGCGGTAATTTATTTTGTACATGCATTTGCCCTCTACGTTGCTATTCCTGCAGTTAACAGGAGACGGGTAGAGTGACAGCATGGCTACAGTCATGAATAAAACGAAAGTTTTGAGCGTGGAAGAAACATTTAAAGTGACACGAGAAACACAGGACGGAAAAAGGAAAGCTGGCGTGTATCCGGAATTTAGTCTTGTAATTTCTACGATCCAAACGATTTGGGAAAACAGAACCAAAATTGTTAGTGTGTTTGCAGAGAACGGATCGAGAATAAAGCGATTTGGAAAACCTGAACGAACCGATGTCACGAAGGCGCTGTTTAAGTTGTTTAAGGAAGAGAGAAGTGACAATGCAACAATAAGTGGTCATTTTCCCATAACGTTTGTTCTTCCTAATTTTTAATTTGAAGTTGATGTATTTTTAGCTTAAAAATGCGCAGAGATTTAGAGTTATAGAAGAGCAATTTTTATTACTTCTACACTGTAATTGCAAATTTAATGTTTTGTTGACCGTGCATCTTGATATATCCATATAATATGAACCAACAGGATGTACTGTTTACTATTAATTTATTCAATAATAAGTCTGTACTTGTTTCGAGCAGGCTTGCTGCTCATCATCAGGAGGATCAACTCTGTATAAACAGCAACTGGTAATGTCAACGTAACACATGACTATACCAGTTGCTGTTTATTCAGAGTCGATCCTCCTGATGATGAGCAGCAAGCCTGCTCGAAACATGTAGAGTCTTATTATTGAATAAATTAATAGTAAATAGTGCATCATGTTGGTTTATATTATATGGATTTTAATTGTAATTTAAATTTGAAGTAGATAATAGCGTTAACATTACGTAATGTGCCTGTAGGACTGTATTTTGTCTTCAAATATTTTTCCCTCACTTTTACCGTACACCTCACTTCGAGCGACACTCGTGTGTAAGAATCCAGTATATTCGGTCCCTTCGATGTCTTTGTAACCGAATTCGGCTGTACTAGCAGGAGAGAGGAAATATGAACGGTACTCCGTAATATACGGTTAGATGAGCCGAAAATTGACAGGAGGCTTTGATAAGAAGTCTTCAGGATTCATCACTCTACAAACGTTGTGCTAACCTACTTGAAGTAACGCTCCCTCACCTGGAAGTGGGATGAAGGGGATTAGTGCTTCATTATATATTATTAAGTTTTAAAATAAGACTTGTAGATATTTTAGTCAGACATTGCGACTTTGTGATGATGATAATTCAATTCCTGTTATATTTTCATGCTGACAGTAGAACAACCCTATGGCCAATCAAATACTTAACACTAATACAGAGAAGTAACATACATGGAGAAGTAAAAAAAGAGGAACAAAACGCAAAACAAAATAATACAATATCGGTCAGCTAAACAGAGTAAGAGTGAGAAAGTGATGTAGTATTATTTAGAACACAATTTCACCACTGACAAGGCAGTCTAATAGGGGGAAAAAGCAAAAGTTGTTCATGTAAATTCTGATTAGATTAAAGTTTCTATGTCCTAAATGTATCAACTTTGTTCCAAACGAAATATGCGCCTGGTGGGCATCTAGCAGGACATTTTTTGTATTTACGAGTAGAACTGCCAGTGAACATAGGGAAGTCTCTAAGTTTCCGGGTAGGAACTCAAGACCTGCTGTGTCCAAAAGGGGAAGACAAAATTTTATATGAAAGTAAAGTAAAAAAAAATAGTGCATTAAGATGATGACTTCTATGATGACTGCTATGATGACTCCTATGATGCATAGTGTGCAGTTTTACTGTAAAGCTTTGGCGCAGCTATAATGGGCGTGGGGAAAGAAACGACTCTAACAAAGAGCTACAAAGTCCCAGTGGATACGTTCTAGCTTGTTGGGTGTCCGGAGTCACAACAGAATTTCAGATAGCGAGTTTCTGTCTCACTTAGGTCTGACTAGAGTAAAATATTACACTAATAAAAAAACAGAAGGCGTATAAAATGAAACTTTCAACTTATAGTGAGTCTTTGGAAGTATGTAATCAGCGTTATGACGAAAATGTAATTACGAATTAATAACTGTTCCCAGGTCGTTAATATAGTCCGTAAGAATACTTCAAAATTCACATAGTTTTAAATCGTAAATCAAGATGTTAGTTTCCCTTCAGAAAGTAATAACTCTAGTTCTGTCAGTCCTCAGTTCCGTGAAGCTATCAGCGCAACGACCTCGTGTGGAATCAGTATCAGTTTACAGTACAGTACATTGCAGAGGACAGTCATTTGGTAATTTAACGACACGAAAATTTTCATCAGCGAAAGTAAGATATATTCTGTACATATTGACGCTTCATAAATCACTGTATTTAAAAGGAAAGGCCAGATAACATTTCCTTGTGCAACATCAGAAAGAACTTCAAAACAAGAAATTGGAATTCCAGAAATTAGAACAAGAAATTGTCTTTTGGGCAGTACACATAACTGTCAGAAAATCCAAATGTACTGAGCCAGTGAAGAAGCAGATTGTGAGGGTTTAGATTGAAAGGACGCAAGCGGTGTTGCTGTGCAAATGTGTGGCTACGTAGTGGGGGGGTATGACGTCACGGTAATTTGTCATTTGGTGATGGTAGATGCGCGTTTAGTAAAATCGTGTTAGCCATAAAATTTAAACATCTGTAACGACAAGCATGATAATGCAAAACAAAGGAAACTGGAAATATTGTTAAGAAGAGAGGCAGTTCAGTAACCGCTAACAGAAACGCTGTCGCCCTCTTTGAAAATAAGAATTATTTCTACTTTTTTCTATAGGATTGGACACTATTGCTCATATAAACTTAATTCGAGGCAGTAGGTACAAAAATAGCAAAACTACGGCACGCGGTACTTCAGTTGGTTGAGGCACTGCACTACAAGCCGGAAGGTCGCGGGTTCGATTCCGGATGACGTCATTTTTATTGACATAATCCTTTGAATCAGCCTCCAGCAGAAATGAGTACCAGGAATATTTCCTGGGGGTAAAGGCGGCCGGTGTGTAGGGCTGACAAACTTACCACCTTCACGCCGATTGTCTTGAAGTCTGGGAGCCTCACCTCCTGGAACCATCAGGGTCTGTCCACGCCTGTACAGGGATTGCTTTATCTTTACCTTTACCGCTTATAACCAAACCACAGATGTCAGGGATTTAAATAGTCGTATATTTTCAACGGCTTTACAGATATTCGAATCAGGAACTGCAACTAGAGACAAAGTGTCAAGAGGACTGAGAACAGAGCGAAAGACTTCAGAACAATGATTATTTTAGACAGATTGGATGTGTTTGGCTGAAGCACAAGGTATTGTACCGGTAATGAAGAACCGCCAACCCAGTATGAACGGAGGCATGTTTATTTTTCTAAACACGTGCTTCTGAAATTGCTTGAGGTGCCATTTTAAATTAGCTCAGTAGACCCCAACTAAGTCTATTAGACTCAGGAGTAACTTTTACGAGCTTACGTTAAGAAGAAAGTTCACTGCAAAATAGCCTGTTTGTTTCTTTCGTTTCAAAACATCTCATAGAAAACCAAGAGGTAAATTTATACTTTCTGATGTAGCCACAGGCAGTGGCCTGTTCCGTAACATCGTGAATAACAGCACTGAGGCTGGCGACAGCTGAATTCACAGAGATGTTTTTATATTCACAACGCCAGTCACACGTAGAGGGAATATCACATAACAAAGTGTAATCTCCTGAGGTGAATTTCCGTTTGCAATATCCGCAATTTTCAGTAATGTTTCCGATGTCAAAGCAATGTCAGTAAGCAGACGTGGATGATAATTCGCTCACTGAATGCAATAGTGGCACAACCCAAAACTTACCCACTTGGAGTTAATACTACGATTGAGGTGAAAAACCTAACAACTTCATCCGACTATAACCGGCACTGTAGTCATCTAGCGGGGTTGTTGCACCTAAGAAGTGTGCCGATTTTGTCAGACGTAGCTCCATTTTTATCTCAATCATAGTATTCGCTCCGAATACGCAATGTTTGCATTGTGCGACCATTCCATTCAGTGAGCAAATGTATCAAGGGTTACGATGTCAGAGTCAGCAAAAGTAGGATTAACACTTCAGTCATTGAAGTGGTATTGGCAGTAGTAGTATCAGCTGTAGCAGTGATTATTATTATTATTATTATTATTATATTGTTGTTGTTGTCGTCGTCGTTGTTGTTGTTGTCTCTCGTCACAGGCCTTTTCTTCCTGGTACTTCTCTTGAATCAACGCTGATCCCCACCTCTCAGGCTTCAAGTTTCAGACGGCAGTACTTTCCGTATTATGTGTGATGTTCTTAGTATAGCTGTCTTGTTAGTGAATCTACTGAATGTTTTCCTGGTATGGCTTCAAAATTTTTCCTTAAACCTTTTGTTGCTATCCCAGCGGCTCCATTTATTACTGGTATGATCTTATATTTCAGGTTCCACATCCCACTTATCTCTATACATAATCTCTTGTATTTTAGCATTTTTTTCCACTTCCTTTTGCACGACATTTCTGTCTGCGGGTATTGCCACATCTTTATTATTATTATTATTATTAATTTATTGGGTTCTGAAGGTGATGCGTGATGATTTCCTGATTTATCCATGCCTTCTCCAAAAATCTGAAAAAATAATGGCCAACATCTATAGAGCTTTGTAAGACAGCCGTTCTCGCTCACATATGGTTTGTAAGTTTATAGCTACTTACAGGCTGTGAGTACATTTCAAGCTGGCCAGAATTAATGCTTGTTATTACGAGTTGTTCGGTTTTGTACCTTGCTAGGATTTTGAAGAACATTTTTGTCTTTGAACATTTATGCTCCCACTCCACCATCAAACTCCGCCCCACCACATTCACTTGGTGTGTGAGTGAAGTGTGCGATTTATTTTTGCATGCCGTTAACCGACAAGCACAATGAATTGTGCAAACGGAAATTGTGCGGATGATTGTACATGTTAAGGGTGGGCGGTCATCTAGGATGTGACACATTCGTGTTGAAACATCAGCATGTCGACTGGCCTCTTTCAAGTTCCTTGCCAAGATGACTGTCATTTGTGGAAATGGTTTTTATCACAGTGCGCGTATTTTAAGATCCACAAAAAATGAATTTATTTCGTGCGGCATCTGCCGTTAACATAAATACATATACATACTTGTTTATGCTGCAGTGCTCTGATGACACCTCAAGCCGGATGGATTTTGGAATTGTATAACGTTCTCCTTACTGAGATCAGAAATACGATGAGCCCCGAAAGAGAATTAAAATGGAAGAAATTTGAAATTTGAAAGGACGTCAGAAACACTTGTTAGATAATGTGCAATGAATGGACACGAGTCGAAAACAAAGACTGAATCTCCAATGCCAGCCTAAAGGACAACGGGGCGTAGGATGACCTAGACGAAGAGGGAAAGACCAAGAACACCTCGAGATTTGAAGCAACAGCTGCTAGAACCTAAACCTCAGACACGTTCTTCATGATAATGATATATGTTAATGGGGCAGATGTGACTGAAATTCCGAAGTTTCCCCCACCCCTTCATCTCGATAGCATGATAGGAATAAAACGTAGTGATTAAAAATAACCAAGACTACAACGACAAAGTGTTTAGGTACATATTTATATAAATTTTTTTAGAAAACATGGAATTAATTGCAGCGTAAAAAACAAAGAGTCGTCGCTCTGGGGCTATATTATACCAGTGGACTTGCGAACAAAAGGATAGATGGAAATCTAAAAGGGAGAGGCCACCCGGAAGACCTGGCAGTATATCGGGGAATAAAACAGATCTTAAATGAGGTGTGATGGTGTGTACTGGGCTGATACGGCTCAGAATAGACCAGTGACTGGTTATTGAAACAGGGTCATGACCCTTAGCATTTCATGATGGGCGGTGAATTTGCTGAGTAGTGGAACGATTATTCTTAGCTTCTCAAGAATCACCCTAATCCACAAAGCCAGTTACGATCGCAGCGTTATTAGTGTGATGGAGACAGTTTGCTATAACTGTCATGTGTTTGTTCAGTGTTTCCCCTAAGTTACAATTTTGCGCTAACTAAAAATATTGCGTGAAATGACGGATCTTTTAAAACGTTTTCCTAAACGTGCGCAACGCATTTTTTACACCTGGCTGTAAGTTTTAAGCAATTCATCTGCTCCTGTAAATCACCCAGATTTCACACTTTGCTTAAAATTTTGAAGCCTCTGTCAGGCCCACTTCCATAACGGTTGATTGGTTCACTGGCTTGTGTCCAGAAGTATGTGTTCCAAAATCATATCATTGTCCTTTCTCAAGGAATATGGAAATGTGCCATGAAACGTTTTAAACCTTGCATAGTATTAATCCTTTCAAGCACGGTGGTAACCACTTATACCACATGCTGCAAAATTAAAGAAAAACAATTAAAGCGTAATGACGAAATGAGTGCTTTGTATTGTGAGATTAGTACGAAACTGTTAAATACAATTCATAGGCAAAACAAAATTTTTTGTAACAAATTGGGTGGTATATTTGGTTATGACTCTGCTTCTTTATACCATTTTGTCACAGAGTGTATTTGTTACATGGTAAAATTTTGAGAATACGCAGAGATTATTTACCTAACTATGTAAGTAATTCTAAGAAGCAGAGTTTTTCTTAGGAAATTCACAATTTCTTCAGTACGTCAGAATTTTCCCAAATTTTCTGGGAAGTCAGATATGTACGTGTTACCGCTGTCAAAAGACGCGCCACTTGTTCCAAGATTTAAACTGTTTCTTTTCGGATATCTGACACGAATGAAGCAAAAAAGAATCAACGAAAGATTTGTGACATGAATGTGATGAATTAGATGTCAGGAATGACGTTCAGTGATTTGTCTGTCGTGATAAGTTTCGTATATATTAAAGTTGTTGAACATTTTATGGTCTATGCTGTAATCCTGAAATTATATCAATTCAAAGCGTTTGCTGTACCCTTATACCGTCTGCAACAATGAAGAAGCAAAGAAATATTTTTAAGTTTAGGAGGAAAAATAATTCAGCTGTGAAATTGGCCGAGCAGGTTTGTGGGGTACACAAGAGCCGACGTTAATATTCAGTTTTCTTCCCCGCATATTTGCCATCTTTGCTACAGAACCAACGCTTGTCATATTGACTCCAGCTCTTCCATAACAATAACATTTCATACCAGAAGAGACGATAGTTAATTGCGTAGTTGCATTAAAATAGTTTGGTTTAGGCGATTTCGAGTAAACAGAAAATACAAAGTGTCTTCTCGTACCACAACGCAACAAACTTACCTTATGCGCGTCACGATGAATACCAGGAAGTAAATACAAGTATTTCCGAAAAAAAAATAACTACCCCAGTATTCAGTGGAAATACTGACGGGCTCAAAATTATCCACAGCTACCACACTCATCGAACCACTGTGACATTTGGATAGGCGTACAAGTCATGAAGCTCATCATTCTGTAATTTTCTTCATCATCCTGTGACTTCTTCCCAGATAGGCCCAAATATCTTCCTCAGTACCGTTTTTTTGGACACCCTCACCTCTCCCCCCCCCCCAATTATTTCTGTAAATGTCATTGAGTCGCCTGCTTCGTAATTCACCCTGAAATGGTTTTCTGTGAGTTAGAAACTGAAACTTATGTATTACTGATGAAAATTTTAGGCTTAAAGGTGTACCGGTGTGCTACTACGATTGTGTGGCTTGAAGGTTCAAGACTTTACGCACAGCTGATACTGGTTCTTCCTTTCACCTGCTAGTTATGATATATGGCGCTGTTGATATACAAGGATGAAAGCCTGTATTTTCAATTTTTATTAATTAATTCTACAATTTAATTACGTGTTTTAGTAACAAATATAATTTTACTGACGTTATCTCAAACTCTGGTGTTGATCAATTACATCATTACGTCACTATTATTGCTTTTTATGTTCATTCTGAAGGTGGCTTCTAAGAGCCGAAACATGTCGCTATAAATTCTTTAAAAAATTAGTAAATTTGTGTTAGACCATATTTTATTACTTTATTTAATTATTACGTACTTAAATTTCTTAACTCTAAAACTCCCTTTATATTTACTTTTTGGAACATGCTGTATAAGAATCATTTTCTATTAATATTTCTCATTTTCACGGACTGGGTTCTTTGGTCCGTTTTGACTGGGAATACCTTCCGAAACAATACTATAGACTTTAGTTACGGGTCGTTTAATGAAAGGAAATGGAATACCAGTGATATTGTTGTATGGAAGAGAAGGTACTTTTAATGTAAAGGAGCTTAACTACACGGGGTGATATGAATATTTACCAAACGTGAAATGAAACAAAAGAATATTCCATCTGTACATTAATGTTAATTTTTCTTGTGAAGCGATGAAAGAATGTGTGAGATTTTTGGTTTCCACAATATTGTTAAGGATTATGATCTGGGATGTTACATTATTTGGCGGGGTTAACAGATGACGACGTTTCGAAAGAACTGTATTTCTTGAAACGTCGGTATCTGTTACCCTGTCTACTCAGCGTAACATCCCAGAAGACCAAAATCTTCAATGAAGGGGAAACCTTTTGTATATTTAATGACTTTGCCACAATCGCACAATGTATAGCGTCGGAAGTTTGTACGATTAGCGAATTACAGTTTGGAAAGGGTTTAGAAGGAAGCGACCCGGGCCTAACATTGGAACTCGCCTGGAATTCGTGTGGGACGAACTGAGGAAATCCACGTAAAACTAAATCAATGTAGCCGGTGCCCCAGCAGACATTCGAACCGTGTGCCTCTCGTGGAGAAGCTAGGGCATTACCGCTACAGGAGGCTGCAAATAACAAATAACTGCGTGACACTGGTGAACTTCAGACGAATAAGTGTTTACACGTCTCTCTGATTTAGGACATTGTTTAGACACTTGTCCGTTACTTAGAGTGGTACAATATCGCGTGTATTGTGCGGCAGATGCCCAAGTACAATGAGGCCGTACTTGCTCAATCAGTCATGTATGAAAACCTTATATTTATCGTTATCCGCCCAAACGTTTAATGCAAGATTAAGAATAAGAATAATAAGAAGAAGAAGCGTTTCTTTCCCATGCCAGGTTCGCCAAGTACACCCACTCCTACGCTTGTCTCTCTCTCTCTCTACCTCCAAGGCTCGTAGCATCGGTCTTGCATCTGTTTCTGTTGAACGTATAATTTATTTCTTTCTCAGTCTACCCATTATAATATTCTTCCTTTGGCGCCAGCTGCCTGGTTGGCATGGCTTACTCCCAAAATAAGAAGTCGCTTGAGGGATCGGCTTAGAACACTGCCTTCCCGATACTTGTCCTCAAACCACAAAAAATACTAACCTACTTGAGATGTTAAGTTCTCACGGCTGTAAATGTAAAGATTTCTGTCTACTGGGATGTGGCTCCGTGTAGTCTGATGCAATTGTACCGACGTTTCAGAGAATCTTGCTGCCTGTATTATCAGAGTGGGTGGCGAAAACAGCAGGATCCTCTGAAACGGCGGTACAGTTCTATCCAACTACACAGTGCCATGCCCCAGAATTCCTATTCACCCACACATCACCCTCAGGCCTGAGGATTATATAGCCTTACTGAGTAACTAACTGCTAGTTCCATTGTACATGATACCACTTCCCGTGTGTCTTCTGCAAACCCTTAGCCTTGCAGACCACAACAAATTAAATCACCCGTGAGAGTTTTGTGTTACATCAAACACAATCATTACATTATTTTCGACTTTGTCCCTCCTCTGAGGTTTCTTCGAATACAGTGATTCCGAAACTGCATGTGTTTCTGTCATAGTTGTGTGAATTCAGCTGAGCATTTTGAAAGTAGGGTAGTAGCTGCGACTGGCCTGTCTAAGGATGCCTCCTGAGTAGGAAACAGATCTGTCGAAGTGTGACTGAGAATAGCTTTTTGAGGGGCCCACCTGTTTATAAACCTTAGCACCTGGTGACGGCAACCCATGTAAACTCGCCTACTTTTACAAACGTTGTGTTCGAAATGACTCAAGAAGCTGGACATTGCTTGTAATAATAGTTGTGTGGTGTTTGTTTTTGAAGGCTTCTACATTCAAGATTGTGGTTCTTCTAGGATATGACGCTCTATTGTGCTGTGTAGGTACGGAACAGACGGTTTGGGCATACTGCCATTCCTCCTAAACTTTCCAAAATGCACAACGTTTATACTAGAAGATCTTCATCTAAAAAAAAAATGGGATTTTAAAACCGAAAAAACCTTAATGAGTTTTGTGGCAATTTACCCACGACTGAAATTTATCTAAGTAACATTTGTAAATGGCGGATCCCAGTTGTCGCGCGGTCTAAGGTGTGAGTCTTCGGCCGCTCGCTTGCTGGGATTGCGGGTTCGATTCCAACCGGATTCATAGATGTTTGTCTCTTGTGAGTGATGTGTGTTGTCAGGTAGAGGTCTCTGCGACGAGCCGTTCACTTATCCAGAGAAGTCCAGCCGATTGTGGTGTGTGTGTGTGTGTGATCTCGAAACCTCAGTAATGAGGAGGCCTAAGCCCACTAGGGCTATCGAACTAAAAAAAAAAATTTGTAAATCGGCCTCTGCGACGGGCTGATCACTCGTTCGGAAGAGTCCTACCGGCTGTATGTGAATCAGAAAGCTGAAAACAAGGTTGTTTAGGCCAGATTTGGTTTGTAGGGCCGCAGAAAAAGAATGTTTGTAACTGCATTACCTGCTGCACAGAAAAGACATTGCATTTATGTTAGTGACACCAGCTGGTTATTACACTTTATGGAAATAATCCCCGTCTGTTTTGACGGTAACAGGGACCACGTTAGTACACCGCACAGATAACATGCAGAACATTGTTTTGTTGATGTAGGTGACACATACTGTAGTTACCACTGTGTTGTGAACGGGTTTAAATGGCAGGGCTGGAGACTTAAATCGCATAGAGAAAATAGCATGTTACCGCTCATTTAGCGATTACATTCCGTGTCTGAGAAGAAGCTTCATGAAGCCAGTTAAAATTCCTAATGGGTAGATGCATAATGCAGCACAAAGAGCGGTGGTGATGGAGCCTACTTATAAACCTGCAGGGGGCGTTATTTCGTATCTTTGTCTGTCTTTCCCTTTTTCTTGATTCCCTCCTACTTATTCCTTGAAGCTGCGTTATGAAATAAAGAAGAGAAGAGTTACGAACGGGTGTATAAAATTTCGTTCATTTAGTGATGACCATAATTGCCTATTTGATGAAATATTAAAATTCTTAGACTGCAAATTTTTCATTGTCTTCTGAAAAAGTGTAGCGATGAGGAGAGAATTCTTTGTGTGCGGCGGACTGAACAAGAACACAGTACCTACCCCATGTCGTTTCGTTTGACAGGAGAGCGCCCTTCTTAAACACCCTGTGCCGAACTGTTCTGAGTTCTTGTGAGAAATGACATCGGTTCATGTACAAGCAACAGCAACCTACATCTTCCTTCAAACAAGTCTCTCTCTCTGTCTCTCTTTATCCCATCTGTTTCTGCTGCCTTCCATCTTACCAACAACTCATGGACCGTAGATTACATCCCTCCCACCATACGCATCACCTTCCTTCCGGGTTCCATCTTGAAGCTGTCATCTTTCTATCTTGCCTCACCCCCGCCCTAATGCGTCTCTAAGAAAGAACAGCTGTCCGAACCACCGAGGGGCATCTTCATTCCAATTAATAACGCCCAACACAACAAAGCGTTAGACATGTTCATATGAAACAGACGTTACATCCGTTTGGACATTAAGATTTCTGCGCCATCTTAATTTACTCTGAAGCTTATATTTTGGGATATAAAAAAGTCGAAGCATATCTGTTTCAGTTACAGTTAAACACTCTTAAGAAGAATTTAATGTAAAAAATTTCTTGAAATTCTGTCTCAATTGAAATGACAAAGTCACTAATTTTGTTAGGGAAATAATACCTATTTAAAAGTGTAGGACACGCTTAAAGTCATATTGCGGACACAATTTGGTTTTTAATGTTCAAGTAGACGGTACACGTAGTGACTACAGTAGAGAATTGGCGTTTAATTTAATTATCCCTCGAAGTCTGCAGTGGAAGGAATTATGAATTATTCATAGATTTTATTAAAGTGAAATGAACTACGTTTGTAACATTTATTAAGTTCCTGAAAAACAGAAACTGTGTTAAATAATTTGCAACCTTCCTATGCTTAATAATTTATATTGAATTTCTACTCGAAAGGTAATGTGCGACGCGACGCCAATGTATACAGTACTTTGTTTCTCTCTGGTTCGGGTTTCTGCCGCAAACCTAGCAGACGACGCCCTAAGACAATACGAAATTCGTTCAATAAATTCTATATCTCTCTTGTAACTGTACAATTATTTTATGGCTATTCTTACTTTTAATTATCGGACATTGACCACTGAAATATTAGTTACAATTTACTGGGTATCTTTACGGGTTTGTAGCAACTCCCGCTTCTACAGGTGGACCTTCAAGTGCTTTGTACTTTATTAAGCAAATATCAATCGGTTTACACATTTGTGTGCTGTGCAGATATCTGTAAACTAGACGGATCAAGTTGGTGCATCTGTAGCACTGTGTACTTTTGTTCTGTAAGTAACCGGTTTGAATTTCGACACAGACACCCAGCTACTCTCAGTCAGGTGTTGCTGGACTTCACGCCCTCGATTAGTCTACGACCTCATCCTGCGTAACTCACCGTTCGCCAGTCACCCAATAATTCGATACTACAAAATGCGAGACGCGACACTGACAGCGTCATAAAATAAACATCTCCTAGTGGGCCATGGCCTCCTCATTATCGAGGCTGCATGATCACTCTCAGACACACTCCACATTCGGTTTGACTCCTCTGGACGAGTGATCGGCCCGACGTAGGGACCTCTACTACCAGAACAACACACAACATTCACAAAAGACAGATATCCATGCCACCAGCGGGATTCGAACCCACAGTCCCAGCGAGCGAGAGGCCGCCTACCCACGCCTTAAACCGCGCGGCCACTGGGATCGGCAAAGTACACCATAAATCCATATAAATAGCTGTACCCGAGATAACATTTTTTCTGTGTACCAGAATGTATGTGGGCCTATCTGTAGTACAGGAATTTAAAGAACGAATAACGTAAAAACTGAAAAAACTGATGTCATTAAATAAAACAAAAGGGTACGAGGATTCGGTTAAGGTTAAGTTTCCGTCGGCTTAAGTACATAAGTACCACGGCATAACGATATGCGGTAGTGTAGTAGAGCACCAGTAGATAGAGCCCAGTGATGAGGTTCACGCCCGGACCGCTCTGCTCCCGATGGAAGAGCCTCCCGTTACTCTAAGGATAGGAAGCTGGTGGACCTCAGAGCCGTGGCATTCTTTACAAAAACGTCTGATTGTAGCCGGGAACGTGTAATTCCGAATGCTCGATGGTCCAGCAGTATTAAGAACAGTTTTTTTAAGTTGTAAAAAAACGTAGTCGGCATAACTACTCGCTACGGGCTGGACGGCCCGAGATCAATTCCCGGTGAGAATGAAATTTTCCGCACCCGTCCTGACCGGCCCTGGGGCCCATCCAACCTCCTATACAAAGGGTACCGGGTCTTTCTCGGGGGTAAAGCGGCCGCGGCGTGGCGTTGACCACCCAACCCCACCTATCGCCGAGGTTAAAGAAAGAGTAGAGCTATACCTCTACTCCCACACTGGGCCTTCGTGACCTGTGCTAGGGTGAACTTTACCTTTGCTTTTACATGAGGAGTACTTGAGATTTTGCACGTCTAGAGCTACGATATAAACCAGTGTAAATTATTCAGTGGACTGTATTTTTTCCGATAAATTTGCTGTTCAAGTGATATTTTTAATCAGCACTTTTTCTTTGAAAATTTTCAAACAGAATCGTGCCCAATGGCGTTAGAAACGGTCGCGTTTCCATTACTTGGGGACAAGAACTCCGTAAATTGTGTTCATTTTTAAATGAACTCCCTCGTGTATTTACGTATGATTTGTTTGTTTACTTGTTTTTAATTTGCTTATTCTTCGTTACTGCATAAAAATATAGCCTAAGTGTTTCAGCAGTACAAGGTCCATGGTCACTCACAGTTTTCCTGTTGTCTGCCGATAGACTGCAAGAAATATGCCGATCCCAGTGGCCGCGATGTCTAAGGAGTGGTACTGCGGCCGGTGGCTTGCTGGGATTGTGGGTTTCAGTCCCGCCGGAGGCATGGGTGTCTGTCTTTTGTGAGTGCTGTGTGTTGTCAGCTAGAGGTATTTGCGTCGGGCTGATCACTAGTTCAGAGGAGTCCTACCGACTGTGGTGCGTCTGAGTGTGATCGTGAATCCTCGATAATGAGGAGGCTTTTGGCCCACTAGGGGCTGTTGCGTCATAGAAAAAGAAAAAGATGTAAATATAACTTTGAAAGGCGTATAAAAAACTGCATTATTTCTAAAGATTTTCGTTAAGTATAAAAATTTTTGACTGCTTCTCATTACAATATAGTGCTAACACGTTAATTTCTTATGAGATTTGAGCCACTGACGGTGGTTAATATGAATCCTACTGTCTTGTGGAAAGACAAAACGTCCAAAATAGAGGCGGCAAGGTACTTTGAAATGTTGGTGGGTATGCAGCACAGCAATCTGCGTCACATCCAACAAGACCTGTAGTTTAGATATTGTTCTTTCTTTTGTAATTTTGTATTTGTATGTTAAATTAAGAGAAGATGAACTAATGGATGATACTGCCATTTTAGTTATTCATTCATTAAGTGGTCTCATAAACCTTTTGCAGTAAGGTGCTCAGCTTTAATTTATCTTTCGGTTTTAATTTAATTATAAGCAAATCAATTCGTACTGTTCGATTGTCAGACTGTATTGCGCACTGCGATGGGAATTTAAATTCTGTTTCCTCTAGAAAGGGTAGACGTATTGGGTTTATACGTGTTGTTCATTAATTTTATCACTTCTAGGACTTTATTATTATTAGTGGTAGTAGTAATAGTAGTAGTAGTAGTAGTAATAGTAGTAGTAGTAGTAGTAGTAGTAGTAGTAGTAATAGTAGTAGTAGTAGTAGTAGTAGTACATGTTATAAGCAATAACCAAAGTATTTACAATTATTTGAATGACGGTTGACCAACTAGATGACACTTGCTTTATTATATATTGCTCAACATGTTTCAGACGTTAATACGTCCATCTTCAGGAGCTAGCGAGTACTTGTTGTGTTGTGTAGACTGCAATGATAGAGGT